>Ga0073934_10011804_pt1 | contig 10462 bp, 5 predicted proteins | sample LarsenN4metaG_FD_76834 | JGI IMG/M metagenome (GOLD analysis project Ga0073934, IMG submission 76834) | Hot spring sediment bacterial and archeal communities from British Columbia, Canada, to study Microbial Dark Matter (Phase II) - Larsen... ... | reverse complement strand
CCGGGGGGCCGGGCTCCTGGGTGGTCGGCTGGCATTTGACGGCCATCATGCGGTAGTGCATGAAGTCGGCCTGGTCGGTGCCGGCGTCGGGGAATGGCCGTCCGCGGAACCAGAGGGTGGTGTTGCGGAGGTACCACCATTGCGCCGGGTCGCGGTAATCCACCTCAATGGAGACGCTCTGGCCGGGGAACGCCATCGATTCGGCCTGGAGCCCGACGCCTTTGCGCGACCATTCGGCGAGCCATTCCCACGTGGCCCGTTGCTGGGGGGCGTGCCGCCCGTCGCGGGTGAACCGGTGGAGGCCGGTCGATTGGAAACTGTCGATCCAGAGCCCGGTGAACCCGAACCGCGTGCGGGTGAAATCGAGGCGCTCGGTCACCATCGAACGGGTGCGCGGGTGGAGATAGTTGTGGGGGGCGACCGCACCCCCGCCATCGTCCACGGTCACGCCGTCGTATTTGACCGACCAGAACTCGTCACCGGTGCCGACCGAGCGGACGAACGGCGCGTCGGCCCAGTTGTAGGTGCCGAACCAGACATAATAGCTCATGCCGTGGGCGCGCATCTTGTCGGCCATCTGGCGCCAGGCAGCTTCGACATCCTTGGTGGGGATCCAATCGTACACCAGACAGACGCCACCGCCCGTGCGGGGCGGTCCGTCCGGTCCCTGATAGCGCCCGTTGATCCAGCCCGGGTTGTGACTGCCGATGTTCCGGATGCCGAGTTCGGCGTAGGCGTCCAGTCGCTGCGTGAGGCTTTGCATCCAGCCGAGCCAGCCGTTGTCCACGATGAATCCCTGGGCGGGCTCGGGTTCGTACTGCACGAAACCCAGCTCGCGGGAAACCTCGTCCCGGACGAACCCGTCGATCTCCCCCCAGCGGGTCCGGATCTCATGCGGCGGAAACGGTTCCTCCACCGCGAGCGCGAGATACCGGAACGGCGTGGTCGAGAGCTCGCCGCCCACCGGAAAGATTTCTTCATCGGTCTGGGAGAGCTGGCGATCGCCCGTGAAGGCTTCGGTCACCGCCCGCAGGTTGCCTTGGCGGACGGGGAACCCGGCGAACAGCGTGTCGGGTCGGTGCTGGAAATCGATGAAGTTGACGCCGCCGCCACGCGGCAGGCGGGCGATCCAGGACCCGGCCCGGTGCTGGAGACCGTAACCACGGTCGGTGACTGCGGTGAAGTTGGGGAGCACCGGTGAGATCATCGGCGCTTTCTGGACCGCTCCCGGGAGCGTTTCGGTGGTGGTCCACGACTCGGTGACCCCCGAGGTGGCGTCGCCGCCGAACGTATGCGCGATCGGTCCGAGACCGCGGTACCGGAAGTTCACAACGCCGAGTCCCGCGGCGTTCCCGCCGATCTCCCAGGTCCCGAGCATCCGCACGTAGTTGAACTTCTGACCGGGAGCGGCGGTGACGCGGAACTGGTGGCGCCAGCCTTTCCAGGGCCAGCCTCCGATGGTTTCCGAGTCCGACTCCACGATCCATTCGACCGTTCCGCCCGGGCGCCGCGGCTCGGAGGAGGGGAGGGCGGCAAGTTCCTCGAGGCTGCCCGGGGTGATCGCTTCGGAGGGCAATCGGACGATCGGAAACCGGTGGGCGTCCCGGTGGATCTTCCCGATTTCGAGTCCGCGCCGGTTGAGTTCGGTTTCGTAGGCCGTTTGTTGTGCGAGTGCTTCGGCAATCGCGGGTTGCTCGCCCGCGAGCAGGGCGGGCAGTTCCTTTTCGAGCTTCGCGCGCTCCCGTTCCGCCTCATCGGCGGATCTGCGGAGTCGTTTCCGATCGGCTTCGGGAGCGGCGTCGGCGGCGGTCCGGGCGTCGGTTGCTTTCTGTGCGGCCGCGAGCATCCGCGGGTCGGTCTTCACGGCGGCCTGGATTTGGGAGGTGGCGCGGTCGTTGGCCGCGATCGCTTTGCGCAGCGGTTCATCGGGATCGGCGAGCGCGGCCTCGCGGTCGGGACCGAACAGGTAGAGCCTGCGCAGGGCGGTTTTGGACGTGGTGGTTTCCATGTCCAGGGTGAGGACCGCCTTGCCGTCGCGGATCTCGGCGGACCGAAGCCGGTAGGCGAAGGCGACGGAGGGTTCGGGACCCACGTCGTTGTCGATCATCGGCCATTGGCAGGTGGCGTCACTCTTGAGAGGACGGCCGGCGATGGCGGCGCGTTGGAGGCCGAGGAACAGATCGCCCTCGAGCGCGAAGCGGAGTTCGGCCCTGGAATCGAGGGTGACGCGGATCTGGTCGGCCGTGCGTTCGATCGTCGGGGCGGCGGGGAGCGGGGCAAGCGCGAGCAACGCCAGGGCGAAAATGGGGCACGGAGACAAGCGGTTCATGGTGCGTCCAGGGCCCGGCGCATTCCTCAAGGCTTCGCCCAGGCGGGCCAGACCGGTTTGGGCGGATTGTAGGTGCGCCCGAGGCGCTCGTCCTTTTCGGGGGCGGTGCGGATGTTGAAGGCGGCGAGCAGGTCGGCACCCTTCACCCGATAGGTCTTCTCCGCTTCGACGGTTCCGGACGCGGCCGCGTTGTCCAGAACGTAGCTGGCGGAGACGCCTTTGGGGATCGGTTGTCCGGAGAATGGGAACAGCACCCCCTCCGTGTTGTCTTTGAAATGCAGCCAGAGGATGCCGCTGCCGTCGGGCAGAATGTAGCTGCGGCGCATGGTGGGAAGCGCCGCGCTGTACTCGCGCGCGAGCCGGCCGAACGAGGGGATCGAAGCCTCGACCTTTTTGCCGAGCCCGACCTGGGGGCCGGCCCACGATTTGTTGGCCATCCGACGGAACGCGAAGCTGTCGGCCTTCGGGGTGCCCGGATCGGGGAAATTGGTGCGGAACCAGTGGAAGGTGTGCTGGAAGAACCAGTGGGTGTTCTGGTGATCGATATCGGCCTCGATCGAGCAGCTCTTGCCGGGGAACGCGTGGCTCTCGCTGGTCATGTCCACGTCTTCCCGGCTCCAGGCGGCGACAATCTCCCACCACGGCCGGATGAGCGGTGCGCCGGTGCCGTTGGCCCAGTCGAGCGTGCTCATGAACAGGTTCTGGAAACTGTCGTACCAGATCCCCTGGTACCCGTATTCTTCGCGGACCTTCTTCATGCGACCGAGAAACGCGTCGCGGCAGCGCGGGGCGAGCGGGTTGAGGTTGTCATGCCACGGGGCGTACCCGGAGGAATCGGTCATGCCGGGCCGGTTGATCGCCCAGTTCTTGAGATCCGCGCCGACTTCCTTGTGGAAGGGAGCTTCGCGCCAGTTCATGCCGGTGACCCAGACGTGATACGTGATCCCGGTCCGCGTGGCGTTCCGGGTGAGGTTCTTCCACGGTTCCTAGACCGAGGTGAGCGGGAGCCAGTCGTTGATCGAGCAGTCACCCCCGCCGACCGTCTGGCCCGGTTCGCGGTCGCGTCCGTTCTGCCACCCGGGGTGATGGACATAGACCGATTTGACGCCGAGGGCGGCAAACTCATCCATCCGGCCGTCGAGCCCCGTGACGTTGTGTCCGAAGGCGTTGTCGATGTTCGCCCCGACGCCCGGCTCCACCTCGCGCGGCATAAACCCGAGTTCCTTCGCTACGACGTCGCGGAAGTGCTGGTCGATCTCCTGCCAGCGGTTGCGGATCTCGTGCCGGGTGAAAGCGGGTTTCGGCGTGATGGCGAGGTAGAGCTGGGGTTCGGTCTTGGCGGAGTCGGTCTGCGCGAACCACCATTCGTCGGTCTGGGAGACCTGCGCGTCGCCGGGGAAGATCTCCGTGAGCGCGCGGAGGTTGTCCATCCGTTCAAAGGTCGAAACAAGAATCGCTTCGGGGCGGTATTGGAAATCGACAAACCCGACCCCGGCCCCGCGGGCGAGCCGTCCGATCCACGCCCCGACCCGGTGCTGGAGGGCGTAGCCGCGGTCGGAGAAATCCTTGCCGGAAGGATCGGGCGTGGCGGGAGAGATCACCGGTCCTTTGCCGGCACCGCCGGGCACCATCTCGGTGGTGGTGAAGGTGAGCGCGGCCTTGCCCTCCTTGCCCTGCACGGTGTGTTCGATCCCGCCGAGGCCGCGGTACCGGAAGTTGACGAGCGTAAGGTCATCCACCTTGCCCCCGATCTCCCAAGTGCCGATCTGGCGGACCACGTTGACCTTGCGGTTGTCCGTGAGCCGGAACTCGTACTGGCTGGTCCATCCCTGGTACGGCCAGCCGGCGATGGTCCGCGTCGCGGGGCGGATCCGCCAGATCAGTTGGCCCGCGGGTTTGGCCTGCGCGCCGCGCTGTGCGATCTGCTCGCGCAGATACGGCAGGGCGCAGGTCTCCGACGGGAGACGCAGGTTGGCGAACTCGTAATAGTCACGATGGATCTTGCCGAACTCGAGCGCGCGGCGCGAGAGCGCCTGCTCGAAGGCATCCAGAGCGGCTTTGGCATCGGCGAGTTCCGGTTTTGCGGCGGCGATCTCGGATAGGATACGCGCGCGGTTCTCGCTCAGGCGGAGCGTATTGGCCTTGATCAGATGGGCCGAGCGACCCTGGGGATCCTGTCCGGCGGCGATCTTCTCCTTCGCCTTGGCGATCTCCTCGTTCCATTTCTTCCAGTCCTTGTTCTCCACCAGGAACGGCTCGACCTGTTTCTCCGCGGCCTCGCTCTTCGCCTTGAGCTCCTTCAGCGGGGCCGGGAGCGACCCGCCGAGAGCGCGCTCCCGATCTCCGGTGTAGAGGAAGAACGCGCGGAACGCCTCCTCCGACGTGGAGGCGAGCAGGTCGGTATGGATCTCGATCGTATCACCGACAACCTTCGCTTCTTTGAGTTTGAGAAATTCCCAGATCCGGCGGTCGGGTGCGAACTCCTCGGCGAGGACCGGGCGGACCACGGTGGCATCGCTCTTGAGCGGGATGCCACCGGCCTCGGCGGTTTGCAGGCCGAGCAGGTAGCCCTCGTGCAGGGCGAACCGGAGCGTGACCCCGTTGCCGAGCGCGACCTGGATGGCGTCGGGTTTTTGTTCGAGCGCGGGCGCCGCGGGCGCGGCATCGGCGGCTCGGAGGGCGAGCGTCAGGAGCAGGAGGAGGGCGGTGAGTTTGCGCATGGGAGACCGGAGTTGAGTGTTAGAGTGTGAGGCGGCGTTGGGATTCATTCGGGTCGGTCGCGGTGCGTGGCGGATGCGGCGCGCGCTTTCTCGATCTCTTTCTCGATCGTGGCGAGGGGGACGTCGGCGACGCGCACCTTGCGGTCGGGCCATTCGGCGGGCTTCCCCGTGGCGCGGTCGTACGGGTCGAGTCCGATGAGGATCTCCGAGGCATCGATCGGGCTGCCGTTCGGGGTATACAGGGTGAGCGCCCACCGGCTGTTCTGCGGGGTGAGCGGCACGGTGTACGGTTTCGCACCGGGACTTTTCTCGGTGAACACGAAGTCGAAATCGGACGGGTTGGACCCGCCCGCGAGCCCGTCCCGGCCGTCCGGTTCGAACTTGAAGGTCCATCGTCCCTCGCCGTGGATGTCGAAGCGGGCGATCGGTTTGGTGATGTTCGGTTTCACGACATTCTCCCCGCGAAAGAACGGGGCGAGGTCGAACAGGATATGCGGGTCGAGCTTTCCTTCGCCGCCTCGGAACCAGTCGTAGGAGATGATCTCGTCCTTCCGGAACTCGATCACGCAGAAGGACTGGGCGCCGTACACCGGGCTGATGAACGGGGCGGCGGGGTTGTACGCGTCGCTGCCCTTGTCGCGCCGCACCGGCATGAAGATCCCGACGCGGTCGCATCCCATGAAGTGGGCGAAATCTTCGTTGTCACCGTTGAGAAAGCGGTAATCGGCGGCGGCGTACCCGAAATCGATCTTGGCGTTGTGTCCGCCGTCGGAATGGATCAGGACCCGCCAGGGCTGGACCTGCCATCCGAGCGCCGCATCGCGGCTCAGGAAATTGTTGCGCGGATGAAGCCCGTGCGGGATGCGTTCGTCGGCGCGGACGCGTCCGTATCCGACCGCCCAGAGGAATCGGCCGGAGCGATCGGGAAACCCGGTTGGGTCGGCGAATCGCGCGTGCTCGCCGAGATCGAGCGCGCGGGCCCAGTAAAACGGACCGAGCGCACCGAGGGTGCCGGTCGAATAATCGATCAGTCCCGGCGGCCGGATCAGCTTGCCGGCGCTGTCGTATTGCGGGGGTCCATCCGCGTGGAGCGGGCAAACCGCGGCCAGCGAGAGCAGGAAGAGCGGGAGCGCGAGGAGGCGGACGGGGCGCTTCATGGAGGCAGGAGGGCAAGGGCCGAAGGCAGATCGGCGGGGCCGCGGGCCGTCACCAGGCCGGGCGCGGTCAGGAGCGCGGGTTCCTTGGCGTACGCGCCGGCACCTTTGGGGAATGACCAGACGGCTTGCTCGGTCGTCGCGAACTTCAGTCCGGTGAATTCCGCGCGTTTCCCGAGCCGGAGACTGTCGAGTCCGACGGCGACCACGGGATGTCCGGCGGTGCGCTGCGCGAGCAACCATGCCTCGCGGGCGCTGTCGGCGGCCTCACGGGTTTCGATCCATTCGGGTTGGCTCGCCTGCCGTGCTGCGCTGTTCTTTTGCGGCCAGAAGAAGCCCGGGGCGATGATCGGGGCGCCGGGTGCCGGAGATCCGGCGTCGCCGTAGCCGTGGGTCGCTTCGAGTTCGAGTCCGTTCACTCCGCGGACTTTGCCGGGCTGCTCGGCGACGAGGAGGACGGGGGTGCGACCGAGTTCGCCGAGGGCGCGCAGGGCGGCGATCGCCGCCTCATCCGCAAATCCGTCGCGCAGGGCGAGCACGGCGCGGGCTTTCGAGGGATCGGAGGTCGTGGGGATCTGTGGGCGGGATTCGGGCGCGGGTGGGTTTTCCGGCAGAGCGGTCCGCGGGGTGGCGGGCGGACGATCGGCTGCCGAAAGAATCGATCGGGCCAGGGCCAGGGGGTCCGCGGGGTCGAACGCGCGCACGCTGGCCGGACGATCGGGCCACGACTCGAACACCGCCGGGTGGGCGAACACGGTGCGCACGCGGCCGAGGGCGGCGCGGGTTGGTTCCGGGAGGGCGGCGAACTCCTCCGGGCTGGCCGCAACGACGAGCAGATCGATGTCGGTCTCGAGCGCCTTCGCGACGGCGGCGGCGTCGGTCACGTTCGGGAACGCCACGGGCATGCCGGCAGCCTCGCAGGCGGTTCGGTAGAGGTAGAGCTGGTGGTTGGTAAAGCCGAACGCGGGCTGGGGGGAGCGGAGCGTGACGACGCGGGCGCCGCTGGAGCGGGCTTCGATGCCGGTGAGGGGCTGCAGTTGGCACGCGAACTGCCAGGCGAACGTGGGAACGTCGTTCGGATAGCGGGCGGTGAGGAGGTTGCGGTCGCGAACGACGGCTTGATCGAGGTAGCGACCGAACGGGCGACCGGCCCATTCGTCAGCGAGCTCGTCGGGGACGGAGAAGAGGCAGGTCAGGGTCCGTCCCTTCGCGAGGCCGTTCTTGAGCAGCAGGCGGGGACCGTGACAGATCATCGCGACCGGTTTCCCGGCGTCGAGGAACTCGCGGAGGACACGGATCGCCTGCGGATCTTTCTCGAGGAAGCCCGGGCTGTAGCCGCCGGGCACGAACAGGGCCGCGTACCCGTCGTGGGAGGCGCGGTCGATCGGGAGATCGACGGGGACATCGCGTTCGGCGTTCGGTTTGCCGTCAGGATCGACGGGGACCGAGCCCTGCAGCGGCGAGGCGACCTCCAGCCGGTATCCGAGCGACCGCAGGTAAGCGGAAGGGCCGAAGAACTCGCCGACGTTGAAGCCCTGGGCGAGCAGAACGAGGATCTTCGGCGCGGGTTTCGCAGATGGCTCGGCGGCAGCGTGGGTCGAGGTGACACAGAGTACCATGAGGAATCCGGAAAGGGTTTGCAGGAGCCAGCGCGAAGCTCGTGCTCCGGGACCGGAATCCGGCGGAGTGCGCCGCGTGTGCAAAGCGGTGGAGGAACCACCGCAGTCCAAGGCGCTGCGCGCGCAGCCCAGGTCGGGCGCCGCTGTGCTCGCTGAACGTGGGTGAGGCATCGCGGGCGGGTGCGGGTCTTCAGTTGCGCGCGACGCCGGGCGCGAACCGCTTGGCCGGCGTCCAGATCCCCTCGACGATCTCTTTGCGGAAGGCCTCGACCTGCTCGGGTGCTTCGGGGTTGTTGGCGAGCAGCGTGGCTTTCTCTTTCGCGGCGCCGGTCTCTCCGAGCAGTTCCAGCACGAGCTGGGCTTCGGGGGAGCCGGGGTTCTCGTCCGCGAGCGCCTTTGCGCCCTGGAGATCCTTGGCCCAGAAAGCGCGGGCGAGGCGCGGGCGCCAGGCGGTCGGGTTGGATTTCAGATGGGCCTCCACCCGTTGGAGAGCCTCGGCGGGCTGTTTCGCGCGGATTTTCTGCACGGCGCGGAGGTAGTCGGCTTCGACGCCCGCCTTTCCGAAGTCGGTCGTCTCGCCCTTCTCGAGCGCGAGGAGTCCGAGCAGGAAGTCGGCCTGGGGTCCGGGGCAGAGCTTCGCAAGACGTTCGGCTTCCGCGAGCGCGCCGATCCGGTAGCAGGTGCGGGCGATGCTGAGGGCGTAATCGGGGTTGGAGGCGTCGGTGATCTTGGCGGCTTCGGCGGTGGCTCCGAGCGCGGAGGCGACCCCTTCGTTCTGCATGACCTGTTCCATCTCTGCTTTGGAGGGTTTGAAGGTGCGGAGCGATTCGAACTTGGCCTGGATCTCCGGCGGGACCGGGGTTTCCTTGAGCGGGGCCGGACGTTCGAGCGGGAAGGTCTGGGCGAGGAGGGTCTTGCCATCGCGGATCACGGCGAGCTGTTTGCCGTCGAACGTGCCGCGGATCGGGTTGCGCGGACCACCCTCGCCGCTGGCGACTTCTTTGCCGTTACTGGTGACCCGGACCGGGCCGGGGCGGGTGGTGACGAGTTCGAACGCGGTGCCGTTCACGGAGACGGCGGCTTCGGTGTTGGCGGCGGTCACTTCACCGATGCCTTCGGCGTTGTAGAAGTGGTTGGTGAACTCGGAGGGGGCGTAGGCGGGGATGAGCTTGTTCGGGTCTTCGAAAACGTAGCCCTGTCCGCCCCAGATCTCGACGACCAGTCCTTCTCCGCCATGGAAGCCGGTGTAGAGCTTGGCGCCCGGGCTGCTCTTGGGGTCGTTGATCCGGAGTTGGTTCAGTTTGCGGTCGATGGTGTAGAGCCCGATCAGGCCGTAGGGCGCATCGATCGCGAAGTGGGAGACTTTCCAGTTGGTGAGCGAGGTCCAGTGGGGGGAGGTATGGACTTCGGTGGGGCCGTGGTTGACGACCCATCGGGCCGGATAGATCACGCGGTATTTGGATTCCACCACGGTCTGATCGCCGACCTTCCGTTTCTCGGTCTGCTGGGTTTTCTTGTTGAGGAAATCCTCCTCTTTGGTGGGGAGGGGCTGGGTGTAGGTGGCGCAGTTCCACTGGCGATCGGAGCGCGGGAGCGGCGTGGGGTTTTCGCGGCGCTGGCGCCACGCGATCACGGAGGAATCGGGCTCGAGCGTGACCATGACATTGAGCGATTCCTCGGTGAACCGGCCGTAGCGCTCCTTGTCGCGCGGCTTCTGGTGCTGGGTGAAGCGCATGTCCATGGCGACGGTGACCGCGCCGTTGGCGTGTTTCACGATCCGGTATCCGGCTGGCTGGCGCAGGCGGACGCCGTGCTCGAAGAACGGGTAGGAGGGTTCGACGCCGCCGGTGCCCCAGCCGATGTAATCTTCGTTGCGATCGCCGCCCCAGTAGAAGTATTCGGCCTTGGTTTTGGGGTCGAACGCGCGGAGCACCCGGGCGCCGTACGCGGGGCAGACCCAGGCTTCGACCAGCCCGTTGTTGAGTTTGATCACCTCGACGGTGTCGGGGGTCACGGTCTCCTGTGAGTTGCGTAGCGCGTAGTTGCCGTTGTCGGGATCGGGGGCGGGAGCGCCACGGGGTCCTTCGGGCTTGGTGGCGATCTGGAAGGTGACCTTCTCGACCTTCACCGAAACCGCGTCGGCAAAGGCCGGGTGAGCGAGGAAGGGGAGGAGGAGAGCCGGGAGGAGCGGGAGGATGGGGCGGTGGGAATGCATAGCGGATTGGGGGCGGTCAGTTGACCAATGCAGACTTGGAACCAAAGCATGCTTCATCGCCTCGGTCAATCCGGTTCCCAGGGTGACGCTTCTCCCCAATTGCCAGAGTTTGTTGGCAATAAGCGGAGATCGAATGGGGGCAAGGAAAGGGTTGCGCACCAATCCAGGTTTGAGTAGTTCAGATCGGATGCACGAGACCACTTCCCCTCTTCCGTCCGGGCGCCGGGCGGGTATCGGCCGCGCGATCACCGAGGATCTCCGCGGCCGGATCCGGTCGGGCGAATACCGGCCGGGGATGGCCTTGCCCGGAAGACGGGCGTTGGCGAGCCGTTACGGCGCGGCGTTGCCGACGGTCGAGCGGGCGATCGCCACGCTGGTGGCAGAGGGGCTCCTGCGTGCGGAGGATCGGCGCGGGACGTTTGTGG
>Ga0073934_10011803_pt1 | contig 10462 bp, 11 predicted proteins | sample LarsenN4metaG_FD_76834 | JGI IMG/M metagenome (GOLD analysis project Ga0073934, IMG submission 76834) | Hot spring sediment bacterial and archeal communities from British Columbia, Canada, to study Microbial Dark Matter (Phase II) - Larsen... ... | reverse complement strand
ATGCCGACTGGAGTCGCGGCGTAGTGCCCGACATCGAGATGGGTGCCGAGGCTTTGATGGCCCGGCGGCAGGAGGTTCTCGATCGCGTCGAGCGCTGCGGCCTCCATCATGTTGATCATCACCGGCGTCGCCAGCACCCGCACACGGCCCGATCCGACGCGGGGCGCTGTCTGCTCCTCGCCGACAACGATGCTGGCGCGACCTTTAAGGCCGATAGACAACTTCGATAGATCGGTCATGAACGGCTTTCCCTTCAGGCGCGGTTATAAGCATTTTGCGCGCCGCGTATAACCCGGAAAACCGTTTACAGCATCTCCAGCGCATATTTCTTCTGCGGCGGCGGAAAAGCGCGGTCGAGAACCGCGAGGTCGTCATCGGTAAGCCTCAGATCGAGAGCGGAGACATTTTCGCGAACGTGACCCGGGTTCGTCGCCTTCGGGATCACAATCGTTCCCGGCTTGCCGAGCAGCCAGGCAAGCGCCACTTGGGCGGTCGTAGCGTTATGGCGTTCTGCGACCTCCTTCAGCGCTGCCGCGCCGAGGAGCCGGCCCTGCTCGATCGGCGAATAGGCCATGATCGGGATATTGTGCGCCTGGCAAAATGGCACGAGGTCATATTCGATTCGTCTGCGTTTGAGATTATAGAGGACCTGGTTCACGACGCACCGGTCACCACCGGGCAAGGCCAGCAATTCTTCCATATCGTCGGTATCGAAATTGCTCACGCCCCAGTGCCTGACTTTGCCCTCGCGCTGAAGCTGGCTGAATCCTTCGATTGTATGTTCAAGCGGCGTCGAGCCGCGCCAGTGCAAAAGATAAAGGTCGATACGGTCGGTGCGTAGCCGTTTCAGGCTGCGCTCGCAGGCTGCGACAGTGTCCTTGCGCGAAGCATGTTCCGGCAGCACTTTGCTGACGAGAAAGAGCCCTTCGCGGCGGCCGGCAATGGCCTCGCCGACGATCTCCTCCGCCTCGCCGTCGCCGTACATCTCGGCCGTGTCGATCAGGGTTGCACCGAGATCGAGACCGAGTCTCAACGCGGCAATTTCTTCGCCGCGCTTTTTCTCGCTCTCGCCCATTATCCACGTTCCCAAACCAAAAACTGGAACTGGCTCGCCGGAGGGGAGGGGAGTTGTCGGAATTGGCATCGGGCAAGTGTCCTCCATTCATCGGTGACAGCATGCCTTAATCCTGGCCGAGCAAAAAGTCTGCGGCTCCGGTCCCATGCCGAGGCCGCAGACTGCGGCAACGATCCTGGCAAAGGCTTCAGAGCTGATCGAGCTTGGACACTGGAATCAGCTTCCAGATGTTCACTGCGCCCTTGCCGGAGATTTCGAGCTTGTAGACTTCGTCGTTGCTCTGGCGGATTTCCTTGATGGCCTTCTCGGGCGCAAGTCCGATCAGCTCGCCAATGATGAGCGGATTTACGCCGCCATGTGCCACGATCATGATTGTGCCACCCGGATGACGTTTGACAATGTCGCGGGAGGCCTGTCCCACCCGTTTGGCAATCGACGCCAGGCTTTCACCGCCCTCCATGTCGTCGTTCAGGTTTGCCAGACGCGGGGTCCAGTCTTTCGCGACGTCCTTCTCGATCTTGCCTTCAAAGATGCCGAAGGACCGTTCGTTGAGCATCGGTTGAGGAGTGATCGGCGCCTTGCCTTTGAAGGCTTCGGCAGTCTGTATCGCGCGGGTGAGGCCGCTTGAATAGATGTGATCCACAGGGACATGCGCGAGTTGTGATGCGACGGCAGCGGCCTGTTCGAGACCTTTTGCGTTCAGGGCATTGTCGGTGCTTCCCTGAACCCGTCCCTGTTGATTCCAGTCGGTTTCACCGTGGCGAAGGACGTAGATGGTGACCGTTTCTTTCACGTCGGCGGCCGAAGCCGGGGCTGTAGAGGCGAACGCCGACATCAGCGTGAGAACAATGGCGCCGAACGTCGATGGCCGTCCAGCGGCGATGAGGCGTGCAAAGGAAAATGCGAGGTGTGGAAGCATGAGCGGCTCCGGATCGTGAGAGATGCTTGTCCTCGTCGATTAAGGACACTCCGATCCGGTAGCCGTCACATATTACAATCGTGCAACACACAAAGAGGCGTTGTGGGGATTGGCGCAATTATCCGGCCAAAGCAAAACGATCGCCGTTTCTAGTGTCCCTTCGCTTCCACCGGCGGCGTTCCGTGCGTGTGGAACGACTCGATGGTCTTGAGACCCCAGGCCTGGCCTTTCTTGCGCTCGGCCTCGGTCCACACAATCGGCTTCCAGTCGGGCGCGAGGATCAGGCGTGCGCCGGCATTCGCCACCTCGACGCGGTTTCCCCCCGGTTCGTAGACATAAAGGAAGAACGTCTGCTGGATCGCATGCTTGTGCGGTCCGGTTTCGATATGCACGCCATTTTCGAGGAAGATGTCGGCGGCGCGCAGGATCTCCTCGCGTTGATCGAGCGCGTAGGTGATGTGGTGGAAGCGGCCCTTGGTGCCGGTGTGATCGCGCGTATACGCGAAGTCATAAGTCTTGTTGGTCGCAGTCATCCAGATCGCGGCCTCGCTGCCATCGTCGAGGATGATCGTTTCGGTGAGACGGAAGCCGAGATAATTCTCGTAGAATTCCCGGTTCGCCTTGATGTCGACCGCAAGCCCGTTCCAGTGGTCAAGCCGGCGCACATTGCAGCCGCGCGCGGGAAAACGCTGCGCCTGGTTTTTCAGTGCGGGCTTCTTGTCCGGCGGGGCCTGGTACCATTCGGTCTCGTAATAGAGTTCGACGACGTGGTCGTCGGGATCCTTGCAGACAAAAGTCTTGCCGTGGCCGATGTCGCCGTCGGTCCAGCCAATATCAAACCCCGAGCCCTTCAGCGCAGCTGCGCGCCGTTCCAGCGCCTGCGGTGAGCGGCAGCGATAAGCAACGTGCTTCAGGCCGGAGGTTTTCGAGGCGGTCAGCTTCAGCGAATAGAGTTCGTAGTCGTCCCACGCGCGGAGATAGACGCTGTCGCCCTTCTCGGCGCTCTGCGTCATACCCATGACGTTGACGAAGAAGTCGCGGCTCTGCTCGAATTTGGGCGTCAGCAGTTCGAGGTGGGCAAGGTGGGCAATATCGAGGATGGGCTCTTTGATCATGGGCCGTCTGGTCGCCTGCGTTTGTTGAACGGCAGCGACCTAACACGCGCGGCGCCGCGCGTCGATGGTCTTACGGTCCCCTGCTTAGCCCCTCACGAAAAGCCTCTCCCCGCCAAAGCGGGGAGAGGGAGCGTGCGGCGCCTGTTGCGAAGAAAAAATCACTTCGCCTTCAGGAGGTCCGTGACCTTGAGCAGCACGAACTCGTTGTCGTCGGCCTTGTTGGGATCGCGGCTCGACGAGAACGGCAGGTTGTTGTCGTTGCCCACCACGATGTGGTCGCCATCGACGATATCGACATTCTCGATGGTAAAGAACGGGAAGGTCAGCACACCGTCATTGAGCGGCTTGCGGGCCTTCTTATCGGGGTCGGCGATCTTCATCAGGTCGATATAGGCGATCTTGCGCACCGGACCGTTCGCGTTTGCGTCGTTCATCTCGATCTTGTAGATGCGCTTGAACTTGGCGATCTGGTCGAAGCAGTTTTCGCCCTTGGTGCCGGCCGGGCAGGCCTTGTCCGCGGTGCCCTCATGATCGTCGCGTTCGATCACCAGCGCCTGGGTCGGGCTGATCATGTTGAAGTCGCCGATCGCGAGACCGTTTTCTTCGAGAACATACTTCCAGTGACGGCCGGTCCACTTCTCGTTCGCAACATCGAACTCGAGGATGCGCAGATATTCCTTGCCATCCGCGGTCTTCTCCCAGTCCTTTTTCTCGGTGTCCCAGACCGGGCCTTCGAGCAGGGCATAAAGGAAGCGGCCGTCTGGAGAGGCCGCCATTCCCTCAAAGCCCTTCGTGCGGCGGATGTTGAAATTGGCCGTGCCGCCAGGGATGGCCGGCGACACTACGGCTGAATGGTCCGGTGAACGCGCCACCTTGCCGTCGATCATGGTCTCAAACACCGCTTCGACCTTGCCGCTCTTGTCCGCGCGGATCAGGTAGGGACCGAACTCTTCAGCGATCCAGAACTTGTCGCCGATGGGCTGGAAGCTTTCGAGATCGAAATCTGAACCGGTGAGATAACGCTTTGCTGTGCCCTCGTGAACGATACGGAACGGGACCTTCTTGTCGGGATCGTGCAAGAAAACGGTCGCGAGCCGGTCGGCCGTACCTTTATCCCAGTTCAGACGATACTGATTGAGCATCAGCATCGCGTCGGGCGAGTTCGCCTTGTTGCCGAATCCGTTGTCGGTGAGGACCCAGAACGTGCCGTCGGGCATACGCTTGATGCCGGAACTGCCTTGAACGGGCTGGCCGTTGAAAGGCAGCTTCACGCCGGTCGGCCGGCCGCGCGAGCGTCCTTCGACGGTGCCAACGGCTTCCACGCGCTTACCGGTGGTGAACTTGCCCGAGATCTTCAGATCGTCCGGTGCGTCGGCCGGCGCCGGAATAAAGGTCGCGGCCGGAATAACGACGTGGCCTGCAAGGGTTGCCGGTTGTGACTGCGCGAGAGCTGTACCGGCAATCGCGAATGTTAGAATTGTGCAAAGACTTGCTGTGCGCATGGGATGGTCTCCTGTTGCGCTGCGGTAATTCGTTCTTTCGCTTGGCGTCTGGGTGAAGGATCGATGACAGTTCTCTGACAATGCACGATGACTTTAGCCAGGCTCACGCATGCGTGAGCGGAGTCGTGCTTCTGACACGGTCTCGACATTGTGGCGACGCGTGCTGCCGTTACGCCGCTGCGCACAAGAACGGCGCGGCGGCCGTTTTTTGTATCGAGCTGTTTCAGCTGAGGAGGGTGCGGCGATGGACTATCTTAAGGTAGCGGCGGGCGCGCTCGCGATCATGACGGCATCCGGAATGATCGCGGACTTCGACGTGTCGGTCTGGGATAACGACGTCTATGTCACCGTCTGGTCGGCAGACGATCAGCCCGATGGCACGCTGCGGAAACATGTCGCAGCCATGCTTCCAAATGCCATCGACGAGAGCCGGATTTTCGTGAACCGGGATGGCGTGATCGCCGTTTAGTCGCGGTCTTGTTTCCCGCGCCGTTCAAATATCAGCAGCATGTTGTTTGCCGGCATCGGCTCGATCTCGGCGAGCAGCAAGCCATGGTCATGCGCGACCGCCTGGATGTCGGCGATGTCGCGCACGCCCCATTCCGGATTGCGCGCCCGAAGCGAGGCATCGAAGGCTTCGTTGCTCGGTGCGGTGTGCTGGTCGTCCTGCTTGAACGGCCCGTAGATGAATAGCAGGCCGCCCGGATGCAGCCGCTGTGACGCGCCCCACATCAGCCCCCGCGTTGTGCGCCAGGGCGAGATATGCAGCACATTGGCGCAGAAGATCGCGGTGAGGTCGCTCAGCGTCGCTGAATCGGCTTCGTTCAGCCCCCATTCCAGCGCGCACAGATCGAGCCGGCGCGCCTCTTCCACATTCTGCACCTGCGAATGCCGCCGCCAGGCATCGATGCTTTTCAGATTGCGGTCGTCGTAGTCCGTTGGCCACCACAAGAGATGAGGCGAGGCCTTCGCGAATTCGATCACGTGCTGGCCGGACCCGCTGCCGACCTCCAGCACATTGCCCTGCCTGTCTTTCAGATAGTGCGATAGCTCGGCCCATATCGGTGCGCAGTTGCGATGGAAGGACGGTGCGTCGAGGCGCAGATCGCCGTCGGCGATCGGGTCGATGGGATTCTGTGAAGGGCCGTTATTGCTCATACCCTATTTGTAGACATTCCAGATTGGTTCACATAGTGGCTTGAAGTAGGTTGCAATGGAGTCGACCCGATGCAGATCGCGCTTCTGGCTGCTCATATTCTGGCGGCGCTGTTCTGGGTGGGCGGGATGGCCTTCGCTTACACGATCTTGCGGCCGGCCGCGGGAGGCCTCGAGGCACCGGTGCGGCTCACGCTGTGGCGCGATGTGTTTGCGCGCTTTTTGCCCTGGGTCGGCGTTTCGATCGTGGCGCTGCTGCTCTCGGGCTACGCCATGATGTTCATGGCGTATGGCGGCTTCCGCGCGCCACTCTACATTCACATCATGCAGGGGACCGGCATCCTGATGATGCTGATCTACCTGCATCTCTATTTCGCGCCATGGCGGCGGCTGCAGAAATATGTTCAGGCGGCGGACTGGCCGAATGCCGGCAAGCAGCTTGCCATAATCCGCAAGCTGGTCGCGATCAATCTTGTACTCGGCGTGATCACTGTGCTGGCCGGATCGACAGGCCGCCTGTGGTAACGGCGAAGGGTAAGATCAGGCGGCCGCGGCCATTTGTTGAGACAGCGCGCGCTGGACCGCCGGCCGCGCTTCCATGCGCCTGAAGTGTTCGTGCACCTTCGGAAAGCGGGCGATATCGACGCCGTCCCCCTCGAGCCAGCGGTCGATTGTGTACAGGTAGGCGTCGCAGATGCTGTAGTCGCCGCCCATGACCCAGGGACCGGCGAACATCTCGCGTTCGATCAGCTCGAAACAGTCGCCGACCGATTGCGGGACCTTCTTCTTCATCGCCTCGATCGCCGCCGCATCGTCGGCCCAGCGTGAGCCGCGCAGGCGATGGGCGTGGGCGACATGCACGGTCGAGCACAAATAGCTGTTAAAGGCCTGCACCTGTGCGAACGAGAAGGCGTCGTCCAGCGGTGCAAGACGGGCGGCCGGAAAGCTCTGTGCGATGAAGGCGAGGATCGCGGGAGTCTCCGTCAGGATGCCGCGGTCGGTGACGAGCGCCGGCACACGTCCCTTGGGATTGACGGCGAGGTATCCCGGTTTGCGCTGCTCACCCTCGGCAAAGTTGAGACGAACGGTTTTGTAGTCGGCACCGACCTCCTCAAGCGAAATCAGTGAAGCAAGCGCACAGGTGTTCGGCGCGAAATAGAGCGTCAGCATGGTCTATACATCGTCCAGATTGTCGACATAAACTAAACCCGCCTTCGCCAGCGGCTCGCGCATATTGTACATGTCGAGGCCGAGAATGCCGGAGGCGAGCTTTTCGCGTTTGGCTGTCTCGTCGGCCTCGCGCTTCTGGCCCTTGGCCGCGACCTCGGCCGCAAGCTTGCGCGGGATCACCACGACGCCGTCATCGTCGGCCACAACCGCGTCGCCCGGGATCACGTTGACGCCGGCACAGACCACTGGGACGTTAACTGCGCCGAGCGTCGCTTTGACCGTGCCCTTGGCCGAGATGGCCTTGGACCAGACCGGGAAACCCATCTCCTTCAGGGTCGCGACGTCGCGGCAGCCGGCATCGATGACGAGACCCTGAACCCCGCGCGCCTTGGCCGAGGTCGCGAGGAGGTCGCCGAACATACCGTCGGTATTGTCGGCGGTGACGCCGACTACCAGCACGTCGCCGGGTTTGCATTGCTCGATAGCGACATGGATCATCCAGTTGTCGCCAGGCTGCGCTAGAATAGTAACCGCAGGGCCGCAGATCGCGGCACCCGGCCAGATCGGCCGCATGTACGGTTTCATCAGGCCGGAGCGGCCCAGCGCTTCGTGCGAGGTCGAAACGCCAAGACCCGCGAGAATTTTGCAGGCCGCAGCGTCGGCACGTTCGATGTTGCGAACGACGACGGTTTTCATGGCGATGCCTCCCGTTCAGCCCAGCGTGTCCGTGACGACGCGCGGGAATAGCGTCTGATAGGCCTCGCCATAGGTCATCGGAATGCCGGTGTTGCGCGATCCCTGAATGCCGCGGTTCAGGGCCACGCGCTCATAATAGTGCCAGAGGTGCTTCTGCGCCGCGAGGATCTGGAAGGCCTTGTGCTTCGTTTCCCAGACATCATCGATCTTGAGGATGAGATCGGGCTTGAAGTCGCATTGCTCGGGCTGATGCGGTTCGAACAGGTAAACTGGTGGTGCGGAATACTGGTACTTTGCACCCGGCTTGTGGCCCATCGCCTGCGCGACCACGCGGGTCTCTTGTGCAAAATGGGCCGCGTTGGGATGGTCGAAGTTGTAGGGATCTTTCAGCGCATGGGTGAGCACGAAGGACGGGTTGAGTTCACGATAGATGTCGACCATCCGGTCAAAATGCGCCTCGGTCAGCTTGAGCGGATAGTCGCCGGCATCGAAGAACTCGATCTCGGCGCCGAGCAAGGCGGCCGCACGTTCAGCCTCGTCCTTGCGTCCGGCCTTCACGCTCTCCAGCGTCGCGCCCGCTTCCTTCCAGGCAAACTGGCTTTCACCGCGCTCGCCGAAACTCATGCAGACGATCTTCATGCGATAGCCCAGCTTGGCATGATGAGCGATTGCGCCGCCCGCCCGCCATACGAAATCGCCTGGGTGGGCAGTCACAACAAGTCCGGTCTTCTGGGCCATGACGTCTCTCTCTCCAGCAGTCGTTTGCGCGGGGATTTGCAACATCCCCAAGCCCAGCACAAGGGCGTAGCGCAGGGCGGCTAGACTATGGCTTGGCCCGGACGCCGGACATTGAGGCAGATTAAGGATTCACTTCGATCTCTGCTTGATCGCCTCTGCGCGCTTGTTCAGCGCATCGGCGTCGGCATTGCGCCCGAGGGTGCGGTACAGCTCCGCGAGGTTATGGATGGTGTTCAGCAGTTGCGGGCTGTTTGCGCCATAAGCCTTTTCACGGATCGTCAAGGCGCGCCTGGCGAGCGGCTCGGCATCGGCCGGACGGCCCATCTCCTGATAGAGAACGGCCAAATTGTTGAGCGAGGTCGCAACGCCGGGATGATCCGGTCCGAGCGCCTTCTCGTACATCGCGACAACGCGTTTAAAATAGGGTTCAGCGTCGGTGTGCCGGCCCTGGTCGCGATAGAATCCGGCCATCGTGTTGAGGGTTTGGGCGACGGCCGGATGATCCTGCCCATACGTCTTCTCGCGGATTGCGAGCGTGCGCTTGAATAGCGGCTCGACCTCATCGATCCGGTTCTGCACCCAATAGGTCATCGCCAGTTCCTGGAGCGTAGTCGCTACGTCCGGATGTTCGGGCCCAAACGATGCCTCCGTGATCTTGAGTGCGCGCGTGAACAGCGGCTCAGCTTCGGAAAGGCGACCGGACGTCCGGTACATTTCTCCAAGGGTCACCAGAGATGCTGCGACCTGCGGGTGTCCCGGCCCAAACGCCTTTTCGCGGATCGCCAGTGCCCGAAGGTAGAGCGGTTCGGCTTCGCGTTGACGCCCGGCATCCTGATAGATTGCGGCAAGGCCTCCGGCGCTGGCCGCTACCGATGGGTGGTCCGGACCGTGTGCCTTCTCGTTGATCGCGAGCGCGCGCTTGAACAGCATCTCCGCTTCATCGCGCCGGCCGCTCGCACGATAGAGCAGGGCAAGATTTTCGGTGATGACCGCAACATCCGGATGTTCGGCGCCAAGCGCCTTCTGCCGGATCGAGAGCGCCCGCAGGTAAAGTGGCTCGGCTTCCTTCGGGCGCCCGAGTTGCTGATTGAGGATCGCGAGATAGGCGACCGCTGATCCTACATCGGGATGGTTCGGTCCGTACTGCTTCTCAAGGGCCGTCAAAGCCTGTTGCGCGAGCGGCAGCGCATCGGCCGCATTACCGGCTTGCGACAGCTCGGCGGCCCGGTTGAGCAGGGCAATCGGATCGTTCGGGGTCTGGCCTGAGGCCGAGACCGCGACAAACAGGATCGCTGCGCCAGCGAGACAGGGAATGAGTCGCTTGACCATGAGGACCGTCTTCCATCCGAGCCGCTTCCTTACACGGTTTCGTACTGGCCGCGACCACTCCCGGCTGTGTCCCAGCAGTCTTAGAAGTGCGTTCGACACCAGCTCCCCAATGTGTCTGAACAAAAAATAGGCAATCAGTTCAATCCGTGGGCGCCCACACGCGGCTGCACAATTTGGAGGCGCAGGAATTGGTCAGCTTTCGGTTTTGACTCAAGGCCTTGGACCAGTTTCAGAAACTGGCACGGCCTTTGCGAACTCTGCTGCGGCGCGGGATGCCGGGGTCGCTGGCGTGCGCGTGAAGCAGAGGAAACAACATGATTCATCCCACTCGTGCGGTCGCTCCGCGATCGATTGCCCGCCGCTGGCTTTTGGCCTCGGCTGCGGGCCTGGCGCTGTCTCTGGCAGCCGCATTGCCCGCCAAGGCACAGGAAACCATCAAGGTCGGCATTCTCCATTCGCTCTCGGGCACCATGGCCATCAGCGAAACCACGCTGAAGGACGTGATGCTGATGCTGATCGAGGAGCAGAACAAGAAGGGCGGCTTGCTCGGCAAGAAGCTCGAAGCGGTCGTCGTCGACCCGGCCTCCAACTGGCCGCTGTTTGCCGAAAAGGCGCGCGAACTCATCACTAAGGAAAAGGTCGCGGCCGTGTTCGGTTGCTGGACCTCGGTGTCGCGCAAGTCCGTGCTGCCGGTCTTCAAGGAACTGAACTCGATCCTGTTCTACCCGGTGCAGTACGAAGGTGAGGAAAGCGAGCGCAACGT
>Ga0073934_10011802_pt1 | contig 10463 bp, 6 predicted proteins | sample LarsenN4metaG_FD_76834 | JGI IMG/M metagenome (GOLD analysis project Ga0073934, IMG submission 76834) | Hot spring sediment bacterial and archeal communities from British Columbia, Canada, to study Microbial Dark Matter (Phase II) - Larsen... ... | reverse complement strand
GCGAGCAACGCGAGCGTGCCGACCTTCAGATGAGACTTATGCACCAGAATGCGATTGCGCTCCATCCAGAAAAATTTTGAAATCGAACGCTTGAACTCGTACTTGTGATACACGATCGATTGTTTTGCGAGCACGTTGCGGTATCCGGCCAAACGAATGCGCCAGCCAAGCTCAAGGTCCTCGTGATACAGAAACAAAAAGGCGTCGAGCAATCCAACCTCGCGCAACACGCTGGCGCGATACAGCACGGCCGCGCCCGATGCGTACGCAATCTCTTCGCCGTCTTGCACCTCAACATCTTTGAGCAAACGACCGTTATCGCGCACAAACCCGAACCCGAGAAAATGGACCATGCCGCCCGTAGAGTTGACGCGCTCCGGGTCCTGCCAAAGCAGCATGAGGGATTGCACGGATCCGATCGCTTTGTCGGATTCTGCTATGTCCACCGCTTTCGTAAGCGCGTCCGGATGAAACTTGGCGTCATTGTTGAGCAAGTAGACGTAATCGCACCCCTCGAGGAGCGCGTGGTTGATGCCAATGTTGTTGCCTGCCGCAAATCCTTCGTTGTTGGGATTTGGAAAAAACGTCACCTTGGGAAGCGACACTCCGGACTTCGGCAACGCGAATTCGCGGATCATCTCCGCGCTGTTATCCGGCGAATTGTTGTCCACGATAATAAACTCGATGCGATCTTTCGGATACGAAATCGCCTCGAGCGAAGCGACCACGTCCTCGAGATACGGGCGCGAGTTGTATGCCAAGTAAACAACAGCGACTTTTGGCATCATAATCTGATCCTTGATCGTGAATCGTTAATCCTTCGCGGATTCAACTTCCTCCAGCGCAACCTTGCGCACCAACTTCGTGATTTGACGCTCGACGTCTTCCACCTTCACAAACAAGCGGAAGACGAGATAGAACAGCACCACGAGCGACACGTACATGACCGCGTCCACGCCGCGCCCCACGCCAAGCACGCGAGCGAGGACCTCTGTGGTCCACGGCAGCACGGCAACGATCGCCGCACCCAACCAAAAGAACACCCAGAAGGCGAGCCAGGTGCGGGGAACCCTTCCCTGTTTGTACTGCGACACGGCGCGCGCAATGGCAAAGAGCGCAAACACCGCGATGAGGATTTGCACGACGAGCATATCAGCCGCTGATCCTCCTCACGACAAGTTTTAGAAGCGTTTTGATGCCAACGAAAAAATTCTGTCCTTTGGAGAGCGAGTAGTCCGTGTAGATGGCTTTGATGGGAATTTCGGCCAGACGGAACTGGTTGCGGTGCGCTTCGGCGATAAGCTCCGAAGAGACCTCCATGCGATTGGTGCGAATGTCGATGCGCTTGGCCGCCTCGCGCGTGAACGCGCGGAAGCCGGACTGACTATCCGTGACCCATTTTCCAAACAAGGCAAACGTCACGAAATTACCGATCCAGTTGAACAACTGGCGATGTGCCGGCATCCCCACGCGCGTGAGCAAGCGTGAACCGATCACCATATCTGCGCCGTCTTCGATCGCCTTCACGAATCCAGGAATCTCGGACGGGTCGTGCTGACCATCGGCATCGAGCGTGAGGAGCACGTCCGCGCCGCGCTTGAGTCCGGCGGCCAATCCTGTGCCAATAGCCGCGCCCAAGCCGCGATTGATGACGTGCCGAGCCACGATCGCTCCGCGTGAAAGCGCGATTTCCGCGGTGCGGTCCGCGCACCCGTCGTCCACCACAATGATTTCATCGACAAATGCGCGCGTGCAGTCAATGACCTCGCCGATCGTTTGCGCTTCGTTGTACGCGGGAATCACCGCAACGACCTTCATACGGATTACAGCTCCGACAACAGCAACTTATTCGCCTTAATGTATTCAATCGTTCGCTCCAGCCCGTCTTCCAAACGCACCAGCGGGAACCACCCGAGCTCTTTGGCGCGGTCAATGCGCGGCAGAGGGAGCTCGGAAAGGAACAGGAGGTCTGCGCCCGCTTTGATCTGTGAGGTCGATTCAAGCAACCGCACGATTTTCTTAGCAATCTCCATCACATCCATGTCCACGTCCGATCCAATGTTGACCGGGCCCGTCCCTGGCGGCGAGGCCATCAAACGAACGAGGGCGTCCACAACGTCGGTGACGTACACAAAGGACGTGTGGAACTTGCCCTGTTCATACACCGTCAAGTCCTTTCCGTCCAGAGCCGCGAGGATGAAATCCGGAATCAGGTGCCCGTCAAACAGTGGCATGCGCGGACCGTAGGTCCGGAAGATGCGCGCAATCTTCACATCCAGACCGTGCACCTGCTTGTACGTTTCAAACATCGTTTCCGAAAACCGTTTCCCTTCGTCGTAGCAGGCGCGTGGCGAAAGATGATCGAACGCACCGATATCCGTCTCCTCAACGATGGGCTGCTGCTTGTTGCGCGGACCGTACACGACAGAGCTGGATCCCAAAAGCAGCTTGGCGCGGTATTTTTTTCCAAGCTCCAATATACGATAATTGCCTACCGAGTTTGCGAGCAGGGTTTGAATTTTGAACTGCTCGAACTGCGTGATCGACGTTGGGCAGGCCAAATGATAAATCTCTTGAATGCCTTGAAACGGAAGCTTGAACGCGGACAGCTCCGTAAACGTTTCGAGGTCAAAGGGCTCGTTGATGTCCAGTCGCAGAAACTGAAAATCCGCGTTTGGGAGCAAACCGTCGATGTTACGAACATTCCCCGTGGAGAAATTATCGACGCAAATGACCCGATGCCCATCGCGGATAAGCCGCTCGCACAAATGGGAGCCAATAAGCCCGGCCCCTCCGGTGACAAGAATGTTCTTTTTCTCGAAAACAAGTTCGGCCATATTGGCTGTATTATAACATGATTCTGCCTATCCGCCAGCACCGGACATATCCTCAAAAATCTGCGAACGTGAGCGCAAAATCGAGGTATCAACCCGCTCAACGGTCTCGATATCCGCCCCGTATTCATAGCGAGGAAACAACGTCGCATCCACATCGAGCACGTACTCGCTCCAGACCTCGCCATACATCTGTACGGCAATCGTCTCTGAGCTGATCAAGCGAAGCACCGGGCTCCAAATCGTTGCTCCGCTCTCAACGGCATACACGCTCGGATCGCTTTGAATTTTTACAAGAACGACTCCGGGTTTTGGAACCAGCGGCGTGGCGATCGACAAGGTCGAGAGCGTGGCGTCCGTCACCCACACCACCTCATCCCAATCGCTGGCCCACGTAAAAAACGTTTGCGCGTCCCAAAATGGATGGCGCCGCAGGTCTTCGTCAATGTAATACACCGTGTCAAACGATTCGCTCCGAACAAACCATCCAGGATACACATCAGACACGTCCTGCAGCTCTCCCGTAACCGGAGACGGCGCTTGCGTCCCCGAGGATGGTGCGACGCGATGACCCAACGCATCACGCACAATGCCTGCATCCTCATCCGCCGGCGGCGCTTCGGGTGTTGTCACAAACGAGGGAGCAATTTGGAGTGCCCGCCCGACGTTTAACCGTCCGGCACCCAACTCGCCGGAGGCCTCGGAACCAGCCGCAATCGGATCCACGGAAAGCTGCAGAATGGTAAGGACATCCGTTGGGCGCAAGGAGGGATAGGCAGACTTGAGCAATGCGGCGGCTCCCGCAACCATCGGTGAAGCAATGGACGTCCCCGACCATCCGCCCTCGTAGGCTTCGGTGAATTCATCCCAGTCAGGGTTCTGATACGTGGTACTGAAGATTCCCTCCCCTGGCGCGGCGATGTCCGCGCAATCCGATCCGTAGTTGGAAAAATCCGCTTTCACGTCCGCATCCGTGGTTGCCGTAACACCGATGACCCAGTCATCATCTGCATCACGAAAGCACGCAGGATAAATCGGCGTTTCGTCGAGATCTGTCCCCCCACCATCCGTATTTCCGACCGCGGCGACGATAACAACGCCGGCCTCAAACGCATCTTCAACCGCCGCGGAGAACGACGGATCGATTTCAAATCCCGTAAAACTCAAATTGATCACATCCGCGCCGTTATCAACCGCGTAGCGAACCGCTAGGCGCGCATCGTCGGAGTTGCCAGCACCAAAATTATCGAGAATGCGCAGGGGCATCAAACGGATATTCCACGCGAGGCCTGCGACTCCCTCACTGTTGTCCCCCATAGCACCGATGACGCCGCCAATGGCGGTCCCGTGCACAACCGCATCCGCGTTGTTAGACTCGCCTTCATCTGGCTCAGGCGTGTTATCGCCCTGCACAAAATCCCAACCGCTCGTGTCATCCACGTAACCGTTCTGATCGTTATCAACCCCGTCGCCCGCAATTTCATTTGTGTTGCTCCAAATGTTTGCCGACAAGTCAGGGTGATTCATGTCGAACCCGGAATCAAGCACGGCAACCACGACGTCTGCGGATCCGGTCGCAAGGTCCCACGCACTGGGCGCGCCAATCGTCTGCAAATACCACTGCTCTCCCAATCGCGGATCGTTCGGCGTATAGGCGAGCGCGGGCTGTACCAGCAAAGACCATCCAATCAGGACCGCCGCCAACCGGCCGCACCGTGCAACAAAAGAAAATGCCATACATCAATCAAAACTGATTCTTGGGCCGGCGAGCGGGATTTGCGAAACCCCATCACCCAACAAGTCTTCCCCGGAAACCGTTCCGTCCGACCAATGGAAATCATCACCGCCAAGCAATGTGACTTTTACGGTTCGTGCTTCCGGCGCAAGCTCGGACACATCGAGCTCCCACACAAACGTGCGCGGCGTCGCACCAACCACGATCTCACTAGCCAGCTCATACCGCACAATCGCATAATCGCCTCGCCCGGTGTCGTACAATTCAGGATCAGCCACGGTATCGTTTTGCGTTTCCGAAAAAATCTCAAACGAGATGTGGCCATTCGATCCCTCTCCGAGCACGTCGTTTGACGCTTCGTCCACCAAGTTCCCGATGGCGTCAACGGATTGTTCCGCAAGATACTCTAATAGGTCGTTATCTGCGGGATCGTCGTTGAGCTCATACCCAACATCGGACGGTTCGATTTTGAACGCAAGTGCATGAACCGACGTTGTCGCCTCCCCACTGCGTGTAATCGTAAACGCAAACGCCTCGCTGTCCTGAGCACGATCCTGCGACGTATCAATGAGCGAGGAGGCCGAGGTTATCTGTGGCTTGTTTCGCCGAACAACGGACGATGACGCGGAAAGTTGCGTCTCGTCCGATAATCCGTCACCAAAATCCTCGTCATCAAAGAAATACCCCGATACAACACCTGTGGCTTCAAACGTTGCCGGCTCAAACGCAAAGGCAATCGCATCACCAGATGCCGCGCCCTGCGACGAGCTCGCCACGTCCACAAACGCATAGGCGCGCACTTCTTCATCTGCAGGAATCCGCCACTCTAAGTTCCGCCACGTCACGTTTCCAACAATCACGTTCGCAACGGCATCGTACGAAATTCCCTCTGAATCGTACTGCAGAATGACGCGCTCAACGCTCTCCTGAGCCGTTACGTCGTTCAATCGAAGCGTCAACGTATTGATCACAATGTCTTCCGCCTCGCCTGTCGTCATCGTGAACGCGTAAGCCTGCGCACGATCCTCGCCCATCACCAGCAGCGACTCGCCGCTTCGATTTCCCTCAATCGTGAGCTCCCCGTGGGCGGCAACGGTCAAAAACACGTTCGGATTCTCCCCGCCGTTCACCAAAGCCCCGACCACATCTTCCCCTATCCCCAGCCGCACGGCGTGCACGTCTTCCTCTGTGTCGACAATATCAAACGCAAGGCGATCATCTGCTTCTCCGAGCGGGGCGAGCGGATTGATATGCACTCGCACCGTCACCTCCTCCACCGCACCACCAGAGAGGACCCAGTCAAGATTCTCAAAATGCACGGATCCGTCTGAGCCGACCGTAGCGGATTGGGCGAGCACAGTCCCATCCGCACCCACGAGTGACACCAGGTCCACGATACTCGAGAGTGTGGTTGCCGCGCCGTCATCGTCATCGCCGCCTGCCAAAAAATCCGCATCCCCTTCGCCTTCATCGATAAATCCGGTCAACGATAACGTTTCGATGGTAAGCGATTCTGCAAAGGGATTCTGGAACTCAAATGCGACAACATCCTGTTGACTGGCATCTCCGCGCACGGCAAACGCATCCTCGATGCCCGATCCGAGCGAAATCAGTAGCGCTTCCTCCTGAACTTCCACCTGGGATCCGGTGATCACGAAATCATCCCCGATCGAAAGAGTCGCGTAATACGATTCCTCCTCTGGCGCATCCAATGGAATATCCGCAACGATTCGCCAGCGATGCCGCCCAGGGGCCAATGTCTCGACACCCGAGAGTCGAAGCGATTGCGAAGCATCTGCGTCGCCAAGCTCGAGCTCGCCGGAAGAAAAAAGGGTCACACCGTCGGCTCGCTGAATGCGGACATTCTTGATGTTCGCCTCGACTTGAAGCTCGCCGTCCCCACGGATTAATCCACCGGCGTCTTCATCGTTATCCCGATTCGTCGCCGCATCCACCACAACGATCGGATCACGGATTGTGGTGGTTTCCGGAACCGACAGCACGAATTCGGCGATCACCTGATCCTCGGTGTCTGCAAACACCACAGGCGACGATTCGACCACCACGCCTACGATTGGCTCCGTCTGGTTTGTTCCCAGGCCAAGCTGTGCGGCGTCCTCTCGCACATCCTCCAGATACAGAGGATTTGCGTCCGAGAGTGGCTCCCCCACGCGATACGCGGTAAAAAATCCGTCTGGCAGGTCATCCACGAGTGTTGCCCAATTCTCTCCCCAAAGTGTGCGAGCCATGGCCTCGCTTGGAATGGCGCGCAAAATACCGCCGGCCTCGACGGCATACACCGTCGGAACACTCACAAGCTTGATGAGCCGGGTTCCTGGCTTGTAGGTAATGCTTCCGCCGATTGGATATCCCGCAAGCGCTTCGTCAGAAATCGTCGTGACGTCTGCAAAATCCGAGAACCACGAAAAATAAATCCGTTCATTCGGAAAGACGTAGCGGGTATCGTCCGCAGCCACGTAATACACCGCGCTCCCGCTTCCCTTCACCAATTCTCCGGTCGCATATGCCAAACGCGGCGACGTTGCTATGAAGGCCGACGTCGCGAGGGCAAGGATAAATAAAATGGCGCCTGCAAATCGCATAGCGCCATTATACCTTATTTCTGCTCTGATTCCTTTCTCTTGAGAATTTCGATCTGATCTTTGAGCCACGCGTCATCCGGATCAAGTTGGAGCGCCACCTTGTAGTGCGAAATTGCTTCCGCGTACATACCTTGGCTCTCGTACCACTGCCCGAGCCGCTTGAGAAGGCCCGGCGTTTGACCAAGATTCGTGATCCCGTTTTCGAGCACGAGCCGGACGTTCTCCTCTTCCCCTTCAAAATGCTCGTCAATGAGGTTTGCCACGCGCAGATATGTGACCTCGAACGGGCTTACCGCGAGCGCTTTTTGCCAGCTCTCCAAAGCTCCAATGTAATCCCCCATCTCAAGTTGGGCTTGCCCCTTGTTTTCAAGTGCAGGAGCGTCGTTGGGATTGGTGGAGAGGATGTCGTCGTAATTTTCCACCGCCACAGCGAGCTCTCCGATGCCGTAGTGCAAGTTACCGAGCTGAAGAATCAACGAAATATCACGCTCCGGCGCTTGTGCAATCTGTACCTCCAGTTCGGTGATTTTTTGCCTCTGAGCGGCCATATCTTCCTCAGAGAGACCGCGATCCACCGTGGGGATGATGGTTTGTTGAGGCGGGGCCGGAGGCGGCGGATTCATTTGCTTATAGAGCAACCAACCCACCACAGCAACCACTGCGAGTCCAATACAAATCGTGACGATTTTGACCGCTACAGCCTGTTTCATAGCCCTGCGAGTATAAAACCAAACCCCGCACCTTGCAAGCAAGATGCGGGGTGGCTCCTCCGAGTCCCGGCCCGGTTCCCGCCAAGGCTTCGGGCCTAAGCCGTCAGCCGAATTGCGGAATGTGGGCGTATGGACTGTGGAAGATGTTCCTGCGTGAGCAGGATGGTCGGACTAACCCGAGGGTTAGAACGCGACCGTGCCGCCAGTGATCGGGCTCTTCACGAGATCACCGTCGAAGTCGTCGCCCTCGGTGTCGTCATCCCAGCGGATGGCGTCGAGAACGCTCGTGGTGTCTCCTTCCGTGGTGGTCGGGTCAACGTCGTACAACGTTTCACCTTCCGTCACGTCGCCGAAATCACTCTGGCCCGGGAGGTCCACGCGGATCGAGTCATCCTCGTCACCGCCGGACGTGTCGACCTTCAAGACGTACGTCTTGGTGTCGCCCGCGCCGATTTCTTCGTCACCCGTTGTGGCATCCATGTCGAAGTCGAGGACAGCGTACTTGAGGACGGCAAGGCTTGTACAAGCATCGTCATCCGCAAAGCTAGCGTCATCCGGGTCTTCGAGGAAGCCCCAGTCACCGTCGTCATCCAACTTCGTGGACGGGTTGTCGAGGTCGTACAGCTCGAAGCTGTCCGGATCCGCGAGGTCGTCACAGAGGTTGAAGTCGTTGTCGGTGTCGGTCATCGCGAGCTCGAACGTAATCGCTTCGAGCGTCACGAAGCCACGAGAGTCAGCCGAGACGTTGAAGCGTAGAGCTTCGTTGTTGCCCGGCACGCCGGCGCCCGACGGGCTGCCAGACGCGAGGCTGATCGTCGGCTTGGTCTTGTGGAGCACCATCACATCGGCGGTCGAATCGAGACCACCGAGCGCAATGGTTTCACCCGAGGCATCACCCGTGGCTTCGGATTCGCTCACGTCGAGCGTGAGTTCGAAGTCGTCGCCAGAGGTCGCACCCGTGGAGGAGACGGAGTTGGTGTCAATGGACACCGAGATCGTCTTCGTCACATCCGTCGGGATGTAGCACTCGAGGTTTTCGAACGTCACCGTGCCACCCGTCAAGAATCCGGTCTTGGTGACCGTGGTTCCGGCCTCATCGGCACAGGAAACCTTGACAGCGGACGCAACGTCGTCAACAGCACCGTTGTCGAAGTTGAGAGTCTCAACCACGAACGCTTCGTCGTCGGCTTCGAACTTCCAGACACCCACGGACACGCCCGTAGACGCACCAAGGATAATCGTGGAATCCGGCGAAGAACCGTCGAGAGTCGCCGTGATGGAGCCTTCGGCGGAGATCGTCACCGTAGCTTCGCTGCCGTCGCCGTTGGTCTCGGTAATCGCGTCGACATCGACGTCGTCGCCATCCATGTCTTCAGCCGTGACATCGTCAGCGGAGAAGATACCGAAGGCGTACGTATCGTCGGCGGCGTCCGTGGCGTCGAGATCCGTGTTGCTGAAGTTACACTTGAGGATGGCTTTCGCCGTCTCACCGGCCTCGATCGTCCAGTCGAAGTTCTCGAAGATGAGCTCGGCATCGCCATCGGCGGCACCGTCAACATCCTCTGGAGACTCCGGACCGTCGATGAGCGCACCCGACTCGTTGTCGTACATCGAGCAGGAGCTCACGTGGTCGGCAATTGTGACGTCGTCATCCGGGTCAAAGATGGCATCGGAGTCTGCGGAAACCGTGTACGTAACATCGGTCACCGTCACATCCGACGTGTTGCCAGCTTCAAACGAGAAGCCGACGACCTGCGCACCGCTGACGCCCTTCACGTAGGCCGTATCACCCGGCGGCGTGGAAGCTTCCACGTCGAGCGAGGAATCCGCGAGCGTGAAGTCGTTACCCTCGATGTCCGCACCCGGAACGATGTCCGAGGCGTCGAGAGCATCGCCGTTGACGTCTTCCGCATCGACCGTGTCCATTTCGATGGTCGCGGCGAATTCGTCATCAGCAACCGCGAAGCTCATCACGTCGACCGTCACCATGAGGTCGAGCGACTCGCCCGCGTTGAGGATCTGGTCGTCCGTAAAGACGAGCGTCTGCGCCGTGTCGTCGCCGCTGATCGCGTCGGCGTCCGTCGCATCGAGCTCTTCCGGACCCATCCAGACGGAACCGTCCGCTTCGCGGATGGTGACGTTCTGGAGGTTCGGTTCGTCTTCTGCATCGTTCAAGAGATCGCCCGCATCAACCGCCGTGTCGGCGCCAGCACCCACGGATTCAAGCGTGACTTCGAACTCCTGGATTTCCACCCAGTTCTCCGAAGTGATCGTGAATTCCATGAGGACCTGGTCGTCCGCGTCGATCTGAATGTCGTCAGAGGACGGGCCGTTGAAGGCGAACGTCAGTTCACCACCCTGGATTTCCGAGTACGAGCAGGATTCCGTATCGTCGGCACAGCTCGTGTCATCGTAGTCCGTGATGTCGACCGCGAGGTTGAACCCGAAGTCGCCACCGGTGGCGAGAACGTCAGCTTCTTCTTCGATGGCCACGGAAATGCTGTCGCCGGCATCGCCGCCAACGTCCGCGGACATTTCGAAGTTTTCCGTGTCACCGTCTTCCACGAAGAAAGAGTTGGTG
>Ga0073934_10011800_pt1 | contig 10464 bp, 11 predicted proteins | sample LarsenN4metaG_FD_76834 | JGI IMG/M metagenome (GOLD analysis project Ga0073934, IMG submission 76834) | Hot spring sediment bacterial and archeal communities from British Columbia, Canada, to study Microbial Dark Matter (Phase II) - Larsen... ... | reverse complement strand
GCCGTTCTGGGGCGGATTCACCTCCCAGTCGTTGTTGACGTAGAACTGCGGATTCGCGGCCGGCAGCCCGTTGTTGCCGGCGTTGACCGTGTTGATGGAGACGGCCGTCTCCGTGCCGGGGACGAGCGCGTAGTTCACGCCGTTCACGAAGAGCGCGAAGACGTCGTTGAACTCGTAGACGTACTCGCTGTACTCGTCCGAGCCGAACACGTACTGGAAGGCGATCCGGTCCCCCTGCGGGACGACGTCGAACTCGAGCACGGCGGCGTCGTTCGTCGGGCCGTCGATGATGTCGCTCAGGTCGGCGTCGCCGTCCGTCTCGTCGTCGTCGTCGTGGAGGGCCTGGCCGGTGTTGCCGCCGTTCGGTCCGGCGGCGGACGCGATGGTCCCGGAGCTCAAGATGACGCCGCCGGCGAAGCCGAGGCACGCGGGGCCGCCGGCGAAGGTCCCGAGCGCGGTGCAGTGGCCCTTGAGCGCGACGTTCGAGACCGCCACGCCCGGGCCGGCGAGCAGCGTCGCGAGCTCGGCGGGCGTGAGACCACCCTCGCAGGTGTTCGTCGTGGTGACGACGGCGTGCGCGACGCCGCCGGCGAGGCACGCGAGGACGAGGAGAAAGGCACCGATCGTACGCTTCACTGGGGCTCCGCGGTTGTAGAGAATCGTCAAGCCGGCAAGGTGGATTGGTTGGACTTCCGCGCGGCGCGTCGGGCGGTGGGTTCGTGAAGGCTACCTGCGCCCGCTCCCGGGCGTCAAGGGAAAATGGGCGTTCTGCGCGCCGGATCGTGCAGCGCCGCCGGTCGTCCTGCGCTCGCGCGAGGCGGCCGCGCATCTGCACGACGCGCTTGTAATCCTCCCTCGGTCTGGCATATCCGGCGCTCTCGGCTCTTCCCATGCACCTGCGCACCCGCTCGTCGTTGGTCCTCTGGCTCGCGCTCGCCGCGGTTCCGGCCCTGGCGCGCGCGAACGACGTCTCCGAGCTCTGGACCGCGCGCGGCGAGGTCGCCTACGCGCGCGGACGGTACACGGACGCGCTGAACGCCTTCTCCCGCGCCGTCGAGGCCGACGCGGCCGACGCCGACGCGCAGTACGGGCTCGGCCTCGCGCTCGCGAAGCTCGAGCGCTGGGAAGAGGCCGAGGCGGCGTTCGCCCGGGCCGCGACGCTCCGTCCCGGCTTCACGGAGGCCGCGCAGGCCCGCGACCTCGCCCGGCAGCACATCGGCCGCGGCCTCGAGACCCAGGAGGCCACCGAGGTGGCCGGCGCCGCGCCGACCGTGCCGCGGAAGCGCTGGGAGATCCACGCCACCACCGGCTTCCAGTACGACGGGAACGTCGTCCTCGCGCCCCGCGGGCACGCGCGGGGCGGCGTGGACGACCGCGGCGACGAGGCGTTCATCCTCGCCGGCGGCGCGCGCTACGACGTGGTCGACCGCGAAAACGCGCTCCTGCGACTCGAGTACGACCTCTACCAGACGCTCCACCTCGACATCGACGACTTCGACTTCCGCTCGCACCGCGTCCGCGCCACCGGCAGCGGCGCGGTGCGCCCCTGGCTGTGGGTCGGCGCGCAGGGCGGCTACGACCACTTCACGCTCGGCCCGCACAGCTACCTCTCCGAGCCGTTCACGATGCCGTTCGTCTCCTACGTCGGCGGCAACTGGGGGGTGACGCAGCTCAGCTGGCGGCACAGCTGGGACACCTACCTGTCGAACCCCTTCCACGAGGTCCGCGACGGCCGGACCGATCAGCTCGCGTTGAGCCAGACCTTCTACCTCGGCGACGCGCGCGCGCTGACGTTCGGCTACACCTGGGGCGAGGAGGATCCCGACCGCCGGGTCGGGAACGACTGGGAGCTGATCTTCCACCAGGGGTGGGTGGACTACACGTTCCCCCTGTGGTGGGCCGTCCAGGCCGACCTGATGTACCTCTACCGCTACGACGACTACACGAAGCGGAACAGCTTCGTGGGCTTCCGCAAGACGCGCTCGGACAACGAGCACCACATGTACGCGAGCCTGCAACGGCCGATCACCGAGCACCTCTCCACGTCCCTCGTGTACTTCGGCACCGTGAACCCCTCGAACATCCAGGTCTTCGACTACCGCCGGAACGTCGTCGCGCTCCTCCTCACCGTCTCGTACTGAACCGGAGACTCCCCATGTCGAAGACGCTCGTCGTGGCCGCCGCCCTTCTCGCCGTGGCCGTGGGCGCACCCGCCGCGGCGCAGGAGGAGGTGGGCGCCGTCGCCGCCGTCGTCGGGACCGCCGAGGCGCTCCATCCGGGCGCGACCGGCTGGGCGGCGCTCGCCGCCGGCGCGCCGGTCCTCCTCGGCGACCAGCTTCGGACGGGCGCCGCCTCGAAGCTCAAGGTCCTCTTCCGCGACGACTCGGTCCTCACCCTCGCGCCGAATGCGCAGCTCACCGTGAACGAGCAGGTCGTGCCCACGGCCGGCGGCGCGTCGCGGTTCTCGCTGACGGTCGGCACGGTGCGGGCGGTGGTGTCCGAGCAGTACGGCCGGGCCGGCGCCCGGTTCGAGGTGGAGACCCCGACCGCCGTCGCAGGCGTCCGCGGGACGAGCTTCATCGCACAGTACGACGCGAGCCTCGAGGAGACGACCGTCGTCGGCCTCGAAGACGTCACGAACGTCCGCTCGAAGGTCGACGCGACGGGCCGTCGCGCCGTCGACCTGAAGCCGGGCGAGGTGACGCGCGTGCGGCGAGGCGCATACCCGCTCCGGCCGCAGCTGCTGCCGGAGGACCAGCTCCGGTCGCTCACGGCCGCGACCGAGGCGGCCGGCGGCGCGCCGGCGTCCGAGCTGCCCGGGCCACGCGCTCGCGACCGCTCGGCCGGCGCCACCCCGGGCGGCGTTCGCGGCATCAACCCCGAGGGGCGCGCGATCGATCAGCCGATCGAGAAGCTGCGGCAGATCGAGCCGGAGGGCGGCCGCCGCCCGCCGCCCCCGCCTCCACCGCCGCCGCCGCGCCGGTAGTCGGCCGGCCGACCGCGGCCGGATCGCGGCATGCGTCTCACCGTCGCGCGCGTCACCGTCGGGGTCGCCGTGCTCATGGCGATGCTGCGGCTCGCCGCGCCGGAGTTCCTCGAGCTCCAGGACACGCGCGTCCTCGACTTCCGTCACCGTGTCCGCGGCCCGCGCGCGGCCGGTGGCGAGGTCGTCATCGTCGAGATCGACGAAAAGAGCATCGGCGAGCTGGGGCGCTGGCCGTGGCCGCGGAAGGAGCTCGCGCGTCTGGTCGACGGGCTCACCGACGCCGGGGCGGCGGTGATCGGCTTCGACGTCGTGTTCGACGAGCCGGACGTCTCGCTCGACGTCGCCGCGCTCGAGAACGCCGTCGCGAGCGACCCGCACCTCACCGCCCAGGCGCTCCTCGGCCGCGTGCGCGGGGCGATCGGCAACGACGCGCGCTTCGCGGCCGCCATCCGGCGCTCCGGGAAGGTCGTCCTCGGCTCCTTCTTCGACTTCCGCGGCGAACCGGACCCCGGCCTCCTCGAGGAGATGTCGCCGTTCCGCGCGCTGACCGGCGTCGTCGCGCCCAGAGGATTCGACCTCACGACGAGCCGGGCCGCGTGGCGGCCGCACGGCGCGACGGTGCCGATCCCGCTCCTCGCCGAGGCTGCGGGCGGCGCCAGCGGATTCCTCAACTACTCGCCCGAGCTGGACAAGATCTACCGCGAGGCACCGCAGATCGCGCTCGTGGACGAGTTCGCCTACCCGTCCTTCGGCCTCGCGCTGGCGAGCCGCTACCTCGGCGAACGGGTGCTCGTCCGGATCGGCGAGAAGCAGCGGAGGCGCGACGTGGTGACCGGGCTCGCGATCGGCGAGCGCGCGATCCCGACGGACGGCAACGCGAAAATCCTCGTCAACTACCTCGGCCCGCCGTGGCGGACGTTCGCGCACGTCTCCGCGACCGACGTCATCCACGGGCGCGCACCGCGCGAGGTCCTCGCCGGGAAGATCGCTCTCGTGGGCTTCACCGCGCCGGGCATCGTCGACACGGTCGTCACGCCGTTCGCCTCCGTCTCGCCCGGCATCGAGGTCCAGGCGACGATCGTCGACAACCTCCTCCACGGCGGGAGCCTCCGGCGTCTCTGGTGGTTCGTGCTCGCCGAGGCGGCGATCGTCGTCGCGCTCGGGGGGGTGCTGGGCGGCGTGCTCCACCGCTTCCGCGGCGCCGTCGGGGCGGTCGTGGCGGTCCTCCTCGCGGTGGGCTGGGCGGTCGGTTCCCAGTGGGCGTTCGCCGAGCGCGGGCTCGTCCTCTCCGGCGTCTATCCGCTGACCGGACTCTTCGTCTGCTGGCTCGCCGGGGCCGTGTACCAGTCGGTCAGCGAGGAGCGACAGAAGCGCTGGTACCGGAACACGTTCCGGCTCTACCTCAACCCCGAGGTCACGGAGATCATCGCGAGCGATCCCGCGAAACTCCGCCTCGGCGGCGAGCGCGTGCCGCTCACGATCTTCTTCTCCGACATCCGCGGCTTCACGACGATCTCCGAGAAGCTCGCGCCGGAGGTGCTGAGCGAGCTCCTGAACGAGTACCTCGGCGCGATGACGGACGTCGTCTTCAGGCACCAGGGCGTGCTCGACAAGTACATCGGCGACGCGGTGATGGCGTTCTGGGGGGCGCCGATCCGGGCGTCCGATCACGCGCTCCGTTGCTGCCGGGCGGCGATGGAGATGCTGGACGAGCTCGCCGCGCTCCGCGAACGCTGGAAGCCGCGCGGGCTTCCGCCGATCGAGATCGGCGTCGGCGTGAACACCGGGGAGGCGGTAGTCGGGAACTTCGGCTCCGCGCAGCGCTTCAGCTACACCGCGATGGGCGACGACGTGAACCTCGCGTCGCGTCTCGAGGGGCTCAACAAGCAGTTCGGAACGACGGCGCTCGTCTCGGACGCCACCCGGCAGGCCATCGGCGAGGAATTCGTCTGCCGCGAGATCGACCGCGTGCGCGTGAAGGGCAAGGCGGAAGCGGTCGCGATCCACGAGCTGCTCTGCCGCCGGACCGACGCGCGTGCCGACGCCGAGCGACGCCGCGCGGCCGCGTGGGAGAGCGCGCTCGCGGCGTACCGGCGGCGCGACTTCGCCACGGCGATCGCCGGCCTGGAGGCGCTGCTCGTCGAGCGGCCCGACGATCGCGCGGTCCCCATCTTCCTCGCGCGCTGCCGGGTGCTCCGGGACGCGCCGCCCGGCGCCCGGTGGGACGCCGTCTACGAGGCGACCGAGAAGTGATTCCGGCGGAGGACGTTTACAAGCAAGGAGTGCGCCGTTATAGGGGCGCGGCGGAGGCCATGTGAGCGACACCAAGACGACGAACGGCGCGGCGGGCGGGAACAAGTGGCAGGACGTGCGCGTGTCCCTCGGCCCGGACGCCGAGGTGACGGGAAAGCTCTCGTTCGTCACCCCGACCCGCATCGAGGGGAAGCTGAAGGGCGAGGTGCGGGCCTCCGACCTCCTGATCGTCGGGCCGCAGGCCGTCGTGCAGGCGAACGTCGTGGCCGACAAGCTCGTGGTGCTCGGCGAGGTGCACGGGCAGATCCAGGGCGCGACGCGGGTCGAGATCTGCGCGGGCGGGAAGATCTACGGCGACGTCGAGACGAAGACGCTCGTGGTCGCCGAGGGCGCGCAGTTCGAGGGCAAGTCGCGCATGGGCGCCGCGTAGGCCGCCGGCGGGCGTCTCGGCGCGCCGTGTTGCGAGGCGCCGTCGGCGCCGGCGAGGGGCGACCGGGCGGGCGCGGGACGCGCAGGGTTCTCGCGCGGCCCGCCTGCCCTACTTCGACGACGTGGTCGGCGCCGAGGTCGGCGCGACTTCTTCCGTGACGCGGGCGGCGCGGCCGGCGCGTTCGCGGAGGTAGTAGAGCTTGGCGCGGCGCACGGCGCCGCGGGTGACCACCTCGACGCGGTCGACGCGCGGACTGTGGACGGGGAACGTCCGCTCGACGCCGACGCCGTAGGACGTCTTCCGGACCGTGAACGTCTCGCGGTTGGCGCCGCCGCTCCGCTTGAGCACGGTGCCCTCGAAGATCTGAATGCGCTCCTTGTCGCCCTCGACGACGCGAACGTGCACGCGGACCGTGTCGCCGGGCTTGAAGGAGGGGACGTCCGACCGCAGCTGCTCGGCCTCGATCCGGTCGATGGGGTTCATGGGAAGCGGCTCTATTTACCGGGGTCGATGCAGGCGGTCAAGGATGATGGCGGCGGCGCTGCGCACCGAGAGGTGGTTGTAGTCGCCCCGGCCGCGGATCGGCTCGAGGACGTCGTCCATGCGGTCGAGGAGCTCGCGGGTGAGCCCCCAGCCGGTGCCGAACACGAGCAGGACCGGCGGGCCCGGCGCCGCGAGCCGCTCGCGGAGCGCGTCGTACCCCAGGCGATCCCCGCCGTCGCGGGCGCTCGTCGCGACGAGGCGCGGCAGCGCGCCGCACTCGCGTTCGACGTCCGTGATGACGGCGTCCAGGTCGGGGGCGAGGCGGACGAGAGCGAGGGCGTCCTTCCGCGTCGCGTTGTAGGTGGCGCCCCAGCCCTCCTCCCAGTGGTGGATGATGCGCTGGACCAGGCGGCGGAGCGTCTCCACCGGCGTCGCGACGTAGAAGCCGTCCAGCTCGAACGTCCGCGCGAGGCGCGCGATGTCGTGGACGTCCATGTTCGTCACGGCGGTGGTGACGACGGCGCCGTTCTTGTCGAGCACAGGATGGTGCAGGAGGGCGAGGTAGAGCCGCGCCATCGGGGCTCATCCCGCCCAGCCGAGCGAGCGGAGGAAGGCGCGGTCGTCGTCGTCGAGCGCGGCGGCGGCGAGCAGGTCGGGACGGCGGGCGAGCGTCGTGCGGAGCGCCTCGCGGCGTCGCCAACGGGCGATCGCCCCGTGGTCGCCGGAGAGGAGGACGCCGGGGACGCGTGCGCCGCGGAACTCCTCGGGCCGCGTGTACTGCGGGTACTCGAGGAGGCCGCTCGCGTGCGAGTCGTCTTCCGGCGACGCGACGTTGCCGAGGACGCCGGGGACGAAGCGGGCGACCGCGTCGATGACGACCAGCGCGGCGGGCTCCCCGCCGGACAGGACGTAGTCGCCGATCGACAGCTCCTCGTCGACGACGGCGAGGACGCGCTCGTCGACCCCCTCGTAGCGCCCGCAGACGAGGAGGATCGACGGCTCGACGGCGAGCGCCCGGGCGCGGGCGTGGGTGAAGAGGGCGCCGCGCGGCGAGAGGAGGATCCGCCGCGGCCGGTCGCCGGCGCTCACGTGCTCGATGGCGGCGACGAGCGGCTCCGGCTTCATCACCATCCCGGCGCCGCCGCCGTACGGCGCGTCGTCGACCTGCTGGTGCTTGTCGGTCGCGTAGTCGCGCAGCCGATGGAGGTGGATCGCGAGAGCGCCTCGCGCGCGAGCCCGACCGATGACGCCCGCGGCGAGGCCGGGTCCGAGGATCTCCGGGAAGAGCGCCAGCACGTGGATCGTCACGCGCTACTCCAGGAGCCCCGGCATCGGCTCGATCACGATCCGCCGCCCGTCGCGGTCGATGGCGCGCACGACGTCCGCGATGACCGGAATCAGATGCTCCCCGCCGTCCGGCCGGGCGACCACCCAGACGTCGTGCGGTCCGGTGGAGAACGTCCTGTCGACCCGGCCGACCGGCGTGCCGTCGGTCGTCTCCACGCGGAACCCCTCCACCTCGTGCCAGTAGAACTCGTCGGGGCCGGGCGGCGGCAGGGCGGCCTCCGGCACGAGGATCGTCGTGCCCACCAGCTCCTCCGCCGCCGTGCGATCGGTGACGTTCTGCAGGCCGACGAGGAGGAGACCGCGCCCGTGCGCCTGGACGGACGCCACGGTCGCCTCCCGCCGCTCGCCGGCGCGCGCGAGCCAGACCACGGCGCCGGGGGCGAGGCTCGGTGCGGGCGGCTGGTGCGGCCGGACGCGCAGCCAGCCGCGGAGGCCGTGTGCCCCGACGACCGTCGCCACGGCGACGGCGGAGGCGTCCGCGCAGGGGTCGCTACTTCTCTTCGACGATCTCGAGGACGACCTTGCGGTTGGCCCGGGAGGCGGCGGCATTCAGGATGGTGCGGATCGACTTCGCCGTGCGTCCCTGCTTGCCGATGATCCGGCCGAGATCTTCCTTCGCCACCCGCAGCTCGATGACCGCCGCGGTGTCACCGACGGTTTCCTTCACCTCGACCGCGTCCGGATGGTTCACGAGGTGCTTCGCGAGAAAGATCACCAGCTCCTTCATGGAAGGTGAAGCTCCTTGGGACGCGGGGCATGCTGCGATCCCTGGTTAGGACGCGGCGACCCCCGCCGACGACCGCTTGATGAGCTGCGCGACCGTCTGCGTCGGACGCGCGCCCTTCTTGAGCCAGGCGGCGAGCTTGTCGGCGTGGAACTGCACCAGGGAAGGAGTGCGCGTGGGGTCGTACAGGCCGACCTGCTCGATGAAGCGTCCGTCACGCGGTGACTCCGAGTGGGCGACGACGATCCGGTAGACGGGCTTCTTCTTGCTGCCATGGCGGGCGAGACGGATCTTGACGGCCATTCCAATTACTCCTCTGCCCCGCCGCTGTCAGCGGGGTAGTCCGGGAAACCTCGGCATACCGGCCGGCATTCCGCCGCCGCCGAGCTTCTTCAACACCTTCTTGGTCTGCATGAACTGCTTGATGAGCTTGTTCACCTCGGCGACGGACGTTCCGCTCCCGTCGGCAATGCGCTTGCGACGGCTCGCGTTCAGGATGAGTGCGTTCCGGCGCTCCTGCTTCGTCATCGAGTCGATGATGGCCTCGACCTTCTTCAGCTCGCCCTCGGCACCCGCGAGGTCGGCGCCCTTCATGAGCTTCTTCATGCCCGGGATCATGCCGAGGATCTCGCCGATCGAGCCCATCTTCCGCACCGCGCGGAGCTGATCGCGGAAGTCCTCCAGGGTGAAGTCGTTCTTCCGGAGCTTCTTCTCGATGCGCGCCGCCTCGGCCTGATCGAACGCCCTCTCGGCGCGCTCGATGAGCGACATGACGTCGCCCATGCCGAGGATGCGCGACGCGATGCGGTCGGGGTGGAACGCCTCGAGCGCGTCGAGCCGCTCGCCGGTGCCCGCGAAGAGAATCGGCTTCCCGGTGACGGCGCGGAGCGAGAGTGCGGCGCCGCCCCGGGCGTCGCCTTCGATCTTCGTCAACACGACGCCGGAGAGCGCGAGACGCTTCCCGAAGCCCTGCGCGGTGGCGACGGCGTCCTGACCGGTCATCGCGTCCGCGACGAGGATCACGTGCCTCGGCGCGACGGCGCCCGCCATGCGCCCGAGCTCGGCCATCAGCTCGTCGTCGACCGTCTGCCGGCCGGCGGTGTCGATGAGGACGGTGTCGAAGCCCTTCTGCCGTGCGGCGGCGACGCCGGCGCGCGCGATCTCGACCGCGTCGCCCCCGGCCGCGGCGGGATGAGTGGGCACGCCGATCTGCCCCGCGAGCGTCTCCAACTGCTGGACGGCTGCGGGCCGGTAGACGTCGGCCGGCACGAGGTACGGCGTGCGGCCGCGCTCGGTCTTCAGCCAGCGGGCGAGCTTCGCGACCGTGGTGGTCTTCCCGGCGCCGTTCAGGCCGACGAGCATGATCACGAGCGGTGCGGCGCCGCCGAGGTCGAACGCCGCGGGCGTGCCGCCCAGGAGCCGCACCAGCTCGCGGTGGACGAGCTTCACGAAGTGCTGCTCCGGCGTGAGGCTCCGGAGCACCTCCTGCCCGAGGGCGTCGCGCTTCACCCCCTCGACGAAGTCCCGCACGACGTCGAGGTTGACGTCGGCCTCGAGGAGCGCCAGGCGGACGTCGCGGAGGGCGTCCTCGATGTTCTTCTCGGTGACCTTCCCGTGCCCCTGGAGCTTCCGCAGCAGGGAGTCGAACTTCTCGCCGAGTGCATCGAACATGCGGTGGAGGTTCGCGCCGGTAAGTGCGCGAACCGCGAAGGCTACTGTAGGGTGCCTGGGGTGTCAACAACGGGGCCCGCGCGCGGCGGCCACGCGCGGGCCCCGCGCCGATCACCCGCAGCCGCCGCCGTCGGGCGACGCGTAGCCCCGGAGGCGCGTCGGGTAGAACCAGTCGGAGAAATCGACCCGGTTGCTCTCGTTGCCGCCGATCGTCTGGATCTGCCCGTTCGGCCGGACCCCGACGACGATCGCCACGTGGCCGAAGATGGTCGTGTTGCAGTCGGCGCGACAGGTCACGACCGCGTCGCCGATCTGCGGCGTCGCATGGGTCGTCGTGTGCTGCTGCGACCAGACCAGCATGTTCTTCGCGAGCGGCGTGATCGGGATCGGCACTCCCGCCCGTCCCCACACCCAGGACGCGAAGTGGCTGCACCAGGTGCTCGAACCGTTCTGGTAGGGGTTGCCGGGGATCTGGTTGCTGCCGTCGGGGACCTCGCGGATGCCCTTCCGCAGCTCCTCGAACGCGACGTCGACGATGCGCTGCCGGAGGGCCGACGGCACCGTCGGGCT
>Ga0073934_10011799_pt1 | contig 10465 bp, 16 predicted proteins | sample LarsenN4metaG_FD_76834 | JGI IMG/M metagenome (GOLD analysis project Ga0073934, IMG submission 76834) | Hot spring sediment bacterial and archeal communities from British Columbia, Canada, to study Microbial Dark Matter (Phase II) - Larsen... ... | reverse complement strand
GAGCAATGCTATCCTGCTTAGATTTCACGTTAAGAAGCTTTTTTATAACCTTATTGTGAATATCGGCAATGAAAACCTCGTTTAAAATTGCGGCCGCCCACATAGCCCCCGCTACCTGATTTAGAGAGGTTAGGGTTTTTGAATTTCTTACCGGGGCTGGGGTTTCTAATATAACTAATCCAGGATTATACTTACTAAATAGTTTTTGAAATGTTTTGGTTATTTTTTCTAATTTATCCAAACTGTAAGTACCTTCAAATTCAAAGTTGTAGGTTTTAACTAAAACTCCGTTCTCAAAAATAGCGGCGCCACAGTTTGTTGTAGAACTATCAACACCAATTGTTATCATCTTTTTAGGCATTGCGCACATTCAATCAGTTTAGAGTAGTAAGTGTCAACATTATCCCATTACAAAACAAAAAGAATTTAGGTACTATTAAGTGAGACTCCCAAATCTACAATCTATAAATACAACCAAAATCGCAAGGTTGAGAAGGAAATGTAATGCAAAAGATATATTTCGTTCGGCAGAATCCGGATCCAAATCTAAACTGGATAATTTTGGGGTTAGGTAAAGTTTTTGATGTTGAGATTCTTGAAACCGACCTACAGCCTGCCGGAATAAAACCCCACGCCGTAGTTGTCGTAGGAGGGAAAGACAGGTTCCCAAGGGCTTTAAAAGCTGCCCAACACGTTCCGGTGGTTTGGTTTAACATTGGAGGGGATAGTTTTCCGAAAATCTTGAGACTAAAGGTACTAAGTAAAAAAGCCTTACCGCAAGAAGTGCGATACTTGCAATTCAAGAGCTGGAAAAAATCCAAGCCCCACCAAAACAACTAAGTTTTACGATGCCGGGATTTTAGCAACACACCGGCATCAAAACTTCTGATATATTTTATATAGATGCCAAGTTTCAAAGAAAACGTCATAAAAGTTGTAAATAAAATCCCACACGGAAAAGTTATGAGTTACGGGCAGGTAGCTTTATACGCCGGGTTTCCAAGAGGAGCAAGGCAAGTTGGTTGGATTCTAAACAAATTAGATTATGAAAGTAAGGTTCCTTGGTGGCGAGTTATAAACAATGCAGGAAGAATAAGTATAAAAGGTTCTGAATACTTACCGATAGAACAAAAAGAAAAACTAGAAAGCGAAGGTGTTAAAGTTCACGATGATTTTACATTTGATATCGAAAAATACAGATATATTCCAAAAGAAAATGAATTTATAGAACTGGAAATGGATAAAGGTTATTCTTTCTGATGTTTTTCGTGGTGATGATGTGAGTCTGTAGAGCAGGATTCACCATCACAATCCCCGTCACAGTCACAATCGTCTTCGCAACAACAGTCACCGCCACAAGCACACCCATAATCTTGTTCGGCAACACCACCCATATACGCATTTCTGCTCCTGTCCAGCCTCAAAGCCATGATTAAATGAAATAAAAATACAGGAAAAAAATTACAAATGCGGAAAGGTTCGTAATTATATTGTCTAAAACTGATTTTCTAAGATTTACTTGCTCGTTCTTCCAGGAAGTATATGAATCTACCCAAGAATTTATAGCCTCTTTTATGCTCGGGTCTAAATCTGAATAATTGTTAAACACAGTAGCCTCTTCTAGAGACTCCTCTTCCATTCTTATGGTGTAGGGGTCGCCTGGATTAACGTAACTGTTCGTCATAAGTGAATTCCAAGGCACCCATGTTGAAATAAACGGCGGCTGATAGCTAACCAGAGGGCCGGTTTCAAACCAGTAATATCTAGCTAAATTAGAAAGCCCACCAAGCAAAGAAAAGCATAAAGCAAGTAAGCTAACAAATGAAACACCGTAAAAATATAATTTTTTAATATCGACCAAGTACATAAGCACATTGTAACTGCTTTGTCCCGGTAAATAAAGCCTATTGTAGAATTTTAGAATTGAGAAGAAAGAATGCTATTATTAAAGTATGAAATTTAACCTCAGACTCTTATATCTTTATTTGTTTTCATTTGTAGGATTAATAATAACCGTTATAGGCAGCGTCCAGCTTGTAGATTTAGGACTAAAGACTTTTATCTTCAAAAATGCCGACAGCTATGTTTCTTACCCAATGGCAAAGCCTGTAGAAACTGACAAAATGGAAATCCAGCCTTCCCAAGAAGAAATAATGAAATATCAAAGACAAGAAACAAGAAACCAAAGAGAAAGAGAAATGTCTAATTCCCTAGCGATGATAATGGTCGGGCTGCCTCTTTATTTATATCACTGGAAAACCATACAGAAAGAACAGAACCCTGAAAGCTAACTAAGTTTCTAATTATTTTATGCAGGGTGTAGACCAATTTACTGTTGTTTGTATTAGAGTAGTAAACTCTACTTTACTTTTTTTTCAAAAAAGGCATATATATACTGAAGAAAATGTATCAGCTTCACGACACAAAAATGAAAATTTTGCGGGATTTGCTTTTTACAGATACGTCACGCTTTTCTGACATCAGGCCAACTGACATGGAAAACAGCCAGTTTGTGTTTCACTTGGAAAAGTTAATAAAAGCTGGTTTAGTAGCCAAAACCGAAACTGGATATACCCTAACAGATATTGGAAAGGAATACGCCAACAAAATCGATACCGATATAGTTAGAATCGCACGCCCAGCCAAGGTAACAACAATCTTGTGTGCCGTAAGAACAAAAGACAACGAAAGGGAGTTTCTAGTATACAAAAGGTTAAAAAATCCATTTTATGGCTGCATGGGATTTCCCACCGAAAAACCCAAATGGGGAGAAACTTTAAAAGAAACTGCAAAGAGGGGGTTAAAAGAGGAGGCAAACTTGAGTGGGAGACCAGAACTATTCGCTATTAGACATTACCTTGTCTATTCACAGCAACAAGAACTGCTGGAAGATAAAATCATGCATGCTTTTATGTTTTTGGGTCCAATAGGAGAAGTAAAAGGAAATATCGAAGGTGATTATGAGTGGGTTAAAGAAAGGGATTTAAAGGAAAAGGTAAAACCACAGCTGGAAGAATTCCAGGAAGTATATGAAGCATTCATCGAATTTGATGGACGTGTAACTTTTAAGGAACAAAAAGTTATTACATCTAAATTTTAATATGAAAATAACATTATGCGGAAGCATTACATTTTTAGATGAAATGAGAGCTTTAGAAAAAAAAGCTTCTAAAGCTTGGTTTCTCTGAAGTCTTATTACCAGTAGGATTTGGGGGAAACGAAAGGGCTAGGAAAGCAAGCTTAACAGTAGAAGAAGACGGCCGGAGAAAAACTGAGCACAACTTAATAGAAAAACACTATTTAAAGATTATGCGGTCGGAGTGTATCCTGGTAGTAAACCACACTAAAAACAATATAGAGAATTACATTGGTGGAAATACTCTTTTGGAAATGGGTTTTGCATTTGTTAATAAAAAACCTATATTTTTACTCAATCCAATCCCAGAATTAAACTACAGTCCTGAAATTATCGGAATGAAACCGGCTATCTTAAATGGGGATTTAACGATATTAAGAGAGTTTGCACATACCCGGCATTAATGAAACTAACGCCAAGAAAAAATGGTAAGGCATTCAAAACTTTCAAAATATTAATTAAAAAAATGGTATAAAAATCAATTGGTGACCCCACGGGAATCGACTGGAAAGGGTCATTTAGGGATATTTGCAGTTTTGTTGGAGTGGCACAAGGTTTTATCAAGCGAAGCGCTTGGTGGAGCTTTAGCTAGCTTTTAGTGTTTTATAAAGTAAGCAGTTTTTTCCTTGTAAACATCTAGCTTTTCGGACCAGCTTTTAATATATTCGTAAGTTTCTGCTGAGAATGGTTGCTCTCTTAATCCTTTCACAAAATCCGTGTTTTGTAGCATCTTTATAAATCCATCAGTATAGACACAAATGAGATCATCAGGTTTTAGTTCAACTTCACCTAATTGCAAATATTTAATAAACCCATCACGCCCATCAATTACTCCATATCCGTATTCTTTACCATCTTTTACATATACATTATTTCGTATTTCTTTTCGCCATAGTTTTCTGGTTTCTGGATTCGACCAATTATAGTTTGAATCTAAAAACTTAGCCGACTGCTCAACGTAAGATTTAAGCATTGGGTGGTCAACATAATCATCACTAAAGATAGAGATGAAACAATCATCGATTACACCGTATAAAAGTTTGTTGTCATCTAGCCATATTGTTGCCGAAGTTGCAGCCCCAATAGTAAATCCGTTATTTTCTCGATTTTGATACAGAGGTCTTACCTCATTAAATGATTGAACTTTATGGTTAGCATTCAGATAGGCTTCTTTTACTGACTCCAAAGTCGGTTTCTTGTCTTTTAGATATTCGGTTAATTCGTCGCATATTATTTGGGCAACTTTTGCTGAATCTGATGGTATAGGATATAAATCATCTTCTGTTTTGTCGTGAGTTACGCCGTCAGCTACAACATAAATATCTCTATAAGTGGCATAAGCGTCTTCTTGGGGTATATATGGGTGCTTTCTATTGTTTTCGTGGTATAGAATACTTTTAATCATATTATAACTTTGAATTTAATGTTCCCATAAACTGCCAAGCATTACCTTCTGGGTCAAGAAAGGTGGCTACATACCAAGGAAGTTGTTCGGAATAAAATGGAGTCTTTGTTGGTTCGCAGAGTATCTTACAACCTGCGTTCTTGATTTTTTCGTGCCACTTTTGAACTTCATCAGTATAGAGATTATGCATTATACGCACTGGTTCTTTGTTAATACCTTTAACTTCCGAGTGTTTACCAATCCATACCTTGTCGCCACTTTCGGAGATTAAAAACATATATCCATAATCTGGTGCTATTCCATCTCTTTCTGGTATATCGGTTTTTTCTTCAAGTTTTAATTCAAGAACATCTCTATAAAATTCCATGAGCTTATCGGGATTTTCAGACCATATTAATATTCTTGTTCCTTTAAACATAGATTACTTAACAATTTCTTGTAATGCCTTTAATAAGTTTTTTTCAACTTCAATTTCTCCCGACTCAATGACTTGCTTGGTTACTTTATTACCTCTTTCTCCTGGGAGTTTTATTTCAGTCATTTCGGGAAGTTTTCTTGAACCCTTTATGGTTGTAACCATTTCATTCATTTCTTTTTTAAATACTTCAGTTGGTTTAAATATATTTGGATTTATTGCTATTACAATATTTCCTGCATTGTCGCTATCGCTATTAAATGAATCAGCACCTACTAATACTCCAGCCAAAACTTGGCCAAGTAAGGCAAGGCCTGATCCTTTATGCCCTGCAACCGTTTTTAATGCACCAGACATAATTTCTGCTGGATCAGTTGTAGAATTGCCTTGCGAATCGTATCCAACACCTTCTGCCACTTGTTTTCCTGCTGTTTTAGCCTCAATTAAGCCATAATAGGCCATTGCAGAAGTAGTCATATCTAAAACAATAGGTTCATTATCGGTTGGAATTCCATACGCTATTGGATTAGTACAAAATCTAGCTTCACTTGATCCGTAGGGCGCAGTAGTCTGAAAGGGTGCTGCAGAAAATGCTAATCCAATTAAACCTTCTTTAGCTATTTTACTAACATAAAAGCCAATTGCACCAGTTGACTCCGCAGTATTGTAATTACCAACAATAGCTATTCCAGACTTTTTGGCTTTTTTAATTGCCAAATTAGTTATATAGTCCATCACAACCATTGCATGTGTATAATTGCCGTTCACTAAAGCAGAAACTCTTGTTTGTTTTTCAATTACAGGAGCTTTTCCGTTTTGGTTTTTAGGAATTCCTTTTCCGATTAGTTTTACTACTCCCTGGTTATTGCCCCTTAATTGAGCTTATAAGAGTATATCTTTTATAACTTTGGCTTCTTTTGGGGTATAACCATATTTCTTTAATGCTTTTTTAACCAAGTTCTCAAGTTGTGTAAGTTTTATTTTCATTTTTAAACCTTTTTCTCAAATAAATAATATGTTGAGTCTGTGTCGGGTATTTCTCCCATGATTTTACACTCAACCCCTAAGGCATTATAGCAACAAATATTAAGGGGTTTTCGAACACCATTTTGGCGCCCGGTTTCAATGCAATTAGGGAGTTTGTGCCTGCTGAATCTTCTTTGGTGACCCCACGGGGAATCGAACCCCGGTTACCAGGATGAGAACCTGGCGTCCTAGCCGCTAGACGATGGGGCCAAACCACCGCAAATAAACACGGCAATTATATAGTATAATCCAATTGATGTCGCAAGAAATCAAAGTCTCTTTTTTAACATTATCAGGCCTTTTAATAGCTTTTTTTGTCACACACAACAACTTTTCTTCTTTTGAACCAAAAGTTCTTGTTCCGCTAAAAAAAGTTCAAGGAATGAAGGCCGAAAACGAAGAAAGTTCCTCAAGAGTAGAGGTTAATGTCCCCTACCCTGAAAATAGTGAAACATTAGGAGTTGTTAAAACCGAGCGTACAGAACAGCACACAATCAAATCACCGCTTTCTCCACAGGAGGGGCAAGAGTTTTATAAAAACGTTCTGAAATCGCAGGATTGGGTTATAGAAAATGAAGGAACTGCAGGAATTTTTCTAAACACAGAATATAAAAAAGAAAAGGCGAGAATAAAAATAACCACATCACAAGACGGAGATCATTCAATCATCAGTGTTGAGATCAATCAAAGAAACTAAAGACCGCACGTAAAACTTTGTGCAGTCCTTGTTGTTGCATATTCTAGATTGTCGCTTGGATTTTGGTAGGGCGGTTTCGCACAACAAGCTCGAACAACCCTTTTGTCACGGTAACGTTTCCGATCATATAGATAACAACGCTGCCGTTCTCAAAAAGGAAATTCGGGCTCTTAACAAGCCACTCGTATTCCTCCCAATTTGACACGCTCCACGTCCAATTCTGGGATGGGCTACCTGGCCTGATAACCTTCATGACAGGCTCCGCAAACTTGTAAAACAAGCGGGTTTGTCCGACTAGATAAGAAATCCCGCATAAGCCCAGCGCAATCATGATGTATGCAATATTTTGGGTAGTTTGACTCTCCATAATCCTCTCCCGCAGCGTGATCGCGCTGCATACTTATTTAGTGGTATTTTCGCTAGAATTTTAACAAAATTAAGGGGTGGTAACAAACACAACAAGCAGCGGAAAAAACCTAATCGTCTTCTTTCGCACCAACCAAAAAAATAGCACGCCAGGGTTGATATGTACTCTTGAAAGAATCTTCATACAAAACCTCATCGTCACGTGTAACTTTTCGAGTGAATGAGGCTTTAGCTCCCCACGCGGCCCAATCTACCTGTTTAGTTTTTCCTTTTTCCAAAGTCGGATCATCCTGATACAAGGGTTCGGGCGGTGGAATTAAGTTTGTTACAACAGGTGTACTTATTTCTACACTCCTGCCATCCGGCGTTCCGTAAATTTTGAAGTTTAGGGTCTGAGCTGCTGTATCCCAAGAAGACTGAATAAGTATATGATTCGGTGTGTCATTTTTAAATTGAAAATCCAACAAGGGTTGAAAAACCGACGCATCAATTCCAATAGCACCATCTAATTCATAATACCCAACTCTGTAAGCATGGGGATGCCGCACAACAACGGGAAGGCCAGAATTCAAAACAGCTCTAAACAAAGTTGTAGATGTTTGACAAACCCCACCGCCTTCACCAAGTACAGTCCTGCCGTTAGATATTATGTAGGCTGTGTCATAACCAGTTCGACCGCTAATTTCACCAACAGAATTATTAAAAGAAAAGGTTTCGCCCGGAGGAACAATTATGCCATCAATCCTTGCTGCGGCTAAGGTCAGGTTGTTAACCCTCGCCGGAATAGACCCGGTAAATTTTGAGCTCCCCTCCCCAATCAAAGAAAATATGCCATATCTGGAAGGATCATTAAGCTCGGCAATTTCTGCAACGTCCAAAAAAACTTGCGATTTTTGGTTCAGGAATGCATCCTTAAATTCAGATACTAATTTACTTGTATTTAACTCCCTTCCTTTTCTTGTTACTTCAAAACCCGTAACTAAATTATTTTGTACGGCGGTAACATTGCCTCTTGGCAATTCATCTACTTCAAGTTTTATTTGATTTACATAAGACTGAAACTTTGCTCTATTTAAACCCACTTCTACATTGCGCCCGTCTTTTTCTACACTTACAAACTCCAACATTTGATCAACCGTGGGCATCCATTTTTTATCTTGATAGATGATTTCGATTTTATTAAAAACTAGGTTGTTAACTTTATCATAGACTTTTTCTAAATCCTCTTTCGTGTTTTGCGGTTTCAAATTTTCAACGCTTAGTTTTCTTTCTCTAAAGTTCATCTTCTCCAAAGAATTTATAACGGTATCATAAAGATGCTGGTCGTCAACTTTCTGTCCGTCATAAGAAGGTTCAATAATCAAAACGTTATTTGCTAGTTTAAAAGTAGCCTCTGTCGGTTCCACATTTATTTCACCTTTGATTCTGGAAAATTCACTACTTAAGGAACCGGAATCAACATCATAATGAGTTTTTAACTGAATAGTTTTTACTAAACTTGCGAGCTTATCTTTTGTGTCAACAAAAATATTGCCGCTACGACCCAGGTCAAACGCGCGGGAAACTGTGGCTTCGATGTTGTACTCCAAAGAAATGGTTTCTCCTTTTATTTCAAAGTCCCTACTGTCAAAAACCAGTTTCAGATCTTTTTTTAAACTGTTGTTGTGCTTAGTTAGAGCCTCAACCGCCTGATCGTAAGTTAAACCCCCAACAAATATATCGCCTACCCTCACTCCCGGGATTATCCTTTTTGTATAACCAATGTGATAAACCGTAAAAAATACAATTACAACTAAAACAACAAAATACAGTTTTTTAATCAATGAGTAGAATTCCTCGCTCTTTGCAAACTCAGAGACCTTATTAGAAAGATTGCTTTTAGAAAAATGTGTTAAAAATTTATGAACTTTCCCTTTATGTTTTTTCTCAGACATTAAACGCCTACGTTTTGATAAACAGATAATTTACTTCATCAAAAATTTTCTGGGCTCTTTTGATAAATCCAGAAATTCATCTGTTTCGTCCAAGATTTTGTGGGAAGTGGTTTTACCAAATGCTACAACTTCAGTTCGTACACCTTGACTTTTTGCAAAAGCCAAAAGATCGCTGTAATCACCGTCCCCCGACACCAACACAATAACATCAACCTTTGGGATCATTCGAACCGCATCCATACAAAGTCCTACATCCCAATCGCCTTTTTTTGCGCCGCCGTAAAAAGTTTGAAGTTCTTTTTCGCGCACTTCATAACCACGCTGAGCTAGAGCCTCAAAAAATTCTTTTTCGGATCCGACATCGGCTTTAATAACATAGGCAAATGCACGGATTAGTTTTCTTGGACCGACTGCTTCTTTGAGTACACGACCAAAATCAACCTTAGCATTGAAAAGGTTTTTGGCAGAATAGTACATATTTTGAACATCGGCAAAAATAGCCACCCTTTGTTCTTTGTGTTGTGTAGGATTTATAACCCTACTTGGCGTTGTCATAATGTTATTTTAGCGTGGAATTGGGAATTGAGCCATATTTTAATTAAAGACACACTCCAGCTCGTCTGTGAATACCATTATTATGGCAACCAACTCACTAACAAATTGCCCATGTACTACAAAACCGATTAAAAGCTAAACAAATCTAAGATCTTGTTTACAAACGACACCTCACTTTTCACAAATTCCCCAGTTTGGGCATCATAAATCAGAGTTACTGGTATATGTAAATTAAACACTCCCAATAGTTTCTGGGATTTGGTACCGGCAAGCCTAAATTTTAATTCAGAGTCGCCATCAGAATCCAAAGCAACATCATCAACCTCATCTAAGTCGTCTGACGCTTTAACCTTCTCGACTATTGTATCTGGCATGACACCAAGCTTAACCTCACCCGATGGTGTTTGAACAGCTATAGTGCCGTCTTCGTCATTAACAGTTAGAGGAAATTTAGAAAGGGCATTTACCCCACCCCTTGTTATTACAAAGTTGTCACCTTCGAGTCTGATTCCTAGCTTATTATCGCCATCTTCTACCTCACCCTCCATATTCAAAAAACGTTCAGCTGATCTTATTAACAACTCTTCGTTCTCAACATCAAACTCCACTCTAGAAAGCTCTGTCTCGCCGTCTTTGATCCTTAACTCTAACTCCTTACCATCATCTGTTTCTAAACGAAAGTCACTTACCTTTTTACCTGCTGAATCATAAATTGCCACCCTAGATTTCTCTTCACCATCCTTGCTCTCATATTTTTCAACTCTTATTTTATTTCCGTTGGCATCGAATGTGAGGGTTTCATACTTTAACTCGCCATCGTCTTCAACTTTCTTTTTGACAATGGAGTATGTGCCATCACTATTTAAAATGCGCTCCTCGGTTTCTTTCTTATCCTCGTCCTCATCATTCTCATTATCATTTGCCGATGGTT
>Ga0073934_10011798_pt1 | contig 10465 bp, 6 predicted proteins | sample LarsenN4metaG_FD_76834 | JGI IMG/M metagenome (GOLD analysis project Ga0073934, IMG submission 76834) | Hot spring sediment bacterial and archeal communities from British Columbia, Canada, to study Microbial Dark Matter (Phase II) - Larsen... ... | reverse complement strand
CCGTTCCCTGTATAGGCATATTTATAGCCGCACGCTCGTCTTCGGCACGCGCCGAAGCATTCTGATTATTGATTTGCGGCAGATATCTCCTTCTCCTGAAAAGAGTTTCAACGTATCCGTTTTCCCTTGCAAATTTCTTTGTGTTCTCCATATAATCCTTTGCCTTCGGATACTTCTCAAAATAGCGGTTTATAATTTCCTTCGCCTCACTGTTTCTTATATCAAGCCGGGAAGCAAGTCCGAAAGCTCCAATTCCGTATATTATTCCGAAATTAACTTCCTTTGCCTTGCGTCTCATATTAGGTGTTACTTCCTTTTTAGATTCAAGGTTGAAAATTTTTATCGCAGTTTCGGTGTGAATGTCAGACTTGTTTTTAAATGCATTAATCATATTTTCATCGCCCGAGAAATGTGCCATAATGCGGAGTTCTATTTGCGAATAGTCAGCAGAAAGGATTACGTATTCATCGTCTCCCGGTACAAATGCTTTTCTTATTGCCCTGCCTGCTTCGGTTCTTATTGGTATATTCTGTAAATTTGGATTCACACTTGAAATTCTGCCGGTTGTTGCACCTATCTGATTAAAAGAAGTATGCACGCGTCCTGTTTTCGGATTGACAGATTTTATTAAACCCTCAGTATATGTACTTTTGAGTTTTGAAAGTGTTCTGTAATCAACTATTAAACCGGCTATTTCGTGTTGTCCTTTTAATTCTTCGAGTACGCTTACATCAGTAGAAAAGCCGGTTTTTGTTTTTTTAATTGGTGCGAGTTTAAGTTTTTCGAAAAGAATTTTTGCGAGTTGCTGAGTTGAATTAATGTTAAATTTCTCACCGGCAATGCGGTGAATTTTTTCTTCATATTCAGAAATCATCTCCGAAAGTTCCCTGTCAATTATTTTCAGGACTTTCGTATCAATCTTTATCCCGGCGTATTCCATTTCAGCAAGTACTTTTATCAGAGGAAATTCAATTTCCTCACATAATGAAAGTAATGAATTTTTTTTGAGTTCATATCTCAGTTTCTGGTACAGACGAAAAGTTACATCTGCATCTTCAGCCGCATATTGAGATACCTTTTCCAGCGGAGCTTCAGACATGGAAATCTGGTTCTTTCCTTGTCCTATTATATTACTTATAGGTATTGGTCTGTATCCAAGGTATTTTTCTGAAATCGAATCCATATCGTGAGAACCCTCTGCTGAGAGAATGAAAGATCCGATCAAAGTATCGAAATGAATATTCTGAAGTTCGATCCCATGATTACGGAAAATGAGGTAGTCGTATTTAATATTCTGCCCTGTCTTTTTAATTCCGGGATTTTCGAGAACAGACTTTAGTTTTTTCAATGCAAAGTTAATTTCAATTCCTTTTACCACGGTGTCAGTTTTTGATTCATCAGAAAATAAGGATTCGTCCTTCCCGTTTCTATTGCTGAATCCTCCATATAGCGGAATGTAATAAGCTTCAAATTCCCTGAACGATACTGAAATACCGAGCAAATTAGCTTCCATTTCATTAAGAGAATCGGTTTCAGTATCAATTGCGAATATGGTAGTTTTTTCAAGTTCAGAAATAAGATTGTTTAATTCTGATTCTGATAAAATTATTTTATAGCTATAATCAATATCATTTATCGTTTTAATTTCTTTTGGTAACTGAGGAATAGGTTCAGCTTCAGGTTCAGATTTTTGTAAGTTGATTTTTTCACCTGTGATTGTAATATCTGCTGATTTAGGTTCCTCTTCTACTTTTTTACCCTCAGGAATAAACTTATTTATAAGTGATTTGAATTCAAGTTCAGTGAAAAGTTTTAAAATCTGTTCTTCATTTATGCTTTTCCTGTTTAATTCGTGAAAATCAATATTAATAGGAGCATTAGTATTTATTGTAGCGAGTGTTCTTGAAAGAATGGCATCCTTTTTATATGTTAAAAGATTTTCCTTAAGTTTTGGTTTCGTTATTTTTTCGATATTATCATAAAGGTTTTGTATTGAGCCATATTCCTTAATAAGCGAAATAGCAGTTTTTTCGCCAACACCTTTAACTCCGGGAATGTTATCTGATGCATCTCCCATCAAACCAAGCACCTCTATTACCTGCGAAGGTTCGACACCGAATTTTTCTTTAACGCCTTCGATTCCGATAATATCTGCTTCGAGTATCCGGGTTCCAAACATGTTTTTTGTCGGCTTATAAAGTAAAGTTTTTTCAGTTACTAACTGCATATAATCTTTATCGGGAGTAACCATATAAGTAATGACGTCTTCTTTTGCGGCTTTATTTGCAATAGTCCCGATAATATCATCTGCTTCATATCTGTCAAGCTCAAGCAGCGGAATATTCAGTGCGTTAACAATTTCTTTTACTTTCTGTATCTGCCAGGGCATATCTGTCGGAATTTCCTGCCTCTGTGCCTTGTAAACAGGGAATAGCTTATGGCGGAACGTCGGTTTCTCCGTATCGAAACAAATTGCGATATGGTCGGGCTTTTCTTCGTTTAGTATTTTAGTAAGTGAGGTAACAAATCCAAATACTGCGGCAGTGTTCTTACCTCGCGAATTAATTAGCGGATTTGATATCATTGCAAAATATGCCCTGTATATCATTGCCATTGCGTCTATTAAAAAGAGTTTTTCAGTCATAAAAATAAATACAAATTATAATCTTGAAAATCTGATAAAAAATTATATATTACAAGTTAGAAATAAGGGTATAGATGGATGTAAGATTTTTAAGTTGTTCTAAAACAATAAAAATATTTTTATGACTTTAGAAAACCGGAAAATTCTGATTGTTGATGATGACCCTGTAACACGAAAAGTTATCTCGTTTTCACTCCGAAAAAACAATTATCAGGTATTTGAGTCCGAAGGATCGCAAAAGGCGTTTGATATTTTAAAGAGCGAAAATATATCCCTGGTATTTTGCGATATTTCAATGAATGATTTAAACGGTTTTGACTTTTGCAAACAGGTGCGGGAGATTGATGAATACAGGGCTTTGCCTTTTATTTTTATTACTGCAAAGAATTCTGCAGAAGACAGACAAAAGGCAATGGACCTTGGTGCAGATGATTTTATTACAAAGCCGTTTAATGTTGAAGATTTGCTGATGAAAGCAAATTCTGTTTTGAAGCGGGTTGAAATTTATAAGGTTTACGGATTAAAGAAAAAATTTGACGAATCGCTCAGCGACCAACCGCCTAAGGTATTACTTGTTGATGATGACCCGGCAATGGCAAAACTGTTTTCATATTCACTTAAAAACGAGGGGTTTGACGTTAAGGTTGAAAATTCAGCTATGGATGGTTATAACACTGCAAAGACTTATTTGCCTGATCTGATTTTATCTGATTATATGATGCCGGAAATAGATGGATTTGGTTTCAGAAAAATGCTTTTAGATGACCCAATGCTTGCTGATATTCCTTTCGTTTTTTTAACAGCTAATGACAGTGATAATAGTATAATCGAAGGATATAACTTAGATATTAAAGATTACATTTTAAAGACAACAAGCCCTAAAGTTGTAGCACTAAAAGTCGGAAATATAATCAAGAGTCTGAAACGTGAACGCAGAAATGCCTTAAAGGAATTGCAGGAAGCCGCCGATACGATAAGTATGGAAGTAGTACCTGCATCAGCTCCGAATTTTCCCGGATTTAAAATATTTCAATGGAACGTCCCTTATCAGGGAGTTCCGGGCGGGGATTTTATAGATTATATAAATATTGATGATAACAGGATGGTTGTAATTCTCGGAGATATTATGGGGAAGAAATGGGGAGCGTGGTTCTTCGCATTCTCATTCATAGGTTATATCAGAAGCGCTATCAGAGTTGTAATAAAAAATTCAACAGAAGTGAAAGCATCGGAAATATTAAAAAAAGTAAATGAAACTATTTACAACGATGCAAAAATATCAGAAATTTTCAGCACAGTATCTACCGCAATAATTGATAACAGCAAAAACGAAATCCAGTATTCAGGTGCAGGCGACCATCCAATGCTACGGTATGATAGTGTAAATAAAAAAGTAACTCAGTTCGTTTCTGATGGCTTATTGCTTGGTTTGAGTAACGATGGTGATTATAATGATGTCATAATAGAGCTTAATAAAGGTGATATATTATTTATGTACACAGATGGTCTGATTGAGTCGAGGAATAAAGAGGGAGAGCAATTTGGAGTACCGAGAATCAAAGAAACAATTTTAAATTCAGTAACACCAAATCCGGAAGAAGAGCTTATAAAAATTTTTACAGACTTTACTGGTAATAAATATGAAGACGATGTTTCGATGATTGCAATAAAAAAGCTGTAATGATTTTTGAACATAAAATATTATAAATATGATAATAGTTCATATACTATTCTGGCTTTTTGTTTTCACGGTTTTTTATTCCTATGTTGGTTATGGCGTTCTGATAATATTAATAAACAAAATCAGTTTTCTGAAAAAACTTCTTCCGCCTCCATACAATGCAAAACCCTCAGAGTATATAGCACCCGAAGGGGAATACTATCCTTATATATCTCTTATCATTTCGGCATCAGGCGAGACTAAGGAAATTATACAGGAGAAAATAAAAAACACATACGATTTAATTTATCCAAAGGATAAACTGGAAGTAATTTTTGCAATTGCCTTTGATACCTCTTCAGAAGCAGATGAAACGATTAACGAATATTATAATCATTTTCTCGCAACTCCGGGATTTAAAAGTCCGGGAATAAAAGATGAAGAGTTATATGCAAAATTTTCTTATGTTGAGAATGTAAAAAATGTCAGAAGTCCGGAAATACTTGAAAAAATAGAGCAGGAGCTTGAAGGAGTAAAAGTTCAGAGCGATGAAATAAAACCCGGTTCAAAAGAAGCACTTGATAAAATGTTTTCCACTGCTGAAGAAGAGTTAAACATCAGAATTACAAAAGACATTGAAAGAAAAGGAAAGATTTCGCAGGTAAACAGAACAGTAAAAATTGCAAAAGGCGAAATAATAGTATTTTCTGATTGCAACTCGATGTTTAATAAAGAGTCTCTAATAAATATCAGCAGGCATTTCAGAAATAAACAGGTCGGATGTGTTGCAGGCGAAAAACGTGTAAGACAAAGCGATAAATCAACAAGCGGTGAAGGAGAGGGTTTATACTGGAAATACGAATCTTTGCTGAAGAAACTCGATTCTGAAATCTGGACTACTGTAGGAGCGGCAGGTGAGATATTTGCAGTGAGGAAAGAGCTATGGGGAGAGAGAATCGAAGAAAATGCCATAATTGAAGATTTCCTGATTTCGATGAGAATAGCCGGAGATGGATATAGAGTTATATATGAGCCAAACGCTTATGCAGAAGAAGACCCGACAACAAGTTTGAAAGATGAATATATAAGAAGAAGACGAATTGCAGCAGGTGGATTTCAATCTATTGTATGGCTGAAGTATCTCTTAAATCCTTTCAAATTCAGGGTTTTGACATTCCAATACGTCTCTCATCGTGTATTGAGATGGGCAGTAGTCCCATTCATACTTCCTTTGATATTAATTTTGAATGTAATAATTTTATCAGTCAATTTCAGTTTATTATATTTTATATTGCTTCTTGGACAGTTATTTGTTTATTTCTTAGCAACAGTTGGTTATTTTCTGGAACAGAAAAGAATTAAAATAAAGATATTTTACATCCCATATCTTCTGATGATGATGAACTGGTCAGCTTATGTCGGGCTGAAACGGTATCTGAAAGGACAGCAGAAAGTAGTATGGGAAAGAGCAAAACGTTAGAAATTCTTTTTTATTAATTAAATAAAATAAATACTATGAGCTATTCAGTTTCAGAAATCAATGGTGTAACGCTTGTATCAATAGGATACAAAAGGGCAACCGCAGATATTGCGAAAGAATTCAAATCACTATTATTTGATTTGATAGACAACAAAAATGTACAAAAGATGCTTATTGATATGAAGGAAGTTGAATTTGCTGACAGTTCATTTCTTGGAGCAATTGTATCAGGGTTAAAGAAAATTACAGCATTAAAAGGTGATATAAAAATACTCGGATTACAACCGCCGGTGAGGGCTATGTTCGAGTTAACAAGGTTGTATAAAGTCTTTGAAATATTCGATAACAGAGACGACGCTTTACAAAGCTTTTAATCCACATTTTTTATCGAATAAAAACCTTACTGCTATGGCGGAAGAAGATAAAATTCTTGCTGTCCCACGCTCAATGAATAATATTCACGATGTCTCTGATACTATTTATAACGAAGCACTAAACATTGAATATAAGTTAACAGAAGCAGATAAAGAATTATTTTTTGCTGAGCTGAAAATCCTGATTTACGAGCTTTTCTCAAATGCTGTAAATCATACTCAGGGCGATACAGTAATTATTAAATATAATTTAAGCCCTGATGAATTCAAAATTTCAACTGAGGGTATAGGAAGAGGGTTTAAAATCAAACCGGCAGATGCTTCTAAATTTCATGGTATATCGGAGCTTTACCCTCCTTTCCCCGAAAAATATTTTGGCTCGGAAATCACGGTTTATAAAGATGCAGATTATTCCGTCAAATGTATTATTCAATCGGATACTACTCTGACTTTCAAAGTTCATCCATCAGATCTGGATATTGGTAAATTATCGGATGTAAATGAACATTACGGAATATTTTTTATAAGTTCTATAGCAGATGAAGTAAGGTATGAATTCCTCAAGGGCAGTAAGGAAGTTTTTTCGGTAAAGCTGAATGTTAAAAATTTTAAACCTCGTTCGAGAGAAATGGGAGGAAGATAATGAAAGCAATGATATTAGCTGCAGGGGTCGGTTCAAGGTTAATGCCTCTTACATTAACTATTCCGAAACCGATGCTTCCTGTAGCCAATAAACCGGCGTTGGAACATATAGTGAATTTGTGTAAGCGAAACGGAATACAGAAAATTAAAATGAACCTGCACTATCTTCCCGAAGCAATAGATAAATATTTCAGAAACGGAGAAGATTTTGGAGTTGAAATATCATATTCAATTGAAAAAAATCTGCTCGGAACTGCAGGAGGAATAAAAAGAGTTCAGAGCTTTTTTGATGAGACTTTTATAGTATTGAGCGGAGATGGTTTTACAAATATCAATCTTGCTGATATGCTGAAGTTCCATAAAGAAAATAATTCCAAAGCAACGATTGCAGTAAAACCATTTGACGATACTTCAAAATTCGGTGTAGTCGTAACAGATGAAAAGAAGGCAATTAAAAGCTTTCAGGAAAAACCTAAAAAAGAAGAAGCACTATCAAATCTTGTTAATCTCGGAATATATATTTTTGAGCCGGAAATTCTTGACCTTGTTCCGCCTAAAGAGGTTTATGACTTCGGATATAACCTCTTTCCGGATTTGCTTAAGAAAAATATTCCGTTTTATGCGTATGAAACTGATGCTTACTGGAGTGATATTGGTTCGCTTGAAGAGTACTGGAAAGTAAATCTTGATATAGCTTCCGGTGCAGTAAAAGATTATGCTGATTTTGACAAGGAAGTTGCAAAAAGGATTTATATTAATTCATCAAGCAGGATTGATAAATCTGTGATTGAGAGGTCAACCCCCCCTATACTCATAGGCAAGAATGTGGAAATCTGTAAAGGAGTTGATTTAAGAGGACCGGTTGTAATAGGTGATGAAGTCTTTATCGAGGAAAATGCAATTATAGAAAACAGCGTAATACTTAAAAATACATACATCGGCAAAGGTGTGGAAGTTAAAAAGTCTGTTATCAGTCAGAATTATCATATGAGCGTTGCAAATAATTTCGGAACGTTTATAGATGATGACGCTGTTCTCAAATCACATTTTATTATTCCATTCAAAACAAAGTTTAATCAGTTCCTAATAAAATTAACAGACAGAACAGTAGCTTTTTTTGCATTACTTTTCCTATCGCCAATTTTTGCAATTGTTGCTATACTTATAAAACTTGACTCAAAGGGACCAGTGTTTTATAAATCAAAACGTCTTAAAGCCCCTGCTATTGAAAAGAAAGGGAGTAAATGGTATGTTTACTTCAGGGAAAAACCTATTAATTATTATGTCTTCCGAACGATGTATGTAGATGCAGATAAAAGAGTTAAAGAATTAAAAAACAAGTACGACGGCGGTCCTTTCGTAAAGATTGAAAATGACCCGCGGGTAACAAAGATAGGAAGGATATTGCGAAAGACTTCAATTGACGAACTGCCACTGTTCTGGAATGTTCTGCGTGGACATATGTCGCTTGTTGGTATTTGGGCATTGCCGACCTATGAGGCGCAACATTTGCTTGATAAGGGAATGAAGGCAGATGATACAGAAGAAGGTATGGATCTGACAGACGTGGCACAACTCAGATTCAAAGGACGCCCCGGACTCGCTGGTTTCTGGCAGGCAAGAGGCAGATCAAATCTGACAGCGGAAGAAAGAGCATTACACGATTCAGTTCAATCAGTAATGGAAAATATCTCTGAAGATGATACAGATTATCTCGGTGAGTATGCAGAGTTCAGAACTTACAGAGGTTATTTAAAGATGTTGTTTGAAACATTCAAATCAGTAGTAAAGCGCGAAGGCGCAATTTAAAAAAATAAAAATAATTATGATATTAGTAACAGGCGGAGCGGGATATATAGGTTCTCACACAGTAAAGCTCCTCAGGAAAAGGGGTTATGAGGTAGTTATTTTTGATAACCTTTCGAGAGGTCATAAAGAGGCATTGCCTGATGGTGTGCCCTTTGAAAAAGTTGATTTACTCGATTATGAAGGATTATATAAAAACATAAAAAAATATCCGATAGAAGCTCTCATACACTTTGCCGCATTTGCTTATGTAGGCGAATCCGTTGAGAACCCGGCGATGTATTACAGGAATAATGTTGTAGGAAGTTTTAATCTGATAAATTCAGCGAAAGAAGCGGGCGTGAATAAATTTGTATTCTCATCAACCTGCTCGGTTTATGGCAATCCGGAAACGATTCCGATGTCTGAAAGCGATACCCCCGCACCGATTAATCCGTATGCTAAAACGAAACTTATGATTGAAAATATGCTTGAAGATTATGATACATCTTTCGGTTCAAAATATGTTGCTCTCAGATATTTCAATGCGGCAGGCGATTCAGAAGACGGCGATATAGGTGAAAGCCACGACCCTGAACCTCATCTTATTCCTCTTGTACTTTTTGCCGCACTTGGTAAAAGGGAAAAAGTGAAAATATACGGAGACGATTATCCTACTAAGGACGGAACGTGCATACGGGATTACATACACGTAAATGATTTGGCAGATGCACATATAAGAGCTCTTGAATATTTAAAGTCAGGAAATAATTCAACTGTAATAAATCTCGGAACAGGCGTTGGTTATTCTGTAAGAGAGATTGTTGATATTGCCTCTGAAGTAACGGGAAGAAAAATCAGAGCAGATGTAGTTGCAAGAAGACCCGGCGACCCTGCAACTTTAATTGCTGATAATAAAAAAGCAAAGGAAGTCCTCGGCTGGAAACCGGAATATGATTTAAAAAGAATTTTAGAAACTGCCTGGAAATGGCATTCGAATCCGAAATATTAAAAACTAAAAAATATTAATTGATGAAAGGAATCATTTTAGCAGGAGGTGCAGGAACAAGGTTATACCCCATCTCGAAGATTTACAGTAAACAGTTAACGCTTATTTATGACAAGCCGTTGATATATTTTCCTCTTTCAATTCTCATGCTTGGAGGAATAAGAGAAATTCTCATAATCTCAAATGAGGAGACAATTCCTTTTTACAAAAAATTATTCGGTGACGGTTCTGAAATAGGTTTGCACATAAGCTATGCATTGCAGCCGGCTCCGAATGGAATTGCAGAGTCATTTATTATAGGAGCTGATTTTGTAGGTAAAGACAGCGTTACGCTTATATTAGGAGATAATATATTCTATGGAAAACTTGATTTTATGTACAGAGCAATAAAGAATAATACAGGTGCAACAGTATTTGGTTACAGGGTAAATGACCCTGAGAGATATGGAATAGTAGAATTTGACGAAAGCGGAAAAGTATTATCAATAGAAGAGAAACCTAAAAAACCTAAATCTAATTATGCAGTTCCCGGGCTTTATGTCTATAATAATGATGTAATAGAAATTTCAAGGAATCTCAAACCCTCTCCGAGAGGTGAGCTTGAAATCACAGATGTAAATGTTGAATATATGAAACGCGGACAACTTCACGTTGAAAAAATTGGCAGAGGAGTTGCGTGGCTCGATACAGGAACCCCTGAATCACTACTTCAGGCGTCGAATTTTTTCGGAACAATTGAAGACAGACAGGGATTGAAAGTTGCGTGTATTGAGGAAATCGCACATTATATGAAGTTCATTGATGATGAGCAATTGAAAAATGTAATAAATAAAATGCCGAAGTGTAATTACAGGGCATATCTTGAACAAAT
>Ga0073934_10011796_pt1 | contig 10468 bp, 6 predicted proteins | sample LarsenN4metaG_FD_76834 | JGI IMG/M metagenome (GOLD analysis project Ga0073934, IMG submission 76834) | Hot spring sediment bacterial and archeal communities from British Columbia, Canada, to study Microbial Dark Matter (Phase II) - Larsen... ... | reverse complement strand
TCCCAGGACCATGATGGTTTGCGAGGTGCCATCGGTGATCTCCGACGGCTTGGCCAGTCGGTCATACCCAAAGACACCCGCCCGCGGATCGCTCCGCGGCAGGGCCGCGGCGACCACTTGGCGATGATCCTCGATGCCCGCCATGCCGGCGAAGTGAGACACGGCCATGCCGCGATAGGGGGAAAACTCCTTGATCGTATGTCGGTCGTCCGCCGGATTAAGGAACTGGGGAATGATCGTGTTGCACAGGGGCCGGTTATCGTCCATGTAATACTGCTTCTTGAAGTCGAGCTTCTTGTAAAGCTCGTCATGGCCGATGTACGGCAGCAGCTCGGACATCCAGCCCCAGCCCATGTGCGGTTGGTCATCCTCCTCGACGAGCCAAGCGCCGCGGAGTTCTTTGGATTGGGCGTAGTACTGCTTGAGACCGGCCGGGAGCTTGGGGCCCGTGACGGTCACCGCCGTTGCGCCGCCGCCAAGCGCCTGGATCGCCGAGAGCATGAACTTCCGTTGTTGCTCCTCCATGCCCATGTGCCACCGGCCGTTGGCGTCGCGAACACATAGAGCGCCCATCTGGTTTTGCAGCTCGGTCGGGATTTGGGCGGCCAGTTCAGGCGGGAGCGTTAGCTTGATGGGAACAAAAGCCCTGTCTTCGCCAAGGAGCCGCGCCTCGCCGCCGCGGGCAGCCTTGCCTTTTTCAGCGCGAAGCTGTTCGCGCCAGAGATCGTCAACAGAGACGTTCCGCATAGCCGCCTGCTGCTGGATGGTCTTTTCGATTGCTTCCCAGGCGGTGCCGACCATATCGCGCAGAATGTCTCGAGCGGTCTGCACATCCTCGTTTTCGATGGCGTGGAAAAAGCCATCGACAGCCGCCTCCGGCGTGTCAAAGCCGGGATGAACGAATGTTTGCGGCGTAGAGGCCTTGCTGGCGGTGCCCGTCTGATTGCCGGCCTGCGTCGATCCGACCTGAGTCGAACCCACCTGCGTCGGGCCGCCCTGATTTGGGCCGCCCTGGTTCATGCCGGTCTGAGGATTCGTTCCCTGCGGACCGCCAGACTGGACATTGGGTCCGACTGTCAGCGGCGAGTTGGTGGCCACCGTGGTGTTTCCGCCTGAGCCGTCACGGAACACGAAGATCAGGACGATGCCGATAATGGCCAACAGGGCCACACCTCCGAGCGAGGCCATGGCAATCATGAATCCCCGATTGCCGCCGGAGGACTTTGGCCGAGCGCCTGGCTGAGCGAAGAAGGGATTGGGCGCCTGAAAACCGCCTGCGCCCGGCGGAGCAAAGCCCCCTTGAAGATGGCCTCCTTGCGGAAACTGGGCCGGCAGGCCTTGCTGCATGCCGGGAATCTGCATTCCGGGAACCTGTGTCGCCTGGCCGGGCATCCCCTGCACGGGACCTGCTGGGGCCGAGGCATCCAGCTTCATCAGATCATCGATGGACAGCAATCCGGAAGCCGAAGCGACCGAATCGGAAGGATTCACCCCGGGGATTTGCAGAATCTGGCCGCACTTGGGGCATTTGACCTTTTTGCCGGCCAGTTCGTCCTTGGCTCGAAAGCCCTGGCCGCACTTGCACGACACCGGAATCGGCATGACGGGAGTCTCCCCCGGAGAGTGAAGGGCGACCCTCATCGTACCCTTTGGGACGGGGGCGTGCAAACGCCGCGGCGTCATGGCACGGCCATCCTGGCCGTGCGCGAGAGCGGTAAAGCCCGCATGGACAAGGATGGCCGTGCCACGATCACTTGAACGACCTGGGCACCTCCTGGGCATCACGTTGACCGCCCATTCGTGGCTGCCGACAATGAGAGCAACCTCCGGGCGCTGACGCGGCCCGGCTCGCCGTTATTACATTTCCCGTCGCCTGTGACTGCTCCCGCACTTCAACGATGGCAAGGCTGGACTTCGCGCACTCGCTGTGAGCCGGGAGACGCGGTATCGATTGTCGAAACGCTGCTGGCCGCGGCGTGCGAGATCGGCGCCAGCGATGTTCATTTGCAGCCGTCCGAGAGCAGCCTCGACATCCGCTGGCGGCTGGACGGCGTGCTTCAGCCGGCCGGCACGCTGCCAGGCACGGTTGCGCCGAACGTCATCGCCCGCCTGAAGGTGCTGGCCGACCTTCTGACCTACCGGCTCGACGTGCCGCAGGAAGGACGCCTTCGTGGAGTGCCCGGCGACGCTGAGATGCGGGTGAGCACTTTTCCCACGCTGCACGGCGAACGGGCTGTGGTCCGGCTCTTTGGCCAGCCGGGGCGGTTCTTGCGGCTGGACGACTTGGGGCTGCCGGACGACGTGCGGTCGGCTCTCGACCGATCCTTGGATCAGACGTCCGGCGCCGTGCTCGTTACTGGACCGGCGGGCTGCGGCAAGACCACGACTGCTTATACCTGCCTGCGCGAGATGGCTGCCAAGGGTCCCGGCCGGGCGCTGGCTTCGCTGGAAGACCCCATCGAGCAGGCCATCCCCGGCGTCGCCCAGTCGCAGGCGAATGCAGCCGCTGGTTTCGATCTAGCCGCGGGTCTGAGGTTCCTGCTGCGGCAGGATCCCGAGGTGATCCTTGTCGGCGAAATCCGCGATCGAGATACCGCGGAAGTCGTGATGCAGGCCTCGCTGACCGGCCACTTTGTCGTGTCGACATTTCATGCCGGCAGCGCCGCGGCGGCTTCGGGCCGGCTGTTCGACATGGGAATCGAGCCTTACGCTATCCGCAGTGGCGTACTGGCCATCGTCTCGCAGCGGCTCGTTCGCAAATTGTGCGAATGCAAACGCCCGGCCGAAGGGCAGGGTCAGGCGCTGGGCCTGCCGGTCGAGAAGATGTTCCTGCCCGGCGGCTGCGATCAATGCCACAACACGGGCTACCACGGCCGCCTGCCGCTGGCGGAAATGCTGGTGCTGGAGGGCACGGAGATCCCGGCCGCTATCCTGGCACGGCAGGACGCCGTGGAGCTTGAGCGGCGGGCGATCGAGTCAGGCATGCTGCCGCTGCATCGCCGTGGCTGCCAAGCCGTCGAGCAAGGGCTGACGAGCCCGGTAGAGGTGGTTCGCGTCTTGGGCCTGCCGCGCCAACTGTAGGGAGGGCGCCGCTACCCGCTTTCCCGATGCGTCCGCTGCGACTTTGCCCGGCCTATTGGAGCGGCAAGTATCGCACTTGAGCTTCCCATTCGTTCTCAAGGCTACAGTCCACAAGCAAGAGAATGTCCTCGATCACAGCGCGGAGAGGCGCCGCGCGGGTCACCTCAAAGACGCCTGGCATCGGCTTGCCATCGCGCACCCGGTCGTAGGCGTGCCGCGTCATCGTGCTGACGTCGTGCGTTAGGAGAACGCGCCGCGATTGCGCCGCCCATTCGAGAATCTCCGCGTCGGTGGAACCTGAGAGGCCTTCGTCCTGGACGGTCACGATATCGACTGCCGGATTTCGTCGGCGGACGCCGCGGATGATGTCGCTGTTGAAGTTCTCATCGGCGGCCAAGCGCAGCATCCCAGCTATCCTGCCGCCTTGCGGCGAGCGAGCAGACGGTCTCGGACGCCCACCGGACTGAACCGAGCCTCGTTTTCCTCGCGGACTCGCTCGGCTGCCTGCCGGCGCCCGTCGAGATAGGCGTCCAATTCGGCTTGATGGCCGAGATAGTAACCCAGGACCGTGTATACTTCAGCCAGTGTCAGTGAAGGGTACTGCTCGGTGATGGTCTCGGCCGTTGCCCCATCGCGGAAGGCCGCTACGACCGTATCAAGCGTCACGCGCGTGCCGGCTACGCGAAGCACGCCATCAGAGTCTGCAACGATGGGTTTGGGTTCGGACATCGTGAAGGCCCTGAGGAAACCACGCTACTGGCCACTACAAGCGAGAAACACCTGCGCTTCATCCAACTTATTATACCTCGGCCCGATCCCAAACGTGCTGCAAGCACCAGCGCAGGCCGGGCGGCAGGTCCCCGCGGCTTACAATTCGAACTTATCGATCTTGCGGTAGAGCGTGCGCTCGCCGATGCCCAGCAATCGGGCGGCCTCTTCCCGATTGCCGCCGGTGAACTTCAGCGTCTCGGCGATGAAGAGCCGTTCGATCTCCTCAAGAGGCTTGCCCACTAGTGTGTCCAGGCCGCCGGCCGGCTGAGGGCCTGCCGGCTCGGGCTTGTCGATCCATTCCTGCGGCAAGTCGTCCGTATCGAGCACGCCGTCGGCGTCAACCACCACCATGTGCTCGATGACGTTCGAGAGCTCCCGCACGTTACCCGGCCACGAATAAGCCAGGAGCTTTCGCCGGGCCGCGGTGCTCATGTTCTTGATCGTCTTGTCGTGCCGCTTGGCGAACGTCTTGATGAAATGGTCGGCTAGGAGAGGGATATCCTGCGACCGCTCGCGCAGCGCTGGCAAGTGAACCTCGACAACCCGCAGCCGCTGATACACGTCCTCGCGAAAGCGGCCCTGAGCGATCAGCTCCTTGAGGTTCTGGTTCGTGGCCGAAAGGACGCGGACATTGACCTTGATCGACTCGTTGGCCCCGATGCGCGTGATTTCGCCGGTCTCGAGCACGCGCAGCAGCTTGCTCTGCGTGGCCAGCGGCATGTCGCCGACCTCATCCAGGAACAGCGTGCCGCCGTTGGCGAACTCGAACTTGCCGGCGCGGTCGCGGGCATCGGTGTAGACACCCGGCACGCTGCCGAAGAGTTCCACATCCAGGATATTCTCGACGAACGAAGCGCAGTTCAGCGCGAGAAACGGCTTTTTCTTGCGAGGGCTGTTCTGATGGATGGCCTTGGCGACCAACTCCTTGCCGGTGCCGGTTTCGCCGGTGATGAGCACGCGCACGTCGGTCGGCGCGATGCGGGCCAGCATGTCGATCACGCGGTGCATCGCGGGGGAGGATCCGACGATCCCCTCGAAGCCGAACTTCTCGTCCAACCGCCGCTCCAGCTCCAAGTTCGCTCGCCGCAGGCGCAGGTTCTCGCTGGCTTTTTGGGCGACGGCCCTCAGCTCCTTGATGTCCAGCGGCTTTTGCAGGTAATTGAACGCCCCCTGCTGGATGGCCTGAACGGCCGTGGGGATGGTCCCGTGACCGGTGATAAGAACCACTTCGCTGTCGGGCAGCACGTCCTTGGCTCGCTTGAGGATCCCCAGACCGTCCACGTCGTTCATCACCAGGTCGGTGAGGATGAGGTCGTAGGTCTCCTCCTCAATGCGGCGGATCCCTTCGGCGCCCGAGGTGGCGACGGTGCACTCGTAGCCCACCGCCTCGAGACTTTCCGCCACGGTTTGGGCGTGAGCGGGCTCGTTATCGACAATGAGCACGCGAATTGCTGTGGTAACTCCGTCACTCATGACGGGAGATAATAGCGAATGAGCGGCGAAGTTGTCAGGGCGAGGCGATTGGCCCCAATTTACCCGCTTGTCGGACGAACTGCCGGCAGAAATACTTGAGCGGCGCTGTGGGCGAGCCGCAGGTATCAGGGTTCCTGGGGAAACATCATCTGGAGCTGCCGACTAATGACGACTTATCCCGATTATTCATATCAACGCACGTCCGGAAGCACCGTAAACCGCTGGCTGGTGGTGGCCCTGATTATCGTGCTGGGGGTGCTGGTTCTGCGGATGTGGGATTTCGGCAGCCTGAGCCCGCTGCACGATCCCGATGCGGAGCTGCGCCCGCAGGCGCCGGCCGGCGACCTGGCCGCGGACGAGACCGCCACCATCGGAATCTTCAAGGCCGTTAAGCCCTCGGTGGTGAATATTACGACGACCACCGTGGGACGTGATTTTTTCACGCTCAATCCGGTGGAGGTTCCGCGCGGCACCGGCTCAGGCTTCGTCTGGGACGAGAATGGCTACATCGTCACCAACTTCCACGTCATCGAAAGCGCCCTACGCGGGCGGGGCCGGGCCGTGGTCAAGCTGGCCGACGGAACAAGCCGCAATGCGCGCGTTGTTGGCGGCGATCCCGATACCGACCTGGCCGTGCTCAAGATCGACGTGAACAAATCGCTCAAGCCGCTGGAGCTGGGCACATCCAATGACTTGCAAGTGGGGCAGAAGGTGTTCGCCATTGGCAATCCCTTCGGCTTCGACCATTCGCTCACGACCGGCGTCATTAGCGGGCTGGGGCGGGAAATCCGCGCCGAATCGGGGCAGGTCATTCGCGACGTCATTCAGACTGACGCCGCCATCAACCCGGGCAATTCCGGCGGGCCGCTGCTTAACAGCTATGGCCGACTGATCGGCGTGAACACGGCGATCTATAGCCCCTCGGGGGCCAACGCCGGCGTGGGTTTTGCCATCCCGGTGGACACGGTCAATCGAGTCGTCACGCGGCTCATTCGAAATAAGGGACAGCCGATCGTGCGCCCATGGATCGGAGTCCAGATCGGCAACTACACGTCCGACGATGGGGATGTGCAGGGCGTCATGGTCGCCTCGGTTGTCGAGGGGAGCCCCGCGGACAATGCCGGCCTACGGGGCCATGATGAAGTCTCCGAGGACGAGATCGGCGACATCATCGTGGCGATCGACGGCCAAGAGACCAAGACCGTCGGCGACCTGCAACGAATTATTGAAAAGCATCAGGTCGGCGACACAGTGACGCTGACCATCCTCCGCGGCCGCCGGCGTATAGAAGTAGAAGTCAAGCTGCAAGAACTGCGCAGATAGGCATAAAATCCGAAATCCGAAGCACGAAATTCCGAAACAAATCCAAAGCACGAATGACTAAGAGCACATTCCCGGCGAAGGGCCTGGCTGCTTTGGATTTGAAACTTGTTTCGGATTTCGTGCTTCGGATTTCGAGTTTCGTTCGCTGCGCTCCGCGACCTCTAAGGCCGGCGCCGCTAGGCGAGAATCTCTCTCTTGCGGGCGACGTAGTCCCACACCACATAGCGATCCAGGTCATTGCCGGCGGTGAAGAACACGCGGCCGGCCGTTGATTCAGCCAGGCGGTAGGCGAACTGGATGTCCTCGCGCGACTGGGACCAGGTCGGCAGCAGGAAGGTGTTGATCGTGATCCCCTCCCGCTGGCAGAGCTTGCCTTCGCGGAGCGTGGCCTCTTCTGTCAGCCGGTGCGGCGGGTAGAGCAGATAGAGCATGTGCCCGTCGAAATGCGCCGTCGGAAGTCCGTCGGTGATGAGGATTACCTGCCGGTTGGGAGTGTCCTGGAGCGCGAGAAACTGCCGGGCCAGCCGCAGCCCGTGCTGAATGTTCGTGAAATGCTGCGGCACGTGCAGCTCGCTGACGTCCTCGCGGCTCATGTCGATGCGCAGCTTCACGACGGGATCGTGGATGGTTGGCATCTTGGGGAGCAGAGTCACTAGCTCGCCCGGCTGCCGCGGCTTGGCGAACGAGTACACCTCGAGGAACTGAAGGTAATCGCCGGGATAGTCGCGCACGATGAGGCCCTGTAACGCCAGGGCCATGCGCTTCACGTTGACGTACAGCCCGTCGTAGCGCATCGAGCCGCTCATGTCCATCAAGACGACCGTCGCGCACTTGGGGCTATTGCGCGTGCGATGGATGTCGATGTCCTCGGTCTTGAGGTGCAGGGCCCGGCGTCGCGGCGGACCGGCGTTCTTAGCGGCGCTTTCCGAGCTTCCATACGGCGCCAGGCGCGGCACGTCGAAGCCCTGCGGCGAAATCTCATGCCCCTCGGCCGCCTCGCGCAGCATGGCGTTCACTAGCGTGCCAGCGATGTCCATGTTGGCCAACGAGTCGCCGAACTCGTAGGGCTTGGTCCGCTGAAGCTCGACGGCCCCTTCGCCAGCGACTGGCCCTTGATGGCGGCCCGTGCGGGAGGCCTGAAGCTGGCTGAAGATTCGCTCCAGCAGCTTGCCCTGAAAGACGCGATAAGCCTTGGGCGTGAGCTGATAGCGGCCGCGGCTGCGGGTGAGCCCTTGGCTTTCGGCCAGCGAACGGACGTATTCTTCAATCTGCTGCTGGAGCCGGTTGAGGTCTTCGATGGCCTCGGGGTCGGCGTACTCGGCCAGGTCGGCCAGGTCGATGACGCCGATTTGGGCCGTCTTGGCGGCCTCTTCGAGCTGCTTGAGCAGCCGATCGATCTGCTCCAGCTCTTCCTTGATCTGGATGGCTAGCTCGATGGTCATGCCGGTACGGCCCGTGAACGTATACTTCGCGGCCAGCTCATCCACCTGGTACTTTTCGCCCAGCACGGCCATGAGCTGCACCAAGTGGGCGGCAAACTGGGGATCGCTCTTGTCAGCCCGGTACCAGAGCCGCTCGAGGTCGTAGAGCTGCTCTTCGGCGAAGGCCCGCTCGAACCGCTCGCGCAGCCTGGCCGGCGCGTGCAGATGCTCGCCGAGGCTTTCGTATCGCCGCGCGGCATGGGCCTGGACGGTGTTTGTCTCGTACGTGGCGAGAATCTTGCGCTTCCGCTCGCGAAGCATTTCCATGAGCGCCGACAAGCTCGGCCCCAGGCCGGCGAACTGCCGCGGGTCGAGACGCACCGCGCGGGCCAACTCCTCCTCGGTCAGCTCCCGCATGTCGCCAAAGGCTAGAAGGTGCTCGAAGGCCGAAGAGACAATGTCCGCCGGCGGCTGCGCAGGGCTGGGGAAACGCGCCGGGTCGTACCGCTGGTACGTGTGGATGATGCCGCCGATGGGAGTTTGAGCGGCCTCGAATCGCCGGTGCTGTGACATTAATTCTCCCAGACCTCGATCTCCGTCAGACCGGCCCTCGAGCGTCCGCGATGCGTCAGGACGACGCGGACCTTAGTCGTGCGGACGGGTTTGAACGAGACCGTATTGACCGTGCCGCCGGTTGGCTCGGCTGGCGACATCTTGGCGTCGGCCACATCGGTCCAAGCCTTGCCGTTCCAATATTGGGCGACGTACTTTTCAGGCGGCTGCACGCCGCCGCGGTCATCGTAAAGATGAAGCTCGATGCGGCCAACAGTTTTTACGGCGCCTTTCTCGTCGCCGAAATCGATCTCCAGCCAGTCGCTGGCGTTAGGCGATTCATAAGCCGTCCAGCGGTTATACGGGGAGGGGCGATAATTGATCCGCCCATCGTTGGCCATTTCGACTTTGTCGTAGCGCGAGGTCCACGAGGCCGAGGCTTTTGGGAACCCGCGGCTGCTGGCGTTGAGAGCGAGATTGCCTTCAGGCGGCGGCGCGGCTGCGATGGGCCGCCGGCCATTCCCCCAGAGCTCGATCTCGGTGAGGCCGGTCCAGAAGGGGGCATTGTGCGTGAACACGGCGCGAACCTTCGTGGTTTCCACTTCAGAGAAGCGAAATTGGTGGGGCCGGCGGCCGAGCGGCGCGGCCTGGGCATGGTTACGCGAATCTATGGCGGGCGCGACCCATCCCTTGCTGCTCCACACTTCAACTCGAACGCTCGTGGGCGGGCGGATGACGGCCGGATCCTTGACGCTCGCCGCTTTCTGAGGAGTATCCGGGACGCGATCGTCCAAGAGATAGAGTTTCGCCGTGTGGATTCGGCGCGGCACGCCAAAGTCGATGATCACCCAGTCTTCGTCGCGCGGCGAGCCTTCGCACGTCCAGCGGTTGGGTGGCGAGGCGTGGTACCAGTAGTTGCCGTCGATCAGGTTCGCAAGCGACGTGCGAGGGTTCACATAGGAGGCGGTGATCCGCGGGTAATATGTGCCTTCATTGTTCACGGCGTAGTTGATCAGCCTGGAAGATTTAGTTTCGACCCGCGAGGCCGCCGGCAGCGTCGCCGAGAGCCGCCGGAGCGTCGCGGACGAGGCCAGCGGCTTGCCGTTCGCCAGGAGATGCAAGCCGGCCCCGCGGCCGTAGCGTTTTCCGGTCTTATCCCACAGCACCGCGATGCGGCGGCCGCGGTAGGGGAGCTCGTCCAAGGCGAAGTAATCCCACTCGGCGGGCGCAAGCGGGTCGATCTCGATCGTGTCGTCATCCCGCGGCCGCACGCCGACGAGGCCGGTGATCACCAGGTCGCAATAGCCGGAGTGGAAATAATGCTCGCTATGGTTGTATGAATCGTGCCCTTCCCAAGAGCCGGTGTCCGGATGCGCGGCTTCGGCGATGTAAGGCTGGCCTCCCTTGCGGTGCGTGCGCGTATAAATCTGTAGCAGGCGGAGATAGTCGGCCTTGGTAATGACCTTCTGCTCATAGTTCTGTAGCAGGTTAGCCATCCCTTTGAGCGTCTGCGTGGTGGCGTAGGGCCACGATTGCCCGCTCCACCAGCAGCAGGTCCGCGACAGGGCGAACATCGGGTCGCGCCGCTCGGTTGTCGTCGGCCCGAACTCCGCCAGAAAATAGTCGCGGTCCATCAAGAACTTCCAGGCGGCCGCGTACCCGTCGCCAGGGCCAGCGTCAGGCAAATTGAACTGCCAGGGCACGTAGCCGATCAGCTCCCGCCCGTGAGGGCTGCCGGCGTGTCGGCCGGTCCGATACGTGAGCGAGCCGGCTTTCACGGTGTGGCCGTCGGCCTCCTCGTCGCGCTGAGCCATCGGAAAGAAGAACTGCCGCTTGGGGTCCCACAG
>Ga0073934_10011795_pt1 | contig 10468 bp, 12 predicted proteins | sample LarsenN4metaG_FD_76834 | JGI IMG/M metagenome (GOLD analysis project Ga0073934, IMG submission 76834) | Hot spring sediment bacterial and archeal communities from British Columbia, Canada, to study Microbial Dark Matter (Phase II) - Larsen... ... | reverse complement strand
TTGATCCTGCCATACCTGAAGCTGCAGGAGGGCTTGCAGAAGTAGCTCCTGGCAGCGGCAATAGCATCCACACGCGCCGCTGATATTCGCGATACGTCTCTCCGAATTCTCGCACCAAATCACGTTCTTCGAACTGTGTCGCCACGAGAATGTAAACGGTCATCCCCGCGACCAGGAGCAGCCGGCCCGCAGACATCGTCGGCGTCGACCAGAACGCGATCAGAATGCCCAGCATGATTGGATGCCGCACGTAACGGTATGGACCGGGCGTGACGAATCCGCAACTTCGATACGGCTGGCCTCGCCAGTAAGCGACGACTTGCCGCAAACCCATCAGGTCGAAGTGGTCGATGCAAAAAGTCGAGCCCATTGCCAAAAGCGCCCCGGCGCCGCTGATGCCGTGCATGATCCAGCGCAAAAGCGGGTTGGCGATGTTCCAGATCATCGCGGGAATCGGCTGCCAAAGCCAGCACAAGAGCGCCAGTGCAACAGCGGACAACAACACATACGTGCTTCGCTCGATCGGTTCCGGGACGATCCGCTTCCACCATGCCTTGAATGCCGGCCGTGCCATAACGCTGTGCTGCAGCCCAAACAGGATGATCAGGGCCAAATCGACGGCGACAGCCCATTCCATGCCGATGCTCGATCCAACATCAACTGATTTAGGGACGAGAATGTTGCCGAGAAAAAGTGCGAAGTAACCAACCGAGGCCGAGGCAATCAGATACGCCACGAGCCCGTAAACGAGAACCGACCATCGCTTCATCATGAATTCAACGTAAGGAAACCGAGATCGCCGGCGAAATCCATTCTTCGTTCTTCATTCTTCGTTCTTCATTCTTCGTTCTTCATTCTTCGTTCTTCCTGCTTTCCTTCCGCGTGCGAAGAACTTATCGCTCCCTCTGCTCCGCTTCGGGGGAGAGCGGAATGCGTGAGGGGGCAGCGAGCCGGCGACTGCAATAAATCCCCCTCACCCAGCCCTCTCCCCCGCAAAGCCGGGGGAGAGGGAGCGCAGAATTACGCGCGATGCGACTTGGTCGTGGCCTTACGGCCGCGCTGTCTGTTTCCTGGTTGGTCATCTCCCTCTTTGCCTTCCAGCAGCGCAACAACGCGCTTCGGCGCCACCGCACGAAAACTTTCATCGACCCATTCCTTGATCATCTCGACGGGCACATCCATGCCGGCGTCGAACTGAGCCGTCACCCAGCCGCTCTTGCCAAGGCCGTACCCGGTGGGAGACGCGAACGGCAACGACAGCGCATACGTGTTCGACACCGGCAGCTTCACCGACAACCGCAGCATGCCCTTCTGGCGGACCAGCGACAGAAAGATTTTTCCGTTGACCTTAAACGCCGAGTGCTCCCACGGAAACTCCTCGACCGTTTCCGGGTACGACAAGGCATACTCACGCAGCGTTTTCTCGGCTCGCGCGTATTTTCGATCATTCGCCATGCGCGACTCTCAATTCAGACCTGGTTTCGACGCTCCGCTTTCGGATTTGCTACGGCCGGTTTGCGCGCGTGACGCGATAACGCCAGGGCCGCCAATCGGGGGTGAATAGTTCGAACGGCAGAATCCACATCGTCCTGCCTTCGAAATAAAGGTCATCCACTTTCATGCGTTGCCCGGCCGAGAAAAACGCGAGGCTGAACGGCGTGCCATGCAGCGTCGTGGCGGCGCCGATGCGGGCGGTGGTCGTGAAGCGTCCGAGCCGGGTCGGATTGGCCAGATCGCTTTCCGGTCGGATCACCGGCTGCACGATCCACGGCTCCGGGATCGACGCCAGCGATCGGACCGCGAGCACCGGCCAGCCGGCATGCAATTGCATCTCCTCCGACCATGTGCTCCGCAAATCCTGCATGAATTGCGACAGCACCGTTGCGTCGAGCGCCCTGGCGCCGTCGAGTGAGAAACCGACGAAGAAGCGATTGCTTGGATAAGCGCCGCGATATTCGACCTCGGCCGCACTGCCGGCCGTCCAAATCCGGCCGTTCCATTGCAAGCGTTCGATTCCGAGTTGTGTCGAGAAATTCTTCAACGTTCGAAACAGCGCGTAGCCAAGCGCGGACTCGCCCCAGCCGAGGACCCGCCCCGAAATCTGAATCTCCGGTCCCACGAGGCTGGTTCGAAACGGCGTGATCGTGATGCCGCGAGCGAACGGCGCCAATGTGATGGCGACGCTGCGTCCCTGGGCCGCGTACAGTTCGGGGAACGTGTCGGGCGCCGCATCGTAGCGATAGAGCTGGGCCGTGGTCGCGAATGGGAATTGCCGGCGGATCGCGTTCCAAAGCGCCTGCGGGGCCGGCTGCGTCGTCCGCGAATAAATGCCGCTCGTTCCGCCGCCGACGAGCGCGTGGAGCGCATTCTTGATCGTATCGTAAATTCCCAATCGGCGATTGTCGCGGCCAAGGTCGCTGTCGATCAAATAATGTTCCGAGTCGTCGGCCGTGCCCCAGCGATCATCGGCGCCTTTCGCCAGCACCGAGTTGTTCATGGCGCCGCTAATCGAGAACCCTTGCAGAATGGAACTGCGCTGCACGAAGTTGAGCACGTTCGTGCCACGCAGCCCGCCAGGCAGACCGAGCCATACGCCGGCTTGATTCAATTGCGGCTTCAGTGCCAGCGCTCGATTCGGGTCGATGGGGTCGATGGTGATCAGCGAATTCGCCGCTCGGCTGAGGCCCGGCACCTTGCTGGCCAGCGAATGAGCCAGGAACCCGCCGAAACTGTGGCCAATCAGGATGACCTGATCCGATGCACTTGCCTGGTTGCGCGTGAGGTCGTCGCGGATCCGTGCTGTGACGTATTCCCTTTGCTGGACGGGTAGGACAGGCCGATCGAAGAAAAAGCCGGTGCGTTGCCAGTCCAACACCGTCAAGTGCTCGGACAGCATCGGATCGGCTTGCAACTCACGACCCAAAAACGTCATGCCGTTGTTGCCGACCGGGGCGTTGAAGCCGGCGAGCAGATAGATAAAGGCGGCGGGCGTCTCGCGCGCTTCGAGCGATTCGATGCCGAGCGCGCCTCGTCGAACGGGTTGCCGCTTCGGTTGCGACCGCCGTGTCATCGCCTGCCAGAATTTGCGGACCCAACTCCAGAGCCCCATGGCTCTCTCCGTCCTGGAACGCCTCGGATGAGCAGAATAGATTGTTGTCAATCGCGGCGCAAAAGGCAACTACGAACGAACGAGTTCTCGAACCGCTCGGACGATGTTGTCGCTCGTCAGACCGTACTTTTGCACCAGTCCTTCGGGTGTGCCGGACTCGGCAAATGCATCGCCCAGGTTGACGAAGCGCATCGGCGCCGGATGTTGCCGGGCCACCGACATGGCGACGACGCTTCCCAGCCCGCCGTGGGCCAGGTGCTCCTCGGCCACCACGATCCGGCCGGTTTCGCGTGCGGCGGCCAAAACCGCGGCATCATCGCACGGTTTCACCGTGTGCATATCGAGGACGCGGACCTGAACGCCCTGGGACGCCAGTGCCTCCGCGGCATCGAGCGCCGGTGCGACGAGCAGTCCGTTGGCGATGATCGTGGCATCCTTGCCGTCGCGTAGTTTCGTCGCTTTGCCGAGGCGGAACTCGGCGCCGGCATCGTAAACGATGGGCACATTCGGCCGGCCCGCACGCAGGTAGGCCGGCGTACGAATCGCTCCGAGCGCCATCACCGCTTTTTCGGCGGCCACTTCATCGGCCGGGACCACGACGGTGAAATTGGGCAGACTGCACGCCAGCCCGACGTCCTCGATGCCCATTTGCGACGGACCATCTTCGCCGATGCTGATGCCGCAATGCGTGCCGACGATCTTGACGTCGATGTTTGGAAATGCGACCGACATGCGCAATTGGTCGTAAGCATTGCACATCACGAAGGCCGCGAAGCTGGCCGCCCAGGCGCGCTTGCCGGAGCTGGCGAGACCGGCGGCGACGCCGACCATGTTCGATTCGGCTATGCCGACGTTAAAAAACCGATTCGGAAACTTCTTGGCGAAGTGTTCGGTGCGAGTCGAGTTATGCACGTCGGCATCCACGACCACGAGGTCGGGCTGGCTTTCGCCCAGTTTCGCCAGGGCCAAACCAAACGCTTCGCGAGTCGATTTTCCGATCTTGCGAGTCATGCCATCCGTCCCCTAGTTCTTCTCAATGAACTCCAGCGCCGCTCGGGCTTCGGCTTCCGTGAACGGCTTGCCGTGATGATTCGGATCGCTGCCGAGCAGATGTTGCACCGGATAGCCCTTCTGAGTGCGGGCAACGATTGCGGTCGGCCGGCCTTTGTTGGCCAGCGCCTGTGACAAGGCCGACTGGATCTCAGTCAAATTGTGTCCGTCGATTTCCAGCGCGTTCCAGCCGAACGCGGCAAACTTGTCGGCCACCGGCTTGAGATCGAGCACTTCCTTCGTAGCACCCGTTTGTTGATAGCCGTTCTGATCGACGATCGCAATCAAGTTGTCGGCCTTGTACTTGGCGGCGCTCATGGCCGCTTCCCAAACCTGGCCCTCGCCGATCTCACCGTCGCCGAGCAATACGAACACTCTCGAATCGAAGCCGTCGAGCTTGACCGCCAGCGCGTGGCCCAGCCCCAGCGACAACCCCTGGCCGAGCGAGCCGGTCGATGCCTCGACGCCGCCAAGTCCGTCGCGGCGCATGCGCTCGTAGTTGGGGTGTCCCTCCAGCGGGCTGCCTAACTTCCGCAGTGTCGGGAGCAGATCGACGCTGAAATAGCCGGCCTCGGCCAGGCAGGCATACAAAAGCGGCGCCGCATGTCCCTTGCTCAGGATGAAGCGATCGCGTTGCGGCCAGTTTGGGTTCTTCGGATCGTGACGGATAAAACCGCCGAAGTAAAGCGAGACCGCGATCTCGACGCCGGAAAGCGAACTCGTCGGATGTCCGCTGCCGGCTGCGGTGGTGCTCTGAATAATGTACTTGCGAATCGACTTGGCTATTTTGGATAAATCCGACGTCGAGCGAGTCACGGCTGGCGTCCCCTGCAGATCTCTGATGCACAATCGTGCAGAATACGCCCGGCCAAAGCAGATTCAAGACGAGCAATGCGACATGCGAGAAACAAATCGCCAGTATCGATCTTCGGTAGTGTATCAGCCTGAAGTCGTCGCGTTGCTCCGCAACGCGCGTCGCAGAGCGACGCGGCTGCCAAATTGATAAACGAACCTATCTTCGTATGTCTTTCCGTGTCTTTCCGTGGTCTTCCGGCGACCAACGATTTTGCATTTGCGCCTTGGGCCGCGGCTTTTCCGGCGCGACCTTGGCCGTGGCATTTTCGCTATGCAGGAACCAGCCGGGTCGGGCGAGCACGGGGCCGGAAAATGCGGTCCACAAAGTCAAAAAGACAATCCAGCGGAATTCCATCGTTCATCTCCCTGGTTGGGGCAAACGCGGCAACGGGCAATAGCGTTCGGGCCCAGGGATGTAAAGATCGCTCCCAGAAGTTGATTGCAATCCTTCAAAAATTGTGCCAAAAGAAAAACCCGCGCGGTGAAGCGCGGGTCGGAAAAGGGCCTTACCGGCGGGGGAACGCCGACGAGGCGAATGCCATATGACCTGGCGTTGGGGGAACGGCCAGGGTCTGCGAACGGCATGCATCTTGGGGGAAAAAGCATGCCGGTTGGTGAGGGAGAGCTTGCCTCTTCGGGCCCGAGTGTCCAGCCCGGGCCTCTCTGTTCCAGCCCCGACTTTGAATGTCGTTTCTGGCGGATATGTGATTATGCAAGCTGCGTGCCAAAACCGGCGCCGCGATCCCGCCTGCAACGGTAACACCTGGGAAATCCAGCACTTTCGTCAGACCAACGGCCCAAACGATTCTTGCTTTTCCGAAGCAAACTGTGAAATTGTTACAAGTCTCGGCGCGTTTTTCTGAAAAAAGCGCAATGCATCGCCGTTATTGGGGAGGCAACTTCGGCAGCGGCATGCGAACGTTCGGATCATCGCCCCTCGGTTCGTCGTCGTACCATCGACCGCCCTCGTCCTTCCCATTTTGCCCGACGCTGTAGAACAGGTAGCCAGTCGCCGTCGGCTTATAGACGAGAGACTTGCCGCTGAAAATGTCGCCGGGAACCTTCGCCAAATATTTCGGCGCGAGGTCGTCGAGCCTGGGCGGATATCGGCCGTTGTCCGCACGATAAGCCGCCAGGGCAAACGCGACATGCAGATTGCGCTGAACCTGTTCCGAACGGTCGCTGGCACCCATGACTTTGCGAACCGCCGGCATCAGCAGGCCGACGAGTCCGTCGCCAACATATTTGCCGACCAGCTTGTCCGGCTCTTTCGATTCGGCCACGGCCTTTTTAAGCTCTTCCGGCTTCTCAAACGGCTTCTTGAGGGCCTTGATCTCCTCTTCTCTTGTCCAACGCGTTTTCACGCTCACCGCGATCGGGATTGCGCATCGCCTTGACCATGCGGTCGTACCACAAATTGGCGCTTCGCAATGCGGGGTCCCAGTGGATCGGCTTCTTCATCAAGTCGGCAAGCGGATCGGGACCGTTTTTCGGCGTGTCCGTCAAGCCGCGAAGATAGTTGGCGCCCTGCCGTTCCAACATCATCACGGAGTCCATGAACATAAAGCGCTCGCCGAGTTCGATCTTGTCGGCAATCGACGGCATCGCCGGCAGCTTCTTGAGTTCTTCGAGCCGCCCCAGCGCCTGCTTCGAATTCAAGCGCGCATGAGCCAAATAAACGACCTGGCCGTTGCTGGCAATCGTGTCGATGGCGATGCCGACCAACGCTTCGATCAAGGTCCCGCCGCGTGCGATGAGCCGGCCTAGCCGATGGCACGCCAGCAAATCCTGCCAGGCAGCGTCCATCCGGCCTTCGCCGAGATGCAGCATCGCCCGGATCGACAGTGCATGGACAAGCTCGCGGCACTTTTGCACGCCTGGCAACAGCGCGCCGATCAGCCCGCCCGTTTCCTTCCCTTTCTTTGTGGTGACCAATGGCGAAAAGTACTCGGTGCGCTTCGATGCTTCGTGCACCACTTCGAGCGCCTTTTCGTTCGCCTTGAGCCATTCGGCCAGCCGCGGATGGTCCGGCGTCTTCCACGGCCGCTTGCTGGCCGGGCCCATCTCCTCGTACAGCTTTTGCAGTTCCTCTTGCGAGAGTTGGAACAGCTTGTTCATGTACTTGAACTGATGCTCCGCATTGTCCTGCGGTTCCTCGATGCCCATCCACTTGTAAAACTCGGCCGGCATGTTGCGGCCTTCGGGCTTCGGCCCCATCGCCTTCCACAAAAGCACGTTTGCGTTGTTCTCCGCCGTCACACCCTTGCCGAGCCGCTCGTTCAACGCCGTCAAGTAATCGATGTAGCCGTCCTCGTCCACCGGTCCGGTAACGTAGGTGGTCTCTTTGCTGATCGTAAACTTCGGTTTACGTTTCTCTTCGCCTCGAACGGCAACCGCCGTGACAAGCACTGCCGCGATCAGGCAACCACCGGCAACGCGGAACGTGTTGTTATTTCTCATAGTGCACCATGAACTTGAATTGAGTGAATCGTCATTATGCGGGATGCCCGCCATCTTGCCAGTAATTCGCGAACCTGCTGCCGGAATTGGACAAGAAAAACCTCACGCAAAGGCGCGAAGACGCAAAGGGTCGTTGTGTCGGGCGTCGCGTCGTTTCTTCTCGCCTTAGCGCCTTTGCGTCTTTGCGTGAGATTCTTTGTTCTCAGAATTCATGATACCAGCACCACGCGGACGTCCATCACGTTGGTGTGCGTCAAGCCGGTGCGGATCAGGTCGCCGGTCGAATCAAAGAACGAATATGCATCGTGGCGATGGAGATACTCGCCAATACGCAGGTTGTTTGCTTTCGCGTGTTGCAGCGTCGATTGTGTCGCCATCGCGCCGGCTGCATCGGTCGGACCATCCTCGCCGTCGGTGCCGCCGCTGAGAACCGCGACTCCCTGCATTCCCGCCGCCCCGAGTTTCGCCAGCATCGCCAGGACGAACTCCTGATTACGGCCGCCCTTGCCCGGGTTCGCTCCGAGCGTTACCGTCGTTTCACCGCCGATCAAGACGCACGCAGTCGGCGCGAGCGGTTCGCCGTCGCTTCGGATGCTGCGGACAATCCCAGCGACGGCCAGGGCGACCTGCTGTGTCTCGCCTTCGACAAACGCGCCCAGGTTCAGGACGCGATAACCGCGTCGAAGCGCCTCGCTCTTCGCCGCTTGCAGCGACATCGAGTTGTTGCCGATGATGCGATTCTCCACGTGTGCGGGCAACGATTTCGGCGTTTCGTCAACGCGCCTGTCTCGCCCCGCCTCCAGGTGCTTGCGAATGCTTGCCGGCGTCCGATCCAGCAGCTTGTAGCGGTCCAGCACCGCCAGTGCGTCCGCGAACGTCGTTGGATCGGGCGACGTCGGGCCCGACGCAATCACGTCCAGCGGATCGCCGACGACGTCCGAAATGATCATGCTGATAAGCCGCCGCCCGCGAAAGGCAGCCGCCAGCTTGCCCCCTTTGATGCGCGACAGGTGCTTGCGGACGGCATTCATTTCGACGATGGTGGCGCCACACGCGTGCAGCAACCTGGTGATCGCCTGTTTGTCCTCCAGCGACACGCCTGGAGCCGGCGCCGGCAAGAGCGCCGACCCGCCGCCGGAAAGCAAGCATATCGCAATGTCCTCAGGCGTTGCCGACGACATCAGGTTCAGCATCAGTTCCGAACCGGCAACGCCTTCGTGCGTCGGGTGGTTGCTGCCGGCCGGCCGAGCGGGGTGCAGCCGGATGCGCTGCGTGGGCATCTCGCTGCCGGCCGGCACATTGACGATGCCCTCGATCTTCGCAAGCTGCGAGGCGATCGCTGCTTCCAGCGCCACGGCCATGGCCGACCCGGCCTTGCCGCCGCCGACAACAAGAATCCGCCGAGCCGTACCCAGTTCCGCCGCCAGCGCCGAAGTCATCGCCGACCGAATCAACGGCCCCGGCTTCGCCGCCTCCACCGCCGCATCCCAAATCGCCCGAGCATCGGCTCGCAGTTCCGCTTCAGTCACGATTGGCCCCTGGAAGCTCGACTCCATGCACATTAACCCGCTGGACCGCCATCGCGCAGAGTTCATGCAATGAATCTGCCGGACCACAAATGGCGACGAAATATGCCGTATCGGCGAACGCCGGTTTCATGGCTTTTTCGGAAGCCCATAAAGGTAATGGTGGTGGTTAATCGACCCATCGGCCGGCGGCTATTTAGCGGCGCGAACGACCACTTCCGGCGCGTCGGGCAACGACTTGGGATCGTCCAGCAAGACTCTGCCGTTATTGACCCTACCGCCAACCGCCATCGCCGATCTCCGGCATTATCGCAATCCGGCCGTGACCCAACAACGCCAACGTGCCGAGCCGGAATTCCGCGCAATTCGAGCGCGCAGAATGATGCCGGCCGGACATCCAGCGCGAGGAACGACGCTCGCCAGGCGGAGTCTGCCGAAGCGCCTTGCAATCTCGGCACGAATTGGACAGGCGGATATCGAACACGACTGCAATCGGACCGGTACAATGAGCAAAGTTGCCAATACGGAGTGGAGCGATGAAGACGATCAAGACGACCATTCGCAACCGGCGCATCGACGCACCGGCGCCCAGCGATATCCCCGACGGTACAGAAGTCCTCCTCACCATCGACACGGCCGTGGCTGACGGTGACGGTCCACTGCCCCCCGAGGAAATCGCCCGAGTCCTTGCGGCGATGCAGAAGATTGAACCGTTCGATTGGAGCGACGAGGAGCGATCTGCAGCGGATGCGTGGGAGAAAAAAGTCAATGATTACACCATTGCCAACTTGGATAAGGGCATTGAGGACGTGTTCCGATGAGACGTTTCCTCCTCGACACCGGGATCGCGGGTTGTTACATCGATCGGCGTCATGGCGTATTCGAGCGAGCCCAAGCCGAAACCAGTCGGGGAAACCATGTCGGGATCGCGCACCCCGTTCTGGGAGAATTGTCGTATCGCGTTGAAGGTGGTCCGAACCGCGACCGGAACATGCAACGGCTGCACCTGGCGCTGGCCGCGTGGAAGCTTTGGCCAACAACCGAGGCTGCGGCGTTTGAATATGGTCGAATTGCAGCCGAGCTACGCCGACTCGGATGCCCCATCGGTCAAAACGACATGATGATCGCCGCTGTTGCAATGACACTCGGCAATTGCACCATCGTTACGACAGACACCGACTTCTCGGCGATCCCGGGATTGCAAATCGAAAACTGGGCAGTCCCGCGTGAGGCAAGTCAGACGTGAAAAACGTTTGCCTGCCCGCCCAAGAGCCGGCCGTCGTTAAAGCGCTTCAGGACTTGTCGAAGAGACACGTCGGCACGCCGACGGCAGAGATGGTGGTCGCGCTCTCGAAGGAACTGGCGGCGGAGGGGAAGAAGTAGGGAGGCGGAATTCGGCCATTTTGCTGCAGTGTGGAGCTGGCAATATCTTGCGGGTGCCATGCCCGCCGCTTTGGGCGGGCATGGT
>Ga0073934_10011794_pt1 | contig 10469 bp, 7 predicted proteins | sample LarsenN4metaG_FD_76834 | JGI IMG/M metagenome (GOLD analysis project Ga0073934, IMG submission 76834) | Hot spring sediment bacterial and archeal communities from British Columbia, Canada, to study Microbial Dark Matter (Phase II) - Larsen... ... | reverse complement strand
GACGACGGGCATCTTCGCCGCGGGGTATTTGTCGAAATACGCCTTGGGCGAGACGTACGGCGTATGCGGCCGGAAAAATCCAACCGCGAGGAAGAACGGCCGGTCCCTGCGTTTCGCACACCGTTCGAGCACCCACTCGGCGTCGGCGGCCTCCAGCGCGTCGGTGTGATACTCGTCGCTCTTCGGCGAGGCGTACCAGCTCAGCGTGCCGCCGAACTGGTTCTTCACCAGGCTGAAGATCTGCGGATGCTCTTCCAGCCGGTCCACGCCCGCGGGGTTGAGCTCCAGCTCCCACGAGCCCGGGTCGTCGTGGCCGTTGGTGCCAATGGAGTTGGGCACGTTGTAGTGGTACAGCTTGCCGATCCGCCCGGCGAAATACCCCGCCTGCCGGAAGGCCTGCGGCAGGCTCACCTGCTGCGGAGTCGTCTGCCGGAAGACCTGTCCGTTCTGAATGATCCCCGTGCTGTTGGGATACAGGCCCGTCAGCATCGAATTGCGGCTCGGTCCGCACAGCGGGAACTGGCAGTACGCCTTGTCGAACCGCACACCCCGCGCCGCCAGCCGGTCGATGTTCGGCGACTTCACGATCGGATGGCCATAGCAGCCGAGGTGGTTGTTGAGATCGTCGGCCATCAGGAACAGCACGTTGGGGCGATCGGCCGCGGCGGCAACGGAACCGATCAGCGCGACGGCAACGAAACACCAGAGGGCGCTCAGGCGTGACATGGGGAGTCCTCGGAGGCAGCGCGACGGGAGATTGGACGGCGACGGTTTCGACCCGCCGCCCCCCGCAGTATCATGCCGGCGTCGCCGCTGGACGGCAATTCTCACGGCGCTTCATTCGTCGACATGCAGCCACGCACTTCACGAGGTCAACTCCATGAACCGCTTGCTCGCACTGTCGCTGATCGTGCTGGGTTGCGTCGTTGGAACGACGGCCGTCGATGCCGCCCAGCCGGCCAAGCGGCCCAACATCCTGTTCGCCTTTGCCGACGACTGGGGCCGGTTGGCCAGCATCTATGCCCAGGCGAACGGTCCCGGCACGGCCAACGACGTCGTCCGCACGCCGAACATCGACCGCGTGGCGAAGCAGGGGGTCCTCTTTCGCAATGCGCACGTGACCGCTCCGTCCTGCACCCCCTGCCGCAGCTCGCTGCTGTCGGGCCAGTACTTCTGGCGGACCGGCCGCGCGGCGGTGTTGCAGGGGGCGGTGTGGGACTCGAACATCCCGGCGTTTCCGCTGCTGCTGAAGGACGGCGGGTACCACATCGGCAAGATGTACAAGGTGTGGAGCCCCGGTTCGCCGGCCGATGCCCCGTTCGGCCAACAACAGCACGCCTATCAGAAAGCCGGCGGCCGCATCAACCAGTTCTCGCAGAATGCCACGAAACTCGTCGCCGGCGGCCAGTCGGTCGAGGACGCCAGGGCTGAGCTGCTCGACGAGGTCCGCAGGAACTTCGACGATTTTCTCGCGGCGCAGCCGGCCGGTCAGCCGTTCTGTTTCTGGTACGGCCCGACGAACGTGCATCGCAAATGGATCAAGGGGTCCGGCAAGAAACTGTGGGGCATCGATCCCGAAGCGCTCAAGGGCAAGCTGCCGCCGTCGTTCCCGGATGTCCCGGAGATTCGCGAGGACTTCGCCGACTACCTCGGCGAAATCCAGGCCTTCGACGCGGCCATCGGCGTACTGCTCCGGCAGCTCGAAGACCGCGGCGAACTCGCCAACACCGTCGTCGTCATCAGCGGCGATCACGGACCGCCCGGGTTTCCGCACGGGAAGTGCAATCTCTACACCGTCGGCACCGGCGTGACCCTCGCCGCCAGCGGCCCCGGCATTCCCGGCGGCCGCGTGGTCGACGACTTCGTCAATCTCATGGACCTTGCGCCGACATTCCTCGAGATCGGCGGCGTCCCCATCCCCGACGTGATGACCGGCCGCAGCCTCTGGCCCGTGCTGACGTCCTCGCAGCAGGGACAGGTCGATCCGCAGCGAACGTGGGTCGTGACCGGTCGCGAACGGCACGTCGCCTTTGCCAGGGACGATTACCGCCCCTATCCGCAGCGGGCGATCAAGACGAAGGACTACCTGTTCATCATCAACTTCGAGCCGGACCGCTGGCCGCTGGGCAATCCGTACAACCTCACGGCGACCGACTCGCCGACGGAACAGGAGTTGACGGAGGAGACGTACGCAACATTCCCGGACGTCGACGCCGGCCCCGCGAAGGCGTGGCTGGTGCTGGCCCGCAACAATCCGCAGTGGAAGCCGTACTACGACCGCGAATTCGGCAAGCGGCCGCGCGAAGAGCTGTACGTGCTGGCCGACGATCCCGGCGAGATCCACAACGTCGCGGGCGATCCAAAGTATGCCTCGGTGCAGGACGATCTGCGGCAACGATTGATGGCCGAACTGACCCGGACCAGCGATCCGCGCGTGACCGGCGACCGGCAGTTCTTCGAGACGCCGCCGCTTGCCGGCCCCGTCCCCGACGCCGGCGCGAACAAGAAGCCGCTGCAACGGAAGGGAAAGAAGAGTGGCCAGTAACCATTCGATGCTCACTCGCTTGTGTGCCTCGGCCGTGTCGGCCGTGCGCAGCTCACGGCGTGTGGGAGCGCTCGCACGGCTGACACGGCCGTGGCACGCAGTCATCGCGGTTGTGGTGATCGCGTCCACGTTGTGCGCCGCCGAGCCGCCGCGGCCGAACATCGTGCTCGCGATGGCCGACGACCAGGGCTGGGGAGACATGGCGTACAACGGGCATCCCGTGCTCCAGACCCCGGTGTTCGACGAGATGGCCCGTACCGGATTGCGGCTCGATCGCTTCTATGCCGCGGCTCCCGTCTGCTCGCCGACGCGATTCAGCGTGATGACCGGCCGGACGCCGAACCGCTCGGGCGTGTTCAGTTGGGGGCACGCCATCCGTCCGCAGGAAATCACCGTGGCCGAGGCGCTGCGGTCCGCCGGTTATGCCACCGGTCACTTCGGCAAGTGGCATCTTGGCTCGACGTTGAAAGGCCAACCCACCTCGCCCGGTGCGAACGGCTTCGACCGCTGGCTCTCCGCACCGAACTTCTTTGAGGTCCACCCGTGGCTGTCCGATGAGGGGACCGCCAAGCAGTTCGACGGGGAAAGCTCGCAGATCGTCGTCGATGCCGCACTGGAGTTCATGCGGAAGACGATCGACGCGAGGCGGCCGTTCCTGACGGTGGTCTGGTTTGGTTCGCCGCACGCGCCGCACGTCGGGACGGAGGCCGATCGGGCGCTGTATCCCGACGCCGCACCGAAGCAGCGCAACTTTCTCGCCGAAATCACCGCGATGGACCGGGCCATGGGCCGGCTGCGCGACGGGCTCCGGTCGCTCGGCGTCGCCGACAATACGCTGCTGTGGTACTGCAGCGACAACGGTGCGATCCCCGAAGGCTCCACCGGCGGCCTCCGCGGCAAGAAGGGCCAGATCTACGAGGGCGGCCTGCGCGTGCCGTGCCTCATCGAATGGCCGAACCGCATTCGCACCCCGCGGCAAAGCGATTTGCCGTGCGGCACGGTGGACATCTATCCCACGCTCGTCGAACTCACCGGCGCGAAGGTGGACCATCAGCCGCCCGTGGATGGCGTCAGCCTCGTCGGCCTGTTCGATGGCACGCTGACCACCCGCAGCAAACCCCTCGGTTTCTGGGAGGCGGGCGTGCCGGGCATCAGCTCGCCGAGCGATCGGATTCTCTCCGCGCTGGCGAAGAAGCAGGCGGCCAATGAGGACCTCACCGGCGATGCCGCCGAAGGCGCGCCGCCGGCGAAACTCGAATGGACCGACGGTCCGCAGCAGTTTGCCGGTCATGCCGCGTGGATCGACGGCGACTGGAAACTGCACCGCATCCAGCCGAAGAGGGCGAACGAACCGCGGTGGGAGTTGTACAACCTCCGCGATGACTTCGCCGAACAGCAGAACGTCCTCGATTCACAAGCCGACCGCGCAAGCCGGATGCAGGCCGCCCTCGAAGCCTGGCTGCACTCCGTGACCGACAGCCTCCGCGGCAAGGACTACCCGCCGGAATAGCCGCCTCCCGGAGAAGCCGCCGAGAAGAAAACCACGAAGACGCGAAGCACTCGAAGGAAGAGACTTTTTAAGAAAGAGGAGCGGGCAGGATATAGTAACCCGTCCGCTCCACTTTTCGCGTCTTCTTCTCTGACCTTCGCGACCTGTGTGTCCTTCGCGGTCAACGCTCTGCAATCACAGCGAGTCCGCGAAGCGCTGCGGGGCCCGCATGAACTGCTGCTGGCGGTGGCGGTCGGCGAAGAACCACAACCTGCCCTTCCACAGCACGCCCACGCGCGGGTCGCCAAGCTGATTGGCCTGCTCTTCGCGACTGGTCACCAGGCAATTGCCGTTGGCGGCCGGCCAATACTTCTGCGGCTCGCGGACGAACTGGTCGCGATGGGCGGCCGAATGGAAGCAGACCGTCACGCCGTTGTGCTCGGCGGTGAACTGTCCCTCGCCGCGGCGGAGAATGTTGTTGTCCAACAGGCTCACCAGGCAGTAGCCGCCGAATCCGTACGGTCCGGCATTGCTCGGATAATGCGCCGAGACCGGAGCGAACTCGTCCACCGGTTGATCGTCGCTGCCTGCCGACAATCCTTCGAGATCCCGGGCGAACGTGGCGGCGTCCTGGAAGCCGACCCACCGTTTGATCGCCGTGCCGCTGCCGTCGATGACCAGCGTCGTGGGCAGGGCGCTCACGCCGAACGTGGCCACCACGGCCGGATGTTGATCGGAGTTCACGGTCACGGCGATGAACCGCTCGTCGACCTGCTTGCGAACCCGCGCGTCGGTGAAGGTCAACTGGTCCATCTGCCGACAGGCGCTGCACCACGCCGCCGTGATGGTGATCAGCAGCGGCTTGCGCTGCGACGCGGCATCCTGCCGGGCCTGGTCGTAATCGGTGCGGAAGGACGCCGCATGCGAGACGGCGACAGGGAACAGCAGAGTGAGTGTGAGTGTGAGTGTGAGTGTGAGTGTCGAGACGGGGACAAGCCAGCGCGGTCGCAGACCGCCGTTCGTCAGCCGTTGCATCATGAGCTCCAGAGAAGCCATTCTCTGCGAGAGCCGGCGCCCGTTGGCCCGGCGGGCCCGCACACTGAGCAATCTGCCGCCACTTTGCCGATTGGGAAGACTTTGCAGGCGACTGATTGGGGCCACTAACGTACCCGGAGAACCCCTCCACGGCTACTGTTCATCCGACGACCCGCATGAGCCGGGCGGCTCCTGTCACCGACCTCGTCGCAACATTCGACGCCGGAATAGATTCAGACGGCCGGCCAGTCGCGGCTCAGGTGGGCCAGCCGGGCAGCGAACGGGTCCCCCGTCCCCTCCAGCCCGGCCTGCAAACCGGCCTGATCGGCGGCCGAGCGATTCTGACCCAGCTTGGCCTTGCCTTCGAGACGGTCAATCACCATCGAGAAACAGACGATCCCCGCGGACAGTTCCCGATAGACCTCCCGAGGCAACTCCGCCACGCGCCACGGCTCGGAGCCGGACTCGTAGCGCTCCGCGAGTTGCTCGAGGAACGCGCGGACCTCTCCGGGATCGTCCACGATTTCCGGCCGACCGTGTGCGTGGACGGCGACATAATTCCACGTCGGCACCGCCACCTTCGCGGCGTACCACCGCGGCGAGATGTAGGCATGCGGCCCCTGAAAGATCGCAACCGATGAGGCGCTCGCCGCGAACTCCCGCCAATGCGGATTGGCCCTGGCCACGTGCCCGCGGAGCACGCCGAACTCGTCCTGTTCCGCATCCACCATCAGCGGCAAATGTGTGATCGCCGGCGGATGACCGGACACCGGCGTCACCAGCGTGGCGAAGCTGTGCTGCCGCATCCATGCGTGACAATCGGCCACCGATGCCATGCGAAAAGCGTCGGGCGTGTACATCGACGATGTCCATCAATCCGGCCACACGATGAGTGGTTGCGATTCTTCACCGCGGGCGGCCGCGATGTCGGCGGCCAGTTGCCGCTGCAGGTCCGCGGCCGAGTCGAATCGCCGCGTGTCGCGCAGCCGCCGGAGAAAGTCCACGCTCAGCACGCGATCGTACAAGTTTCCCTCGTAGCCAATGACGTGCACTTCCACCTTCAGGACGGCTTCGCCGAACGTCGGGTTGGGACCAATGTGCACGGCCGCGGGAAGGGACCGGCCGTCGATCTCGGTCCGCCCGGCATACACGCCCGGTCCGGGAACGACAGTCGCCAGGTCCGCCAGGTTCGCCGTGGGAAAGCCGAGCGTCGCCCCGCGCTGAGCGCCGGCGACCACGCGCCCCGACAGGCGATACGGCCGCCCCAGCAATGCGACGGCATCGTCCACGTCGCCGGCCTGCAGCAGCGAGCGAATCACGCTCGACGACACCCATTGGTCGTGAATCGTGACCGGTTCGATGACGTCCAGCGTCAATCCCGCCTGGACGCACAACTGTCGCAGCAAAGTCACGTTGCCGCCGCGATCCTTCCCGAAGCAGAAGTTCGGCCCCTCCACCAGTCCCGCGGCCTGCAGCTGCCCGCACACGATGCGTTCAAAGAACTCCGTCGCCGTCAGTCGCAGCAGTTCCCACGAGGTCGGCAGCACGACGACGGCATCGACACCGCAGGCCTGGAGCAACTGCGCCCGATTGCGGAGCGTCGTCAGGCCGGGGGGCAACTCGGCCGGGCGGAGCAGGGCGAGCGGATGCGGGTCGAACGTCACCGCCACCGCGGGGCGACCGGCCTTTCGCGCTTGCACGATCAGTCGGGCGATCATCGCCTGATGGCCGCGGTGCACGCCGTCGAAATTGCCGATGGCCACGTGAGCCCCCCGGATCTCGCGGGGAACCAACCCGGTCAGCCGATGATACGGACTGGAATCGGACGTCGAAGGCAGTGACATCACTGAGTCGTTCATGACACGCGTCGACCGCGGACCGCAGGCCTCACCTCTCGAACAGCGCCACGCTGGCCGTGAAGCCGTGGACGTAGTTTCGCCCGCCCACCGGGCCGATTTCTCCGGCAGCAAACAGCCCGGCGAGCGGAAGCGGGCCGAGCTGTCGCTGAATGGCGGCGGCGTCGTGATCCGGCGTGGAAAACATCCGCGTCCCGCGGCCGTTGCAGGTGAACAACAACCCGCCCGCAAGCGACGACGGCTTGGGCAGCGCCTCCAGCAGGTGCTGCAGGTCTTCATCGGCGGTCTCGGCATCGCGGACGTGAAACTGTACGGTCTGACCGGTGCGGACCAGGTTTCCCAGCAGAATCGCCCCCGATTCGCGGTGGGCCCCCATCACGTTCGAGACCAGGAAATCGCCTCGGCCGAAGCGATCCTGATACTCCGACATCGCCAGGCCGACGTGCAGTCCCTGTTCGATCAAGGCCTGGTCTCTGGCCGAGAGCGTGGGATACAGCTCCTGCAGACGCTCCATGGCGGGCCGGCCGCCGAGTTCGTAGATCACATTCCGCTCGGACTTTGTGACGATGTACGGACTGCCGATCGGTTTGCAGCCCTGCGAGACCAGCGTGATCACCCGCGGTGCATCGAGCAGCGCGACGCCCACCGCGCCATGCGGCACGGCCGTGTCGCCAAAGAACAGACTGTTCTCGTCGGGGCCGCCGCCGCTGGCCATTCCGCCCACGACCGGCACGCCGGGCAGTTCATCACCCAGACGATCGAGCACGCTTCGCGGCGCGGAGGAGAACGGTTCGCCCAGCAGAATCACGGCACGCACCCGCTGCGGCTGATCGGCCAATTGTTCGGGCAGGCCGACGCACACGACGCCATCGGGAGTCGGTTCGAACTCGACGCGAAAGGGAACGAGCTCCGTCTGCGGACACGAGGCCGTCCAGGCCGACAGACACGGGCCGCCCTCCACCTCCCGGCGGCCGGCAACGATTGCCTCGCCGGAGCAGCCCAGCAGACACCGGGTCGGCACGGCGCGCTGCCACGCCGCCGCCACCGCCGGAAACTGGCCCCGGTGGTGATGGCTCACAAAGAGCAGCGTCAGATCGGCCGCCGCTCCCTCCAGCCCGGAGATCACCGACGCGGACGATTCGGCCACCGCGTCCTTCAGTTCGGGCCTGGTCGACGCCCCACAGGCGATGCGCATCGCGTTGTTCTCTCGAAATCCCTTCGTCCGCTTCCCTCACTGTGCATCATACCGGCCGCCAATGCAATTGCGCCGCACTCCCCCGGAAAATGCGGCCCGCAGACTTGTTCACACCTTCCCGCACCGCCGATGATGGTGCCTCCATTCCGCACGCGTTCCCGGCCCTCATGCGGAATGGCCGATTCGTTGGTTCGACGACCCCGTCACCGGCACCGTTGCTCGCCCAGCCATGACCACCGCAGCCGCCGCTCCCGCCGAATCCCAGGACCTCCGGCTGGAGTGCCGCGGAATCAACGTCCGCTTCGGCGGCGTGGCCGCGCTGGAGGCGGTGGACTTCGACGTGCGGTCCGGAGAGATCCACGGCCTGGTCGGCTGCAACGGCGCGGGCAAGAGCACGCTCATGAAGGTGCTCGCCGGCAACGTGCCCCATTACACGGGAGAGATCCGCCTCCGCGGACAGCCCGTGCGGCTGGAAACCCCGCGGCAGGCCCTCGACCGCGGGATTGCGATGGTTTACCAGGAACTGTCCGGCATCGGTTCGCTGTCGGTCGCGGAGAACCTGTTTCTGGGAAGACAGCCGCTGACGTCGTGGGGCGCCATCGACTGGCGCACGATGCGCCGCCAGGCGCGAACGTCGCTCCGGGAACTGGACATCGCCGTCGACGTGCGTCGCCGATTGGATACCTATCCGCTCGTCATCCGGCAGATGGTGGAAATCGCCCGCGGTCTGCACAGCGGCGCCCGGATTCTGATTCTCGACGAACCGACCAGCGCGCTCAGCCTGCCCGAGACCCGCCGGCTGTTCGAGTTGATGCGGACGCTGAAGGCCCGCGGCATCGCGATGGTGTTCATCAGCCATTTTCTCGAAGACGTTCTCGCCGTGTGCGACCGCGTGACGGTGCTCCGCGACGGGAAGCTGGTCGCGACGCATCGGTGCCGGGACGTGACGCGCCACCAGCTTCTCGAAGAGATGGTCGGCCGCCAGTCCGATGCGGTCGGACAGGACGCCGTCGAAGCGGTCCTGCCGGCGGAGTCGAAGCAGCCGGTGCGGTTGCGGATCGACGGCTTCACGCGGCAGGGATTGTTCGACGACGTTTCGTTCAAGGTCCGTGCGGAGGAGTGTCTCGGCCTGTATGGCTTCGTCGGGGCGGGACATCAGGAACTGGTGCAGGCCATCGGCGGGGCGATGGCGCTCGACGCCGGCGAAACGCGACTCGACAACCGCCCGGTGCGGATCCGCCGCGTCTCCGATGCCGTGGATCTGGGATTGGTCCTCGTGGCTGCCGATCGCAGCCGCACGGTGAACCGGCGGGCCCCCATCGCCCACAACGTCACCGTCGCGCATCTGCGCTCGGCGGTGGGGCGCTGGCTGACGCGCCGCCGCGAGGCCGCGGTCTGCCGGCCGCTGCTGGAGCGCGTCGGCTGCAGACCGCCCGACCCGTGGAAGCCGGCGGGGCTGTTGTCCGGCGGCAATCAGCAGAAGGTGGTTCTCGCGAAATGGCTGCTCGGTCCGATCCGCGCGCTGCTCCTGGAGGAACCCACCCGCGGGATGGATGTGCACGCCAAGGCCGAAGTGATGCGGCTCGTCCGCGAACAGCAGGCGGCCGGCGCGGCCATCGTGCTCGCTTCCACCGAACCGGAGTTCCTGCTGACCTACTGCGACCGCATTCTCGTCATGAGCCGCGGCCGGGTGACCCGGGAATTCGCCACCGGCAAAGTCACAAAACAGGACCTGATGCATTCCGCAGAAGAGGAACTGATCGCCATTTGATGGAACAGCCGCCGAGTCCCCATTCCACGATTCGCTTGCACCACATCCGTCAGGGCGGAACCACGGGGAGGGCCCCCTGGGGCGTCGCCATGCCCGATCACAGCAGACACCATGACCGACACCGCCGCTCGCACCGATCACACCTTGAACGCACGGGGTTTTCGCGCGGGAGACTTCGCCCCCCTCATCAGCCTGGGACTGATCGTGCTGGTCTTCAGCCTGCTGGTGGAGAAGTTTCTGAGCTTTGGCACCCTGTCGCTGATCCTGCAGCAATCCGCGGTGCTGGCAATCGTGGCCACCGGACTGACGTACGTCCTGTTGTGCGCCGAGATTGATCTGTCCGTCGGCATGATCGCGCTCCTGGCGGCGTGTCTCTGCGGCGTGCTGTGGGAGCAACCCTTCGCGGCCGGAGCAAAGGGCCTCGACGCCAGGAATGCAAGCCTGATGACCACGGCGGTGGTGATTGCCCTGCCGATCGTTGCGGCCGTCTTTGCCGGATGGTTGTCGGGGCGGCTGACGGTGTCGTCGGGTTTGCCGAGTTTCATCATCACGCTGGCGATGATGAACATCGCGCTGGG
>Ga0073934_10011793_pt1 | contig 10469 bp, 6 predicted proteins | sample LarsenN4metaG_FD_76834 | JGI IMG/M metagenome (GOLD analysis project Ga0073934, IMG submission 76834) | Hot spring sediment bacterial and archeal communities from British Columbia, Canada, to study Microbial Dark Matter (Phase II) - Larsen... ... | reverse complement strand
GTCCTGCCGGGCATCCTTTTATATTATCTACCGGAGCGCAAACGGCTGGCGGCGCTGCTGGCAGTGGTCGCCTACCTGGCCTTTACTCCCAACGGGCTAATCCCTCACCACGATTGGAGCTACCTCTTCGCGCCGCTCATCTTGCTGCCGTTGGCCCTCCTCTTGATCGAACTACGCCTGCTGACCGGCAGCATCTGGGCCGGCCTTCTTTTGGCCTGGGCTTACCGGGCGGCGCCCCTTCTCTTTACTGACCCCAGGGTTGAGCTGCCGTTGATTACTCAGCCCTGGCAGACGATCGCGTATCTGTGGATGATGGTCGGCGCCGGCGGCCTGGTTTTACTGCTCTGGCTCGGATATCGATACGGAAACTTTCTTTGGATTTTATCACATCTGGCCAGAATAACCCTGGCCCTGGTAGCGGCCCTGTTTTGTTGGGGCTTATGGGCCGGCCTCTGGTTTGCTATAGGTTACCCCGGCTTTTACGACGACGGCTTCTTGATCATTATGGCTGAACAAGCTGATCTCAATGGGGCCGAAGCGATTGAGGATATCGTTGAACGCAGAGAGTTTGTTCGCGCCCGGCTGATTGAAATGGCTGAACAAACTCAAGCGCCGACTAGAGCGGCGCTTGAGGCAGCCGGATTAAGCTACCGGCCTTTTTATCTGATCAATATGATTCGGGTTGAAGGAAATCATCGCCGTATGGCTGAATTTGCCGCTCTACCCGGTGTAGATCGGGTCATGCTCAATCCTAATGTTCGCCCTTATCCTTTTAATTTTAGTTTTGGCTATGGCGACGCGCCTGATCAGGGTCAAAACGTTGAATGGAACGTTAGCCAGGTTGGAGCCGATACCGTCTGGAAGATGGGGTTTACCGGCCAGGGCATTGTGGTTGCCGGACAAGATACCGGCTATGACTGGGATCATCCGGCCTTGCGCCAGAGCTACCGAGGTTATAAAGGGGAACAGGTCAGCCATGCTTATCATTGGCACGATGCCTGGTCCGATGCGGTAGTTCCATTTGATAGCGACCGGCACGGAACGCACACCATGGGAACGATTGTTGGAGATGATGGTCAAGGCAATCAAATAGGGGTGGCGCCGGACGCCACCTGGATTGGCTGCCGCAACATGGAGCGCGGGCTGGGCAACCCGGCCAGCTATACCGATTGTATGGAGTTTTTTCTGGCGCCTTATCCACCGGGCGGCGACCCCTTCAGGGATGGAGATGTTGGCCAGGCGCCCCATGTGATCAACAACTCTTGGGGCTGTCCTGATATTGAAGGGTGTGATGATACCGTTTTGGAACCGGCCACGGCGGCGCTTCGCGCGGCAGGCATTATGATGGTTGCCAGCGCCGGAAACGATGGCCCCGGCTGCCAAACCATTTCCGAGCCGCCGGCTCGCTATGATCAAGTTTTTTCCGTTGGCGCAACGGATAAGGGCAGCCAAATCACCTTTTTTAGCAGCCGTGGCCCTGTACCTGACTCTGCTGCCCTGCTCAAGCCCGATATTACCGCGCCGGGCAGCGATATTCGCTCCAGCTTACCAGGCGGCGGTTATGGAATTGCCGAGGGTACCAGCATGGCCAGCCCACACGTGGCCGGCCTGGTCGCCTTGATCTGGTCGGCCAACCCTGACCTGATCGGCCAAGTCGACGAAACCGAAACGATCATTCGCCAATCGGCCAGGAAGCAAGAGGTTGAGAGTGTCTGCACCTTTGAGATCGAAGCCGATCAGAACCTGCCACTTTTAGAGGGGGCCGAGCCATTAACAGCATCCGATGCTTGCGCTTGTGGCGAGGTCATCGGCGTTCCCAATAATGTTTATGGCTGGGGTGAGATCGATGCCCTGGCAGCGGTTAAACTGGCGCTGGAGTATGAAGCTGAAAGGTGAGTTCATAAGGCCCATCCAAAGCCGGCAGGAAGGGGCTACTGATCTGCGGCTTGGTGCTCTCATTTTTCCTTTAACCGCGTCTGAAAGGCTATTGCGGCGCTCAGGTGAGCTCCAAAAAGGACGGTTACACTGCTTAAATAAAGCCAGAGCATCCAGGCAACCACAACCCCCAGTGAGCCATAAACCACTTGATAACGGGCAAAGCCGCTGGTCAAGTACCAGCTAAAGCCACGGGTGGTGAGTTCCATCCCAACTGTAGCCACAACCGCTCCCCAAAATGCCTCGCGCCAGCGAACTTTAGTATTTGGGACCCAGCGAAACAGGTTGACCAGGGTGAAAAAGAGCAGCGCGGCCGGCAGTAATTTGGATAATAGGCTCCAGGCGTATGTCTCATAAATGGAAATGCTGCCCAACAGCGGAATTTCAAATAAAGGCAGGACACTAAAGGCCGTCGTAAAAATTACCCACAAAATTAAAAGGCCGGTTAAGCTAATCACCATGATAAATCCGATCAGCCGGCTTAACAGAAAGTTACGCCTTTTGGCTGTATGCCAGGCCCGATTGATGTTATGGGCCAGGGCTGTGAAGACGCCGGTGGCCGCCCATAATAAGCCAATCGTACCGGCAACCTGGATCGGCCCTTGCAGTTCCAGCGCTCGTTCGATGTTTTCTTTGACCAGTTGTTGGGCTGTTGGCAATGATTCGGCTACAAAATCGAGGACGATTTGCTGAACTGCCTCGCTGGCCAAGATGGAGTTTACAAAGCCGATCAAAAAAATCAAAAGGGGAAAGAAGGAGAAGAGAGCATAATAAGCTATGCTGGCTGCTGCCTCGCCGGCATTATTCTGGCTAAAGCTCTCAAAGGTTCGCACCAGAATACTCAAAACCCCACCAGACCAGCGATCTACTCGTCGGTAAACAAAGTTGGCTTTCCGTTGCAGATTCATCTTAATTTCAATTCTACGCAACCCAATGAGATAGACAAAAAGAATAAGTTGTATGGTATAATGAGAAAAATCAGTATGGACGGAACCTGTGTCAACACAACGCAGAACAGTTTATTCCAACGCTGAAACGGTAGAAACTGAACCGCCTCAACTTTCCGGCTGCCTTAATCAACTCCTGGCCCACCCTCTCTTGCTTGCTCTGATTAGCCTGGTTGCCGGCATTTTAATTCTTCTTTGCGGAATGATCATCTACCTGTTGTGGGGTAGACCCGCCACAGCTATCGTTTCTCTAACACCTACCCCCGTCGTCAGCTTTGCAACCCCAACTTCGTTTACAACGCTAACCGCGACAGTTGACCCGACTGCGAGCGCATCACCGTCCATTAGTCTCCTGCCTGTTAGCGGTGAGGCCGGCACATTAATCACGATTACAGGTAAAAATTGGACGCCTGAGGATACGGTAATCGTTCGAGTCGACGATCCAACCGGCGCTCAAGGGGTACCACCACTTTCAACAAATGTAGCTGTCACCAACAGCGGAACCTTTATTACTTCTTTTCTTCTGCCGGTAGGGACGGGCTGGAGTAACTTGAGTTCGGTGCAGGTCACGGTTGAGTCCACCACAACCAGCGCCAGGTCGGCGGCCGAGTTTAGTCTCGCTGTTCCAACGCCCGGTTTTCCTCCCGGACCGGTCACATCCCTGCCACCGGGAACAGCCACACCTCTTCCTACCGATACCATTGACGACGATGATAATGTTGGAACGCCGCCCCCGCCGGGTCCATTTCCACCCGTAGGCGGTTGGCGCGGCGAGTATTACGCGAGCCCTATTTTGAGCGGCCCGCCCATCATCGCCCAGAACGAAGTCCGAATTGATTACAACTGGGGTTTTGGCGCGCCCTTTTCCTCGCTGCCGTCTGATGGCTTTTCAGTCCGCTGGATCTTGACAACTGAACTGGACGTGGCCCTTTACCGATTTTATATTGTTGCTGATGATGGGGTTCGGTTATGGATTGATAACGAGCTCATTGTTGACAGTTGGTACGTAACCGGACGCCGCGATATTAGCGTAGAGCATTTTATTGATTACCGGGGTTTGCATGAGATTCGCCTGGAGTATACCGATTTCTCCTCTGAAGCCTCAATCCGGTTTTGGTGGGAAAGGGTCATTGGCGCGCCGCCACCCGACCCTGGAATTCCTTACCATGAATGGCGTGGCGCCTATTGGCCGAATGTAAATCTATTTGGCAATCCGGTTTTTGTGCGCGGCGACCCCAGCATAAATTTTGATTGGGGCGTCAATGCGCCCGCCTCGGGCCTACCGCGCGATAATTTCTCGGTGCGGTGGGACCGAATTGTCGATTTTGAGCCAACCAGTTATCGCTTTTACCTGACCGTTGATGACGGCGCCCGCTTTTGGGTTGATGGGTTGCTTTTGATTGATGAATGGCGCGACGGCGAAATCCGAGAAATAACCCGAGATTATGCAATGCGGCCGGGTCCCCATGAGTTAAGAGTAGAATATTATGAACGAACCGGTAATGCGGTGATTCGCCTGCGTTGGGACAAAGGGCCGCCTACAACGATCACCCTGACTCCAACGCCAACTCTGCCGCCCGGCTCAGATGCGTCTATCCCCTTAACCGCGGCCAGGTTTGATCTATCCCGCCGGACAGGCGTATCTGTTGATAATATTAGCGTCGTATCGGTTACTCCAGTCGTCTGGCGCAACGCAAATTTAGAGTGTCCCAGTGCCGGCTCAGGCGCCGAAGTACTAACACCCGGCTACCTGATCTTTCTAAGGGCAGGGGGCCGCCAGTACGAGTATCACACCGATACCGGAGTTTATGCCATCCTGTGTGATCGATCGGTCACGCCAACATCTACATCAACCTTAACGCCGACGCCTACATCAACCTTAACATCAACGCCTACTTCAACCCTAAGCCCTACCCCTACCTATACTTTAACGCCAACGGCTACCTCAACCCCATCAGCCACTGCTACAGCAATTTTAACTTCGACGCCCACACCAACCGGCACTTTAGTAACCTTGACCCCGACCATCACCACCACGGCAGAGGCTGGCAACGTAGAGGAACAGCTACCCGTTGAAATACCATCACAAGAGTGAGATAAGCCGGCCATGAAAAATCATTATCAAATCCTGGGATTACCACCCAATGCTTCGCCCCGACGTATCAAAGAGCAATATCGCAAGCTGGCTAAACTTTACCATCCTGACCGGCTTAACCATTCACCCCATCGGGCTCAATTTGAGGAAAAGTTCAAGGCCATTAGCGAGGCTTACCAGGCCCTGGCTGAGGTCGTGAGACAGGCTAATCTTAGCCCTGTGGAACGTAAACTGGATTTCCTTTATCAGCAGGGGAGACAACTGGCCGATCAAAATCAGTGGTCAAAAGCGCTCACTGTTTTTAATGAAATCTTGGGAATCGACCCGACCTATCGGGATACGATCACCTGGTTTCGGGAAGCTCGCCGCAAACATAAAGAACTCATTGCGCTTTATACCAAAGCTGATGAGATGTTTCGGCAAAAGAAATGGGCAGAGGCTTTGGCGGGTTTTGAAGCCGTCATAAAACAGGATCCTCATTTTCGTGATGCCTCGAAAAAACTAAAAAAAGCTCGAAGAGAGCTTCTCATGGAAACATTTCTCAATCATTATTGACCATCTATACTCCAAAAATATGGGTAATGACTGTACTGGCCGCCCCCCCTACGCTTTGCAATAGAGCCAGCTTTGCGTTTTTAACCTGATTGCGGCCGGCTCTTTCGGTGAGTTGTAAAACAATTTCGCAGGTTTGATAGAGCGCCGTTGCGCCAATGGGGTGGCCCCTGGCCTTGAGGCCGCCAAAGGTAGCAATTGGCAAGGGTCCCCGCAGGCTAATTTTGTTCTCGGCTGCCAAACGCCAGCCTTCTCCCCGGTTCGCAAAGCCAACCGCCTCCAGTAATAAACAGGCCATAATGCTAAAAGCATCATGAACTTCAAAAAGGTCGATATCATTCCGGTGAACATTGGCCTTGCGGAAGGCATTGTGGGCAGATTGAGCGGCGGCAAAGAGATCGAGTGGATCGGCTCGATCATCAACTCGAAACCAATCGGTGGCGACACTGGAGCTCAGGATTCGAACCGGGTGATCGGTGTAGGCTCGGGCCTCGTTGCTGCGGGTTAAAACGACCGCGGCCGCGCCATCACAAATGGGCGAGGCGTCGTATAAACGTAAAGGGGGCGAGATGACCGGGGAGTTACGGATAAGGCTCTCAAATACTTTTTTATCTTTATAAAGAGCATTCGGATTGCTGCGGGCATTACGATGAGCCGTCAGCGGGAAGTTGTTAAAATCGTCAACCGTAACCTTGTACTGATCAATATACATCTGCATCAGCCGGGCGTTCTGGCTAAGCAAGGTAATACCTCTCGCCGTTTCAGTTTTGGCGTCCAATGCCTTGGCCAGCGCAGGGGTCGCTACCCCATCGCTCATCTTCTCAACGCCAACTGCAACTGCCAGTTGGGCCTCACCGCTGGCCACGGCAAAATAGGCCATGCGCAACGCGGCCGCTCCGGTTGCGGTCGCCGCGCGCACTTGTAATGCCTCAATCCCGCGTAAGCCAACCTCACTGGCAATAAGCGTGCCAACGTGTTTCTGCCCCTGTAGCTCATCGGCCAGCATATTACCGGCAAATAGAGCATCAACCCGATCAACACCGGCATCAGCCATGGCCAGCTTGACGACCTCAGCCCCCATTTCCTTAAGAGACTTTTCAGATTTCTTTTCTACCGGAATCTGTCCAATACCAACGATGCTCACACCTCGCAGTGGATCGCCAATACTCATATAATTCCCTATTCCACAAATTATTTTTGTAGGAGAAAGTTAAACCGGTTGCATCTTTCGGGGCAGGCGAAGGGTGAAGGTCGTTCCTTGCCCCAGTTCGCTCTCGACTTCAATGACGCCTTTATGGCGTTCGATAATGGCCTGAGTAATTGAGAGATCTAAACCATAGGAGCGTTGACCATTTTCATAAAATGGATCGAAGATGTGGCGTAGATCCTCGTAGACGAGGCCACGGCCGGTATCGCTAATGATCAACTCAATGGCAGAGCCGACAACCCGGCTGGTGATACGGAGGGTACCTCCTTCGGGCATTGAGTCATAAGCGTATCGGATCAGATAGTAAAGCGCTTGTTCTATCTGCTTACTATCAGCCAAAATCAAGGGCAGCCTGGGGTCAAACCCTCGCACAAATTCCACATTAGTGTTGGCAGGTTGCTCCTGGATATATCTGGTCCAGGCTGCCTCGATAACATCATTCAAGTAGATTTCTTTAAGCTGATAAGGCTGCTGGCCCGAAAAATCGAGCAAACTTTTGACCGTTTGTTGGCATTTTAGAGCTTCCCGCTCCAAGGTTGCTACCACTTGAGAATTTTCCGCCTTGTCGCCCACAGCGCGATACAGCCGGTGTAAGATATCGAGCATATTGTTGATCGGCGCATTTATTTCTTTAACCACGCCAGCAGCCATATACCCCAAGGCAGCTAACTTTTCTGTTTTAAGCAGTTGTTGATTGGCGAGTTGCAGTTCATTGGTCCGTAAGGCAACCAGGTGTTCTAACTGGCGGCTTGATGCTTCGGCCCGATCTATATCAGAGGCCAGGCCGGCGTAAAGGCGGGCATTTTCAATGGCAATACTGGCGTAGTCGGCCAAGGCCACCAGTAGATTGAGATGCCGCTCGGTAAAGGCTTTAACCGTATTTTTGTTGTTTACCGCCAGTACGCCAATGACCCGGTCTTTGACTTTAAGCGGAACATTAAGAAGTGATTTAACAAAATATCCGGTTGTCACCTTAAAGGAATCATCCTGGTTCTGGCCGCCAATCATGACCGGCCGGCCGGTCTGAATCACCTGGCCGGCGATACTATCGTTCATCTTGATCCGGAAACTGCGGGCGTTTTTCTCGTTTAAGCCACGCGCAGCCCGTAAATACAACTGGCCGGAGTCATCCTCGATGAGCATGATTGAACCTTCTTCAGCCTCGGTCAAATAGGTAGCGGCTTCAACAATCCGGTTTAAGATTTGTTGGAGGTCTTGCAGCGAAGTAACAGAACGCCCAATGCCGTAGAGGAACCGAAGTTCCTGGACCCGGCTCTCAAGTTGTTGGTTCACTTTTAAGAGTGTTTGAGTTAATTTATCGCGTTCTTTTCTGAGACGGGATTCGCTCAAAGCCCGATCAACCGCGGTCAGCATCTCCTCGATCGTAAAGGGCTTAATGATATAATCGCGAGCGCCTAGACGAAAGGCTCGAACAGCCGTCCCCTCTGAACCGTGAAAGGTCATCAGGATAGCCGGAATATCGAGGGCGCGCTGATGAAGCGCTTCTAATAGCTCCAGCCCGCCCATTTTAGGCATAACTAAATCAGAGATGATGAGATCAACTTTTTGGGCCAGAACAATATCCAGGGCGTCACGGCCATTTCTGGCCTGGAGCATGCGATAGCCCTGGGGCCGCAACACGTAATCATGCAAAAATTTTAAGCTGTCCTCACGATCATCGACAACAGGAACTGTTTCCCCAGCCATAAAGTTTCTCCCTGCGGTACATGTCGGGATTAGATACAGAAAAGTTTAAGAGTAGTGGTTAGCGGCGGGTTCCGACTTTATAAACTGCTTGCCAGGGTTGATAGTGGCTTCGAAACTCATCCCGATGGATGATCTGGTCGCCTTCTTTAACCAGGCGGGTAACCTTCACATCCATACCATCCTGGGCCCAATCCACTTGCTTCATAAAACCTTCAGGCAAAGTAGGGTCGTCTTCATAAATCGGCTCCCCATGCTTCACCTGGTTGGTAATCTCCGGTTCACTAATGATCACTTCCCGATTGGTCGGAGTTCCATAGAACTTAAAGGTAAGCGTTCCCGCTTCTAAATCTGTTTCAGTTTGAATAACCAGAAAGTGATCGGTATCATTACGAAACCTAAAATCCACATCGGGAGTATAGATCGTCGCATCCAATCCCACGGTTGAATTTATCTCATACCAACTCACCCGGTAGCCGTGCGCCCACCGCTCGACAATTTCATAACCACCCATAAGCGCGGCTCTAAAAGCGGTTGTGCTTACCTGGCAAACGCCGCCGCCAATCCCAACCGCCGTCCGGTCGCCGTAAATAATCAACGATTCATCATAGCCGAGTTCTTTGGTGACCTGGCCAAGATGCTCATTAAAAGAAAATACCTGGCCGGGCGGCACAATAACCCCATCAAACTTAGAAGCAGCCAGGGCAATGTTATGCATGCGGGCCTGGCTTGATCCTTTGAAGTAAGAGGTGGCCTCGCTTACGAGCTCCTGAATGCCCAAGCTTTCAAGATTATCGCCGGGTACCTGGGGCGACGTCAGAATCAGCGGCAGCTTTACAAAGTTAGATCCACTGGCAACTGCCAGCGCAGCTTGTTCATAAGTGGCTTTGATATCCAGCATCTGTCCAGTACGGCTGGGCTTTACTACAATGAGCTCACCTGTTTCCGGGTTAAACTCAAGCTGGGCATTCACGGCTTCTCGTTCGATCTCGCCGGCCAGCTTCTCGACAAAAGGGGCCAGGCCCTCTTTATTAAATTCAACCGAATATTGAGGTTTGCCATTAGGGCCAACCGTTTCGATAACATTCAGTAACTCTATCACCGCCTCTGGCTCCAACTGCCATTCAGCCGTTTCGGTATCTGTCGTCAAATTAAAGGTTAGCGGCCTGCTTAACGTATTTTTGATCTGCCGATAAACAGCCATCAGATCATCGTCGGTTACGGTAGGGGCAAGCTCGTGGGTTACCGCCAGCACAGGCTGCTTGCTTGAGTCGAAAATGGCGGCTTCGATCAGCGGGCGCGTAGCCTCAACATCCAAACGCCGGCCCATCCGAGCCGGAATAATGGCCACATCTGTGGCGGAACGAATCACCAGTTCAGCATCTTTAGCTGGGTAGTCAATGACATCACTTAACGGTTGAAATGGCTGCTGATTGACCCGGATATCATAAAGCAGCGGCAGCTCTATATTTCGAGAGGAGACCAGCAGCGATAGATGGGTCAACATATCAGCCAGGAAATTACCGTTCCGCCCGATCAGGTAGGCTTGATGAGCCACACCTTCGACATCCATCCACATGCCCAACTGCCGGCCGGTGAACGTCCAAGTTTCAGAACCTGCCTGGATCGTCACAGGTTGATCCAGGCGTTCGGCAGCCAGACCGGTCACGACATTGGTAATCTCCTGTTGAGTCATGCCGCTTACTCTGACGCCGGCGACTGAAACGCCGGGGTAAACTCGGTTAAGGTATAGAATCTGATATCCCAGGATAGCAAAAAGAAGCATAATGGCCAGACCCGCTGTTAATACAAAAAATAGGAGGGCAGTCCAGGGAACAGATCGTTTAGGGGGTATAAATTTGATGACTTGGTCAATCTGGTTTATCATTTAATTTCCTTAACAAGCTAGTCTCTTATCATTATAAGTATAAACATCAAATTAAAAGAAACCAAGTTTATTCGCCAAATCTATGATACACTCTCCAGGCAAATTATGTCAATCGTATCTTAGCACTAGGGATAAGGGTCT
>Ga0073934_10011792_pt1 | contig 10469 bp, 5 predicted proteins | sample LarsenN4metaG_FD_76834 | JGI IMG/M metagenome (GOLD analysis project Ga0073934, IMG submission 76834) | Hot spring sediment bacterial and archeal communities from British Columbia, Canada, to study Microbial Dark Matter (Phase II) - Larsen... ... | reverse complement strand
TGGCTCCCGCGCCTGATCGTGGAGCTGGTAATCTTTGGCCTGGCCTTTGCGGCCCTATACGCCGCCGATCAGCCCGGCCTGACCTGGGTCTTTGCTCTGACCTATCTGATCAACAAACTGTTAACCATTGTTTGGCGACAATCATGAATCCCAACAAAAGCGAGTTTTCGCTAACCGATAAATTAAAAGCGCTGGGGGTCCAGAAGGGCGCGCAGGGGCTGCCCCAACCCCGGCGGCAGATGCCGGAGGATTACCCGATCGAACGGGTGGTGGCCGGCCGCTTCCAGCCGACCACTCACGGGCCGGTCTTTGTGGTCGAGCAGCCTTACCCCAAAAGCTACCGGCACGGCCGGGTCGGGCTGTGGGCCGAAGCCTCGCTGCGCCACCTGGCCGAATGGGCCGAGGAGCAGCGGCTGGCCGACTGCCACCCCCACCAGCTTGCCTTTCTGGATACGGAGACCTCGGGGCTGGCCGGCGGAACCGGGACCTATGCCTTTTTGATCGGCGTGGCCCGTTTTGATGGGGACCGCTTTCAACTGGCCCAATTTTTTATGCGGGACCCGGCCGAAGAGCGGGCCCAACTGGCGGCCCTGGCCGACTTTCTGCGGCCGTGCGATGTGTTGGTCACCTTTAACGGGAAAGCCTTTGATGTGCCGCTGCTGAACAGCCGCTACACGCTCAACAGCCTGCAGTCGCCGCTGCCGGGGCTGGCCCAGCTCGATCTGCTGACGCTGGCCCGGCGGCTGTGGCGGGACCGGCTGGAAAGCCGCCGGTTGGTCGAGCTGGAGAAGCGTATCCTGGGGATGGCCCGGACCGGCGAGGATGTGCCGGGTTATTTGATCCCGGAGCTCTATTTTACCTATCTGCGCAATGGCGACGCCCGGCCATTGAAAGATGTCTTTTACCATAACGCCATGGATGTGGCGGCGATGGCGGCGCTGCTCAATCAGACCGGCCGGATGGTGGCCGAACCGCTGGGCGAGGCGGTTGAGCACGCCCTGGACCTGGTGGCCATCGGCAAAGTGTACGAGACGCTGGGCCGGTTCGACCTGGCCGCGCACCTGTTTCACGAAGGGATGGGCCGGAACGACCTGCCGGAGGCGCACTATTGGGAGACCCAGCGCCGCCTCTCCTTTTTATACAAGCGCTGCCACAACCTGGCTGCGGCGGTCGAACTGTGGCAGTTGGCCGCCGGGGGGCGGCAGCTTTACGCTTACGTGGAGCTGGCCAAATATTACGAGCACCGGCAGCGAGATTATCAAACGGCCCTGGCCTGGACCGAGGCGGCGCTGGAGCTGCTCGACCAGCCAACCACGTCCCGCCAGGAACGGCGCGAGTGGCTGGCCGATTTGAGGCGCCGGCTGGCCCGGCTGCGCCAGAAGGTGGGCAGTTGTGGTTAGTTGTAACATTTGGAGAAGAGGGAGGCTTGCAATATCTGTTGAAACCTGTTTTTCCAATGATTGAAGCCCTGACCCCCCTTCAGCCAGGGGGACATCAGTTTGTTTGTTACGGCGACTGCTGTTCGGGAATAGCGACACAGGCGCGCCTGATCGTTTGGAAATTTGGAGGAATTTGCGCCCCGCCCGGGCCGGGCGAAGCCCAGACGTTGATCTCCGGCTGGAGGCGGGGCCCGGCCTTAGCCCCCTGGTGGCTAGGTTTTCGGGGTCCTGAAAATCGTCTTTGTTTCTTATTAAGCGTCGAGCCGGGGCGCAGCCCGCATTACTGGCTGGGGCCGGCGTTTTCGCCGGGCAAACCCTTTTCAGTCCAGGTGACGATTCATCCGGAAATGGGTCCGGGCGGCTTTCTGTGGCGGGAAACTGATTCAGCTCCCTGGTCATCTATGGTGGGAGCAACGGCTTGGGGAGCGGACAAATTTAGCCCACAAAGCTGCTGGAGTATTGGTCACGACCAATATGGCGATCATGGCCAGCCTTTTCGAGGGCAAGCGCTGGAAGTGAGTTGGCATAGTCAAACGCTGACACTTCATTAAAAATTTAAGCAGCCAAGATCATCTATATCCATCATATCGGGCCAGTAATGCCCACACTCTCTTAACCAGCTTTCAGTTGGGATGCCTAACTAATTCAGAAGGCTCCAGGAATTGCATATTGAAGGCTCTCAAAGTGAATGTTATAATAATTGCAGCATATTCATCTACTTACTCACCTTTCACTGAAAGACCTGGCTTAACTCGGCCAGGTCTATTTTTTTTGGAATCAAAAAGGTCATAGCCTCCAGGTCGGACTACAGCCCATTAATAACAATTGTATTGACGCTTAGGCATAAGTAAGTATTAGAAAGGTTTTTAACAAAAACGGGCACCTGCCCACCACCAAAGTGCTAAAACTATTCTGATACTCACTTAATTTACGTGATCTGCTGCATTCGGCAATGTTTTAGTTCGACAACTATTCCAAAGAAGTTCGTATTGCTTTCGGAAAAATTGATACCAATGTGGATCGTCAGAAGCGCGAAGTATAAAGGTTGGATTCGGTTCTGTGGTCTTATGATGATATAGTTCTACAAAGCAATACCCATACGGCTGATCTGGATTAATCATTACGAAACCGAATGAAGGCATATATGGCAAGTACCCAACTTCCAACTTGCCTCGATTTCCTGGAGTTTGAGCAAGAGCGTCAATTAGTGTTTCAGTACTTTGTAAACGGGCACGCCAGAAATCAATACCTGTAACTCCTTGACTTCGTAACGTGAATTCTTCCAGGATCGAGTCTTTTGGATCAGAAATAATGATACGGATGTGTGCTCCGGCTGTAAGTCGTTGACCTAAAGCGTGCATAAATCCTCTGATAGTACCATGAAGCATACCCCCAGAAAGGTAGATCACACTTGCCTGGTTGGGCACACGCCTGTCACAATTTGCCGAGCGGTTTCGCCCGGCGATGCGGACCAAGACCCACGATACCAGCGGCTATGGAGTGGCTTACCTGAGGGGCTTGTTACGGCTGCAAGAAAGCCGGACTTATACCGCCATCAGTCGAGAACAAATGCTACCGATGCAAAATATGCAACAATTTATGAGCGACTCGCCCTGGGCAGGGGCCAACCTGATTGAACAGGTGCAAACAGAAGTCCGCTCCCACCCAGCCTGTCAGGCAGCGGTCCTGGTGCTGGATGAAAGCGCGGACGAAAAAGGAGGCCAGACCAGTGCCGGGGCCAAGCGGCAATACAACGGGCGGCTGGGCAAGGTTGACCTGTGTCAGGTCGGCGTGTTTGCGGCCCTGGTCACGCCTCAGGCCTGGTTATGGGTTGATGGCGAGTTGTATCTGCCGGCAGACTGGTTTGAGCCGGACCAAGCCGCCTTGCGTCACAAGGGGGGGCTACCGGCGGGCCAGCAGTTCCAGACCAAGCCGCAGTTGGCCTGGCAATTGGTGCAACGGCTGCGCCAGCGCGGCCTGCCCTTTACCGCCGTGGCGATGGATGATCTGTACGGACGCAACATAGAGTTGTGCCAGCAGCTAGATGAAGCCGGGATCGAATACTACGGCGATGTGCCCGCCAACACCATCGTCTACCTGGACTGCCCCCAGCTGGAAAGCCGGCTGACCAAACGAGGCAAAGTCGCCAAACGCAAACGGATTGTGGCCCAGCATCGCTATCAACTGCCAGAGTTGGTCCATCAGCCGGACATTGAATGGCTGACGTTGACCCTGCGTCCGACCGCGCGGGGCCAGTTGACCGACCGCTGGGGCCGGTGTCGGGTCTGGTTGGTTGACGGTGAACGGCGCTACCAACGCTGGCTGCTCATCCCGGACACTGGCAAGCAACTCACCTTCAGCTTGAGTAACGCCCCAGTCACGACCAACTTGGAGACGATGGCTTGGCGCAAAGCTCACCGGGTGTTCATCGAATGCAGCAACCAAAACAGCAAAAGCGATTTTGGCTGGGACGAACTGCAAGCGGTCAAATATCGAGCCTGACACCATCAACTGGCCCTGACCATCCTGGCCAGTTGGTTTGTGGCCGAAACTCGGCTTGATTGGCAAACCCGCTTTGCACCAGACCCGGCTTTGCTGGCCCAGTATGAAACTGAAGGCTTGCCCTTATTATCAGTTAGTAATGGGCGTACCTTGTTGCGGGCGGCTTTGCCGCTCCGTCAACTTTCTCCAGAGGAGGCTACTGATTTGGTCATCGAGCAACTCGCTAATCGTGCTCGCTCTCGCCAATCTCGACTTAAACAGGCCAACCCTCCGGTAACTTAACATTGTCGAACTAGAGCGAGGTCAAGAATCGGATAAGCCATTTAAAGCTATGTCTACGACAGTTCACATCATTGGCGTCCTCATGGACCTCGGCCAATCCCGGCGCGGGGTCGATATGGGGCCGAGCGCCCTCCGCTATGCCGGCCTGAACGACCGGCTGCGCCGGTTGGGCTACCTTATCGAAGATCACGGCAATATTGAGACGCCGGTCAGGGATACCCTGCCGCCGGAAGGCGGCCTGGCCTTCCGGCCCGCAGTCATGCAGACCTGTGAACTGATCTATCAGGTCGGTCGGGCAGCCAGGGCGGCCGGCGCTATCCCTATCTTTATCGGCGGCGATCATTCCATTGCCATCGGTACCATTGGCGGCGTCACCCACCATCAGCCGGCCGGCATCCTCTGGATCGACGCCCACGGCGATTTTAACACGCCCCACACCTCCCCCAGCGGCAATATCCACGGCATGCCGCTGGCCGCCCTGCTGGGCCAGGGTCCAACCGAGCTGGTCAACGTGGGCCGAGCCGGGCCGCTCTTAACACCGGCCCAGGTCATCCTGATCGGCATCCGCGATCTGGACCCCGAGGAGCGGATTTTGCTCAAAGACAGCGGCATCGGCATTTACACCATGCACGACATCGATAAACGGGGCGTGGCCGCCGTAGCCGAGGAAGCGCTGGCCCGATTAAACGGGTTTTCCCACCTTCACATCAGCCTCGATATGGACAGCCTGGACCCGGATGAGGCCCCCGGTGTGGGCGCCCCGGTCGCCGGCGGCTTAACCTACCGCGAAGCCCATCTCTTGATGGAAATCATCGCCGGCTCGGCCCAGGTTGGCTCGCTCGACGTGGTCGAGATCAACCCCATCTTAGACCACCGCAACCGGACCGCCCTCATCGCTACCGAACTGGTCGCCTCCCTGCTGGGGCAAACGATCCTATAAGCCATAGGCCTCTAGGAGTCTTCTCATTGCGAAACTGAGTTTCGCAATGAGAGGAGCCAAGATCTATTTTTGCTTATTCCTCTTAACAATTTTACAATATATGACTTGGATATTGGGTTAAGGGCAGTCGGTTTGTAAGATTCAACCTATGCGTTTCTATCAAAGCCGCAATCTATTTTTTTGGCTGGCAATCTGCGCCTGGCTCTCGCTTGCCGCCGGCCAGAGCCTCTCCGGTTGGCCCGGCCAGGCTGCCGCGCCGCTGCTCATCAACGAGATTGTCGCGGCCAATGCTGCCGGCCTGACCGATGAAGACGGCGACTATTCCGATTGGATTGAGATCTACAATCCCGGCAGCGCCCCCATCAATTTATCCGGCTGGGCCTTGACCGACGATCCCAACGACCCGGAAAAGTGGCCTTTTCCCAATCTCACCCTGGCCGGCAACGCCTATCTGCTCGTCTTCGCCTCCGGCAAAGATCGTAAATCGGAGCCTTTCCTCCACACTAACTTTAAGCTCAACCAAAATGGCGAATTTCTGGGCCTCTACCATAGCCTCAACCAGCGCTTTGCCGAGGGCGGCCCCGGCTATTTCCCACCCCAGGCCCGGGACCTGGCCTATAGCCGCGACCCCGGCGGCGCGGGCTACAGCTATCTGGCCAACCCTACCCCCGGCCAGCCCAATGACGAAACGATCCGCTGGCGTGAAATTGTCGCGCCGGTCAGCTTTAGCGTGAACCGAGGGTTTTATGATTCACCCTTTCGCCTCGAACTCGCCACCGCCACGCCGGGCACCCTGATCCGCTACACCCTCGACGGCAGCGAACCTACGGAAAGCCACGGCTTCACCTACACCGGGCCGATCGATATCAATAAAACCAGCCTGGTCCGAGCCAGGGCCTTTAAGCCCAACTATCTACCCGGTTATCTCGATACCCAGACCTACATCTTCCTGGATGATGTCTTAAGCCAGACGGCCCCGCCGGGTTACCCAATCCATTGGGGCATTGCTCAACGCGATCTCTGGGAATACGTTAAAGGCCAGCCGGTCCCGGCCGATTATGATATGGATCCCAAAGTCGTCAACGATCCTCATTACAGCCAGACCATCAAAGAGGACTTAAAGTCGATCCCAACCCTATCTCTGGTGACCGATATTCAAAACTTTGACATCTACACCCGGCCCCGCGAGCGGGGGATCGCCTGGGAACGGCCGGTTTCGGTCGAACTGATCGACCCCACCGCCGACCAAAAGGAGTTCCAGATCAACGCCGGCCTCCGGATTCACGGCGCGCGCGGGCGAGAAGAGTATATCCTCAAGCACTCCTTCCGGCTTTTCTTCAGGGCTGAATACGGCGCCGGCCAGTTAAATTATCCGCTTTTTGAGGACTCGCCGGTTCAGCAGTTTGACACCTTGATTCTGCGGGGTGGGGTCAACAAGAGCTACGCCGGCCAGCTACGGAGTACCAAGACCGGTTTTGAACTGGCCACCTATACCGAAGATGAATGGTTGCGCCGCTCCCAGCTTGAGATGTCGGGCCTTGGCTCGCGCGGAATCTTCGTCCATCTCTACTTCAATGGCCTCTACTGGGGCCTCTACAATGTCGTCGAAAGACCCGACGCCGACTTTATGGCCACCTATTTTGGGGGCGCTAAAGAAGATTGGTACGTCATGAATGCCGCCGGCCCGGTCGCCGGCCCGGCCGGGCGATTTGAAGAGCTCCAGCAAGAACTCTACCGCATCAACCAACTGCCCTATGAAGAGCGTTACCCGGCCATCCGGCAGTGGATCGATGTTACCGCCTTTGCCGACTACATCATCTTAAACTGGTACGCCGGAACAAAAGATTGGCCTCACAACAACTGGTACGCCGCTATGCCCCTCCCCCAGGGCCAGATACGCTACTTTGTCTGGGATGGCGAAGTCATCTGGATCGATGGGGCGGCCATTACCTTGGGCGATGGCGACAACACGGTCAAAGAGTTTTTTGAAGCCTTGAGCCAGTATTCCGACTTTCGGGTTGAGTTTGCCGACCGGCTCTACAAGCATCTCTTTAATGACGGGGCGCTGACCGACGCCAATGCCCAGGCCCGCTGGCTGCGCCTCAACCAAATCATCGACCGGGCGATTGTGGGCGAGTCGGCCCGCTGGGGCGACGCCCGCTATGAGCAGCCGATTACCCGCGATGATTGGCTTAAAGCTCGCGATCAGGTACTGGCCCAGATGGATGGCAACGGGGCCAAGCTGATCGATCTTGCCCGCCAGGCCGGCTACTATCCACCGCTTGACCCGCCTCGCATTAACCGGCAGGGCGGGCCGGTTGCGCCTGGCTTTCAAATCAGCCTACTTCCCTCCGAAGCCGGCGACCCCAGCCACCAGGAAGGGACCATCTACTATACTTTGGATGGCGCGGACCCGCGTAGCCCTGGCTCAGGCCAGGTGGCCGCTTCAGCCAGCCGCTATACCGGCCCGATTGTGGTTACGGCCACCACCCAACTCAAAGCCCGCAGCCTGGCCCTGACCACTTCAGGCGATCCAATCTGGAGCGCCCTAAACGAGGCGACCTTTACGGTCGAGGCGGGTGACCGCCGGCTGCGGCTCACCGAACTGATGTACAATCCCCCCGGCGGCAGCGCTTATGAGTTTTTAACCATAAGCAACACCGGCGATGCGGCCGCCGATCTTTCAGGCTACCATTTTGAGGGGATCGAATTTACCTTTCCGGCCTATGCCGAATTGCCCCCTGGTGGCTGCCTGGTCCTGGTTCGGGATGCGGCCGCCTTTACCGAACGGTATCCGGGGATTCCCATTGCCGGGATATATAGCGGCAAACTCTCCAACAAAGGTGAGCAAATTATCCTCAGGGATGCCGCCGGCCAGGTGGTCGTCTCGGTGGCTTTTGATGATGAAAACGGCTGGCCGCTGACGCCTAATGGCCGGGGCGACTCCCTGGTTCTGGTCGATGCCGCCGGCAATTCAGATGATCCTAAAAATTGGCGGGCCAGCGCCCAACTTTACGGAACGCCCTGCCGTTAAATCTAAGTGATGAAAAAAATCATTATCTTTCTGATCAAACCTTTATTCAGCTTTCTTTTAACCCTGCTCCTGTTGGAGGCCGGTCTGCGCCTTTTCCCCGGCCTGATTCCCTTGTCGCTGTTGACCTTCTTTCACGAACAGCCCAGGGTCGAAATCGCCCAGAGGCGAGGGCTGCCGGTCGTTCAAAGTACCATTCCGCTTGAACGAGATGACGGCGGGCCGGAGCTGCGAATATTCAAACCTTATACCCGGTTGACCTACACCAACCGGAAAGATGAACCGGCTGTGTCTGTGATCAGGGATGAAAATGGCTTCTGCAACCCTGAAGGCAGCTATCAAAAATCGACCATTGATGTCATCACCCTGGGCGACTCCTTTACCGTCTGCCACGCTGTTTATCCAGAGGATACCTGGACCGGCCAGCTTTCCGCCTTGACCGGCTACTCCACCTATAATCTTGGCCGATCTGGCGTTGGAATCTTGGAGTACCTGCAGTTATTAAAGAAGTTTGGCCTGCAAAAATCGCCCCGCCTGGTCATTATGAATATTTATGAGGGAAATGACCTGCGCGACGCCGACAAATATTTCGATCATATTCAAGGCAAAGTCGATAATGACGACCCGCCGCCGGCGCCGCCGCTCACGCTCCCTATTGTATCCAATTACAGTTACACCTTCAACTTGCTCATCGCATTTATTGGCTATCTTCAAAATGTTTTGACCAAACGCCCCTCCTCCTCACAAACGACCACCTTCAAGTACAAACTGCACTTTCCCGACGGTATGACGATCCCCTTTAACCTGGAAGATACCGATAAAGACGAAGTCCGTTTTGCCCGGCGGCTTCATGATAAAGCGGTCGATATCGGCGTCTCCGCAACTATTGAAGCAGCCCTCCAGACCTTTGTCAAACTGTCTCGACAGCACAACTTTATTCCCATTGTCACTTATACCCCTTCGGCCCACACCGCTTACGCCGACTACGTGATCTTTGATGACCCCGCCCTGGCCGAGTTGATGCCCTGGTTTAGCCAGGAACAACGCCGCTTTATTGAGGAGCAAAGCCAGACTTTAGGTTTTACCTTTATCGACCTCACCCCGGCCATCCAGGCGGCCGCCCGCGCCAATGGGGCGCAGCGCCTGCTCTACGATCCCCGCGACCTTCACCTGACCCTGTCCGGCCATACCGTCATTGCCCAGGCCCTGGGCCAGAAACTACAAATTTTAGCGCTATTTGAACGGTGAACATTATGAGCCAATTACCTATAATGCCTGAATTTCCCCGGAAGACAAAACAATGGTTGTTATGGGTTGGACTGGTGGTGGTGACGATAACCATATTTCATCTAATGCTGGCGCTTGAGATGTATAAAGAGGAATCTTTCCACGACAGCGGCTCCAGCAGCTACGGCGCCCTGGCCGAATCGTTAATGACCCAACACATGCTGTCGACCAATGGCCAAACGCCTACCGCTTCCCGCCCGCCGCTCTACCCTATCTTTCTCATGATCCTCTTCCGGCTCACCCATAACTGGCAGTTGATCGGGTTGGCCCAAGCGCTTTTAGCCGGGATCAGCTTGGGGCTGTTAACTGTCATCTTACTCTTTTACGTAAATAAGGGCTGGCCCGTGCTGGGTATAACGTTGTTAGCGATCTATCTGGCGGATATGGCTCAAGAAAATGTTAAACAGCGCGAAACAGTGCTCTTTTCCTTTCTGCTCATCAGCAGTTGTCTCACCTTTATTATCGTAGACCTTCGCAGCCGCTGGTGGAATATTACGCTGTTGGGATTGCTACTGGGTTTAGCCTGTCTCGTACGCCCCCTGGGACCTGTTGGATTGTTTTTTGCATTGATGTGGGCCTGGCGGCTAAAATCCACCGGCGTGAGCTTAAAACAGATAGGCTTGCGGCTGGCGCTTTTCCTGACAGTCTTTTATTTGGTTTTATTGCCCTGGGGGATTAGAAATTGGCTTACACTCCACCATTTTACCCTCACTTCAACAAATTTAGGGATCAATCTCTGGAAAGGAAATAATCCCGCTACCCTCGACCTTTACCCCAGTTTAGATGTTGATGAGTTCGACGAACTCCTCAAAGAGCCGCCAGCCGAGCCGGGCTGGTGGGACAATTTGAGAATGATCCCGACCCTGTCTGAGATCGAGCGGGATGCTTATCTACGTCAAATCGCCCTGGATTATATCCTCGATCATCCTTCTATCTTTTTGAAGCTTGGCCTGGTCAAGCTCTATAGCTTATGGATGCCTCACTATGT
>Ga0073934_10011791_pt1 | contig 10470 bp, 9 predicted proteins | sample LarsenN4metaG_FD_76834 | JGI IMG/M metagenome (GOLD analysis project Ga0073934, IMG submission 76834) | Hot spring sediment bacterial and archeal communities from British Columbia, Canada, to study Microbial Dark Matter (Phase II) - Larsen... ... | reverse complement strand
GCTCCGCGTCGCGCGCGCGATGGCGGCGGAGGCGCCGTCGTGAGCGACGCGCGCGGCTTCGTCGTGATCCCCTCACCCGCGATCGGCGGCGCGGAGAAGCGCTTCCTCGGCCTGTGGGTGTGGCTGCAGAAGAAGGGGCGCGCGCCGGGCGTCGACCTCGTCTTGTCGCGCGAGCTCCGCGACGTGACGCGAGCGGGGCCAGACAGCGTCCTCTTGCTCGAGCGCGGCGTACCGGTCCGCGACCGCGTCGTACCCGGCGCCGACGAGGCTCGCCGGGGTCGGCCACCGCGCCGGCACCTAGAGCCGCTCGACGACTCCGGCGATCGCCTGTCCCTGGCCGATGCACATGGTGGCGATGCCGTAGCGCGCCTCGCGCCGCTCGAGCTCGTTCAGGAGCGTGGCGGTGATGCGGGCGCCGGTCGCTCCGAGCGGGTGGCCGAGCGAGATGCCGCCGCCGTTCGGGTTCACGTCGCCGGCCTCCCAGCGCTCGTGCAGGCCCGTGTCGGCGAGGAACTGGAGGACGACCGAGGCGAACGCCTCGTTCACCTCGATCACCGACACGTCGTCCCAGCCGAGCGCCGCCTTGTCGAGAGCGCGGGCGCACGCCTCCGGGTTGCCGTGCAGCATCCGGTACGGATCGACGCCCGAGAGACCGAAGGAGACGAAGCGCGCCCGCGGCTCGAGCCCGAGCCGCTCGACTGCGTGCTCGCTCGCGAGCAGCATCGCAGCCGAGCCGTCCACGATCGAGCTCGAGTTGCCGGCCGTGATCACACCGTCCTGCTTGAAGGCCGGCTGCAGCGACGCCATCCTCTCGAGCGAGGTGTCGCGGCGCGGGGTCTCGTCCACGGCGAACAGGACGGCCGCCCCGCCCGCGCCGACCTCGATGGGCACGATCTCGTTCTCGAACCTGCCCTCGTCGATCGCCGCGACCGCCCGCCGGTGCGACTCGAGCGAGTACTCGTCGAGCGCCTCGCGGGTGAGGCTCCACTCGTCGGCGATGACCTCCGCGGAGATGCCCTGCGGCACGATCGGCCAGCGCTCGCCGATCTTCTCGTTCACCGCGCCCCAACCGGCCTCGCCGAGGTTCGACCCCATCGGCACGCGCGTCATGTGCTCGACCCCCGCGGCGACGACGAGGTCGAGGTGCCCGGCCTGGACGGCGGACGCGCCGTTGAACGCGGCCTGCATCGAAGACCCGCACTGGCGGTCGACGGTCGACGCGCACACGGTCTCCGGCCAGCCGGCGACGAGCACCGCACCGCGCCCGACGTTCAGCGCCTGCTCGCCGACCTGCGTGACGCAGCCCATCTGCACGTCCTCGATCTCGCCGGGATCGAGGTCGAGCCGCCCGACGAGGCCGTTCAGCACCTGCGCGGCGAGCTCGTCTGCGCGGATGTCCGAGAGCGACCCGTTCCGCCTGCCGATGGGCGAGCGGACGGCGTCGACGATGTAGGCCTCAGCCATCGGCCACAGCATAGAGGCGCCACGTCCCCGGAACGCCCTTCAGCTCGTGCTCGCCGCGGTCGTCGAACGCGAAGCCCGAGCCTGCCACGAGGTCCTTCACCGTGCTCGACACGAGCACCTCGCCCGGCGAGGCGAGCGAGGAGATGCGCGCCCCGGTGACGACGGCGATGCCGGCGAGCTTGCCGTCGACGCGCTCACACTCTCCGGTGTGCAGGCCGATCCGGATCTCGAGGCCGAGGCGCGCGAGCTCAGCCCGGATGGCGCGCGCACACGCGATCGCTCGACCCGGTCCGTCGAACGAGGCGAAGAAGCCGTCGCCCGCGGTGTCGTGCTCATCCCCTCGGTGCGCCGCCAGCAAGCTCCGGACGACCGCGTTATGGCGCCCGACGATCGTTCGCCATCCCTCGTCGCCCAACTCCACGGCACGCGTAGTCGAATCGACGATGTCGGTGAAGAGGACCGTGGCGAGGATGCGCTCCCGCGCCGCTCCGCTGCCGAGGCTCGCGACGAACTCGGAGCAGGCGCGCATCGTGAGCTCGTGAGTCGCGTCGTCGAGCCACGTGAATGCTCCCCGGAGCTTCGGCAGGCATACGAGCTTGCAGTCCGCGACCCGCTGGGCGAAGTGCTCCGCGGGCTGGCGCTCGGCTTCTCGGTGCAGCACGAGCGTCGGCACGCGCACGGCCGGAAGCACGCCGCTCACATCCGTCTCCATCGTGGTGCGAAAGAGCGCGAGTGCGGCGCCCGGACTGAGGCTGCGACGCATGTGGGTGACGAACCAATCCCGGAACTCCAGCGTCTGGGGCGCATCGGGCGCCCATTCGGCGAGAAGCTCGACGAGGAAGTCCCGTCGTCCCCAGGCGGCGCGCACGTCGGAGAGCCACCGCCGCCACTCCTCCTCGGTCGGTGCCCACGGGTAGTCGGGCGCCCAGGTCCCTCTCACCATCGGCTCCAAGAGAAGGAGCGCGTCGGTGCGCTCCGGGTACGTCGCCGCGAAAAGAGTCGCCAGCGGCGAGCCGCTCTGACCCGTGAAGATCGACGCCCTCTCGATCGACGCGTCGTCCATCACGGCGCGCAGGTCGTCCATCCTCGTCTCCAGCGTCTGGACCTCCCGCATACCGTCCGACAAGCCCGTCCCGCGCTTGTCCAACATCAGCACCCGCGCGAACCCGGCCAACCCCAGTACGTGCCTCACCAGCAGGGGCTGCTCCCACGTGGACAGAAGATCGCTCGCGTAGGCGCGAACGAACACGAGGTCCGGAGGACCGCTGCCGACGATCTGGTACGCGATGGCGACGTCGCCGCTCCGCGCATAGCGAACGTCCGGAACCTCCACGGCCGAAGTGTCCCACTACACTCACCGCGTGGCTACGACCGCGGCCGAGCGCAAGCTCCTCATCGGCGGCGAGTGGGTCGAGACGGGCGAATGGATCGACGTGCTCTCCCCGTACGACGCGTCGCTCGTCGGGCGCGCGGCGAAGGCGGGCGCCGAGGAGACTCGGAAGGCGCTCGACGCCGCCGAGCGGGCGATGGCCGAGCCGCTCCCCGCGCACGAGCGGGCGGCGATCCTGAGCCGGGTCGCAGCGCTCGTCGAGGAGCGCGGCGACGAGGTCGCGCGGACGATCTGCGCCGAGGCCGGCAAGCCGATGAAGGCTGCCCGCGTCGAGGCCGCGCGCGCCGTCTCCACGTTCACGATGGCCGCGGTCGAGGCGCGCAAGCTGGCCGGCGACGTCGTCCCGATGGACGCGTCGCCCGCGGGCGAGGGCAAGCTCGCGTTCACGCTGCGCGTCCCGATCGGGATCGTGGGCGCGATCTCCCCGTTCAACTTCCCCTTCAACCTCGTCGCCCACAAGGTGGCGCCGGCCCTGGCAGCCGGCTGCCCGGTCGTGCTGAAGCCCGCGTCGCAGACGCCGCTCTCGGCTCTCCTCCTCGCCGAGCTGGAGACGGAAGCCGGCCTTCCGCCGGGCTGGCTCAACGTCGTCTGCGGGCCCGCGGGCGAGATCGGAGACGTGCTCGTCGAGGACGAGCGCGTCCGGTTGATCACCTTCACGGGCTCCGCGGGCGTCGGCTGGAAGCTCCGCGAGCGGGCGGCGCGCAAGCGCGTGAACCTCGAGCTCGGAAACGCGACGCCGGTGATCGTGGCCGCGGACGCCGACCTCGACGACGTGGCGGCGCGGATGGCGGCGAACGCGTTCTCCTTCGCGGGCCAGAGTTGCATCTCCGTCCAGCGCATCTACGTCGAGGCGCCGGCCTACGACAGCTTCCTCGAGCGCTTCCTGCCCCGGGTCGAGGCGCTCAGGGTCGGCGATCCGAGCGAGGAGGAGACCGACGTGGGGCCGGTCATCTCCGTGTCCGAGCGCGACCGGATCCTGTCCTGGATCGACGAGGCGAGGTCGCTCGGAGCGGAGGTGCTCGCGGGCGGCACCCTCGAGGGCGAGCTCCTGCGGCCGACCGTCGTCGCCGGCGCGCCGCCGACCGCGAAGGTCTCCTGCGAGGAGATCTTCGGCCCGGTCTGCACGGTGACGCCCTACGACACGCTCGACGAGGCGATCGCCCTCTGCAACGGCACCCGCTACGGCCTGCAGGCCGGCGTCTTCACGAGCGACTCGAAGACGGCCCTGCGCGCAGCGCGTGCCCTCGAGTTCGGAGGCGTGACCGTCAACGAGGTTCCGACGTTCCGCGCCGACCAGATGCCCTACGGTGGGGTGAAGGACTCGGGCAACACGCGCGAAGGGCCCGCGTACGCGGTGCGGGAGATGACCGAGGAACGCGTCGTCGTCCTGCAGCTCTAGATGCCCGGCCGGTCGCTCGTCTAGCCTCGAGACGTGAAGCTTCCACGCGCATCCGGGCCCGACTCGATCGAGCTCGCCGGGCCGAGGTACGTCGTCCCCCCAGCGCGGGAGCTGAAGCGGGAGCGGAAGGCGCTGCTCGAGCTCCGCGAGGAGCGCCTGCGCGACCTCGGCGGCCTCGCGCTCGAGATGTACAAGCGCGACCGGTTCAACGCGAGCCTCGTGGTCGAGCGCTGCGCCGAGCTCGTCGCCATCGAGGCGCGCGTGCTTGAGATCGACGAGCTCCTCGACGGCTCGGCGCTCGTCCGCCGGGGCGGCGGCGGTGCCGTCTGCGTGTGCGGCGCCCCGATCCTGCTCGGCGCGAGCTTCTGCGCGACCTGCGGACGGAGGATCGGCGGCAGCACGGCCGCGCCGACGGACGACGTCGCGACGGGCGCATGACCGCCTGCCCGCGCTGCGGCGAGCACGCCGCGCAGGGTCAGGAGTACTGCCTGTCGTGTGGCACACGCCTGCCGGGGTTCCCGCTGCGCGGCCGCGATCCCGGCGCGGGCTGGGCGCTTCGTGCGCTCCTCACCGCTGCGATCGCGTTCGCGGGCGGAGCAGTCGCGATCGCAGCGACGGGAGGCGACGGCGGCCGCGACGAGGTGATCACCGCCATCGGGGGGTTCGCGACAACCCCGAGCTCGACGACGCTCCCCTCGCCTGCCGGCGGAGGGCCCGAGATCGGCGACTGGCCGACCGGTCGGGACGGATGGACGATCGCGCTCGCCTCCCTGCCGCAAACGGAGGGCCGGCGGGCGGCCGTCGCCCGGGCCCGCCGGGCGCGGGCGAGAGGGCTTCCGGAGGTCGGAATCCTCGACTCCTCCCGCTACGCGAGCCTGCACCCGGGCTACTGGGTCGTGTTCTCGGGCGTGTACTCGTCCGAGGCCGAGGCGACGAGCGCGCTCGAGCCCGCACGCCGCGTCGTCCGGACGGCGACCGTCCGGCGCGTCGTCCCCTGAGCTCGTTGCCTTCTCGGCCGACAATCGTCGCGGACTTTGTAACACGGGGCAAAAGGCGCTACACTGCGTCGGGCGGAGCGAGCGCTTCGCGATTTTTCGCACAGCGAAAAGGATCCAGGACCGGACTCGGGAGCCTTTTGGACGATCAGGCCGCTCAGCTTCGAGACTGCATGTATCAATACTCGCGAGCGATCTACCGCTCGATCAAGGACCTGATCGACCCGTACGCGTCGCGGGAGGAACAGCTCGAGTATCGCCGTGCCGTCCTCCAGGAGTGCGAGCGCACGATGACGCGGCTCGCCGAGGACCCTCAGTACTTCGCCCGGCCCGATCGCGCGCTCTTCGCCGACATCAGGCGCTACTTCCCGATCACGGCGCAGGCGCAGGTGGCCTGGACGGTGCGCGAGGGCGTCGCGGCGGCCACGGGGTTCATCGAGCAGCAGATCGAAGCCGGCCTGCTCGACGGGGGCGTCGCCCGCTGCCACGCGACCACGCGAAAGGGGAAGGCCTGCCAGCGCACTCCCCTCCCCGGGCGCGACTACTGCCCCTCGCACCAGCACCTCGAGCACTCGGCGACGGTCGCCGCGTAGCGACCGGACGGCTTCGGCGACGCCGCCGGGGCGGCCGCGCCTCTGGGCGCGCTGCCGAGCGGTAAGCTCGACCCTCGATGTCGCACGACGCCGACAAGCTCATCCGGCAGCTCTCGCTGGTGGCCTTCCTCATGGCCGAGCGCCGCTTGCTGACCGCGCGCGACGTCAAGTCCAACGTCGAGGGCTACAGCGAGATGTCGGACGAGGCCTTCGCCCGCCGCTTCTACTCCGACCGTGCCGAGCTGACCGCGCTCGGCGTCCCGCTCCAGTCCCAGCGCGACGAGTTCACGGGCGAAGAGCTGTACACGCTTCGCTCGGAGCACTACTTCCTCGACCGGCTCGATCTCGACGACGACGAGCTGGCGGCCCTGCAGACGGCCCTCTACTACCTCGAAGGCAAGTTCGCCTACGCCGAGCCTCTCCGCCTCGCGCTCCAGAACCTCGCGCTCGGGCGCTCGGGGTTCCCGGAGCCGCCGACGGAGACCGCGGAGCGAGTGCGTGTCAGCGCGCCCGACTACTCGCCCGAGCTCGCCGGCCGCCTGTCGAAGCTGGAGGCGGCCATCTCCAAGCAGCGCACCGTGCGCTTCGGCTACTGGAGCCCGCGTCGAGCGCGCCCTGGGGAACGGACCGTCAACCCCTACGCGCTGCGCCTCGACGACGGGAACTGGTACGTCGTCGGGCACGACCTCGACCGCGGGACGATCCGCACGTTCAAGGTCTCGCGCATCCGCGGCGACATCCGCTTCGCGACCCGGCGCGAGCGCGACTTCCGCGTCCCGCCCGACTTCGACGTGGAGCAGCACCGCGTCCCGCGCCCGTGGCAGATCGGCGAGACCGTCGGGCGGGCCAGGATCGGCGTCTCCGGTGACACTGCCTGGTGGGTCGAGCGCACGCTCTCGGACGCGGGAACGGTCGAGGACGGCGTGTTCGAGACCGACTACGCGAGCGTCGAGCTCCTCGCCGGGTGGGTGCTCCGCCAGAGCGGCAGGGCGGTCCCGCTCGAGCCGGACGAGCTGGTCGACGCGGTGCAGGAGAGCCTGGCGCGGCTCGACGAGAGCCACACCGGCCCGCCCCCGGCGACGGCCGGCCCCAAACGGACGGATCCCCGACAGCCGCTCCCGGAGCGCCCGGCCGGCCCCGTCGCGCCCGAGCGGTTCGGGGTCCTGCAGGCGTTGCTCGCGCACCTCCTCGCCGCGTGCGGAGAGGAGCGGACCGCCGAGCTGGCGGCGGCCGAGCTGGCGGCGCGCTTCGCGATCCCGCTCGAGGAGCTCCAGGACCACCTGTCCCTGCTCAACCTCGTCAACTTCGGGGGAGGGTGCTACGCGGTGTACGCCGAGCACGAGGGCGACGTCGTCCGCGTCGAGAAGGAGCTCTACGGCGACGTGTTCCGGCGGCCGCCCAAGCTCACTCCGCTGGAGGCGCGCGCGATCCGGCTCGCCATCGAGTACGTGGGCCCGACGATCGCCGCCGAGGCGCACTCGCCGCTCGCGCGCGTCCGCAAGAAGCTCGAGGAGACCTTCGGCCGCTTCGATCTCCAAGCCACGCCGGAGCCGCGCATCGCCTCCGACGACGAGGCGCTCGTGAAGGTGCTGAGCGAGGCGGCGGAGAAGCGCATCGTGGTCGAGCTCGAGTACCTCAAGGAGGGCGAGGAGACGCCGTCGCTGCGGCGGGTCGAGCCGTACACGATCGAGCGCGAGCTGCCCGTCTGGCGGGTGCACACGTGGGACCTCACGGTCGACGCGCCGCGGACCTTTCGCCTCGATCGCATGCGCTCGGCACGCCTCACCGACGAGCGGTTCGAGTCGCGGGACGGCTTCGACCCGACCTACCTCCGCAATCCGCGCGTCGCGCGTCTCCTCCACTCGCCCGCCGTCGCGCGCTGGAAGCTGGAGCGCGGCGCGCGCCCGCTGACCGACGGCTCGGCCCTCGCCGACGTGCCGTACAAGACGGAGGACTGGATCCTCTCGGAGGTGCTCGCCGACCGCGGGGAGACGGTCGTCCTCGAGCCGCAGCGGCTGCGCGACCTCGTCGCCCGGCGCGCCCGCCGCCTCCGCCGCGAGCTCGGGCGCGTGCCCTCGCGGCGCTGAGGTCCGAGCGCTCGCGAAAGCGCAACAAGAGCGCGTCGGTTCCGTGACGAGGGCTTGCGGCGCCTTCGCTCGTCGCTACGTTGTCTTGGAAGACAACCAACGCGAAGGAGCTGAGCATGCACGAGACTCCACGCCCCTCGTCGGGGAAGCTGGCTGGCCTCGCCGGTGTCCTGACGGGCGTCGCCACGGGGCTCGCCGCAGCCGTCGTGGCCGGCGCAGCCATCGCCCAACAGTTCGGCGACCACGCGCTCGGCCCACTGCTGGAGGCGACGCACCTGCCCCCGCTGCTGACGCCGCCGGGAGAGCAGGTCGAGCTCCGCTACGACGTCTACTGCACGCCGCCGAGCGCCGAGCAGATCGACGAGCCTTGCGACGCAGCGGGGGCGGTGTTCGCCCGCGCGGGCGAGTCGGGTCCGTTCCGCGAGCTGCCGCTCGTCCGGTCGGACGGAGGCGGTCTCGTCGCGCGCGTCCCGGACGATCTCTCCCGGTCCCCGACCGGACTCTCCTACTACGCCGTCATCCGGAGCGAGAGGGCCGATCGTACCGTCACCCTCCCGGGGGGCGGCGCCGCAGCTCCCCAGCGCAGCCTGCCGCTGCAGCGCGCCACGGTCGTCCGGCTCGGTCGGCATGCCTTCGGACGAGTGCGGACCGCATCGGAACGCGTCGCGGAGGCCGCCTGGGGCGCCGGGCCTGGCCAGGTCGGCCTCGAGCAGGGCCGCAACCTGTCGCCGATCGGCGGCTCGTCCTTCGACGTCGACGAGGCGGGCACGATCCACGTGCTCGACCAGGCGAACCGTCGCCTGCTGCGTTGGGAGCGTGGCACGGACGCGCCCGCGCACGTCCCGCTCGCGGTCGATGGCACCCTGGCCGACCTCGAGGTCGGCGAGGACGAGTCGATCGCGGTGCTGGAGACGGCGCCACAGGGCGAGCGTGGGCAGGTCGTCCGCCTCTTCGACCGACACGGGACCGCTCGCGGGACGGTGCGGCTCGCGGAACGCGGGTCCGCGCTCCGCACGGGCCCCGCCGGCCCGGTCGTGCTCGAGCACCCGTCCGGGCAGTGGATGCCGGCTGCGATCGGCGGACGTGCCGTCTCGCCGGCCGAGCAGCGCCGCTCCGGGACCGCAGGACGCCCGCTCCGGGACGGCGCCGAAGTCGTCCTCCTCCGCCTCGGGAACGAGCTGCGTGTCGCCCACGTCGCGCGAGGAGGCGCCCGCCGGGCGTGGCTGCTCTCGAGCGAGACGTCGCTCGCCGAGGTCCAGCTCGCCGAGCCGATGGGCCGGCGGCTGGTCGTCGTCGTACGCGCCTACACGGACGAGCGGTCCGAGTTCCTCGTCCTCGTGCTCGACGACCGCGGCATCGCCGCCCGCTTCGCCGCCCCGGCGGCCGACTGGGCAGAGACGGCGCCGCTCTCCCGGTTCCGGCTCGTGGGGGCCTCGCTCTACCAGCTCGGCTCGACTCCAGCCGGGCTCTTCGTCGACCGCTTCGACCTGGAGGTGAGCTGATGCGCGCCATCCGCGGCTTCGTCGCCGGCTTCGCGGGAGCGCTCGCCCTGGCGGGCGCGAGCGCGGCGTCCGGATACCACACGCAGTTCGTGGCCCAGAACTGCAACTACGACCCACCGACGCCAACGTCCTACATCACCCGCAGCGGCTCGCTCACCGTCGCCCTCTACGGCGCCCGCGAGGGCTACCAGTGGGCGGGCGGCTGCTGGAACGACAACAACGTCGACGACTCGCCGGGCGATCCTCCGGAGACGCCGGGCACCGGTGGAGAGGGGCCCGACTGCTCGGGGTTCACGTTCAAGGTCTGGCGCGAGGCTCTCGACACGAGCTCCACCGCCTTCCACCAATGGGGAAGGCTCCGCTTCGTCCACGGCCCCTACGTCGCGGCGGACTTCAAGAACGCCGTCGGCGCGCCCAACTACCCGCTGTCCAAGCCGGCCGCGATCAAGATGGACGCCTTTGCAAGCACGGGGCACATCGGGATGATCTACGCGCCGAACGCGGACGGCTCGGACCAGATCATCGAGGCGAAGGGTGAGGCGTATGGCACCAACATCTGGACGCGTACGTACCGCGGAAGCTCGAGCTACAGCGGCGTCCGGAGGCTCGGGTGGAGCTAGCCGGCCTGGGGACTGCAGGCGGCCGAGTCGGCGGTCGCGGTTTCCGCGCTCGCGGCTCGCGGTCTCGAGAGCCAGCCGGCTCGCGCTGGCCGTGACCGCGCTCGCCGGCTGTGCCGGCGACGAGGCCGCCCCCGTACGCCTGCTCGACGACAGCCGGGCGACGAGCCCGACCGTGGAGCTCGAGGCGACGGACGGGCCCGTCGTGCTCACCCGCGCCGTGGTGCTCTCCGCGGCCGAGCAGGCGCGCAGCCCGGCCGCCTCCGCGTGCCTGACGCAAGACTGGGACGTGCGACCGGCGGGCCCCGCGATCGCGCGCGTCGGCGTCGACGCCGAGTCCGTGACCTTCCGCGCCGCCTCGGGCGCGGCCGTCTTCGGCTGCGACGGGGTTTCGGGGGGCGCCGCAGCTCCGAGGTGGTGCGG
>Ga0073934_10011790_pt1 | contig 10471 bp, 12 predicted proteins | sample LarsenN4metaG_FD_76834 | JGI IMG/M metagenome (GOLD analysis project Ga0073934, IMG submission 76834) | Hot spring sediment bacterial and archeal communities from British Columbia, Canada, to study Microbial Dark Matter (Phase II) - Larsen... ... | reverse complement strand
GTCAGCACCACACCGGTGAGCGTTGTTGCGGCGAATCCCGAAGCGTTGGCCACGACTTCGTATCTGCCGGGGTCGAGCTGAACCGCGCGGAATTCACCGTCCCCGCCCGTGGTCATCTCGCGGACCAGGCCGGTGCCGGCGTTTGTGATCTTAACCTTGGCGTTTGGCACGACGGCCCCATTGGGGTCCTTTACCGTGCCGATCAATTGAGCCTTGTTAGCGTCGGCCTGACCCCACATGGAGACCGCGCATAGAAGCAGAAGAAGCGCTAGCTTCATGACACGCATGGATATAACCTCTAAGCTAATCGAAGTTTTGGATGAATTTGCCTGAAGATGCAGCAACTTGGAGGATACCGCATTCGCGTGTCAATGCGATTACAGGGGGACCGCGGTCCGGTTGCTCACCGGCTCCCCGCTTCGCAGCGCGGAAGCAAGCACATCCCGGTCCAAATCGCCGGTCCAGCGCGCCACTACGACGGCGGCCACGCCGTTGCCGATGACATTGGTCAGAGCGCGTGCTTCCGACATGAAACGATCGATGCCCAAAATCAGGGCGAGACCGGCAACGGGCACATGTCCGACCGCCGATAAAGTTGCGGCCAGCACCACAAATCCGCTCCCAGTCACGCCTGCCGCGCCCTTGGATGTGAGCAACAGCACCGCGAGCAACCCTAACTGCTGGCCCAGCGACATCGGCGTGTTGGTTGCTTGCGCGATGAAAACCGCCGCCATGGTCAGGTAAATGGAGGTTCCGTCAAGGTTGAATGAATACCCCGTCGGAATCACCAGGCCGGCGGTCTGCTCGCCGACGCCAAGCTTTTCCAGCTTGCTGATCATCCTTGGCAGCGCCGCTTCCGAAGAAGAAGTGCCCAAAACGATGAGAAGTTCCTCGCGGATGTAACGGAGGAAACGGAGCAGGCTGAAGTCGTGGGTCTTCGCTATGATTCCCAGCACCACGAAGATGAAGATCAGGCAGGTCAGGTAGAACGTCCCCATCAACCGCGCCAGCGACAGCAGCGACTGCACTCCATAACTTCCGATGGTGAACGCCATCGCTCCGAAGGCCCCGATGGGCGCGGCCTTCATAATGATGCCGACGATGCGGAACAGTACGTCGGACGCCTGGTGGATGAACTTCGCGACCAGCGCTGCACGTTCGCCCGCTGCCTGCAGCGCGAACCCGGTCAGCACGGAGAGCAACAGTACCTGCAGAATCTCGCCTCTCGCGAAGGCATCGACGAACGCCGTCGGAATCACGTCCAGCAAGAACTCGACCGTGTGCTTCATCTTGCCCGGCGTGGCGTAGGAAGCTACAGCATTCTGGTCCAGCGTGGCCACATCGACGTTCATGCCCGCCCCGGGCCGTACGAGATTCACCACCCCGAGGCCGACTACCAAAGCAAGAGTGCTGACTACCTCGAAGTAGACCAGCGCCAGAACGCCGGTCCGGCCTACCTTCTTCAGATCGCCCGTGCCCGCAATGCCGTGGACAACTGTGCAGAAGATGATCGGAGCAATGATCATCTTGATCAGCTTGACGAAGCCGTCGCCGAGCGGCTTCATCGCGGCGCCGGCGGCCGGCCATACCGCTCCCAGAATGACGCCCGCCACGATGGCGATCAAGACTTGGCCGTAAAGCGATCCGGCGCCGCCGCGAAGCCGGGTCAAAAGTTGTCGCATGGAAATGAAGATGCCGCCTTCCGCCTGGAAATCCTGCCGATCTTACCAATTGGGAAGGCAGCGGGGCGGGCGCTAAACATTTTAGTTTGATTTGACAAATCAAAATAAAGTGCCGTATTCTGGCCTTCAAACGTGCTCGATTCCGATGCAGCGCGACTTCTTCGTGATTACCCGCGTATCTTCTTCGCCTGCCACCAGCGCCACCGACGCGACCCGCTCGATGGCGACGAAATCAGCGCGCATCAGGCGAGCGTCCTGGACCATCTCGATGAACTCGAGCCGACCGGCATGGTCGAACTCGCAAGACATATGGGCGTGACCGCTTCGACGATGTCGTTGACGATCGACCGCCTGGAGCGCGGCGGCTACGTCTTGCGCGAACGCGACGCACGCGACGGGCGCCGCGTCAACCTGCGCCTCACAGCGAAGGGCGTGCGGATGAAAGAAGCGCAGTCGGTGCTTGAGTTGGAGAGAGTCAAGGCGATGCTTGCGCTGCTCAACGGGGCCGACCGGAAAGCCGCCCTGCGCGGTTTGGGACTGCTTGCGGAAGCGGCGCAGCAATTGATTCGGCAACAGGGACACCCCCGGAAAGGAGCTTCTTCATGAAATGGCTGCTTTGGATCGGCGGCGGCATCGCAACCCTGATCATCGTCATGGTGATTCTAGGGTCGCTGCTGCCCAAACGTCACACGGTGACACGCAGGACGCGCATCGCGCACCCGCCCCAAAAGGTATGGGAGGCGATCGCAAATCCCGCCGGCGCCGCGGCCTGGCGCCCGGACGTGAAACAGGTGGAAATGCTCGAACCGCGCAACGGCCGCCTGGTGTGGCGGGAACACTGGAAAGACGGCAACAAGATTCTCTTCGAGCAGGAGGAAGCGGCCGCCCCGTCCCGGCTGGTCACGCGCATTGCAGACCCGTCGCTGCCGTTTGGCGGGCGCTGGATTCACGAACTCAAGGTGGTTGAAAACGGCACTGAGATCGCCATCACCGAAGACGGTGAAATCTATAATCCAATCTTCCGCTTCCTGGCGCGATTCGTGTTCGGACACAGCGGCACAATCGAGGCGTATCTGAAGGCTCTGGAGGCACGAAAATGGGACTAGAAGCCCTCTGCAAAGCTCGTGTCTCGGGCTTGGAACACTCGGTGAAAGCACATCTCGAACGTGATGCCGTAACGGTGCGAGGCGAAGCCCGGGCCAACGTTGCCTTGAAGTCGATCCAATCCGTCAAGGTGGTCGCAGGCTGGCTGGTCCTCAAACACGATGGCGGAAAGCTGGAACTGCAGCTTGGCGCGGTCGCAGCCGCCAACCCCGTCGAGCGACGCCCGCAAGCCAACAAGACGGTACGCTGACAGGCTGATTTACTGCTTCATGGTAGTGGGCTGGCTCGGCGCGCCGCCACCAGGTCCCGGACGGGAACGTGGCTGCTTGAGAGGGTTCAGGCTGGGACGGCGGCGCTGTAGTTCGCGCCACTGCTCGGTGGTCAGCACGGAACGCAGTTTCAGGCTCATCTGCGAGATGGCCCGCGTTAGCTCTCCTCGTGACGCAACCAGCTTTTCGATCGCTTCAGAGGCTTTCCGTTGATCCAGGTTTTCCTCGCCAAACGCCTCCTCGACCTCGATTTCGGCCTTCTCCACGTTGGCCCTCAGATCGATGAGTTTGGGGCGGAAGTCTCGGATGGTAGCGCGTATCTGCCGGGTTTGATCCTGGCTTAGCCCGATATCGCGGGCGACGGGCGAGTCCCACCAATTGAAGACGGCGCGCGGCGCCTGGCCGAAAGCGGCGCCTGCCACCAGAGTGAGCATCAAAAGCGGGATTTTCATTGCCGCAACTCCTCGGCAAACAACGCTCGCAGCGGCTCGGTGGCTCTGGGTTGTTCGTCCAGCACCGCTGCGATTTCGGCAAACAACTGGCTGTCGCTGGCCGAAGCGAGTTGCGCGCTGGCGGCTGGTGCAGGTGGCTCCGCTATGGACTGTCGTGGCGACGGCCGGTTCATGAAGAAAACAACCGCGACGAGCGCCGTCGCTGCGACCGGAGCTGTCTTCCATTGCCAGGCCAGAGGCGCCGGCCGGCCGATTGCGCGGAAAATTGCCTGCCGTTGTTCGCGCAGCCGCCGGTCGGAAACCGGCGGTCCAGGCTGTTCGAGCAGCGTCGAACGGCGCAATTCGATTGCCTGCCATCGCTCCCGGCACTCCGGGCAGGTATCGAGGTGCGCTGTATCGAGTTGCGGGCGCGGATCGAGACCGTAGACGCGGTCGAGCAGGTCGTTCTCGCTCCAATGATTTCGGCTTGCGTCTTGCATTAGCGCACTTCCTCCGCTCCCGTTCCTTTGAGAGCGTACAAATCCTTCAGATCTTCGCGCAACTTCACAATGGCACGCGACAGGTGGGCCTTCACTGTACCCGTGTCGAGGCCAAGCAAATCGCCAATTTCGTCGAGACTGCGATTCTCATAATGGCGTAGCGTGAACACCGCGCGTTGCCGCGCAGAAAGCCGGTCCATGGCAGCGGCAACACGTAGTTGAATCTGGCTGGCGAAAACACGATCTTCAGCGCTCGGACTAGCCGTAGCAGCCATCGCGAGGATTGTCTGTTCATCCTCTGGTTGGGGGCGCTTGCGCCAGAACTGCCAGCGCCGCGAACGCAGTTTATCGAGACACGTATTCACGGCGATCCTCGTCAGCCACTTGGCGGGCTCCTCAATAACCGCCCGCGGGTTCTTTTGTAAAGCCCGGTAAGCTTTCAGGAAAACGTCCTGTGTAGCCGACCCGGCTTCATCCTCGTCCTGCAGCATGCGCCGGCAGAGCACGAAGACGCGGCGCTGCTCTTCGAGCATCCATCCCGCGAAATCGGAGTCCGGCGACGCCACGGCAGCAGCAACAGTGGTGGCCATCAGTGGTTCCACCATCTCGCTCATCTTACCCTTAATGACGAGCAGGCTCGCAGCCGGGATTACGCGGGCCAAGCGATTCCGGCAACTTTCTGATAGACTCCCAACGCGATGCAATATATAGTTTTACTCGCGATCGGACTGGTAGCTGGCGTGCTTTCCGGCATGTTCGGGATCGGCGGCGGCCTGGTGATTGTACCGGCGCTCCTCTTTCTGTTGAAAATGAAGGAGTTCGAGGCGATCGCGACGTCGCTGGCGGCCTTAATTCCGCCAGTAGGGCTGCTTGGGGCAATCGAGTATTACCGCAAAGGCCACATCAACATCACCTACGCGGCGATCATTGCCTTTGGGCTCTTCATCGGCGCGTATTTCGGCGCCAAGATCACGATGAGCATGACACCGGAGGTAGTGCGCCGGATCTATGCGGTCTTCCTGGTGATCATCGCGGCCCGTCTGCTGATCTTTGGCAAATGATGAAAGTGTCGGATTCTGTCGCACGTCTATGTCCTAGACGTCCGTCGACGGAGCCGTACGGAGCCGTCGTCGACGCGTCGACGGAGCCGTTCCTGACGGAGCCGTCAGCCTGACTTAAGCCCTTGGCGTAAACCGCCAAGGTGTCAGACGGCTCTGCTACTTTCGCTGATTTTAGGTCTTCATGAGGCGCCTTTCCTGGAGCCGAGTGCTCGACCGACCTTTCGCGAGCCGTCTGCGGGGCAGTCAGGCGGCGCTGACCAGCGAAGAGACATCGAAGACTTGGTTCACAACGTCATCGGTATGCTCACCCGTACGGCGTTCGACGATGTCTGGTACTCAGAAACAGCCATGACCCCCCCTGAAATAACCAAACTATTGAAAGTAGCAGTCGGCTCTGACATGTTGGCGAAATTCACCAAGGGCTCAAGCCAGTCTGACAGGTTCGGGACCAAGCCAGTCTGACAGGTTCGGGACCAGGTTCGGGACCAGATTCGGGACGCAAGCCAGTCTGACAGATTCGGGACACGGATTCGGGACCAAGCCCCGACTCCGGCTATTTGTCAGGGCGAACATCAACCCTAACTAACGCCCATCCCGGCGGGAACTCTGGGTACCAGGACGGACTTCCGTGTTTCCTCGGACAGGAATGCGCCCGGACGCGTCACCGCCAGCAGAAACTGCGCATAGTCACCCGCCGTCGTGACCAGGCTGGCGGCGGCATTCGGGAAGTTCATCAGAGGGTATTGGCTTCGCAATTCCGACCGCTTCTCGGGAGACATCCTCCCGACGCGCTCGTTGATAGTCTGCCCGGCATTCCCCTTCGCGTCGTGCCCAACTGCGCGGGAGGGAAAAGAAGCTTCGCCGCTCTCCCCTTCGGCGGATCCGGCTGAATGCCTGATGAGTGGGTTAGGATTTGCCAGCCGGAGCACGGTGCACGCGAACACTGGCTTCGAGAGGGAAGCAGCTTCAAACAACGTGTATGGCTCCATGAGCCGCGCCGCGGCTTTGTCCGCGTACCCCTTGGCTACAATCCATGAGACGCGTCCCCGATCCGCAAATGCGGCGACCGCTCCAGGAACTTCGTGCTTCTTGAGCAGTGCTTCGCAGGCGGCGGCCGCAGCGGCAACTGCTTCAGAGCCTTGCGCCCGGCATGGGAGCGGCAGCGTCAAGCCCGCAAACATCGTGCGAAGGGCAGAGCGGCGATTGATTGCCTGACCGAGCATGAGTTGATTGTAGACCGTGTTTCAAAGCCGTTCCGCGCGCTCAGCGTTGCGAGTTCACGGCCGTGGCGGTTGCGGGCGGCTGTACTTCCTTCAACAGCCGCAACGATTCGATCATGGCGCGGCCCTGGTGGTAGCCAGCTTTCCAGGCGTGGGCTTTGTCGCCTCGTACTGTCAGGTCAGGGAGAACTGTGTCGTGCCACTCGCCGTTCTTCCAGTCAATTTGGTGCCGGTTGAGAAAATCCCACTGCTTTTCGAAAACGGCATAGTAGCGCGGGTCCTTGAAGATCTTGTACATGGTCAGCGCGCTAACCAAGGCTTCCGCACCGACCCACCAGGACTTATTGCGGTTGTCGGCGGGTTGGCGGAACCAACCGGTGTAAAAGAAGCCGCCGCGTTCCGTATCCCAGCCATAGCGCAGGCTGTATTGGAACAACTCGCGGAACAGGTCGTTGAGAGCATGGTAGGGGACGCCTGCGCTTTCGGACGCCTCCACCAGCAGCCAAATGTTTTCGAGATCGTGCCCATAGGAGACGCGGGCGTTTGCTCCGTCCAGGCGCGGGGTCCAATCCTCTTCATATTGATCCGTGCAGGCGGTCAGGTGCTTGCGAACGACGGCATTGCTTTGGATCTGGATCAACTCCAGCAACCGTTCGCGCGCCAGGGGCAGTTTTGAGGCGCGGTAGAACGTAGAGACCGCCTCCATCAGGTGGAGGTGCGTATTCATCAGCTTGATTCCCGGCGCACCGCCGCCCATATAGGATGGTTCGGACGGCGGCGCGGTGGACCAGTTTTCGGCGAAGTACTCGCGGTAGCCGCCGTAGCGGGAATCGTGTGCCTTGGATTCCAGGAGTTCAAAGAAGCGAGTCGCAAACTGGAGCGCGTCCTTTCGCCCGCTGGCCATCGCGTACTCGGAAATGGCGTAGAGCCCGAAAGCCTGGCCGTAGAGGTGCTTGTTGGGCTTCGTTTTAGCCTGGCCAGCGGCGTCGACCTCCCAGTGGAACCCGCCATTCTTGGCATCCCACATTTTTTCCGTCAGGAAGGTGTAGCCGTGACCGGCGGCGGCGAGCAGCCGTTTCCGGTCGCCGAAACCGGCGCGCGCCGCCCGCGAGTACAACCAGACGTTGCGCGCCTGAGTCACGATCGCCTTGGGACCGTCGCCGCGTGAGTTCCCGGCTGGGTCCACCCGGATGCGGTATCCGCCATTTTGCGTGTCGATGGTTTTGGTGAGCCAGAAATCGAGAATGTTCTGAATCAGGGTTTTCTCAAGTACCGGGACATAGTGCGAAGGCGGTAGAGGCTGGCCGCGCAAACAGACGGCGGCAAGGCCAATCGCAAGGCCCGCCGAAAGCGAGGTGCGCAAACTCATGACGGGGATTCTATCGCTATCGCAACGGGACCGTTGCCGCCCCCGTCCCGGGAATGCCATTCTCATGGGGTGGACTTCACCCTGAGCCCCGTGGAAGCGCGTGTGTTAGGAGCGCTGATTGAGAAGGACCTGGCAACTCCCGAATACTACCCGCTTTCGCTGAATGCGTTGACGAACGCGTGTAATCAGAAGACGAATCGCGAGCCGGTGACTTCCTATGATGACGCCACCGTGCGGGATGCCCTGACGGGATTAAGAGAATTGCGGCTTGCGGTGTTTGTGTCCGAAGCAGGCAGCCGGGTGGAGAAGTACCGGCACCGGCTTTCGGAGACGTTCAACTTCACACGGGGAGAACTGGCGCTACTCGCTGTGATGCTGCTGCGAGGTCCGCAGACGCTTGGGGAACTCAAGGATCGAACACACCGCATGTATGGCGGATTCCAGGATTTGGAGGCAGTAGAGAACGCGCTGCGCAAGTTGGCGGCTCGCGAGCCAGATCCGCTGGTGAAACAACTCCCCCGCGCTGCGGGGACGAAGGAGCCTCGCTGGGCTCATCTGCTGGCGGGAGAGCCTGAGATGCCGGCGGTTGTCGAGGCCGGAGGAACGGGGATGCTGGGGCCGTCGGAACGCGAACGGATCTCACAACTGGAGGAAGAAGTGGCGGCTTTGCGCGCGGAAATGAACGACTTGCGGGGGTATGTCGAGCGTCTGCGGCAACTGCTCGATTGAGTGGCCTGTAGCAAAACGAGCGGGACTCCGATATGCGTTCTATGACCTGCGGCATCCCGACACACCCACGCCCCAACTTGACCCCGTTCTCCCGGATGGGGTAAGGTTGGAGTTCCGACGGTCATGTAGATTTCATATTCCATTTCTCATAAGGTACGGATGCCGGTACGACAACTACCCATATTCCCCGCCCTCTTGGTGGCCCTCTTAGTTCCTCAGGCGATTCTGGCCTTCGCGGCAGAAAGCCACTCCCCAACGAACAGCAACCCCGTAAGCGACTCGTCTAATGACGCGAGCACGTCTGAGCCGCCTGTGATTGCTTCTGCGGTATCGATGGCTGCACCGCCCTCCTTGCTACTGGAAAGCGCGGCCGGTATTGGGAATCCTTCCGCTGTGCAACGGTTGATTAAAGAGGCCGAGCGTCACTTCCACCTGGGGAAGTTCCTGACTCAAGAAGGCAAGCCGGCAGAAGCGCGGGCTGAGTTTGACCTTGCCGTGAACACTCTCTTGGATGCTCCGGCCGATCTGCCCGACCGTCACCTTGTGGAACGCAAGTTTGAGGCTCTTTCCCGCCTGATTCACGGTTATGACATTGAGAGTCTGGGTAGTGCCGAGCCGACGGAGCAGCCCGGATTCCAGCGCTCGCCCCTGGCCGAGATTCTGGAGATGACCTTCCCGATCGACCCGCGCTGGAAGGATGAGGCGCTCTCCTCTGTGCGCGCCGGCGTATCCCAGTTGCCGCTTACGGTCAACGACGCGGTGCTCAGCTATATCAGCTTTTTCTCGAGTGAACGCGGCAGCCGCACCGTATTGTATGGCCTGCGACGCGCCGGGCGTTATCGTGACATGATCATGCGTGTGCTGGCCGAGGAAGGCGTTCCGCAGGAGTTGATTCACCTGGCGCAGGCCGAATCCGGTTTCATGCCTCGCGCCGTTTCCCGCAAAGCCGCCACGGGAATGTGGCAGTTCATACGGTCGCGGGGGACGGAGTACGGGCTCTACCAGTCTTCGCACCATGACGACCGGCTGGACGCTGAAAAGGCGACCCGCGCCGCCGCCCGCCACCTGCGCGACCTCTACAACGAGTTCGGCGATTGGTACCTGGCGATGGCGGCCTACAACTGTGGGCCGGGCTGTGTCAGTCGCGCCGTGGAGCGGACCGGATATGCGGATTTCTGGGAACTGCGGCGGCGCAGCGCTCTGCCAAGGGAGACGATGAACTACGTGCCGGCGATCCTGGCGCTGACAATCGTATCCAAGAATCTGGAAGCTTACGGTTTGCAGCCGCTCCCGCCTGAGCCGGCGCTCGAGTATGACTCTGTACGGATGAGCGCTCCAACCAACCTGAGTTTGATCGCTGACGTGGCCGACCGGCCAGTTTCCGAGGTGCGCGAGTTGAACCCCGCCCTGTTGAAGAATCTGGCTCCGGCAGGCTACGAAGTCCGGGTACCCAAGGGGACCGGGCAGGCCGTACTGGCAGCGCTCGAAACGGTTCCGGCCGACAAGCGCGCCTCGTGGCGGATGCACAAGGTTTCTGAGGGCGAGACAATCGCCGACATCGCCCGTTTGTACGACACGCGAACCACCTCGATCATCGCCGCCAATTCCCAACTCGATACGAAGTTCTTCGAGTCTCCGGAATCGGGTGAGGTGCTTCTCATCCCGGCCACTCTGCGCGAGGCGAAGCCGGCCGTGTCGAAGGCCAGGCGGGTTTCGACCCGAGTGTCCGCGCGATCGTTCAGGCCGGCGAATGCCGTGAAGCGCACGGTGGTCCGGTCTTCGTCGGGCAGAAGCACCAGCGTCACGCCAAAGCGGATCCGCCAAACATCGCGCTAGTCGCTTCTTCGCAGAGGCGTAAGAGAGCCAGAAAATTCCAGAGCAGGGAATTGCCGCGCCTGTTTTTCGATGTATTCTGTTTGTGACACATCGACCCCCCCAGGAGGCACACCCGCATGTTCAAATGGCTCACACCGGGTTTTGATGCAGACGACGTGGATGATTTCGGATACGATCAGCCGCAGGATTCCGAAAGTGCCGTCGTCGATTACGGCAGTGCAGACCCGGATGAGGATGAAGAAGACGAGGACGACGACGAGGACGACGATC
>Ga0073934_10011789_pt1 | contig 10472 bp, 12 predicted proteins | sample LarsenN4metaG_FD_76834 | JGI IMG/M metagenome (GOLD analysis project Ga0073934, IMG submission 76834) | Hot spring sediment bacterial and archeal communities from British Columbia, Canada, to study Microbial Dark Matter (Phase II) - Larsen... ... | reverse complement strand
TGTCTTCCCGCCAGGTGATGAACAGATTGCCTCCTTGTGCATTCTTTAACCAAGTCCTCAGGGAAAAATCTCCACTCCTCACGTATTGATGCGGGGCAAGATAACTGGTGATGATGAAGCGGGTGCTCGCCAGAGCCTTGGCCGCGCCGGGATCGAACAAGCCCGCAGCCGCGGTGCTTTGAAGCAATTTGCCAAGCTCATCGGCGGGTTTCTTGGTCAGCCATTCAATGAGGTTCTCGGTGCTCGCTTGGTCACGGATAAAGAGTTGTTTCGCGGTCTCCGCAAACAGTTGTTGGGCATAGCGGTGCCATTCGGCATCGGCAGTGGTGGAAGCGGGAGGAATAACCGATTTGGCAAAGCGCTCGTAGTCGTAAGAGCCGGATAATTCATTATACAAGGACCATCCCTGGCCTCTTTCATCAAACGGATTCAAGAGAACGTCTCCTTTTATCCAAAACCGTGAAAGAAATTCCCCGTTTGGATCGGTAATAATCACTCGATCCCCGCGCGGGATGATCCTTGAAAGCATTTCCGCAATGGCCACGCTTTTACCGGTTCCGGTGCTTCCGCCGATCAAAAAATGCAGGGTTTCCAGATCGGTGGGTATGGGGATATCGGCTATGGTGATTTGTTTCTCACTCTTAGCGGACCGGGTCTTTCGTAAGATGTTACCCGCCGACCAAAGATCGGCCCCGCGGATGAAGCCTTTGGTTTTTCTCCTGACCATTAAGGCCATCCTGGAAATAGGAAAAATAAATATTCCTAGAGCGAAGCCACCGAAAAGGCTTCCAAGGGTGATTTTAAAAATCGGGGGCGAGCTAAACGAGTATTTCAGGGTTTGAAAAAACCAGTCCGGATTGGGAATCTCATACCGGGAAAAAATGAGACCTCCCCATAATACGAAGCTCAAAATCAAAGAGGCAAGCAAGTAAATAAAGATCTCGGCAATATTAACTTTCATAAATTTTTTTCCTGTCCGGTCCGAAGATTTGATTCAGCTCCGTGTCCACCTTTCTTAAAATTTGAGAATCTCTCCGAATAACAATCTCTCGCAGGAGAAGGACGGTTTCCACCAACAGGGGATACGGCCAAGATGAACTTGAATTGTCGTCTGCAGGCGAGGAGGGGAGAATTTTTTGAATCCGTTCGACGAGTGAATTCTCCTCGGAAATTTTTTCATATTGGGACAATCGGTCTTTAATTTCCTGAGATAGGGAGACACCATTTCGGGCCGCCGATTCCTTGATCGTCCGGTAAAATTCTCTCGGAACGCGAAAGCTCAAGAGGACACTCATAAGGCGGTTTCCTCTCGAAATTTGTAAACAGAAAAGCCTAATAACTTCAGGAAGTTGCAGACTTTTTTAATAAAATTCCCAGCGGGTGAAACGACGATTTCAAGGAATCTGTATACAGATAACGTCTTGGGATTATTGTTTTTATGGCAACACACCCGGTTGCGTCGGGTGTGTGGGCATTTATGGGTATGGGCGGAGCCCATGACCCCGTCAAAAAACTGAGTGGGTACATCGACCCGACAGAGGGAAATGAGCCCACGAAACCATTTTTCCAGGATTAGAGGAGGAGGCTTTAGGGACATGATCTGTCTCCTAAGCAAGGATTGGGCCGTAAATTGCAAAATCGATTGCCTAAGAGGCAAAATTCAAGGTCGACAATAATTTCGCTGGAATTTTAAATTATCACCGAGAGCAGCCCAGACTCTCAAATAAGCTGACCCAATCTGCTTGGCATCGCCGAGACGAAAATCAAACTCTCATTCCGAAAATCGGTCGGTTCCGTTGTAAATAAGTCGCATAACGTAACCCAGGCCTCCGATTTATTCCTGGTTCCTAATTTGCATCGTCAATGAAGCGGAGCCGGAAACCATTTTGCAAACAGGAGACAATCGATGGCCGCAACACCCCGCGAAAAAATCCTAGCCCGGCGAAAACGCCTGGAGGCCAAACAAAACAAGATAAAAACCTTTCAAGAAAAGCTCCGGCAGGAGGAAAAACGCCTGGCCGCCATGATCCACGGACAAGAAGAAATGAAGCACAAAATTATCGGTAGGATCATGGCCAAACGCATGGAGGATGACCAGGATTTGAAAGCTTGGTTCGGTCAGGAAATCGAAGGCCAGCTAACCAACCGGCAGGAACGAGACCTGTTTTCCTTGGAATGACATTGTACTGCCTGGCTCAGTATTCGCCAGGCAGCATGACTACGAGATTGCGTTCTCCCCGAACGATAAACAATTGAACATGGTCCAAAGGAAAATCCGTGAATGGGATGTGCTGGGCGACCAGGATTCTTCCATTTCCATCATCGAAAATAACGTCACCGACGTTATCCCGGACGGTAAGCTTGCAGGTAAGGAAATCCTCTTTGCCATACCATCGATTCTCCATGGCATGGCTCCAAATGACATCCATCAGCCAAAAGCATTCGGCTTTTTCGGCGAGGTAAAAAGCACCATCGGTCAATAGCAGGGAATGATACCGATAATAATTTTCCGTTCCTGAGAATTGCGCCAATTCGCTGTAGGTAATTTTTTGATTTTCCATTTTCTTTCTCCTTTTTTGAGTTTGTTTGTAACTTCACAACCCCCAGATACAAACAAATCGAAAAAGGTTGGCGGTCTTGGTGGACGGATCAGGTCATTTTAATCAAGGGATGTGACGTCCTGCGCAGCGGGAAGGCGCAGGCTTTGATAATGGCCCCGGCCGCCAAGAAAACTCGCCAACCGTAAAGGAGAAAATGGAAAATAATATTTTTTAAGGGCGTACGGTGGTGGGGGAAAAGGAAACGAAGCCTATTACCAAAAATAGATAAAAATTTGGGTGAAGGAGAAGGTGAATTAAAGGGTCCCAATGTATTTAAGAGGAATTGAAGTGATTAATTATTTTCTTTGCTTTTGGATTTTTTTCAGACGCCGCTGATTTACCTTATCTAAATGTTTCTGATACCAAGTCCAATATGGTTCCATGTCCAGATGAATTTGCTGGGTTGCATCACACAATTCCTGTATTCCGTCATAGCCATGGTATGAGTCTCCTAATTTAGTGTATTTCCCTCCTGCATCTTCCCAACAAGATGGAGGTCCGAAGTCGCTAAATAGCTCAATGCCGGTCAAAACCAAAACAGGGTTATACCACTGCTCGGCCTTCCAATATCGACGGCCCCTTCTTGCAAATGCTGCTATTTTTTTCTTTTCCGAAGCCTCTAAATCCCTACGTAAAGTACAGAATGCTATAACTGCGCCAGGGAATAGATTCGCTAATTTTCGAGCTCGATCGATGTCTTTGTTTTCAAACCGATCATAGGTTTTGCACTCGCCTAGTATGAGTATTGGCGCAGATCTTTTATACTTGGATTGTTGCCAGAATAATCCAAAGTCAGATTCTAATTCAGTTTCTTTTCCTTGTAGGTTGAAGGATGGCATCCATGAGACTTCCGAGTGCATGGAATGGCTGAAAAAGCGTAAGACCATGGCTACGCAATAACCGCCTTGAGCAAAATTGGGGACAGAAAATGGTCCTATGGTGCGATAGTGCCAATTATCTTTTGGTGGAGAATCAACAGGGAAATCATAAGACTGGAGGCACTTTTCACATGTCAGTGTTTCACGAACACCTTCCAAAGAATACCACGTGTGCTGAGAACAGTAACGGCATTGGATTCTCAACCCGAGTTGAAGTACTTTATGCGCCAGTAAATGCTTTAGACGCCTTTGAGCAACGACGGAATGATTTCTGCTCGTCTTTTTGAGGAGGCCCAACCACTGTTTTGTATTTACGGTGCTTCCGCTGGACATCTTGTTTAGCAACTTGATGATTTCATCATCAGCGATAGTAGTTACACCCCAGGGCCCATCTAGGCATCGAATGATCTGAGAAGTAATATTTCCGGCACTAGATATTTTGAACTGTAGACCTTTAGCTTTCATCCAACCCGAAAATACCTGGGAGGAGGTTGGAAGAATCCAGTGGTGAGTCCATTTGACGTGCTGGCATGGAATAACAATGCCTTCGCTAGTTGACCATACGTTTTTGCGCTCGGTCGTCTTCAATATTTTATCAAGTTCTGGTGTTCCTGGTGGAATAACGGCGGCAAAGTCAGGTAAAGGCGAATAATCACTCAACTGAATTACATTTACCCAACGCGGCGTATTTCTCCCACCAAATCGTTCAACAAACTCTGGCGAAATATCAGGGAAGGTTATTCTATTATTTGTCGTCTGTACAACGACATCGCTTTCCTGGAATGTGACATTGGCCCGCACGACGTGGTCTTTGTCGCGAGCCCACTCGTCCCAGATGCGAGGATACCAATGTTGGCAGGATAGCGCTCCCTTTGTGATTTGAAGGGTTTTTGCATAACCTTGCATATCGTCAAACCTAGAGGATCTGGAGCAAATCATCGTAGTCATATGCATCATGTCTTTATTGTGTCGATGTGGCAGATGATTTTTCTCAATGAACTTCGCGCAATCCGTGGCAAGGTTATCAGCCCACTGACGAGGCAGCGGAAGAACCCTGTATCCTGAGGCTCGTAAATTCCAATAATCAATCACGTCGAGGGCGGATGTTCCATCCATATAGAAGAGAGACGGACCTAAAGACCATCCTCTATCGTGGACGAAAATGCCGTTACAGGCCAGGCGTAGTGGGGTTAATTTCCGAATGTTGAAAAACTGAAAAAGATTGCTCTCATTTAAGTCGGCATCCTTCGCGTCAAAAGCATCCTTGTAACACCTTTCAAAATAAGCCAACTGCTTTTCTTTTGGAAACTCACCAAAACAGGCAGCTTTAAAAAGGCTCATGCTGCGATCTTTGGTTTTGATAAGGTTAACTTCAATTGGATGCCTTCTGAGAAACTGGAACTCCTTCTCATACAGAGACGAAAAAAGTTCGACGACATCTATTCCAAAACCGATGGGATTATCAGCAACAGGGTCTAGAACGTCCTTTAAGGTCACAACACGACCTTCGGGGAATTGTGGCCTTGTTTTGTACTCAGTATTTGGGATTACAAGATAATCAGGTTCAAAGGCATCTATATAGCCAGATAGAACCTGTTTGGCGGATGGCGGCCGAATGTATTTATCGCCCCAAGATTTTGGGGTCCTCTTATAAACCGGGAGGATCGCGTTATACCGTCCGCCCCAAAGACAGGTGTTGATCTGCAAAATTTTGCGAAGAGTTTGCTTGTCTTGTGGTTCAACAAGAAAAGCTAAACGGATCGGACGTAATCTTCTATTAACTGTGATTGCCTTGGTATCTTCACCCACAAATGTTCCTCATCCATTCAATAAACTTTGGCATCCTCATCCAACCCCAGCTCCCGCTGCTCCGCCTTGGCCTTTTTAACCTTTTGTCTGAGGCGCCGGTCCGCGGCGCAGCTTCGAGTCCACGGGAGAAATCCGCGATGGTGATTTCTTTGGGACGGGGGTCAAGTACCTTAATGACCGCGCGATTTGGTTGCTGTGGGCCATGGGATATCCCAAAAAAATCTCCTTAAGTGGCGAAAACATAATATATTTTCTTAATTTGAAATCCTTGTCAAAGATTGAATGGGGGGCGAAAAGGATCCTTTTTCAACGAAAGAGAAGGATGGGGAGGAGGCCCTCCCCTGGTCCCTATTCAGATTTTTCCTTTTCTCGGCGGAGTCGGATATGTAATCGGCCGTTGGCCGGATAGGCGTCCAGAATGACGTTGATCGAGCCGTCGCGGTTGAGGAAGCCGGTGCCGATTTTATTCCAGCGATTTTTGACATCCTCTTTGTTGGTTTCGATGATCGTGAAGACATCGTAGATTTGATTGTTTTCCATTTTTTTCTCCTTATGGGTTCGAGGTTTTTGTCTCTTCACAAAAATTAGAGACAAAACCGGGAACCGAGCGAGGAGCCCTCATCCGGCGGGAAAAGTTCTCACCATCAAGGGGCATGATAATGGCTTTTTATTGGCTTGCTCCTTGAAGAGAACCCCGGAGGATGAGGAGCGAGGAGCGGGGAGGAGGAAAAAGGAAAAAATTTATCGACGCCAGGGAACACTAAAATAGCAATTCCAAAAATCGCCTGGCCGTTACGATTTTTATCGGCACCTCGAGATTTCAGATCAAGGCACAGCAGAGGCATTGATTGCTTTTGCGAGCTCTTTTCGAGTGGCCCCAAGTGACAAGAGGGAATGAATCAAGAGATCCATCGAAACGGATGGGTCGCCTCTTTCCATTTTGGCCACGCGGGATTGACTGGATTTGAGATGTTTTGCCAGATCAACCTGGGAGAAATTTTTACGAAGCCGTTTCCCTTTAAGAAACCGGGCAAGATCGAGTTTCATTTGAACAAACTCGGATTCTTCCCGGGATAAGCCCAAAAATTCCGCGGCCGAGCCGACTTTCCAGCCTTTGGATTCCAACTTTTTCTTTTTAGCATTTTTCATAAAATCCCTCTGAAAAATTCATAACGAGGATTCATAGAATTTTATTCTTTTCCGACAGGTTTCGATGACATGCTTTGGAGTTTGGTTCGTTTTCTTTTCAAAGATTTCCAGAATGATAATGGCATCCCGGTCGATCCTATGAATGATGCGCCACGTTTTGTTCCCATCGTTTATCCGCAACTCATGACAATGCTTTCCAATGGAAGGCATGGGCCGCGAATGAGGCATGGAGAGGTTTTCCCCTCCTTGTAATTTTCCCAGCAAGAAACCCGCCTCCAACCGAGCTTCTTTACTAAAAGGGGGTGTTTTGATTTCCCCATGAAGCCAAACCAGCGGTTTTTCATTCAAAGCTGTTTTCATAGTATGTCAGTTCCGACATATTTTCAAGTTGGAAATGGTCGGTGAAAAATTTCTTTAACAAGCCGTTTTCATTTATCTTTTTATGGTCATTTCCATTCCTATTTCCACTACTTCCCCTTGATTCGCTTATCCAGTTCTCACAGGGAAGGTGTTGCCGACCAGGGATGTGCCGGTTGGAAAAAAAACAGAGCCCGATTTCGCCTGCCACCATGCGGGATAGCGGTATTTCAAGTGACCGTTCAAGTCATTGCAAAAGTGAAGCTTTCTGCAAAGTTCCAAGAAAATGAAGTAAGGCTGGACGACCTGGAAACGCTAGAATACCAAGTCCCAAAATCGTCTGGTCGTAACAATTTTATCAGCGCCTATCACCCTCCCAGGGAGGACCTTCAAAGATCCTGGATACGAGGAGTTTGTATCCAGGCAAACTCTCAACGCTTCTTCCTGACTTCTGTAATGGCCTTGGCCACTTCAACGGGTTTCACCCGTTTTCTTCTGGTCTCGGATCGGGTTTGAGCGAGCAGTTTTTTAAGGTCCCCCATCGAGGGCATTTCCATCTTCTTGAGGATGATGGTGTCGCCCGTCCCGATGACGGCAAATTTGTTTCCAGCGCTTATTTTCAAGTCTTCCCGGATAGCCTGCGGAATTACCACTTGCCCGCGGGAAGTAATGGTCGTGATTTCGAATCTGCTCATGAATCCCTCCGATATGCTTATCTTATTAGTAAGATAATATGACTATTTCGGCAAGGGAGTTTGCCCACTTTAGAGGCGTACTTAACGGGGGCTGAGGGGTCTAATGCGGTGAGCGCCTGCTTTCACCCTGCAGGAGGAGGGGCATGTCATTGCCATCCATTACGACCCATCACCATCGTTAGGTTGAAGACCCGGCGACCGCCTGCCAACCTGTCAGGGTGTTACCCGAAGAAAAATTTTCGGAGACCCTCATCCCGACATTGATGAAAAATCCGGCAACCTCCTATACGACCGTCAGGATGTCGCGCTCATTTCCATTACCACTATATTACCACCGAAAGAGACCAAAACGACCCAATATTGACCTTACAATGACCATCACGACGGTGAGGATCAATGAATCAGGCCTTGATTATTATTATGGTTTTTGGTTTTATGTTTCTGGTAATGAAAAACACTTTTTGAAATGGCATTCAGGAGGTCGGCGGTTCGATCCCGCTCGTCTCCACCATTTTTTTCAAGTACTTAGGATTTTGCTCCGCGGGTGGCGGAGCTTCTATCCCACAATACTCCCACAAGTTTAGAATTTCTTCCCTTCCACGACTTGGAACTTCTGCATCGCCAACTCTCGGCATGTCGGAAGCGAAGCCACGGCGGCCGTTTTCTGATCGTCGCTGACCTCGGTATAGATATCCATCGTGAGCTGCACTCGCGAATGACCCAGGAGCTCCTGGGCCACTTTGGGATGGACTCGATTGCGCGCCAGCAAGGTGCAGAAGGTCTTGCGCAGCCCGTGAGGCGTCACCCCTTCGATGCCGAGTCTTTTAAAGAGTCGTTTCAGGCTTAAGCGGATGCATCGGATCGGCCGGCCGTTTTGATGGCAAAAGACAAAGACGCGCTGGGCTGGGGTTCTCGGCAGGATGCTTTCCTTGGAACTCCCCTCGTAGTGCATGACGGGGTAATTCTCCTGCAGGAATCTCAGCTCCTCCCAAAGATCGTCCGACATGGGGATGACCCGAGTCTTGCGATTTTTGGTTTGGCGGACTTTGTCCGACACGATGCGTATCTGGCGGGTCTCCCAGTCGATGTCTTCAAATTTAAACTGGGTGACTTCTCCAGGCCGCATCCCGGTATAGACCATCACTTTGATCAAGGACCGAGTCCAGGGTTTGGCGGCATCCAGCACTTGACCCAATTCCTTCATGGTCAAGGAACGACTCCCGACTTTGGATTCTTTAAAAGGCCGAATCCCATCGGCGGGAGAGGTTTTTAGATAGCGCCACTCGCGAGCCTTGCGAAAGACCATCCGAACGGCGTTGAGGAAGATATTCTTGGTGCGATTTTGAATCGGCAATTCGCTCAAGAATACTTCGATGTCTTCCCGTTGGATTTGGTCCAAGCGTAGCCCGCGGAACCGAACCTTGGCTTGCGCAAGGCAGTATTCGTATTGCCTCACCGTCGCCGGCGCCCGGGAGCCTTGCGCGAATTCGTTGACGAACTTGTCGCAGAACTCGCTGAAGTATAACCGGGCAGCGGGAGCATCCTCGAAAGTCCCGTTAAGGAGCTCTTTGAGGATGAGATTCTTACGTTCCTCGGCCTTTCGCCTGCGGATCGGACCAAGATTCACAAAGCAGTCTCGCCGCCCTTTCCGCCGGACGACCAAATAGTACCGCTTTTCTCCTTGTTTCGTTTTGTAGTCCCGTAGATAGACATTTACCTGCATAGCACCTCCTGTGCAGGGTCGCATGTCTCATTCGCGGGAAGGATTTGGCGTGGGCACCTCCTTTCGAGAAAGGTTGGTGCTTGCAGGAAGCCACAAAGCCTTTCGGTGGTCAAGGAGGTTGAGGGATGGGGCAGTGTGTTACACAGCATTTTTCTTATAATCCTGCCCGAATTTGTGTTTCATTTGTTCATCGGTTTCGATCACAAGTTGGGAATTGGTGTAACGGGCGATTTTTCGAAGCAGAAGGTTGTTTTCTTGAAGGAGGAGATGCGTGGATTTCAATACCTCCTGGGCTTTACATTCGGAGGATTTATTCAAATCCTCGCTTCCGAATTTCTGAGAGGGCAGCTGATAATTTTCCAGTAACCGTCGAACCAACTCCGCCATCGAAAGACCCGATTTTGCTGCCTCTACTTGTAAAATTTCGTAGTCAATTTTTCGAATTCGAATTGTAAGTTTCTCGTACATCGTTCGCCAACGTGCCGCTCTAAAAAGCGAATAATTTTAAAATCTTAGCCCAAAAGCGCCGCTCCTGACTTTCAAAGCGCCTCCCCGAGCGGCCCCTTAACTGATTGAATTTGTTTATCATTCTGCAAAACACCGGATTGCGTCCGGTGTGTAGGCATTTATGGGTATGGGCGGAGCCCATGACCCGGCCAATAGACTGAGTGGGGTCATCTTCCCGGAGGAGAGAAGTGAACCCACGAAACCATTTTACTTGGATGACCGAAGGAGACTTAGCAGACATGATCAGTCTCCTAAGCAAGGATTGGGCCGTAAATTGCAAAAACGAAGGGTCAGCGGTCAAAATTCAAGGCCGGCAATAATTACGCTAGAATTTTAAATTATCATCGGTGGCGGCAGAGACTCTCGAAGAAGCTGATCCGATTTTCTCGGCGTCGCCGAGACGAAAATCAAACCTTCATTCCGAAAATCGGTCGGTGCCGCTTCTTAACGAAAGCCCTAACCTGGTGATGACCTTCGATTTGTTCCTGGTTCCATATTTGCATCCGCCAAAGGTATGGAGCCGGAAACCATATCGTAATCAGGAGACATCCAATGGCCGCGACACCCCGCGAAAAAATACTGGCCCGGCGAAAGCGCCTGGAAGCCAGGCAAAACAAGATAAGAGCCTTTCAAGAAAAGCTCCGGCAAGAGGAAAAACGCCTGGCGGCCATGGTCCAAGACCAAGAGGAAATGAAACACAAAATCATCGGCAGAATCATGGCCAAGCGAATGGAGGATGACCAGGAATTGAAGG
>Ga0073934_10011787_pt1 | contig 10473 bp, 11 predicted proteins | sample LarsenN4metaG_FD_76834 | JGI IMG/M metagenome (GOLD analysis project Ga0073934, IMG submission 76834) | Hot spring sediment bacterial and archeal communities from British Columbia, Canada, to study Microbial Dark Matter (Phase II) - Larsen... ... | reverse complement strand
GAGATGCTCCCGCGCCCATCCCATATAGGGGAGAATCTGGCCCAGGACGGTCCTGTCGGCAAGCCCCGCTTTGAGCTCAACCACTACAAATCGGTTTTCTGCATCTTGAGCAAGCAGATCGATTCTGCTGACATCAGTGGTAAACTGCCGGCCAGCTAAGTCTTTCCCTCGATAAAGACGAAGTCCCTTTTCGAGCGAGGCCAGATTCTCCTCCAGATAGTCCTCCAGGTCTCTTTCGATTGACAAGGCGAAAGCGGTCTCGGCTTCCTGCGAAACCGTCGTCGAGGCCTCCATCGACTGGACGTAGCCCTGGCTCAGGAAATCTTTGAACAATTCGAATTCGTATTCAGGAAGTTCCCTGAACGCCGTTCGAAAGTACCCGCCTGCGGAGATGGTGGGGAAGAAGGAGCTGAAGAACTGGCGAATGTCGACCGGTTCGGAAGGCACCAGTCCTGAAATCGGACCGAATTTCACTCGGTGAGGGTACAGATCATCTCCCCAGACAGGTTCATTGCTCGAGAAGTAGGGCTCAGTAATCTCGAAGATTCCGGCACACTTGAGACCGGTTACATACACTAGGAGTGAGTCGCCTCTCTGCACCCGCTTCATCAGGTTGGCATAGCGATCGGTCGTGCCCCAAAGACCTGTCCGACGACACTTCTCCCAATTTTCTGGAATGGTTACCGCGAGCCAGTAGGACATGGTCCCGAATCTTGCAACCGTCAACATAAGCATGTCGGCCAACGCATCTAACGGGACCCCTCGCAGGGCGGTCAGAACCGCACCGAGGTCCTGCGACCGAAACCGAAGACAACTCCGTGGTTATGTTTCACTTTCTCCTTTCGTGCTGTGATAGAGACGATAATATCAACAGATTGCCTTGGTTGCGCAGAGGCGGCGCGCCCCTAGAGTGGCGCGGCCAGCCGGGGGTCCGTATTTAGATCTTTCCGGGAAGATCCAGATCTCCACTCCCTGGTATCGCTTCTATGCGAATCCTGGGGGAGTACGATTATCGGAACGCTAAGGGAATCCTCGAGAGTCGTCGAAGCGAGGTTCTCGCGGAAATCTATCAGCTACTGAGCACCGAGGATTTCAGGCTTCGGTTGGGGGCCGCCGCCGGTAAGCTGCAAAACCTCTCCCGCCAGTTGCAGCAGTATTTTGAGGGCCACGGTTGGCAGTTGGAACAGCCCCTGTTTACGCTCCCGGACCTGAGGTATGATTTGGTGAAGCAAGATGTCCCGGTCGAGATCGAGATTGGACACGAGCGACTTGTCTATGCGGTCTTCTTCAAATTCCTCGCAGACTACTCGCTGCATCGGATCCCTGCAGGTGTGATGCTTGTTGCCGGGAACCCGAAGGACTTCGGGCATAGTTGGCATAACTCTCTCGAGAGCACCAAGCGCAAGATCGAGGCGATATCAAGCGCCTTGCTCGTTCCGATCCTTGTTGTGGGAATCCAACCGTGACAGTTCCAAAGAGGAGCAAGGCCCGCACATCTCGGGACGACGGAGTAAGCCCAAAGTCAGAATGGCAAGAGGTCGAGCATTTGCGCCACTCTCTCCTCAATGCGTCTTATCCGGCGAGGTGATCGCCGCGCGAACAGTGTTGAAGTCTTCCAGTGGGTTGCGCCGGCCAGAGCGACTTGCCGATTAGCCTTCGATCGGCAGCATTTGCGAGGGATATTCGACCTAGTACTATCAAGTCGGACGCCTCCATGATGCGCCGGTAAAGCGACTCAGCTTGGCGGCTGGTGAGCGGGACAGGCCGTTTTCCGTGATATCGTTCGGCTATCTTTCTCCGTACCCAGGGCATGCCGAGCGTCTCGAGTCGTACTGGCCCCCCGTTCGATATGGGTAGCAACGAAGATCCACTCGCCGGATACATGAGCGCCTCAAAGGTCGTGTTCGCGGTCTCGTCGGCAAATACATACAACTTGCGCATTCGGGGTTTCCGGGCGCGCCGAGCAATATCCGAAGCGGATACCTTGAATGCCCCTCTCCTGGGATGCATAACGACATAGCTCAAGCCGGCGGGCGCCACGGCTGTCCCCCGATGACAACCTGCTTTCGAGAAAGGCTTCGAAACGGTTAATGTATCCTGGGGCGCTTCAACCGCGATGGTCCCAAGAGAGGCGGTCACGAGGGCACTATTGGAATATTCTCGAAGGGGTATGCCGCTCACCAAGCCGAGCGACCGTATCCTTGATCGGAGCTTGCCCGAGGCAGATGCTCTCGTCGACTCTGACCCATATGCGTTTCTCATCGCCGTCCTGGCGGACTATCGCGTCCGCGCTAGCCGCGCATGGAACTTGCCCTACTTGTTGAAACGGCGGCTGGGTCACTTGAATCCCCGGAAGATTGCCTCTATGCAGCTCCAAGACCTCGAACGAGTGATGACTGAACCCACAGCCCTGCATCGTCATCCGAGGAAGGTTGCGGAGTTCATCCTCGACTCGTCTCGACTATTGGTTCAACGGTACGAAGGCGATGTCAGTCGGATTTGGGCGGATAGCCCCCGCACTCAGGACATTCAAAGTCGGCTTGAAGCATTTCACGGCATTGGGCAGAAGAAAGCGTCGATGGCCACTAACATCTTAGTTCGCGACTATTCCGTCCCCGTCAAGGATAGGAGAGGCATCGATGTCTCAGGCGACGTACATGTTCTCCGAGTCTTCTGGAGGACAGGCCTTACACATGACCCCGCAGCGGACGAGGTCGTCGAAGCTGCTCGAGAGCTTCACCCAGAGTACCCGGGGTCGCTTGATTTGCCTGCTTGAACCATCGGGCGTCACTATTGCCACCCAAGAAATCCCGACTGTCGGTCTTGCCCCGTCGACTCTGTCTGCCCGAAACTTCACCGTGACAAGACACCGGCGAACTAAGTCGCCACGCCTCGCACCTTATCTGGGTACGTAGAAGAAATCCACGCTTATCGTCTCTCTGCAAAGGGTCGCTGACAATGACTGAATACGGACGGCGCTAGATTGATGCTGCCGGCTCTCCATGGCGATAGTGAGATTAGCATGGAACCAGCTGAGGAAATCACAAATGCCTATCTCCATTCCGCTGGATTTTTCACTCTGACAAATCTCAAGATTGGGTTGCACGAAGTCGACATCCTCGCTATCCACCCGCACTCGCTGGAGGCCCGGCACATCGAGGTGCATGTTTCCCTAGAGCCGCTTGGTAAGATTCGGCCTTGGAATCCCCTGAAGTATGCGAAGCTCCCGCTTGCCTGGCGGATCAAGGCGCTGTGCAATCGGAAATTTGTAGACATACCGACAAGGAAAGCGGGGAACCAACTAACCACAAGATCGAGATGAGGTCGGAAGGATCCTCGGCAGGAGTGACTACAAAAGGCAGTACGTTATTGGTCGAATGAAGGGCGAAGACCATTTCTCCGAGGTCCGGCGGGAGTTTACACGGAATCACGTTGAGCTCGTACTGTTCGAGGAGTAGGTGAAGGATCTGGATCGCGCTCTGCTGGACGGCGTACACATGGACGACGCGCGTCGGTATCTGGAAATCTATCGCGCTTTCCTTTCGGGGAATAGCAAGACCTAGCCTCGTAGAGGGCGGAACTGGAGCAGTGTTGCGGTCTTGTCATAGTTCACTCCAGAACGTCAGCGTCGGGTCGGATTCGAGTTAAGGCCCTAACGAGATAATCCGGTGGCACTTCACACCAAACGTCACGCGCGCTGCGAATTCACGAATTACTGCTCGCGGGAGGACCATGGCTTGGATGCCCATCTTGAATCGCAAGCACGACTGGAGAATTTTGAGAAGGTCCCATCGGATGGAGTGTGCCCTTGACCCGCATGCGTACTCCGCGACGCCGAAACACATTTCAGGCCAATCTCTGATTCCGTGCTATGGCCGTCTGGATTCTGACCGGTAACGCCGAGAACTGGCGCGAGGCCCTCGAATCCCGGGGGATATGGGGTGTTCGTGCAAACCTGGAACGGCTCTGGGAGCGTCTGAAATCAGGAGACCAGGTTTTCTTCTACTGCAAGTCACCCACCGCAGCAATCATCGGCTTCGGAAGAGTTCGGACGAAGTTCCGACAAGACAAGCCGTTCTGGCCGGACGAAGTGGCATCCAAAACGGTGATCTACCCGTTCAGGTTTGAATTCGATGTTGACTTTCTTCTGCCGGAGGACCGCTGGGCGACCCAGGGAGCGAAGGGGGTCGCGCTCGGTCTGCAGAGAAACCACATTTCCGCCGGCCTGAATGAGGTACGTGATGAATCGTTGGTGGAGCGTATTAGAAAGGCACTCGCCGCTCCTCGAAAAGAGGAAATGCGGACCCGTGAACTCAGCCACTCGAATGTGCAACAGATGCTCTTCGAGCTAGGGAAGTTCCAACGCTTGATCAGCGATGTCGAATACCAAATGGATGGGGAGCGCCTTGATGTGGTCTGGCGTCGCATAGAGAAGAGTGTTCCCACTTATGTCTTTGAGGTCCAAGTCGGAGGAGACGTTCAACACGCGCTCGGAAAGCTGAAGCACGCCCACGATCTATGGAATAGTGAGCTCTTCTTAGCACTCGGCGATAAGGATCAGTCGAAGGCCTCGACTCTCCTTTCGGGGACTTTCCATGAGATACGCGATCGCGTGAAGGTCCTCAAACTGGAAGATGTAAGGCGTCTGTACGAGTTGAAAAAGGATTGGAAGGAGTTCGAGCAGCGTCTCGGAATCCTCTAGCGTTTCGGACGTTTCGGTGTCGAATCGTGCCGGGGAGGGAGCGCATCGAGAGTAAGACGATCCACACTTAGCTCGACCGCGCAAGAGTGAGACCAGGGTCAGAAACCTTTTCTTCGCACTCTTGATCCCGGTTGGGCGATAACATTGGACAGTCCAGATAAGATTCTGAAAGCACATTTTCAGATTGTTCGAGAGACGTTGCTCGAGAAGGCCAATGAGGCAGGGTTGGCGAGTAGCACCTCAATTCGCGGAGCGGCGAGGGAGCTTGTCCTCTCGGAGTTTTTTCAAGCCAATCTAGCGGAATCGGTTGCCTTCCGTACTGGCGAAATAATCGATGTTAAGGGACAACGTTCCGGTCAGATCGACATCTTGGTCGTTCCCACGGGAGTTCCGAGATTTAGCTTAGGCGGGACGAACGTGATCGCCTTGGCAGCGGGCGTAGTGGGGGCAATTGAGGTGAAGTCCAACCTTACGACATCAGGCCCGGAGGGGGATTCTGAACTCAGCACAGCACTCAACTCCTGCGTCAGAGTAAAGCAACTCGATCCCGGGCCACTCGTTCCTTGGCCCTGGACCGTTCAACGGACCGATGGGGCTGACACGAAACTTGAGACAATCCCTTACTCAGTCGTGGCATACAGAGGCCCCGCGCCGCCGACTCTGATTGCGCATTTAAAGGAGTGGGGATCGAAGGTTCAAACTCGCCTTCTACCAAACACCTTCACTGTACTCGAAGAGGACTACACCCTGTCGCTTAATGATGGGTGGAGCATCGACCCGGCCAAGCTCCCGGATCCTAGTACTCTCTATTTGATAAGCGAACCTGAAAGTAGTCTTGCTCACCTCTTCGATTTCTGGATGAAATGTGTTCAGGCTTGGACTTTTAACTTCCCATATACCCCGCTGAACCGATATCTGAGACTTGGCTTCAGGCTCGCGTGACGATTCACAGCTATCGTCGCTCTAATGAAGAGCGGTGGAGCCCGCTTCGAAGCAATCGAGGCTTTGAGGTTCTTCCCAAGATATCAGTGAGAATAGAGCCAAATATGGGGACTTTGCTTGTCGGTCCAGCAATGACTTCGCCGACGCAAGGTTGGATCTTCTTTTGTAACAACAACACGCAGGAGGAGTGTTTTCGTCATGGCATCGTGGGTTCGCCAGAGAAGTATCTCACGAATTTCTCCTCTCTCAAGGCGGGGGATCCCGTGCTGTTGTACAATTACGAAGCCGGCATGCTCGTGGGGCACTTCACGGCCACGTCGGAAGTGAAGCTTGATCATGTTCAATTCGAGTGGATCCGTCGGTACCGAGTCCAGGTCCCTCTGGCGCTCGAAAAGCGATTCGCCAGACCGGTGCCCAAAGAGAAGCTCGAGACGATTCCAGGATTGAATTTCAACTCCAAAGGCTACCTTACGAACTTCTCCCTGCCCATGGAAGTCGTCCAGGAACTCCTCGACTTGGCGGAAGGCCGAAAGGAGTCTCTTGGAGAGCCTGGCACGAAAGAGGAAAGTGACTTCAGGAAGAAGTATCCCGCGAACTACCTCTGCTCCGATGGCCACTGGGTTCGCTCGAAGGCCGAGCTACTGATTGACAACTGGCTCTATACGAGGCACCCGCCCATTGCGCACGCCTATGAGCGCCGACTTCCCGTTCCGGAGGAAGCCTACGCGGACTTCTACATCCCCATTGGGGACTGCTACATCGAATACTGGGGCCTTGACACACCAGAATACAGTGCCCGGCAGAGAAGGAAGCTCGAGCTCTTCCGGAATTACAAGTTTCGTGTCATCTCACTCGGGGAGCGCGACATCGAAAAACTAGACGACCTTCTGCCGGGGAAACTACTCAAGTTCTTGCCAAGCGAATTCAGATTTCAATAGTCGAGACCGGCCTTCGGGTTCATGGGGGTAGCGATCCACACATATCATTTCGGCCGCGCGTATTTCTTGTCGAAGACTTCCTGGAGGGCGTCGAGATCCAATAGTATCGCACCCTTCGCCTTGGCTTCCGTAACCATCTCCGGCTCGAACCCGCTTCGAGAGACGAACACGAAGCGGACAGGCCTCCCCCGAAGTCGCTCAATCTTCATTGCCTTGATTTCGAGACGTCGCAAGACGTCGAGGGCCATCGGGTTTTTCGACCAGGTGACCTCGCCCACGAGGACCTCGTTCCTTCCCGCGGCCACGATGTCGATCTCGTCACCCTGTCGATTCCACCATCGCCCGATTTTCTCGAACTCGAGGGGGATGCCCCGCCACTCGCCACCGTTGAGGAGCACCAGGGCTTCACGGGCAACCCGCTCGAACTGCGGCCCGACGAATTCGTCGAGCCCCTTCTCAATGCGAACCCACACGGCCGCTCTCCTCCCGATTTCAAGTAGAGGGCGATTCTCGAACACGAAGCGGTAGTAGAAGGCAAAGAAAGGATCGTCGAACACGTAGCGCGCCTGCCTTCGGACCCCACAGACGGGGTCTTCCATGCGCACGAGGTCGAGATCGTACCGAAGGGTCTCGAGGTATGGACCCAGCCCTCCCTTCCTGACGCCCACCTTACTTTCTAGGCCACGTAAGTCATGGGTGCCCTGCCCGATTTCGAACAGGATCGAATTGTAGCGGGTCGGAAGCTGGAGCTCCATTCGCAGCAGGTTCTGCGGCTCCTCCACGAGGGGGGCGGTGGCAGACAGGAAGGCAGATTCAACCGCTTCTCTCAGCGGACGACCAACGGAGAACTCGTGGTAGTACGGGGTCCCTCCGAACACCGCATACCGCCTCACGCGGTCCTCCTCAGAGAGCTCGGGATAGAGGAGGCGAACGGCGGCGTTTCCGAAGGGGCGCAGTCGAAGATCTGCGGCGATTCGACCGAAGAGGGGTGCGGCTCTCTTTGCCGTAACTCGTTCCATCATTCCCACACTGCTGCCGCACAGCACGATGGTCGGCCCCGTCTCGCGGAGCGTAGTGTCCCAGTGGTGTTGGAGCCGGCTCACGGCTTGGCGGTCCGTTGCAAGCATCCTCTGGAACTCATCAAGGACGACGAATTTCCGATCGATCTGGCGAAGATGATTAAAGAAAGCATCCCATGTCGGGTACGGCATGACGATGGTTCCGATTTCTCCCGCCACTTGGCGGGACAGGGAATCTCGTTGCTGCGGTGAGTCCGCCTCGTCCACCAGGAGATACAGTCCTTGCTCTTCTTTGCACAGCTTCCGGAGCAGCTCGGTCTTTCCGAGCCGCCGCCGACCGTACACCCGGACGAGGACCGGCCTTCCGCCACGCAGCACTTTGCGTAGGCTCTCGAGTTCATGGAACCGATTCACGAAAGGCATAGGATAATGATTGCTATCCTATTAGATAATGTTTGTTATCATGGTACTGAGCACCATTGGGCCGAATCATCGCGTAGCATTCCACGGTGATTGTTGCCCGTTTGGGGAATCAATCCTTCATTCGACTCTGAGGCCAGACCAGCGATCTCGCTCATCGGGAGGTAGCGGGTGGTCCAAGATTCCTTGCTTCTCCCAACTCTCATAGATTAGTTTGAGGTACTTCCCCCACACGAGTCGCGGGATGTACACCCCTTTTCTCGCTCGGTACCATTCGAGTGCATCCCTGTCGCCCTTGCTCGAGTTGCAACTGCGACATGCAGGAACATGATTGCTGATGGCATTGGGGCCTCCCTTGCTGGTTGGAACCAGGTGATCCCAGGAAAGCTCCCCTGTACCTCCGCAGTAGGCGCATTCATTGAATCCCTCTACTGCCATGAGGCGGTCCTCCCGAACGATGTCACTCATGTGGAGTTCGCCGGTTTTCAGCTTAGACATCTTGCTCATGATGAAAGCGAAGTTGTCCTTGAATCCAGAAGAGCGTGCGATGGTCTTCGCCCACTCATAACAGACGAGATCCCGGTACGTCTTCACCGCCGGTGGCGGCATGCTCCCTCTAACGCACCGAGGCGACTATCGGAATAAGAAAGCTTCGACACCGATGGTGAGTTTCGGGAGGATGCGTTACGTTCGATGAGAGCTTGGAGCCATTGTTCACGTGGGGGAGACATTCTGGCGCTATCGTTCCCCGCGTGTCTGAGCGAGCCAGTGACCCAATCACCGCATCAGTCAGCGGGGACGGAGCGGGAGGAGGCTGTGGCATCGGTTCCCGCTCCGATGGTCCGCTGTCCGCCGTCAAGGTCTCTGCGACCAGATCGCGATGATGCTGCGGGTCGCTCCGTATCGCCGGAGCAGGTCGTCGAGGGCCTCGATGGATTCCTCCGGCACCACCACGGCTCCCCGGCCGACGCGCCAGCCACCGGCCTCCTTCAGGAACCCCGGCTTGCGAACGACGTACACCTTCCTCCCGACGCGCTTCCGGGTCTCGTAGCCGTCAATCTCCCGGAGGAACTGGGCGCGCTTCCGCGGGGAGAGCCGCCCCGTCTGGTAGCTTACGAGGCGGAGGGGCTGGAGGTCGAGCTGGTCCGGCGTGAGGACGGGGAGACCGCCGAAGAGGACCCGGCCCTGGCGGACAATGGACTCGAGGAACTGCTTGTCGAAGGCCTCGCGCTCCTCGGGGCGGTAGAACATCACGCTGAACTCGACGTGTAACCGACCATCGAGGCCGACGAGAACTTTCCATGCGGCGTCCTCTGCAGCCCGGTCGCAGTCGATGAAGAGATCGATGTCGCTGTCCTCCTTCGCGGTGCCTCGCGCCGCCGAGCCGAAGAGGACGACCGATCGCACGCCTGGGACCTGGCTGAGTTCCTGGGCTGCGGCCCGGATGGCCTCTGCGAACCTCCGAGGGATCACCCCAGCACCTCCCGGCAGGCGGACTCGATCGTCTCGAAGCTCCTCCGCGCCTTGGCGAGATCGGCCTTCGTCCCGGAGTCGCCGTAGACGAACTTGGCGCGGGCGTGATGGTCCAGGTATCGGAAGGCCTCGGCAACTGCGGAGGACCGGACGCCTAGGATCGCAGGGTTCCGGTCGAGTTCGTCAGGCACGCGATGGTGCTTCTGGATGTGGATCCTTCGCTTCGCCGCGCAGGCCTCGATGAAGTGGTAGGCGCTCAGGAACCACGTCTCGACCAGTAGGCCCGGCTCGTCGATCTTGGTGGCGGCGTGTCGGAACGTTTCCGCCTTCCGCCGGTGGGTCTCGAGGGAGGACATTCGCGTACTAATTACGCGACAGGTATTTAAACCTCTCCCCCGAAGGACCGAAGGCGATAAGGCCATCCGAACGCACCGCACCCGGTGAAGAGACTGCCATCGTCCGAGCGCGGATCGAAGATCGCAGCAACAAAGCCGGTCACCGAGGATGGCGACCTCAGAGACAATCTGATGCGATTGTCGTCGGACGCCTTGGTGAATCTCTGCTCCCGAAGTGACAATTGGCTCGGAAGCTTTGTAAGCGGAGAGAGGCCTCCGGCCGCCCATGGCCGTCGACCTGCGGGAAACGAACATCGACCCCACACGCCCCGAGTATCGGAGGATGCTGTAGAACCTCCAGAGCAACATCCTGAAGCCGCACGGGCGGACGGAATCCGACCACCTCTTTCTGCGCTTCACCGCGGGCGTCGCGGCCGTGAGGAGCTGGATCCGGAGGTTCGCCGCGGAGGAGATCGCCTCCGCTTGGAAGCAACTCGACGAGACGGACGCCTATCGGCGCGATGGGGCCCGCGGGACTTCGGCGCTCCCGGCGAGGCGTTCCGAAACGGGATGAAGGAGCGGGCCTTTGCGGTAATCGCCCGGAACCGAGACCCGCGTCCGTCGGAGTGGGAGGAACCCTACCG
>Ga0073934_10011786_pt1 | contig 10473 bp, 6 predicted proteins | sample LarsenN4metaG_FD_76834 | JGI IMG/M metagenome (GOLD analysis project Ga0073934, IMG submission 76834) | Hot spring sediment bacterial and archeal communities from British Columbia, Canada, to study Microbial Dark Matter (Phase II) - Larsen... ... | reverse complement strand
TCGGGCATTCTTGTGGGTGTTCATTCGGCTGAGCTCCTGTGGGAAGCGGGTTGGGTTGCACCTCCCAGTCTCTCAGACTCAGTCCGAATGAACAGAAACAACCTATTGGGCCATCACAGCTAGTGCTCGCGGCATGGGATCGTTTGTGGTCCGACCTGCGGCAATGAGCTGGAAGGCGCTGTGGCGGCAGTTGAGCGCAGCCGATCGTGTCGCGGCGGTGGCGGCCCTCACCGATGGAGCGAAATCCCCGGAAGCGAAGCGCGCACTACTGTACATGTTCGCTCGCCGGCTGAACATGCGCGAGCAGACGCTGCGCGGCTGGCCGCGGGAGAAGCTGGTCGAATTCGTTGCGAGTCGTGGCGAACTCGCCATGCCGGAAGAGGTACTGCGCGAGCTGCTCGATTCGCACGTGCGCGTGCGGCACGCGGCGCTGCTGCGCTCGATTTATCGTTGCCTGAACCACGAGGCGCCGGAGAAAGGCGACCCGCTATCTCTTGCTGCGCCAATCCTCCCGGAGGCGGCGCGCGCTTGCCTGCGCGCGGTCAGCGCCGAGTTCGATGCGGCCGACCTGCGCCTCGTCGTCGGCTTCCTTCGTCTGCAGCACGAAACGTGGGAACCGCTCGCCGAGGCGCTGCAGGACGAGCCGCCGCGGCACGGAGCGCCTCCTGCACCGCCGGTGCAGAAAGACCCGCTACAGGTGCTTCAGGGATTCACGACCGTGGACCGCGTAGTGATCGAGCACATTGTCGCGACGAGTTCCCGCGCCGAGGCCGCACTGGACGAACGCCAGATTGACGATCTCGTACATACGCTGATCGCGCTGAACCCGCTGCGCAAACGCAGCTACTTCACGCTCGGTTACGCGGACGTGCTCGTTGCGGGTCGCCGGCAGGATTTCTCGCGGCCGGAGTTCGACGACGAGCGACGCAGTTGGTACCTGACCGGTGTGCTGCTCGGGCTGGCGCGCCAGAACCGCTTCGAAGAACTCGGTACCCTGGTCAAGGCTCGGGCAGACGACTTCCGCCGCGCGGCGGCGCTTTCCGGTCCCGGTGCCGCAATGGCGAGGGCGCTGTTGCCCGCGCTCGTGGCCGGCGGCTGCACAGGCGAAGCGGCGCTGCTGATCGAACAGCATGCGCGGGACGGCGGTATCGAGGTCGCGCGGCTAGCGCTGGCGCAGGTGACCGATCGGCTGCGCGCGGGCGCGGCGGCCGACGCGCTGACACTGGTACGCCCCCTGTGGGACGCCGTGGGCGCGCAGTCCGACCAGGAAGGCGATGACGCCGAGTGGGGGCAGCTTCGTCGCTCGCTCGCGCGCCGGGCGGGCCAATGCCTGCAGGCGCACGGCGACTTCGAGGAGGCGGACCGCTTTCTCGTAGATGCGGGCCGAAGCGGTGACGACGAACATCGCGCTCGGGTGCTTGCGGACCGCGGACTGGTGGCGACGCGGCTGCGAAGCGTGTTCGAGCTGACGTTGCCGGCGACGAGAGACGAACGGCGGATTCGGGTCGAGGCGCTGGCGCGCGGCGAGCCGCTGTTTCGCGCGGCGCTGCAAGCGTGCCCGGGCCGCATCGTGATCGCCCTGCTCGCACTCGGCCTGCTGCAATACTTGCGCTGGCGCCTGGAGGAGCAACGCGATGCACAGCGACGCGACGAGGCGATCGCACTGCTCGAGGGCGCCATCGCCCAGATGCGGCTGACGGATGCGGCGCCAACCTACGAACGATCCGGTCTGCTCGGTCAGACGCTGTTCATGCGCGCGGTGCTGCTGATGCATCGTCTCGACGCGGTGGACGTCAGCGCGGCGTTGCAGGCATGGCGTGCGATCACGCCGCAAGCCGGCAAGTTCCCGGCAGAGGATCTGCAGCTGCTCCTCGAAGTGGCGGAAATGGTCGGCGACGAGTATGTGCGGGAGCTCTCGGAGTCCATCTGGCGCGAGCGCCGGCACGAGGCGCTCGATCTGTTGTTGCCGGCGGTGCGCCTGGAGCGCTCGGCCTCGCTGCGCGAGGCGCTGCAGCAGCATGCACTCGATGCTGCGACGCCGCGCGCCGACCGGCGCCGTATCTGGTTCGCGCTGATTCCCGCCCGATTGCGCGCGCGCGAGCTGGAGGCGGCGGCTCGCGGGCTGGATGCCCTCGAAGAGCTCGCCGAGGGCAACGAGGGTCTGAGCGAGATCATGCAGTTCCTCGCCACGCCGGCGAATTACGACCCGGCCTGGACCGAGCAAGACGCCATGTGGGTGCAGCTACGCCTGGCACGCCGCGCCGGCGACAATGCAGCGGCGGCGCGGTATCTGGAATGGCTGTTTTACCGCGTGCGCGACGACGATCCGGAGCTGGCGCACCAGATCCTGGAGACGGCGACCGCCTGGCGGCTCTCCCCCGACCCGCTGGCACAGCTGCAGAACGCGCTTCCGGCAGCGCCGGACGAGCCGCCACATGCGGATGCGGAATCCCGGCTGCGGGACGGTGAAACCGTCCGCGTGGTGTTCGTCGGTGGCAACGAGACGCAGGCGCAGTACGACGAACGCATCCGCGCGTCGCTGGCGCGCGACTATCCGGGGTTGCAAGTGACATTTCATCACACCGGGTGGACATCGAACTGGGGCCAGCAGCTTCCGGGACTCGTGCGAGACTGCAATGCCGCCGACGCGGTGGTGCTGATGACGATGATGCGCACGATGCTCGGCCAGCAGTTGCGCGCGCAACTGCGATGCCCGTGGGTTTCCTGCGTGGCGCGCGGCGAGGCGGGGCTGCGGCGCAGTATCGTGAAGGCGGCCTGTGTGGCGCTGGCGAGGCGCGCCGGGACGGCCGCGGATGGCGCCCGTTCCAGGGATTCCCTCCGGTGAGTCCGATGGACGCCCTCGATCCGCTGCGCCGCGTGCTGGCGGCCAAGGCCGCGCTCGACAACGGCTGGGACCTGCCGCCCGCCGACGAAGCCGGTACCCTGCGCTGCGGCTCGGTGCGGTTTGCCGTTCAGGCCCGGGTCGGCGCCGCCACCGGCGGCGGCTTCGCGGTCGCGTTCTCGGACGCGCGCCTGCCGCGCGAGTTGCGACGATCCGGTTTCGAGGCCCGGCAGGCCGGCGAGATCGTCGTCGGCAGCGATCGCGACCTCGATCGACTGATGCGGCGCGCGGCGGAGCTTGCCCTGAGCCTTCCCGAGGCGCCGCTCGCCGAATACAACCGAATGGTCTCCGGCGCGATGGTCAAGCGCACGGAGGCCGAGCGCCTGGTCAAGCAGCGCATCGGCCAGGAGTGCTTTCGCGCCGCGCTGCTCGCGCTGTGGGACCGCCGCTGCGCGGTGACCGGGCTCGACGAGCCGGGGCTTCTGCGCGCCAGTCACGCCAAGCCCTGGGCCGACTGCGAATCGGATCGCGAACGGCTGGATCCTTTCAACGGGCTTCTGCTTGCGCCGCATCTGGACGCGTTGTTCGATGGCGGATGGATCACGTTTGCCGACGACGGTGCCCTGATGGCCAGTCAGGCACTTGCCCCGACGGCGCGCGCGGTGCTGCTTGCTCCGGACTGGCGCGGGCTGCGATGGATGGCGCCCGAGCACCGGCCATACCTGGCGTACCACCGCAGGCACGTCTTCCGTGGCGCCTGACAAGCTACGGGGCTCACCCAGTGAGCCCGGATTGTTCGATACTGCGCCTCGACAACCGGATGGGGGTAACCCGAGGGAACGCTGATGCAGCCGGGTGATCAAGTCAGGCTCAGGCTGGATCCGAGCAGCACGGGCGTGCTGCTGCGAGCGAAACCGAGAGAGGCGCTGACGCTGTGGCTGGTCCGTTTTCCCGACCGGACGAACTGGATCCCCGAGGATCAACTGGAGCTGGTAACCGAGACGCCAGAAGAGCCGATCGAGCTGCTGCAGCTGGGGAAACTCGCGGGTGCGTCGGCGCTCCGCAGGCTCCTGACCCATGTGCGCCTGAGCGGGCGACTGGCGAACGTCGTCTACAGCATGGAGACGACGAACACCGAGTTCTATGCGCACCAGTTCAAACCGGTACTGAAATTTCTGAATTCCCCGGCAAACGGTCTGCTGATCGCCGACGAGGTCGGCCTCGGCAAGACGATCGAGGCGGGTCTTGTCTGGACGGAGTTGCGCAGCCGCTTCGACGCGCAGCGGCTTCTGGTGCTGTGCCCCGCCGTCCTGCAGCCGAAGTGGCAGGCCGAACTGCGCGAGCGCTTCGGCGTCGAGGCAGAGATTGCGGATGCGAGGCGCACGCTCGATGTCTTGCAGGCGGGCGCCACCGATGGACGAGCCCGAGGGTTCGCGCTGATCGGCAGCATTCAGGGTTTGCGGCCGCGCCGTGGCTGGGCGGAGCTCGAAAAGGACAATGGCCACGCGGGGACGCAACTCGCGCTGTACCTGCGCGAGCAGGCGCAGGCCGAGCCTCTGCTCGATCTGTTGGTGATCGATGAGGCGCATTACTTGCGCAATCCGGAAAGCATGAATGCCGCGCTCGGCCGGCTGCTCAAGGCAGTGGCCGAACATGTGCTGTTGCTGTCCGCGACGCCCGTGCACTTGAGCAGCGAGGATCTTTACTACCAGCTCAACCTTCTCGACGAGGACACGTTCAACGATCCGCGGCTGTTCGACGAGGTGCTTGCCGCCAACGCGCCACTTGTCGCTGCCCGAGATCTGGTCTTGTCACCGAATGCGAACCGTCAGCAGATCCTCGAAAAGCTGCGCGAGGCAAGTCGGCACGAACTGTTGCGCAACAGTCGCCAGTTGCGCGCGCTGATCGAGGAACTGGAACGGAGCGACCAGCTTGCGGACTCTCGGCTCCGCGCCGAGGTCGCCTGGCGGCTGGAAACCTTGAACTTGCTCGGCCACGTCGTTTCGCGAACGCGCAAGCGTGAGGTCAGTGAGTGGGTCGTTCAGCGGGAGGCGGTTCCGGAAGCGATATCCATGACACCGGTGGAGGCGAGCTTTTACTGGAACGTCACGCAGATCGTCCGGGAGTATGCGGAAAAAGTAGCCGGTGTCGAGGCGTTTCTCGTCTGCATGCCGCAACGGCAGATTTCGAGCTCGATGCCGGCGGCTTTGCGCCACTGGAAAGCGCGCGCCCTTGGGGCGGACGCCGAGGAGCTTTTCGAGGATCTCGGCTACGAGGCGGATGAAGAGGCCGCCTCGGGCCCTCTGGTCGCCGAGATCGTGCGGCGTGTCGCCGCCACTGCGGATCTGGAGGAGCTCGAACGAAACGACAGCAAGTACGCGCGCTTCGAAACGATCGTGCGCGATTTCCTGGCCAAGTATCCGGTCGAGAAGATTGTCGTGTTCTCATATTTTCGGGCGACGCTCGGCTACCTGGCGGAACGCCTGGCAAAAGCAGGCATCGAGGCGGTTGTGCTGTCGGGCGGCTCGGCGCTGGAAAAGAGCCAGGTCATTGAGCGCTTCAGGAGCGGGAGCGACTTGCGCGTGCTGCTGTCCTCGGAAGTGGGCAGCGAAGGTATCGATCTTCAGTTCTGCCGGGTGATGGTCAACTATGACCTGCCCTGGAACCCGATGCGGGTCGAACAGCGAATCGGCCGGCTCGATCGGCTCGGTCAGGAAGCGAAAAAGATCACGATCTGGAATCTCTTTTACCAGGGCACGATCGACGATCGAATCTATAGGAGACTTTACGATCGGCTGCGCATCTTCGAGCGCGCTCTGGGAGGGCTCGAGGAGATTCTGGGGCGGGAGACGCAGAAACTGACGCTCGGCCTGTTGAGCGGCAGGCTGACGCCCGAGCAGGAAGAGCAAATGATCCTCCGCGCCGCGCAGGTGCTGGAGAACGTGAGATTGCACGAGGAACAGCTCGAAGCGAACGCGGCCAATCTGGTCGCCTACGGCGACTACATTCTCAATCAGGTCAAGGCAGCGCGCGAACTGAAACGCCTGATCAGCGGTGGCGACATCGAGCGCTATGTGGTTGACTATGTCCAGGAACAGTATCCCGGATCGAACTTTACGCTGGTGGATGCGGAGTCGCGCACCTATGACATTGAACTGTCGTTCGAGGCAAAGGCTGCGTTGGGAGAATTTGTCGAGCGGAGCCGTCTGCACGCGTTGACTGCATTGCACCGGCCCTCGTCGGGGCCGTTGCGTTGCCGGTTCGAAAATCGTGTTGCAAGCCCCAACGCGCGGCGCGTCGAGCTGCTCGGACAGCTGCACCCGCTCGTTCGCTTTGTAAGCACGCAGCTGCGGGCGCGGAGGGAACGCGGCGAGCAGCCGTTCTGGCCGGCGGTGGCCGCCCGGGTCGATGCAGGCGCGCTGGCCGGGCGCGCCACACTGGGGTACTACGTCTTTGCCGTGTTTCACTGGTCAATCGAAGCCTTGCAACCCAAAGAGCACCTGCATTACTCGGCGGCCCAGCTATGGCCCTCGGTCGAGTACCTGCCTGACGACGATGCGGAAAGATTGGTCATGACTACGGTCTCGGCAGGCGAGGAGTGGCTCGGAGCGACGGGCGGCGCCATTGACCTCGAGGCGGCGGGGGAGTGCGCGGCTGAGCTATGCGCGAAGAGCAACGAGCGGTACGAGCATTTCGTGAAGCTGGTGAAAGACGAGAATGAGGACAGAATCAATGTCCAGCTTACAGCGCTCGATCGGCACCTCGACAACCAGGTGCGCAAGCTCGAGGACATTCGGCAGCGCCATCTTGCGGCGGGCCGCGTTCCTCTGGCGAAAGCGACTGACGGGCTGATCGCCAAACTCCGCGAGCGCGTCAACATCCGCCGCGCGCGCATCGAGAACGGCAGGACGGTGCGCGCTCGCCCGGAACTGGTTTGCGTAGGCGTGATCAAGGTGGGTTGAGGTCAACCTTCGACGTGAGCGTGGCGGACTGGAAGGAAAAGCTCAAGGAACTGAAGCGTCGCATGCGTAGCGGCGCGACAGGGGTGCATGAACACGCTCGGCCTGCAGCGGCACCCGCGAAACCCGTGGTGCCGCGCACGCAAATCCGCGACTTGTGCGTCGGTCTGGACTTCGGCACATCGGCAACCAAGGCTGTCGTCAGGCTTCTGCCAGCCGGTCCGGCGTATGCCGTTCCGCTTGGCGAGGAGACGGTGACACCCGAGACGTACCTCGGTCGAACGCGGCTGTGGATCGGAGCGGATGGCAGTCTGTCCTTGAATCCGGACGGCGATGGACGGTGGGCAGAGGCGCTGAAGGTCCGTCTGATGGATGAGCCGTGGCAAAAGCAAAACATCGCGATATCGGGACTTCAGATCGAGGCGCGGGCCGTGGACCTCGCCGCGGCCTATCTTGCACTGACGCTGCGCAGGATCTTCGATTGGTGCCGCAGCAAGGTCCTGCCGGACCTGGGCGACGTCGCCATCCGGTGGTCGTTCAATCTGGGTATTCCGGTGCGAGACTGGGATGCGCAGACGATCAAGAGCGCGTTTCTCACCGCTGCGCGAGCCGGCTGGCACCTAGCGCGCGAAAAGGAGAGGGTAGATCTCCGCTGCGCGGCCGCCGTGGTGGACAGAGCCAGCGGCGATTCGTTCACGCCAAGAGATATCAATCGAGAATCGCTTGAAGTTGTCCCCGAGGTCGCAGCCGGCGTCGCTTGCTATGCCCGCTCGCCGCGGCGGAGAGCAGGACCTCATCTGTTCGTCGACATCGGCGCAACGACGTTGGATGCGAGCATGTTCTTGCTCGTAGAGGACGAGGGAGACCTCGAGTACGTGTTTCTTTCGGCCGAAATCGATAGCGCGTTGGGTGCGTTGCGGCTTCATGGCCATCGTGCGAAGGAGCTCGAGCGCCTTGCGTTGGTGCGCGTTCCGCCGTCGGATCCGCTTGCGCCGGTACCGCAGACTGCACGGGGCTGTCTTCCGAGCGAGCAGCAGCTCCTGCGGATCGATGCAGAGTTCGCAGAGCGATGCGTGCTCAGGCTTGGCAGCGTCGTCTATCATGCGAAGAAAAAATCACCTCATGACCTATCCGTGCGGGACGACGGGCCGTCTGAGCCGATCTCCGTCTTGATCAGCGGTGGCGGTGCCAGTCTCGAGCTGTATCGCGAGGTGATTCGAAAGGCGGAGCAGAATGCCAGGCCCGGAGGGCGCCAGGGCCTGCGCATCCGGCCTTTCCGGAACGTGCCGATCCCGGAACCGCCGGACTTGCGACCGACCGGACTGCCTGCGGAGCTATGGCGGCGACTGGCGATTGCCTACGGGCTGAGTTACCGGAAAGACGACATAGGGAAGTTCGTTCCGGAGTCCGCGGTTCCGGACATGCCGCTGGCAAAGCCGCGCGAGGACGTTGGGGCCAAGTACGTGAGCAAGGACCAGGTGTAGCGTCCTCGCCATCCGCCGCGCCGGTCGAGGGCATCGTAACCGTCGCGGCCGGCGTGGCGCGCTCGCACGCTCGATCGCGTTTCGCGCGAGAATCCAGCCCGGGAGCTTCCAGGGCCGGCTGACTGGCGGCACCGGCTGCGAGGAATTCGAACATGGGCGATCGGCTGCCGATAGAACCTGCGCTGCTCGCGGCGCTGTGCCGGCGGCACGGCATCCGCAAGCTGTTCCTGTTCGGCTCGGTGCTCAAAGGTACGGCGCGGCCCGACAGCGATATCGATCTGCTGGTCGAGTTCGAGCCCGGTCGCACGCCCGGGCTGATCGGGCTGAGCGCGATCGAGATCGAGCTTGGGCGGGCGCTGGGTCGAAAGGTCGATCTGCGCACTGCACAGGACCTGAGCCCCCGTTTCCGCGCCGACGTCTTGCGCCAGGCCGAAGTCGCCTATGAAGCCTGAGGATCGCGCGCGGCTCGAACACATGATCGAGGCCGCACGGTTGGCGCTGCGCTTCACCGCCGGGCGGTCGCGGGCGGACCTGGAGACCGACCTGATGCTGCTGTACGCGGTCGTGCGCGCGCTCGAGATCGTCGGGGAGGCAGCGAGTCGAGTCTCGGCGGAAGGGCGCGCTGCGGCGCCAGATGTGCCGTGGCCCGCGGTCATCGGCATGCGCAACCGGCTCGTTCACGCGTACTTCGACATCGACAGGGATGTGGTGTGGAAAACGCTGGTCGAGGAGCTGCCGCCGTTGCTCGCTGCGCTCGAAGCGGCGCAGGTGCGCGGCTGACCAGCTGCGAACGAGGGGCGCGTTCGCAGAACCACCACGCCCGGCCCGGGTCTGACCAGGTTTTTCTTAGTCCTCCGCCTGCACCACCGGCTTGTGCGCCGCGGCGAGCTTTTGCTGCAGGGCGGGCGGGGCGACCTCGTAGTGGCTGAACTCCAGCGTGTACGAGCCGTGGCCGGCGGTGAGCGATTTCAGCCGCGCCGGAAAATTCTCCAGTTCCGAGAGCGGCGCCTGGGCGCTGATCTGCACGGTGCCGGGCCGCGGCGAGTCGGTGCCCTTGACGTGGCCGCGGTGGGCCGAGAGTTCTCCCACGATGTCGCCCATCGCCGATTCGGGGGCGACGATCTCGATGTTGACGATCGGCTCGAGCACGATCGGCCGCGCCTTGGCGAGCGCGTCCAGAAACGCCTTGCGGCCGGCCTGCATGAAGGCGATGTCCTTGGAATCCACCGGGTGGCTCTTGCCGTCGTACACGACGACGCGCAGATCCTGCATCGGAAAGCCGGCCACGTACCCGGATTCGAGCACCGAGCGTACGCCCTTTTCCACCGACGGGATGAACTGGCCGGGGATCGCGCCGCCCTTCACCTGGTCCACGAACTCGAAACCCGAGCCGCGCGGAAGCGGCTCGACGCGCAGGAACACCTCGCCGAACTGGCCGGCGCCGCCGGTCTGCTTCTTGTGCCGGTTGTGCCCCTCGGCGCGCGCGGCGATCGTCTCGCGGTACGGGATCGACGGCGGACGCGTCTCCAGATCGAGCTTGTACTGCGACGACATCTTCGCGAGCATCACCTTGAGGTGCATCTCGCCCAGGCCGCGCATCACCGTCTCGTTCGCGTGGGCGTTGTGCTCCAGGCGGAAACACGGGTCCTCGGCCGCGAGCTTGTGCAGCACGTCGGAGACCTTCTGCTCGTCGCCGCGCTTCTTCGGCCGCACGGCGAGACCGAACACCGAGGTGGGCAGCTCCAGCGGCCGCGCGTGCAGGTGCGCGTCCTCGGCCGAGTCGTGAAGGACGTGGTCGAACTGGATCTCGTCCACCTTGGCGATCGCGGCGATGTCGCCGGGCAGCGCCTCGTGCACTTCGGTCTGCTGCTTTCCGCGCAGCATGTAGAGGTGTCCGGCCTTGATCGGCTTCCTGCCCTCGCCGATATAGAGCTGCGTGCCGGCGGTGATGCGGCCCTGGTGCACGCGAAAGACCGCGATGCGCCCGATGTAGGGGTCTATCTCGATCTTGAACACGTGCGCGAGTGCGTGGCGCCCCGGATCCGGCACCGGCTGGAACTCGACCGGCTCGCCGCCGCCGGCCGGAATCGAGACGTACATCGGCGGATTGCCCTCGGTCGGGTTGGGCAGCAGCTTCACGATCACGTCGAGAAGCTCGGCGACGCCGGCGCCGGTCTTCGCCGAGGTG
>Ga0073934_10011785_pt1 | contig 10473 bp, 4 predicted proteins | sample LarsenN4metaG_FD_76834 | JGI IMG/M metagenome (GOLD analysis project Ga0073934, IMG submission 76834) | Hot spring sediment bacterial and archeal communities from British Columbia, Canada, to study Microbial Dark Matter (Phase II) - Larsen... ... | reverse complement strand
CACCGGTCGCGTCGTCGATGCGCTCGGCTTACCGATGGCGTCCGCCGCGCAGGTGACGCTGACACGATACGGTGATCATGCAGCCTTCCTGGAGACCCGCTTCGATGCGTTCACCGACAGTGGTGGACGGTTCAACTTCGGGGACGTTCCGTTGGGGGCGTTCACGGTGACGGCGACACTGGTGGGCAGTGGGCTGGCGGGCCACGCCGGTGGCGTGCTGAGCGCTGCCGGCGGGGCCGTGGGTGACGTCGAGATCGTGCTCGAACCGGCCGGGGCCGTTGGCGGCGTCGTGCTGCTGTCCGACGGGATGCAGGTGGCCCAGGGCACGAGCGTCACCCTGAGCGGAACGAGCGATCGGACCGGACGCTCGTTCGTGGTGTCCGCTGCGACGGCGAGCGACGGGGGCTACGTGATCACCGACCTGCCTCTCGGTGCGTTCACCATCACCGCCTTCGAGCCGATGAGCCGCGGACTCGGTGTGGTCAGCGGGCGGATCGACGGCGCTGGGGTGACCGTGGCCGCACCACCGATCGTTCTCGACGACACCGTTCCGGCAGTCGTGAGCGTCTGGCCGGTGAACGCCGCGACGGGTGTGGCGTTGAACGCACCGGTCGTGATCACGTTCTCGGATGCGGTCGACCCCACCAGCATCACCCCGGACAGCGTGATCGTCCGCGCGGCCGGCAGCGCGCTGAGCGGTAGCCGCACGGTGAGCGCGGACCGTCTCGAGGCCACATTTCGGCCCGCCGAAAACTGGCCGGAGCTGACGACGCTGACCGTCGAGGTGAACGACCGCGTGCACGACGATCTCGGGCGGGCGATTCCGTCCGTCTTTCGCTCGGCGTTCCAGACGCGTGACGTCACACCACCCAGCGTCTCGCGTCTCAACCTGGTGCACGGACAGATCGTGGTGCAGTGGAGTGAAGGCATGGATGGCGCGCGCGCAGGTACCATGACGGTCGTGGAAACTCCGGGTGGCGCGGCGGTCGCTGGAACCAGCGGCTTCAGCAGTGGCGGCCAGATATTGGTGTTCGAGCCGAATGCCGCACTCGCGGACGACCGCACGTTCACCGTGACGGTGAGTGGATGGCGCGATGCGTTCGGCAATCAACAGTCCATGCCGTATACGGCGCAGGTGTCCACGACGGATCACCACGCGCCGGCCATAGTGTTGCGGAGCGACGCCGGCGCCGCGGCCGTCAGCGGGCAAATGCTCACGCTGCGCGCCGAACCGCTCGACGGTGCCGGCGACATCGCCGTTGTGGACTTCCTGTCTGCCGACGGCCGGTTGCTGCGCGCCGATGATGCTGCTCCGTTCACGCATGTGTTCGTCCTCGATGGCACGACCACGATCACCGCGCTGGCGACGGACTTCGCGGGCAATCGCAGCGAGCCGGTACGCCTCACCATCCAGGCCCAAGCCAATCGGCCACCGCAGGTCCGAATAACGGATCCGCCGACTGGCACACTGGTGGGGACGGGACAGGGGCTCACGGTTGTGGCGGTTGCCGATGATGACCTAGGCCTCGATGAGATGCAGCTGACGGTGACCGGAGCCCAGCTGGCGACGACGCAGGTGGTGCGAATCGGCCCGGGTCTCCGCAGCGCCGCGGCGACGTTCACTGTCACGGCCCCCGCATCGGCCGCAGCCGACAGCAATGTGATGCTCTCGGTAGTGGCTCGCGACACACAAGGTGTTCCCAGCGCCCCGGACGCGGTCACCATCGCCATTGTGGACGCCAGCGCGCCGAGTGTGCGTATCACCTCGCTGCTGGGGAGCTTCATCGTGAGCCCCGACACCACGATTCCCGTGACCATCGAGGCCGATGACGTCGCCGGCGTGACGCAGGTCCGCCTCCGCACCGAAGGCGGCGTCGTCATGCAGGAGTCGCGCGACCTCGCGCCACCGGTCAACACCGCCTTCGCGACGTTCAGCCTGATCGTGCCGGCGACGGCGCCGGATGGCAGCACGATCACACTGATCGCCGAGGCGGTCGATAGCGCGGGCAATCTGGGCACGGCGCCGCGCCTCGCGCTGACGGTCCGCGACGCAACGCCGCCTACGGTGACGATCGAGGCACCGCTCTCGGGCGTGGAGCACATCGCCGGCGGCGGCGTGCCGGTGACGGCACGCGCCGCCGACAACGGTGCCGTCCGGTCCGTGAGCTTCTTCGTCGACGGGCGCCTGGTGGCGACGGACACGACCGCGGACGCTGGCGGGCGTTACGCGGCAACTTTGATTGCGCCGCGCGGCGCCGCCGGCACGACGTTCGGCGTGCGTGCCGAAGATGTCCAGGGCAACATCTCGGCGATGGCGACGGTGACGCTGCCGTTACGGATCAATCACCCGCCCATCGCAGAGGCCGGTGTGGACCGTACGGTGCTGACGGGGGCGTATGCCACGATCAGCGGCGCTGCAGCGTACGACCCCGACGGCTCCGCGCTGAGCCATCGTTGGCGCATCGCCAGCCGTCCCGCAGGGAGCGCGACGTATCTGTTGAGCACAACCGCCCGCGATGCCGTGTTCCGCCCAGACGAGGCAGGCGATTACCTGCTCAGCCTGATGGTCAACGATGGCATCGACGACAGCGCCGAGGATACGATCATTGTGATGGCACGCCTCGCGACGCCGACTCCGACGGTGACGAATACGCCGACCGCGACGCCGACGCGCACCGCAACGCCCACGCCCACCGCGACGCCGTCATTCACCCCGACGCCGAGCTTCACGGCGACACCGACGGCGTCGAGCTACTCCGCGGAAGTGCTGGCCGACGGTCCGATCGCGTTCTGGCGCCTCGGCGAGGGCGGCGCACCGCTCGCCGCGGACAGCTCGGGGCACGCGCACAGCGGCACGTACGTGGGCGCCCCGGCGCTCGGGGTGTCCGGAGCGATCCGTAACGATGCCGACACCGCGGCCATGTTCAGCGGAACCCAGTCCGTGGACATCACCGATCGCACCAACGCCGCGTACAACCCGAGCGCCATCAGCATCGAAGCATGGATCAAGACCACCTCGACCGCCTGGATGAACCTGGTGAAGCGCTACAACAACCTCGTCGGATTGCCGCAGCTCTGGCTGCACGTGCAAGGTGGCAAGGTGCAGCTGGAGATTGGCACCGGTGGCGGCTGCAGCAGCCGAACCCCACGGCTGCAGTCGGTGCGCACCGTCAACGACGGTGCCTACCACCACGTCGTCGGGACATACGACACGGCCGGATTCCTCCGCCTGTACGTCGATGGCTTTGAGGACGTGGCGCTGCGGGCGTCCACCGGCGGCATGTGCGCGTTGACCAGCACGGTGCTCTTCGACCTTGCGGCGAGCGGGCTCGGTGCCGGAGCACTCAATGGCACGCTCGACGAGGTTGCGCTGTACGGCTCCGCGCTGTCGCCCAGCCGCGTGCTGCAACACTACCTGCGCGGCAGCGACAAGCGGTTCATGTCGCAGAGCGTGCGCCTCTACATGGATGGTATCGGCAGCGCGACGACCTCATACCTGTCGCCACCGACCCCGGCGGGCGCGTGGGATGACGCGACGTCGTACGAGACCAACGTGCTGCTGCGGCCCGGGGTCAAGGTCGCCTGTAACGTGATCAATCCTTGCACGCCGCGACAGAACAGCGAGTCGGTCGCCACCGTCGATCATGATGTCCTGCAGGTGCAGTACGCCACGCAAGCACTGCCGGCGCAGACGATCAGCGGGACGCTGGACTGGCGGTTGGCGGTGGGGATTGCCTTCGGGAATCCGAACGCGCACTTCAACTGGCACGTCCACGCCTGGGTGCAGGCGGGCGAGACGGGCGGTGTGCGCGGAACACTGCTCGATAACTACCGCGAGGCGGCCGCAACCAACGAGTGGCCGCTGAGCACGAAGGGCTGGGGGCCAGGCAGTGGCCCCGTGCCGCTCAACCCGGTGACCATACAAGACGGCGATCGCGTCATCATCGAGGTCGGCTACGTCGCGCACAACGGGGCGGTCACCCAGTTCACCGGCGTCCTGCAGCCGCGTAGCGGCGACAATGCCGTCGATCTGGCTGCGGGTGACGGTGCCGTCACCCCCGGCCCGCTCATGCATGCCGGCTGGTTCGAGATCTCCACGTTCGGCCGCGCCGTGGGTCCGACGCCAACGGCCACTCCGAGCTTCTGATGGGGTGAAACCCTTCACTCCGGGGTGTCCATGACCTCTGTTCCCCCGAAGACTCTCCTTTGGAAATCCGAGACGCCGATCAGCTCGCGGCCCTCACCCTAACCCTCTCCCGTGCCGGAAATGGCACGGGCGAGGGGAGCTTACTTTCCATACACTGAGCCGCGGAGAAGACGGTTGTTCCTAATGACTGCAGGGATTACCGCTGCCAGAGTAACCTCGGTAGTTCTTGGAAGGTGGGGTCGCAGAGACGACGGCACCGCTGCTCTCCGTGTCTCCGCGCCGCCGTGGTGAAACTCCTCGAACTAATACACCCACTTGCCGCCGCTGTAGCGGAAGATCTCGGTCACCTCCGTCACCTCGACCGCCTGCGCGGTGCTGTGTTCGGCTTCCGAGATCGTGCCGCCACGCTTTTCATAGCGTACCTCGCGATACACGATCTTGCCGACTGGTACCTTGGCGGAGTCCTTGAGCACGCAGGTGTGCTCGGTGGTGTAGCCGACGTACTCGCCTTTGACACCTTCGGGACGGGTGTCCCACTTGATGTGGCTGACGTTGTGCCGTTCCCGCGCGGCGAGCTTGCCCATCCATTCGGCGCAGAAGGCGTCGAAGGTGGACGCGGCGTCCCCCGCCTGCGCGACGCTCACACACCACCCGATGCCACACGCTGCAATCAGACTCCGCATGCGATGCGCTCCCGCTCACGGTTGTAGCAGCAGCTCGACACGGCGGTTCTGCGCGCGGCCCTCGTCCGTGTCGTTGCTGGCAACCGGTTCGCTTTCTCCCTTGCCGCGAGTGGTCATCCGATTCAGGGCGACGCCTAGCGTTCCGAGGTGGTCGCGCACCGCGCTGGCGCGCCGCCTCGAGAGGCGTTCGTTGTAGGGCTCCGTCCCCTTCGCGTCCGTATGGCCCTCGACGACGATGGTCACCGCTGGGTTCTCCTGGAGAGTGCGCGCCGCTTCGCGCAAGATGGGCACAGAATCGCTCCGAATATCGGCTTTGTCAAAGTCAAAGTTCACGCCCCGGAGCACGATCTTCTTCTTGGTCGGCGGCGGCGCGGGAGGTGGCGGGGGAGGCGGAGGCGGCACCTGCGCCAGCTTGGGCGCTGGCGGCGGCGCGACCGGCATGGTGTACGACAGACTGGCGATGAACCGATACGGCTCCAGGAAGCCGCTCAACCCGAAGTCGCCACCGCCCTGGAGAGCCAGGCCGCGGGCGCTCCGCAGTCGGAGGCCGGCGAAGGTCCAGGTCGGCAACGAGCCGCGCGCCTCGTCGATGATCCCGGTATTGCCGCGGAACTCGCCGAGCAGGTCGCCCGAGAAGCGACCGCGCTGCAGTAGCGGGAGCTGCAGGCCGGCGCCGAACTCGAAGGGCGGATCGAACGTGGCGTTGGGCCCGCGGAAGCGGCGCTGGAGCTGCAGCGTCTGATTCTGGAGCGCGAAGCTGTCGGGCTGGTCGAAGAACAACCCGCCGGCGTTGAGCGTGAGCGTCGCATCACCCCGGCGCGTGTGCAGCAGGACCTTGTCGACGATACCCATGACCTCGTAGCTCTCGCGCCGCCCCCACGTGCTGTTGCGGTCGAGCACCGCAGGGAAGCTGTCGCGACCCGTGCCGACGATGACGGCGCCGAGCAGCGCCGCGCTCACCGGCGCACCTTTCGCCTCGTTCAGCAGGCGGTACTTCAGACCGAGACGCAACCCGCCAATGTCGTCCGTGTGCCGCTGCGTGGCGATGTCGCGTTCGAACTGGATGTACGGCAGCTGCGACGTGAACTCCAAATCGGGCAGGAGACCGATGGCCAGGGTGAACTGGGTGCGCCACAGGTCAATGTCGCTGTGCGGCTGCGAGTCGCCGATGGGACCGTTGAGCGCAATCCCGATGGACGGTTTCCAGGGAGCGAGGACGTCCGTTGTCGGGAGGGTGACCAGGCCCGTTTCACCGGTTTCGGTGGGAGAAGCCCCCGCTACCTGCCCGCCGCTACCCACCAGCACTGAGGCGATGATCGCGACCCAGAACCGCTTCATACCTCCTCCTTTTCTCACCGGCCCGCTCCTAGGTGCGCCGTGGCCTCCCCCGGGGGCGGTGGCAGCGTCCTGCGCAGCCTGCCAAGCCCAAAACGCTAGCCTTTTACCTACCGCGGCGCGTCTGCGCAAGTGAAGCGCGGTAGGCGAGGCCGGCTTGGGCGGCCTGATCCGCCAGTGGAAGGGCGCACGGCCGTGCACGCCGACGCGACCGTCAGCTCCCGCGGAGCGCGAGCTCCTGCGCCTGCAAGTGCTGGATGCGGTCGCGCAGCTCCGCCGCGCGCTCGAACTCCAGCTGCGCCGCCGCCGCGCGCATCTCTTTCTGCAGCGCCGCGATGCGCTTGGGGATGTCGGCTAGCGCCACATATTCCTCGGCTTCTTCGGCCACTCGCGACAGGTCGACGTAGTCGGCTTCCGCGACCTCCGCCCAGCTGCCCGCAATCGCCTTCTGGATCGTCTGCGGCGTGATGCCGTGCTCGCGGTTGTACGCCGCCTGGACGCCGCGCCGGCGGTTGGTTTCATCGACGGCGCGCTGCATCGACTCGGTCATGCGGTCGGCATACATGATCACCGCGCCGTTGACGTTGCGGGCGGCGCGGCCGATCGTCTGGATGAGCGAGCGCTCGGAACGCAAGTAGCCCTCCTTGTCCGCGTCGAGGATGGCGACCAGGGAGACCTCCGGGATGTCCAGGCCCTCGCGCAACAGGTTGATGCCGACGAGCACGTCGAACTCGCCGCGGCGCAGGTCGCGAATGATCTCCACCCGCTCGATGGTCTCGATGTCGGAGTGCAAGTAGCGGACGCGGACCTCCAGCTCGTGATAGTAGTCGGTGAGGTCCTCGGCCATCTTCTTGGTGAGCGTCGTCACCAGCACCCGTTCGCTGCGGGCGATGCGCTGGCGGATCTCCTCGAGCAGATCGTCGACCTGCTGGCCGGCGGGGCGCACGATCACCTCCGGATCCACCAGGCCGGTGGGGCGGATCAGCTGCTCGACCACGACGCCGCCGGCGCGTTCGAGCTCGTAGTCGCCCGGCGTCGCCGACACGTAGATGACGTGCTGTGTCAGGGCCTCGAACTCGGCGAAGTTGAGCGGGCGGTTGTCGAGGGCCGAGGGCAGGCGGAAGCCGTACTCCACCAAGGTCTCCTTGCGCGAGCGGTCGCCGCGGTACATGCCGCCAATTTGCGGTACGGTGACGTGGCTTTCGTCGATGAATAGCAGCCAGTCGTCGGGGAAGTAGTTGAGCAGCGTCGGTGGCGGTTCGCCCGGCGCGCGTCCGGTGAGATGGCGCGAGTAGTTCTCGATCCCCGGGCAGAAGCCCATCTCGCTCAGCAGCTCGAGGTCGTACATCGTTCGCTGCTCCAGGCGCTGCACTTCGAGCAGCTTGTTCTCGGCGCGCAGCGCGGCGATCTGCTGCGCCAGCTCGGCGCGGATGCCGGCGACGGCCTGCTCCATGCGGTCGCGCGTCGTCACGTAGTGGCTGGCCGGGTAGATGGCGATCTTGTCGAGGCGGCGGACGAGTTGGCCACGCAGCGGGTCGATCTCCGAGATGGCCTCTACCGTATCGCCGAAGAACTCGATGCGGATGGCGCGCGCCTCTTCGGACACCGGGAACACCTCGACCACGTCGCCGCGGGCGCGAAACGTGCCGCGGTGGAAGTCGTAGTCGTTACGTTGGTACTGGATGTCGACCAGCTTGCGCAGCACCTGATCGCGGTCGGCCTGGCCGCGCACCTCTAGGAAGACCAGCATGTCGAAGTACGCGTCCGGCGAGCCGAGGCCGTAGATGCAGGACACGCTGGCGACGATGAGCACGTCGTTGCGTTCGAGCAGCGCTTTGGTCGCGGAATGCCGCATCTTGTCGATCTCGTCGTTGATCGACGAATCCTTCTCGATGTAGGTGTCCGTGCTCGGCACGTAGGCTTCGGGCTGGTAGTAGTCGTAGTAGCTCACGAAGTAGCGGACCGCGTTCTCCGGGAAGAGGACCTTGAACTCGTTGTAGAGCTGCGCCGCCAGGGTTTTGTTCGGCGCGATCACCAGCGTCGGCTTGTGCGTCTGCGCGATCACGTTCGCCATGGTGAACGTCTTCCCGGAGCCAGTGACGCCGAGCAGGACCTGTTGCCGCCGGCCGGCGCCCAGGCCGTCGACGAGCTGTGCGATTGCTTGCGGTTGATCGCCTTGCGGAGTGAAGTCAGCGACCAGCTTGAACCGTCCCTCGCGAATCACGCCGGCGGTTATAGCAGAGGACGCCGCGCCACGCCGAGACCCCAGTTGAATTTGCCCCCTCCTTGTGGCGCAATACGGCGCCGAGGAGGATACCCCATGTCGACGCTCGTCGCCGCGCTGGTCGCCGGCGCTGCCTTGTTCCTGGCCGGCGGCGCATTCGCCGATCAGCCGCACCAGTTCACCGTGGTGAACATCGAGTACGAAGGCACCAAGATCTGGGTCCCGTCCACGCTGGTCGTGCACAAGGGCGACACGGTGAAGGTCAAGCTCATCAATAACGTGAAATCCGATCCGAACCAGCACGGCTTTGCGATCGCGGTGTTCAACGTGGCGGCAGTGGTGACGCGCGGGGAGCCGGCGAGCATCGAGTTCGTTGCCGACAAGGCCGGCGTCTTCCCGATCACATGCCAGCTGCACCCGGCGCACGTCGGCGGCCAATTGGTCGTCTTGGAGGAGTAAGGGCCGACCAGCTCGGTGTGAAGCAGCCCCTGGCCGCCTCACGAGAGCCGATTCGGCGAGCTGCTGACGGATCGGACTGTCCCCCGGCCGGGGGGATCCCGCCCCCCCCACCGGCCACCACGCGGCGGCGTGCTGGTGTGACGGTCGTGCAGCTGGTATGCAGCACTGAGAAGCTTTCCAACCACGGGCCACCGCCCAGGAGAGGACCGCCACATGGACCCGGTATGTGATGCATCACTCGAGCGGCACTTGCAGTGCGTCGAGACCTACATGCGGGGTTGCGAGCTGCTGACGTACCCGCGCAACAAGAGCCCATTGCGGGCGGAGTTGACCGCGTTCCTGCTGCGCAAGCTCCCCGATGCGCTTGATCTCTGGGTGGCGCTGGTGAGCCGTGCCTTCGGGATCGCAACGGCGCAGCGGCCGGAGGTGCGCGGCTGGATGCAGGAGGCGATGGTCCGCTGGTTCCGCCACATCGAGGATCCCGAGAACGTCGAGACCTACGTCTATCTGCGCGACCACACGCGCCGCGGCTTCATCTCGCAGTTCCCGGCCTCACGCTTCCTCAGCGGCCAGATGAAGATGCGGCAGGTGCTCGAGGAACAGGTGCGCATGGGGTACGCGGCTGACCCGCTGAAGCGCGAGGCGTTGCTCGCCCTCCTGCACCAGGAGTTCCAGGAGCGCATCCTGCTGGTGACCGATCTGTTCGTCGAGGCGCGTGAGGAGGAGCTGCGCGAGCAGGAGGCCAGCTATCGCCAGGCGACCGACAACGCGCCGGCGGCCATCTTCCAGGTGGATCACGATGGCGGGCGCATCCTCGGCGCCAGCAAGGTCGCCGAGAAGATCCTCGGCTACCGGCGCGATCAGATCGTCGGCATGTGCATCTGGGACTTGATCCCGTCCGACGAGCGCAGCCGTGCCATCCGGCTGTTCGAGGAAACGCGCCGCCGCGGCTACTCAAACCGCGAAGACCTCCACCTGCACACCCGCGGCGGCGAGCTGGTGCCGGTGTTCTTCAACGCCGGCCTGATCGAGTACGGCCAGCATCACTTCTTCCAGATCATCTGCGTCGACATCTCCGACCGCAAGCGTCTGGAGAGCCAGCTGATCCAGTCGGAGAAGATGGCGGCGATCGGCCAGCTCGCCGCCGGCATCGCGCACGAGATCCGCAACCCGCTGGGGATCATCACCAACGCCTTGTACGATCTCGGTGAGCTGGTCGATACCGGCACCCCAGAGGTGGCGGAGGACCTGCGCATCGCCAAGGAGGAGATGGGACGCGTGCAGGCCATCATCAATAACCTCCTGGAGTTCTCGCGCGAGTCGCGCGCCGAGCTCGAGGCAGTCGACATCAACGACCTCCTGCGCAAGACGCTGCAGCTGCTGCAGAAGGGGCTGCAGAACAGCGGCGTCCGCGTGGTCACCAACTTCGCCCCGCTCGGCACCTGCATGGCCAACCAGAACGCGTTGCGGCAGATCTTCCTGAACCTCATCACCAACGCCGTGCAGGCGATGCCGCGCGGCGGCGAGCTGCGACTGCGGACGGCGCCGCTGCTGGACGGCCGCATCCAGCTGGAGTTCAGCGACACCGGTGTGGGCATTCCGCCGGAGGATCTGAAGGACATCTT
>Ga0073934_10011784_pt1 | contig 10474 bp, 7 predicted proteins | sample LarsenN4metaG_FD_76834 | JGI IMG/M metagenome (GOLD analysis project Ga0073934, IMG submission 76834) | Hot spring sediment bacterial and archeal communities from British Columbia, Canada, to study Microbial Dark Matter (Phase II) - Larsen... ... | reverse complement strand
GCCGCCCCCGGCGAGCGCCCTGGAACCGCCGTTGAACATCCCGCCCACCAGACCGAAAAGATTGACCCGGTCGGCAAGGCCGTATTCAAACCGCCCCGCCACTGCGTAATCGTCCTTGGTCACCGCCGTGGGAATCAGCAGTGCCACGCCTTTCCGGTCGCCGTGCACGACCCCGTCGAACAGCACCGTCTGGGCAGCCGCCGAAGCCGTGGGCAGGAGCAGGAACATCAGCAGCAATCCGCGCTTCGCCATCACTTGCCTCCCTCCAAGCAGACTCGATCTGCGGGCACACAGGCTTGGATGCGAAAAGAACAGTGCGGGTTGAAAAACAAACAGTCCGCGGAACACAGCAGTAGTCAAGTGGCTGCTAGTGCCCTCGGCTGGAAGCGGCCTTCTGCACTGCCTCTTGGAATTCCTCCGGCGTGATCACGCCCTTGGCGTAGAGCAGTTGCAGCAGCGCGTCGAGCAGCATCCGGGTTTCGAAGGTCTGTGTGGACAGAGCCACTCCGGCGGTGGCGGCCGCAGCGGATTCCGTCTCGTCGAGCGGCGCGGCCAGGGGCTGAATCTCCAGTTCGGAAGCCGAGATGTTGTAGCGGTCGGGTTCCTGCGGCCGCCCCGTTCCCGTCACTTCGGCGGCGAATTGCGCAGCCAGCCTCCCGACCAGCGCATCGAGCTGCTGGCGGCTCTCCGCTGTCATCTCGGTGAACTGCACGCCCATGCCCATCGAGGGGTGGGAGGCGCGGACGACCCCTTGCGCCTCCAGTGTCGCTTCCGTGGTGCTGACCCGGAGTTGCGCCTGGGTGCCGGAGGCGAGCGGCGCCATCATGTCTACATAGCAACCACCCTCGCTGATGTCGCTCAACAGGCCCTTCACGCTCGCCCCGCTTTCCAACTGCCTCACCTCGACGTCCCCGGGACACCGGTAGCGCGGCGCGGTCCGCCGCTCCTCTCCTGTCCAGCCGGATTCCAGGCTGACCTTGATGGGCCCGGTCACTCCCTCGGCTGGCGCAGGCGCAGGCAGGGCTTCTTCGGGAAGGACGAAATCGTCCCGTTTGGGACTGCCCAGCATGACGCCCCAGATGTACTTGTCGTCAAGCACGCGCAGACCCACCTGCCCCTCGCGCCGGCCCCCGGGCTCGCCTATCCAGGCCACCTTGAAGCGCGCCTTCTCTTTTTTGTACTTCACCTCGACCACGTCGCCGGGACCCTTCAGGCAGGAGATCCAGCGCAGCCGGCACCCGTAGCGGCTGATGTCCACCGTCTCCGCATCTTGGCTGAATGCGTTCCCGTTCGCGTCGGTGCCCGACACTCTCACCCGCAGGTTGATGACGAGACGTTGCTCGCGCCGGCGTCCCACGGTCTCACTCCTCGGGCTGGCTCCCCCGCGGCCGTACCCGCGCCGTCTGAGGAGGGCTCAAGCTAGCTGATGGTAGTGGCGACTCTTGCCAGGGTCAACCTCAACTTCCGTTGCTTGCCGGCTGCATAGACCTCTCCCTTGCAGCGAGATAGACTGAGGGCGCCATGCAGGCTGAGCTCTACGTCGGCACCTCCGGCTACGCCTATCGGGAATGGAAAGGCAGCTTCTATCCCGCCCACCTCCCGGCCGACGAAATGCTCGGTTTCTACAGCCGCCACTTTCGCACCGTCGAGGTTCACTACACCTTCCACCGCTTTCCGCCGCGCCGCACCTTGCAGGAGTGGTTGACGGCGACTCCGGCGGGGTTTCAGGCTGCGCTCGTTGCCCACCAGAGCATTACCCACACCCGCCGCCTGGAAAACATCGAGGCTCCCCTGGCCCGCTTCCTGCAAGCCGCCACCGTGCTGGCGCTGGAACAGCGTCTGGGGCCGCTGCTGTTCCAGGTGCCGCCCGACCTCCCCCGCGACCTGGATCGGCTGGAGGAATTCCTTTCCCGGCGTCCGCGGGCCGCTCGCTTCGTTCTCCAGTTCGCGGATTCCACCTGGTTCAGCGAGGAAGTCTATGCCCTGCTGCGCCGCCACCAGGCGGCCCTGTGCCTGGCGGAAACCGACGCCGGCTCGTCACCCGCCGAGCTCACGGCCGCTTTCGCCTACGTTCACCTCCACCGCAGCGACTACAGCGACGATGACTTGCGCCGGTGGCGAGAACAGTTCGAGGCGTGGCGCGCGCAGGGCCGGGATGTCTACGTCTATTTCAAAAGTGAAACCCCGGGTCGTGCCCCGGCCTGCGCCCGCCGTCTGCTCGAACTCTAGACCGCGCCTGCGCGAACCCGCATTTTTAGCGGCTTTTCTGCTAATTCAGGATTGCGTTCCCCCGAGCCTTTCGCTATAGTACGCGCCGAAAGCGGCGTCTGCCGGGGGCGTCGTCAAGAGTGCGAATCCCGGGGAACAAAAAAAACGACTGGCAGAGGAGAGGCGTAGCAGATGGCAAAGCCAATGACCAAGAGCAAGATCGTGGCGCACCTCGCGGAAAAGTGTGGCACGTCGAAGAAGAGTGTCAACACGTTCTTCGAGGAGCTGTTCAAACTCGCGGTGAAGGAAGCGAAGGGCACGGGCAAGTTTGTAATTCCGGGCCTCGGGCGCGCGGTGAAGCGTCACACCAAGGCGCGCATGGGCCGCAACCCCCAGACCGGCGAGCCGATCAAGATCAAGGCGAAGACTGTTGTTCGTCTTCGCCCGTCGAAGCAGCTCAAGGAAGCCGTGCTCGGCTGAGCGGTTTTCTCAAGGGAATTGGAGGGCGAACGCCTCAACTCTCTCCTTAGGGAGAAGGCTTGAGGTTTTGTCTTCGGGGAGGACAGGCTACTTAGCCTGTCCTCTGTGGCTTCCGGGTGCCCAAAGCCTGTCAGCAGGCTTGCGGGGGGCAAGCGTCCCGCGCCAGGGACTTTCTTGCCCCCTTCCTCTTTCGCCGGGCCGCAGAAATTGCTTGTCCCGCTGCCCCCCGGGCTTTATCGTAGGGGCGCTGACGCCTCGAGTCGGTGTTCCCGGGTTGCTGGAATGAGGCCCTGGCGCCTTCGCCTTACCGCCGTCTTGCTTCTGGTCATCGCCGCCGCGCCGCTGGGCGGCGCGGTCACCTACTACGCTGTGCTGATTCGCTCGCTCGACCCGCTCGATCAAGTTGTGCTCGAGAACGTCAGACTCAACGGCAAAGACCTTCTCCACCGTCTACCCGCCCCCGAAGCCGCTGCGCGGCCGATTCCCAAGAGCCAGTACGACAAGCTGCCCAAGCTGCCCTTTGCGGAGGTGGTTTCCTTCCGGGTCGCGAGCGGGCGACTCGATGTGCGCACCCGCAGCCGCGGCGAGGCGGCGGCGTTGCCGGCAAACTTCAAGGCTTGGCCCCGCGGCACGGCCGAGCCGATGGCCATGGTTCGCGCCGCCACCCTCTCGGGCCGCGTCCTCCCCAACCGCCAATCAGTCTCTTACCCCCTGAAAGAGGGCTGGGTTGTCTATCTGTTTTCTGCGCGGCCCGCGGAGGATGCCGTGAGCTTTGCCGTGGCCGAGACTCGCAACACCCAGGCCGTTTGGGAAGAGTTCCTGCGGAAGTTTCCCGCCAGCCCGCACGTTGCGACCGCGCGCCAGGCGCTCGCTCCCTTCTATCTGGCTCATGCCCGCGCGGCTCTCCAGCGCTTTCAGTCGGCACTGCAGGAAAAGAAGTCTGGCTTTGCGGCTCTGGGCGAGGCCCGCGAGTGGCTCGATCGTATCCGCCCGCTGAACGTGCAGTCGCCGGCCATCGTCGAGCTGGATGCGGCCGTCTCGAAGGTCGAAAACGAGCTTGCCGATACGCTGCGCCAAGCCCGCCTGCTCGCCGAGAACGCTGATTTCCCCGCCGCGCTGCGCACCCTCGAGCCGTTGCGCCACTTCCGCGAGGAGTACCCTGCGCTCGCCACGGAACTGGAAACCATCCCGCGCTTGGCCTCGCGTCATCATCTCAACCAGGCCCGCCAGCTCCTGGCGCGCAACCAGTTTGACGACGCGGTCAAGCAGACGGAGACCGCTGCCTCCTACCTGCCTTCGGATGAAATCCCCCTGCTCCGCCGCGAGATCGAAGTGCAGCGGGTTGCCTTCCTGCGGCAACAAGATATCCGCGAAACCACCACCCGGGTTCGCGAGGCTGCGGGCCGCAAGGACTATGCCACTGCCTTTGACACCCTGGCCGCGCTTTCCCTGCGCTATCCGGACGAGGCGGGCGTCCGGCAGGAACTGGCTTCGCTCCAGGCCACCTACCGCAACACCCTGCTGGCTGAGGTCGCCCCGGTGGAAAAGCTGCACACGCCCATCCGCGGCCCGGCGGATGAAGAAGTTCTGCTGCGGATGCAGAGTCGCCTGGCGCGGCTGAGCGAGTTCGACTCCACCCCGGAGCTTGCCGTCCGCCGCGATCGGCTGAGCACGCATCTGGCCGACTACTACCGCCAGCGCGCCGCTAAACTCGCCCCGGCCACCGCCGCCGAGCTGAGCCCGCTCGCCTTCGCCTACCTCCAGCAGGCCTATCACTTCGCCCTGAACAAATCGGACTTCGCCACCTTCGTCCCGTGGCGCGAGCGGCTGGAAAACCAGTTGCGCATCCGCGTCGCCCTCACCTTCCGCGATCAAACTCCGGAATCGTCCGGCCAGTACGCCATCGCCGAGCTTTCCGCCCGCCTCAGCCAGGCCATCCAGCGCTCCGGTCTGCCCAACGTCCAGGTACTGGAAACCCGCAGTGAGGGCAGTGCCCCGGTGCTCGAATTCGTCGTCGAGCTCCTCAGCACCTCCGTGCGCGAGGAGAGCCAAGTCGAAGCTATCAAGTCGGAGTATTCAGCGGGAATGATGCAGGTGCCGAACCCGCAGTGGCGCGATGCCAAGGCTGACTACGACCGCGCGGTGGAAGCCTTCGAGCAGACGCGCAATCGCATCGAGCAGGAGCGCCGGCGCAAGAAGCCCTCCGACAAGGAGCGCCGCGCCCAGGAGGATACCCTGGCCAAGGCCGACGCCGCCCTCAAAGAAGCCAAGCAGAAACTCGACGCCGTCTCCGCCTACGTCGAGCGCGAGGACATCCGACCCTATGAATTCACGCACCGCACCATCACCCGCACCGGCCAGATTCGCCTCACCTCCCGCTGGGTGAATGTCGTCACCGGAATCCGCGAAGTCCCGCAGATTGTCGAGGAAAAAGAACCCGCGACCGCCGTCGAGATTTCTGGTGTCAACCCGGCCGACAAGCAAGGCCATCGCAATCAGCCCGCCAACCTCCTGGACGCCGAAACCCTGCGCGGGCGCGTGCTCGCCAAGGCCCAGGAGAAACTCACCGAGCAAGTGCTGATGTATCTGAAGATGTATATCGGCCGGGATTACGAGCGGGCCCGCCAGAAAGCGGCGCGCGGAGAGGCGGAAGGAGCGGCGGAGGATTACATCCGCTTCCTGTTCAACTGCGCGCTCGACGATCCACGGCGCGGGGAAGCACTGCAATTCTTGCAACGCCAGTTTCACCTGGTGGCGCTGGGGGATTGGTTGGTGGCGGCGCGGCAGCGCTAAGGAATCTCGCCGCGGCGTCGCATGATTTCGGTGACCTTTTCTTTTTCCTGTTTGGCGCGCTCATTCTTCGGATCGATGGCAAGAATCTGATCGAGAGCGAAAACCGCATCCCGGTAACGTCCCTGTCCGATGTATTGGTCCGCCAGCTGGAACCAGCGGTCCACTTCCGCTTGTTGCTCGGCTGAAAGGGAACTCTTCGGCGCTGCCGGCTCCTTCTCTGCCGTCCGTTGCTTTTTCTTCGACGGCTTCGGCTCGCCCGCTGCCTCTGTGCCAGTTTCAGCGGCTCCTACGCCGGCCTCCGCTGTCGGCCGCTGCTTTCCCTCCTGGCGCGCGGGCGCACGCTCGGCGCCTGATGGGGTCTTGCCTGGGCCCGCCGGTTTCGTAGGGCTTGCAGTTCCTTCCGTCGCCCGCGCTGGCGGAATCGCTGCCGGGCCTGCGCTGGTCGGGGGTGGTTGCTGGGTTTCCCCGGTTGCTCCCGGCGTGGTCGTGGCAGATGGCGGGGCCGAAACTGTTGCCGCCGGAGCTCCTTCCAGCAGCGTGCGGGCGGCAGTAATGACGCCCTGATCCCAGACGTACCATCCCAGCCCGATCCAGAGAACGGCGGCGGCCACCGCCCTCACCGCGCGCCGCGTCGGGCTGACGGGCTCAGGCTTCGGCGGAGTCTTCCGGCGGGGAGCGCGCCGCGCTGTCGTTCCGGGACGCGCTTCGGCGGGCTTCGCCTCGGCCGGTGCCGCGGATTTGAAATCGGCCAGCAACTCACGGGCTTCCGGGATGCCGCGCTTCCCCAGGCGAAAGGCTTCCAGGTCGGCCTTGATCTCTTTGCAGCTCTGGTAGCGCCGGAACGGGTCTTTGGCGAGGGCCTTCTTGACGATCACCTCGAGCGTCGGGTCCACGCCCGGCTCCACCACCCGCAGCGGGATGGGCTCCTCGTGAATGATCTTGTGCACGATGGCGGTGGGCGTGTTCCCCGGAAAGGCGCGCTCGCCGGTCAGGAGTTCGTACAGCATGGCGCCCAGCGAGAAGATGTCTGAGCGGCGGTCCACCCGCCCGCCCTGGGCCTGCTCGGGAGACATATAGCTGGGCGTGCCCAGCACCATTCCCGCCTTGGTCGTTCCTCCCTCCACCACTTTGGCTACGCCGAAGTCTACGATCTTCGCAATCCCATCCCGCGCCACGATGATGTTCGATGGCTTCAGGTCGCGGTGCACGATGCCGTGCTCATGGGCGTAGTCGAGACCGTCGGATACCTGCTCCATCAGCAGCACGATCTGTTTCACTGGCAGCAGTTGTCGCTCGGCAATTAGCTCCGAAAGCATGCGTCCTTTGACAAACTGCATCGCCACATAAAACAGCCCTTCGACTTCGCCGGCGTCGTAGATGGTGACGATGTTGGGGTGCTCGAGCCGCCCCGCGGCCTGGGCTTCCTGCCGCAAGCGGCGGATCAATTCGTCGTGTTCCTCCCCACTCGAGTCCACGCGCACGGTCTTGAGGGCAACGATGCGGCCCACCACTGGGTCGTAGGCTTTGTAGACCACGCCCATGGCACCCCGGCCCAATTCGTCGAGGATCTCATAGCGGCCCAGGACGCTGCGGGCAGCCTTGCCGGCTTCGCCGGTGTCCAGCTTGCGCCGCAGCCGCTGGTAGCGCTCCTCGCTGGTCCAGAGCACCTCGTAGAGGTCCTCGGCTGCGGATTTGCCGCGGAAGAGCGCCGAGCCGAGGGCGCGGACTTTGAAGCCCGGTGTCTGCCGGACGGCTTCATGGATCGCATGCGACAGCAAGATTTGCGCAGGGGCGCAGGCCTTGACGATGCGCGCCGCCACGTTCACCACGTCGCCGAACACGTCCTTTTCCTTGACGATGCCGCTCCCGAAGTTCACTCCCACGCGCGTGTAAATCTGCTCGGGTTCCGGCCGGTCTTCGTTGTAGGTGTCGAGTCGCAGTTGGATCTTGATGGCCGTGCGCACCGCGGCCTCGGGGGCGCCGAAAACCGCCAGCACCGCGTCCCCGATGGTTTTCACCACCGTTCCGCCTTCCTCTTCGATGGCCGGCAGCACCAGTTCGTGGTGCCGCTGCAGCATCATCAAGCCGGCGGTGTCGCCGAAGCGATCAAAGAAGGAAGTGGAGCCCACGATGTCGCAGAAGAGGACAGCGAACTGCGTCTTGTGGCGCTTGAGGGCGGAGTCAATCTCGCTGCGGGCGCGCAGCAGTTGGTCTATGTCGGTGTCACCCGTGGACTCGGCGACACCTCCCTCCCCCTGGCGCTGCTTCGCCTCGTCGTCCATCTTGGCGGTGAAAAGGACCAGCTTACTTTCCCCTATGCTAGCACACGCGCGCCGCGCAAAGGTAGAAGTTGTCGGGCTCGCATCTCCCCCGAGCCCGCTGGCGGCGCGTGCGACACGCGCATTGTAAAATAACCCCTCTCCCGCCAGCAAGTTGCAATTCAGCCCCAGCCTCCATTCCTGCCTCTAGCCTCCGGCCTCCGCCCTCCAGTAGAATCCCTTCCTCATGCCTTCAGAGTTCTTCGATCCCGAACGTTTCGCCCGGCACGCCAAGTTTGAGTTCGACTTCCCCGAGCGCAGCCTAGCGGGGAAGGTGGTTCTGCTGCCCGGAGGCAGCGGTGGGCTTGGTGCGGCGCTGGTGGCTTTGCTGGTGCGCGAGGGGGCGCGGGTGGTGGTGGGCTATCGCACGAACCGCACACGCGCCCAGTCCTTGGCGGAGGCGCTCACCCGCGGCGGCCCGGGTGAGGTTCACTTGGTCGAAGGCGACCTCTGCGAGCCCGCTGCCCGCGAGCGGCTGGTCCAGCGCGCTGCCAGCCTGACCGGCGAGATCTACGGCTTAGTGAATTTCCTGGGTGATCCCGCGCGCGTGGACTTTGCCCGCCTGAGCGAGGCCGAGATGGTCGAAGCCTTCCGGCGGAACTATGTTGCCCCTGTGCTCCTGGCCAAGCGCGTGGGCGAGCACATGCTGGAAAAGAAGATTCCCGGCAGCATCGTGTTTCTGTCAACCATGCAGGCAGTGGCCGCCTTCGAGAGCAGCCTGAACTATGCGGGCCCCAAGGCGGCGCTCCTGCACGCGGCGCGCATCCTGGCCAAGCAGTGGGGCGGGAAGGCGAACATCCGTGTCAACGTCGTCGCGCCGGGTGTCAACAGCGCGGGGATGGCGGCGGAGAGCATCCAGGCGGGAAAGTACGACGCCTATGTTCGCAACGATGTGATTCCTCGGTTTGGCCGCCCGGAAGACGTGGCGCGGGTTATCCGGCTGCTGCTCGAGCCGGACAACTACCTCACCGGCCAGGTCATCACCGTGGACGGCGGCCTCACGCTGCGCCGCGATCGAGGCTAGCGCGCACAGCAAGGGGATAATGTTATGCCCCCGTTGTGAGCCCGAAACTCTCCGTGCTGCATTATGCATCCCTACGACGGAGCTAAGAATTTGAGTACCGCCTCGTTGAATGCTTGCGGGTTTTCACGCGCCGAACCGTGTCCTGCCTGCGGGATAGTTGCCTGCTCGGCTTTTGGAAGAACACGAGCAAGCTCCTCGTTGACAAGCTTATGAATCTTGATTGTATTTTGGCCGGTGATAATCAGAATAGGGAGTCTCAACTGCCCGACTTTGTCCTTTGGCAAGTTTGGAAAAGGATCGGAAGATAGTGTGAGTGCTTTCATTGCGCGGGAGTTCTGCATGATAGCGGCAACGCGCTCGGGCGGAAGGCTATCGAACACGCGCGTCCCGGAGAAGGCGTTCGCCAGAATCCCCATCGCTCCTTCATCATCCTCTTCATTGAAAGCTTTTGCGGCAGGCTCCCAGACAGTAGTCATAAACTCATTGTAAACGACAGTACCGTCTGGAGTGTCTCGCAGCCATTGAAGAACAGGCGGCTCTGCAAGGACCAAACTCCGGACCAGTTCAGGGTGCTCCACTGCCAGCGCGAGCGCCGTGAATGCTCCGTAGGACGTGCCTAGGAGATGCACACGACCGAGTTTAAGCTTATGGATAAATGCGGCAAGGTCACCTGCTTCAACATATGCCGAGTGATTCTTTGCCGTAAGCGGGTTATTGTTCGGATAGTTGTAGCGGCGGCTGTAAGAGATAACGCGATAGTGCTGAGAGAATGCCTTTACCTGAGCCTCCCAAGACCGGTAATCAAACATACCTCCGTGAAGTAAAATGAGCGGCTCGCCTTGCCCCTGCTCGATGTAATGCAGTTCCACGCCACGAACACGAATCTTTGTCGGCTGAAAGCTTTGACCAGCAGCCTGCCCACCAAGCAGCAGTAATAGTAAGGGGGTTAGCAGAGCTCTCATCCTTCGTCTCCCAAATCATTGGTCTGCAAGATAAAGCTACTCATCGTAGGCGCTGATTCTCTGCGGCACAACTCATGTCTAGGGCGCAGTTGGCGTGATCTTGTTGTGGCCCCTAACGCTGACGTCACCGAGCATAGAGATAGCCACGACTATATCAAGCTCCAGTATATCCCGCCGACGATCCGGAGACTCCACGTGAAAGCGGGGGCCGGGACCTGACCGGTAAGTCGGCTTCCCGGAGTGCGACCTGAAAGCTGTGGGAATGATTGTCTGAACTAGGGAAAAGAGCATAATAGGTAGTGCTTCGAGCTTCGGGGAGGAGCCGCGCCCCCTTGACTTACCCCCTCCATCCCAACCCGCGTTCTTCGGCTCTGTTGACCGATCTCTATGAGCTCACCATGGCGGCCGCGTACTTCGAAAACCAGGTGCGCGACGTTGCCAGCTTTGAACTCTTCGTCCGGGCGCTGCCGGAGAACCGCTGCTATCTGCTGCTCGCCGGGCTGGAGCAAGTTCTCTACTACTTGGAAAACCTCCGCTTCACCCCGGAACAGATTGACCACTTGCGCGCGCAGCCGGTGTTCGCCCGCGTCAGCCCCGAGTTTTTTGACTATCTGGCCGAATTCCGCTTCACCGGCGACGTCTGGGCGATGCCGGAAGGCACGGTGGTGTTCGGCGAGGAACCCTGGCTG
>Ga0073934_10011782_pt1 | contig 10475 bp, 11 predicted proteins | sample LarsenN4metaG_FD_76834 | JGI IMG/M metagenome (GOLD analysis project Ga0073934, IMG submission 76834) | Hot spring sediment bacterial and archeal communities from British Columbia, Canada, to study Microbial Dark Matter (Phase II) - Larsen... ... | reverse complement strand
GCAGCGGGGCATGCGACGGCGACGGAATATCCATAAGAACAAAAATAGAACATAAATGGGTGCAGCTCAAGAATCAAGAAAATCGCATACGTATCAGATGGTTAACAAGGTGATCAATTTCCCATGGACACATCCCCTCCCCCGCAGCAGCCCACCGTCGGCGTAGGTGTGGTGATTGTCAGAGGCCAAGAGGTCTTGCTGATCCGCCGGGGCCGACCACCTCGGCAAGGCGAGTGGAGCATCCCCGGCGGCACCCAGGAATTGGGCGAGACGGTGCGTGAGACCGCCGTGCGCGAGGTCCTGGAGGAAACCGGCCTGACTATCGCCAACCTGCGCCTGGTGGACGTCGTCGACGCCTTCGGTAAACACCCAGACGGCAGCCTGCGCACCCAGTGGGTGCTGGTGGACTTCCGCGCCGACTGGGTGGCGGGCGAACCGAAGGCTGGCGGCGACGCGGCTCACGCCGAGTGGGTACCGGCCGAACGCATCGCGGACCTGGGGCTGTGGTCCGAGACGGTGCGGGTGATCAAAAGCGCCTTGGCCATGGGCCCGGCGCGGTCCATATAGGGGCCATGTTCGAGGTCGACTACAAACCGGCGACGGCGCCGTTGTTCCACGTCCGGGTGTGCATCAACCGCCGTCTCAACACCGACAATCTGCCCAATTGCGCCGGGCGCGGCTCGCGCGAGTTCGCTGATCGCCTGGAAAAACAGATCGCTGCGGAAAACCTACCGACCAAGGTGATTCGCGGTCCCTGCATGAACAACTGTGCCATCGGCCCCAACCTAAAAATTCAAGGCGGCGAAATGCTGAACCTGAACTGTGACGTCAGCGATGGGCGCTTCGAGGCCGTAATGGACAAGATCCGCGCCGAGATCAAGAAACGCCAAGGCGCCGCAGGCGCACCGCAAACGGCGCCATGATCACAGCCCTGCTGATTGCCGTCGGGTGTCTGGCGATCATTGTGGCTCTGGCGCTGCTGCTGCCGTGCGAAGCCTGTCGGCTGCGCCGCGAGCGCATGAAGCGGGCTTACACCGAATGGCAGTCCACAAAGAGCAAAACCCGCCCTAATTGAACAGGCCCAGAACCGGTTGCAGGCTGTTGAGCGTTGTGGCCTTGATCTGAGGCCATTGCGCATAGGGCCAGATGAAGGCGTTCATCATCGCCTTGCCCATGGGAACTTTCGCGAACAGGTCCTTCACGAAAAACAAAATGCCGGTGATGCAGTAAAGGGCCTGAATCCAAAACAATCGACTCACGTCACCCCCCATGCACCGACGGCAAGACTGTGACGTGGCGGCGCATAAAAATCCAGAACCCGGCGGTTGCGTCAGCGCCGGGGGTGTTCAATCCGCGGGCCGATACACGTGATCAGGATTTGTGGTCAGGACTTGGCTTCGATCTTCTTGGTGATATCGGCCATGCGCTTCTTCAACGGCGCCACCTCGTAGGCGGGCACCTCGAACGCCCAGTTTTCGGCCCGCTGGTTGAGCTCGGCCATGGCCTTGACCCAATCCGTCGCCCCCTCGGCCGGCGGCTCCTTGGGCGGCGTGGCCTCACCGCGGAGCTTGATCCAGTGCTTGCCGTCGATTTCGGCGTAGTCCACCGATACCTTGAATCCGTCGAACCCTTCGAATTCGGCCTTGATGGTCTTGTTCGCGGGGAACGGCACTTTGCTGGCCTCGGCGACATCGTCGAGCAGGAGCAGGGTCAGAACGCGGCCAAATTCGTCGGCGACGAAGTCGGTCGCAGGTTCCTTGCCGGCCGGAATCCCCTGAATCTTGAACGAGGTGTCCTCGGGCTTGTCTTTACTGACCGTGACCCGCTCGCCGTCGGGATGGCGGACGACGACGCGCTTGAGCTGCTTGTCTTTAATGTCGGCCACGTCGCGCGTCAGCCAGTCGCGCGCCTTGTCGCCGGGATTAAGCTCGCCCAGGACAAGCCACGTCTGCGGATCGCTGGGCAAGCGGATATAGGTGCCCCCCTCCTTGCTGCCCAAGGTGAACTTGCGCTTGCCGACGATGATATCGGCGATGGCCTTGCCGTCGCGATCGATCAGCGTCACCTGCTTGGCGCGGCTATCCTTGGCGTCGGGCGCGTTGAGATCAAGCCGCTCGTAGCGATCTTCGAGCCTGGTCTTGGCCTCGAGCTTGGCCATGCGCGCGAGCTTCAACACCAACTCATTGATTTTCTTGGCATCGGCGGCATAGTTGTCGCGCTCGCGGAAGCGCCACGATTGCCCATCCCAATCGAGATTGAAGACGCCGTCCTTGCTGCGGACGACGACGGTCTTGAGGCGATTGACGTCATTGACCAGCGTGGGGAACACCAGCTCGCCGGCCGCGTCGGGGCTTTCGTACGAGGGCTGCATGGCGACCGCCAGGACGGCGAGCACGACTGCCACCAGCGCCGCGCCGCACAGGGCGAGAAACGACTTCTGCGACATGACGACCTCCTCCGCTCAGGTCTCGACCGCGCGCACGGCCCGGCGGCGATGGCGCAGCACGGCCAGCGCGATCATGATCAGGCCGAAGACGATGGGGACCGCGGCGATATTGATGAACTTGATCGCCCCCTCGAGCATCTCGATATCGCGGCGCAGGGCGCGCTGCACCTCGCGCAGCTCGGCCCGCGTGGACAGAATCTCGGCGCGATAGTTCTCGATCGCCTTGGCGTCCTCTTCGCTGAGCAGCGCCGTCTCTTCGCCCTGGCCCTGCTGCTTAAGCTGGATGTCGCCGACCTTGCGCTGCAATTCGTCAAGACGGCCTAAGAGCTCCTGCTCTTTGGCTCGGAACTGCAGTTCGGCGTCGCGGCGGATGTCTTCGATCAGCGTGAACGGCCGGCTCTGGGCGCCACGGCCGCGCAAGCTCGACAGCGCCGGAGAGCCTGTCAGGTTCTCAAGCGCATTGATGACGAACGACGGATTGTCGGCGGTCGGCACCAGCACACGCTGACCCAGAAAATTGCTTTCCTGGGCCCAGAAACGTTCGGACAGCATGTCGGCGTCGGCGACCACGACAACCTGCACGGGCTGGGCCGATTGCGCAAGATGCTCGGCCGGCGCCGCCGCATTGGCCGCGGCCTCGGGCTTTTTGGGCGGGCCGTCGGGGAAAGCCGACTTGGCCGTGCCCGAAATACGCGCCGCGAGAATCTCGGGCTTGTCGGACGGCTTGAACTCGCGGAACAGCGCCACCACGTCGGGCAGGCCGATGACTTTGTCGGCCTCGAGGCGCATGGACTTCGGTCCAGTCTTGATCAACGGCGTGACGGTGGTGCCGGCACCATCGACGATGTCGATGACGCCCGCGGTCGCCATGGTGATCTGCGCCAGATCGCCGGTGATGGCGTCGGTGGGATCGAGATTTGCCTTGGGCAGGTTCAGCCAAGCGACGTAATCCGCCACGACCGGCCGGCCGGCCGACGAGGAATTGACGCGCACCGCGGCATCGAGGTCGCCTGCAATCTTACCGGCGGGAATGTCCACGCCCCACGATTTGAGCAGTTTTTTGACGCCATCGAGCGACCCGCCGCCCTGGATACCGCCCATGGGGTTGGCGCTTTCGGCATTGGGGTCAACGAAGGCCAGCAACTTACCGCCGCGCATGACGAACTGGTCGATGGCGTACTGGGCGCTTTCGGACAGGTTCTCGGGCTGGGCCAGCATGAGAATGCCGATGTCTTTGGGAATCTCCTCAAGCGCGGCATCGAGGTTCTCGACATCGAACAACTCCTTGATGGCGTCCATGATAGCCCACGGCGGCGTCGGCGTGCCGCCCATGCCGAACTGTCCTGCACTCATGCCGCCTTCCATCGGCAACGACGTGATCAGACCGATCTTGGGCTGATTGGGCTTGGACAGGGCGTAAATCAACTTGGCAAGATCATACTCGAGGAAGCTTTCGCGCTCGAGATTGAAGAAGGGAATGATCTGCTGGTCGTCGGTGGAGTTGGTGGCGGCCAAGCCGAAGTAACCTACCTCGCCGCTCTGACCGAGCGGCACCGCCTGCAGGCCAAAGCCCACGGCCCGATCCTCGGTGTCGGAGAACGGCTCGGGGTTGTAGTACTCGACCTTGAGCTTGCCGCCGGCCAGGGCCGCATACTGGGACAGCAAGTCGCGGACACGCTGGTGGAGCACCGCGTGGCGCGGGCTGGCCTCGCCAAGCGCCCGCGAGAAGTACAGGCGCACCGTGATCGGCTCTTCGATGCCGGTGAACACGGGCCTGACCTGATCGGACAGCGAATAGGCCGCGCCTTGTGTGGCATCCAGTCGCAGGCCCACGAGCACCGTATTGGAGATGAGGTTGACCGCCACCAGCAGTACGGCAGCGGCGGCAACGGCCAGAACGGCGAGCTTGGAACGATCGGTCAGCATGGCGTGATCCTCAGGCCGCTTTTTTGGTCTCGACCGCCGCAACGGTGGCGAACAACCAGAATGCGATCAATGACAGGAAATAGACGACATCGCGCACGTCGATGATGCCGCGGCTCAAAGCCTCGAAGCGCGTGAGAAAACTGAACGAGGCAATAGTGCTGACCACGGCGTCGGGCGCCCACAGGCGGAAGAAATTGAGCACCAGATCGAGGCCGCTGACCGTGAACAGGAAGCACACTACGGCCCCGGCAATAAAGGCGATAATCTGATTGCGCGTCAGCGCCGACATGCACGTACCGATGGCCAGCATGGCGCCGGCCATAAGAAAGCTGCCAAGATAGCCGACCAGGATGACGCCGTTGTCGGGCTCGCCCAGGACATTGACGGTCAACCACATCGGAAACGTCAAAGCTAGGGCGATGCCACAGAAAATCCACGCCGCCAGGAACTTGCCAAGTACGGCGTCGCGCGTGGTGATCGGTAGCGTGAGAAGCTGCTCGATGGTCCCCGACTTGCGTTCCTCGGCCCACAGCCGCATCGCCACGGCAGGCACAAGCAGCAGATACAGCCAGGGATGGAAGGTGAAGAAGCCTTCGAGGCTGGCCTGATTGCGCTCGAAGAATCGGCCGATATAGAAGGCGAACGCGCCGGTCAGCGCCACGAAGATGGCGATGAACACGAACGCCATGGGCGTGGCAAAGTAAGCGTACAACTCGCGTTTGGCGATGATCCAGCTCTGTCGCATCGGGAGCACCTTCGTGTGCGGGGATCAGGCGGCCTTGGCCATGCCCGTGGTAATGAGGCGGAAGGCGTCATCGAGATCGCCGGGGTCGTGATAAATCTCGGTCGCGGCGATACCGGCAGTGCGCAAGGCCTCGGCGACCTCGGCGAGGATCGGCGCATTGTTTTTGGGCACCGCCCGAATGCGCGTGCGCGAGGCATCGAGGGTTTGGGACTGCGTGTAACCCACGCCGCCCGCCCGACGCAAAGCCGCTACGGCCCCTTCGGCCTGAGCCGAGGGCACGACGACGGCGACGGCATGATAATCCGGCAACCGCTGGAGAAGCTGTTCGGACGTGCCGTCGGCCAACAATCTGCCATGGCCGATGATGACCGCCCGCGTGCATACGGCGGTGACCTCTTCCAGGATGTGCGTGGAAACGATGATGGCCTTGTCGGCCGCCATGTCCTTAATGAGCGACCGCACATGGTGCTTCTGGTTCGGATCGAGGCCGTCGGTCGGTTCATCGAGAATCAGCACCGGCGGATCGTGCAGGATGGCCTGGGCCAAACCAACGCGGCGCTTGTAGCCTTTCGACAGAACGTCGATCGGTCGGTCGAGCACTTCGCCGAGGATGACGCGCTCCACCGCCCGGGCGACGGCGGCCTCGGCCGCCGTCGCCTCGAGACCACGCACGGCGGCAATGAAATCCAGGAATGCCCGAACCGTCATGTCATCGTAGGACGGCGAGCCTTCGGGCATGTAGCCCATGACGCGCTTGACCTCGGTGGGCGCGGTGACGACATCGTAGCCGCACACGCGCGCCGTGCCGCTGGTCGGCGTCAGGTACCCGGCGATCATCCGCATGGTCGTGGTCTTGCCCGCCCCGTTGGGCCCGAGAAAACCCAAGACCTCGCCCTTGGCGACCGACAGGTTGATGCCGTCGACCGCGACGAAGCCGCCGAAGGCTTTGACTAGGCGTTCAACCTCGACCATCGCCGTCATTTCACCCCTCACCGATGATATCGTGTGACAATCCGCTGCAACCCCTGCGCGATACGCAAGACCGGCGCGACGGGGGCGAGACGCTACTTGGCTCACATGGGTCAGGCAAGCCCCGTTGCGCAATCAAGTAAGCGCCGAAAATTAAAATAATTTCATGAAGTTAGGGAGTCGGCGTCGCCTCGGGAAGGGTCTGGCTCAACTCCTGCGGCGAGGGTCGGGCCGAAAGGCGCGGGTCCTGGACCGTACTGCGCGCGAGCAGCGCCCCGATCTCGTCGACGAGAGGGGTCAGCTTGGCCAGCGGTACCGCCCCTTCGCGGGCGACCGCTTCGGACCGGCTGGTGCGGATAAACCCTGCGATGGCGGCCGTTTGTTCCTTCAACTCACGGCCCATGTCGTCGATGTTGCGCGGCTTGGGACTGAACACCTCAGGCACGCGCCTGACGCTGTCGATCATCATGTGCGTCAACTGGCGCACGAGCGGGTCGGCCGCGGCCATCTTCTCCTCGATCATGGCTTTGGCGATGACCGAGAGCGTGGACTCCTCGAGGGCGATAGCGGTGGCGCGCCGCGGCGTACCGTCGATGATGGCCATTTCGCCCAGCAGCTCACCCTTGCGGATGCGAGCCACGGGAACGCGCTTGCCTTCGATCTCGCGGTAGATGGCAATGCTGCCGCTGGCCACCAGATACGCGGCCGTTGCCGGGTCGCCCTGCTTGAACAAGACCTCGCCTTTGGCCAGCGGGAGGATTTCGATGACCGGCTCCTCGACGGTGACGGCGGGGGCATCGGCGGGAGAACGGTGGATTTCGCGGCTTTTCTCGAAACCGCCGCGCTGGCGCTTCAGATAGTTCTGCGCGGCCTCGCGTGTCTCCTTCTCGAGCTGTTCCACCGGAATATGCGGTTTGACCACCATCATGACGGCGCGGGCGAGTTTCTTCAGGACCTTGAGATCGCGCTCGGACGGTTCGCGGTACCGCTCGGCGATGTCCTCGACTTGTCGCGCCAGCGAACCGCAGACCAGTGCCAGCTCGCCTTCATTGATGCGTTCGGCGGTCTTGGCCGCGTCACGCAGCACGTCGACCAACACGAGAATCTTGTCCTTCACGTCGTCGGTGACGATGTTGTTCTCATAGGCGTCGATGATGATGTGGCACACGAAGCCCAGGCGATAGCTGTTACTGTCCAGCCGGGCGTGCAGGACGTCGTTCATCGACTCTTCGACGGCCGCCTTGATCTCCTCGGTCTTGACCTCCTTGCCTGCGGCCTTCTCGAGCATGGTGTTCAGCACCTGGATGCGCCTGATGCTCGACGGCCGGCTTTTCGCGCGACGGTCGGGCCCCAGGTAATCGCTGGTCACGACGAAGGCCTGACGGTTCAGCGTCACGCGCCGCAGCCGCTGAAGAAGCTGGTCTTCTTTTAGGGGCTTGACGATGATGTCGTCTGTGCCGGCCTGCATCGCCTTCTTCACCGCGTCGACCCGGTCGTTGTCGACCAGGGTCGTGACCATAAGAAACGGGTTGTCGCCGAGCTTGCTGTGACGGATATCGCGGACGAACTCGAATACGTCGGCACCGACATCGGCGTCGACGACGATGAGGTCGGGCGTCACATTGTTCATCAATTGGCGTAGCGATGCGAGTTCGGAGCGTGCCGTCACTTCAATCACGCCGGCGCGGTTCAATATGCCGACCACGTCTTGGGCCGCCGCGGGGTTACCCATGGCGACGAAGGCGACCACTTTGGCCATGTTTTTGGGGTCGAGATCGAGCGTCGGCGCCGCCGCCACACGCGGCGCGCCTGCGGCAGGCTTTCCGCCCAGGCGTGCGGCCGCCGCAGGCCCTGCAGCGATACCGCCTCCGTTTCCGGTCGGTCGATCTGTCGTCATTGCGCGTTCGAAACTCGGCTCGGCCGACGCCGGCGCTGCGCCGACGCCCCCCGCGCCGGCCCTTCGTGCGGCGTTTGTGAGCCCGTATGCCGCATTTGTAAAGCTCCCGGCTCGCGCTTTCGCCGCGTGGCGGGACCCTCGCTTTTTTCCAGCCGTGGCGCGCGCCGTACTTGATTGTCAGCCGAAACAAAACAAAGATCAGTATCGGGTGGATCGAAGCAAATCGGGAACACACATGCAGCGCAGGGCTTTTCTGACAACCGGTCTCTCGGCTGCGGTGCTGGCGCCGCCTACGACCGCACAATCACGCATTGCGGCATTCAAGACGGCGCCCGGATCGTTCCCTGTCCAGGTTGCAAATACGATTGTGTTTCGCGTGGAGGAACAAGGTAAAGATCTTCCGCTGCGCGTCACCACCCCGGTCGGCGCTGGGCCGTTCCCGGTCGTGGTGTTCTCGCACGGCGCGGCATCGTCGAAGGATCTTTACACGCGGGTCATCGATCATTGGGCGAGCCACGGGTACGCCGCGATCCAACCGACCCACATTGATTCCGAATCGCTCGGCTTCAGGTTCGGCAGCGCCACCCCCGCCCAGGTCTTGTCGAGCCGGATCGGCGACATGGCGTTCATTCTCGATCGCCTCGAAGCTATTGCCGAGAAGGCCAGCGTGCCCGGGCGCCTGGATGCAACCAAGATCGCTGCGGCTGGCCATTCGTTCGGTGGCTGGATTGCACTGATCATGGCCGGCCTGCCGGTGATCATGCCCGATGGCTCATCCCGCACTTTTGGCGATACACGCATCAAGGCCCTGGTGTCCTACAACGGCGTCGGCCCCATGGACCGCGTGGACAATAACGGCTGGAAGAACGTCACGGTGCCGGTGTTCGCCTCCTCGGGCACCAACGACCCCGGCGCCACGGGCGATGGGATCCTTAGGCCATGGCGTTGGCGCCTGGGCGCCTATGACTTCGCCGGCAGCCAGGAGAAATACGCCGTGTCCATCGCACTGGGCGACCACTATTATGGCGGACTGATTTGCCGCGAGGAGGCCGGCGGCGTGCCCGACCCGCAGGGTCTGGCCTACACCAATGGCGCATCGACAGCATTTCTCGACGCCTATCTTAAGGGCGATGCCGCCGCGCGGCGTTTCCTGCGCACCGCCGATCTGCCGTCGCTGACTGACAACCGTGCGTTTCTGGAACGCCGTTAAAGGGGACCCCGACCATGCCCGACTTGATGCGACGCGACCTGCTGGGTGGCCTTGCCTTCATAAGCGCCGGGGCCGTGTTGGCCGGCAATGCGATGGCGCAGGTGAGTGCCCCGGACCCGGCCGCGAAGTACGCCAAGGACAAGGTTCGTATTTACGGTCGCGCTCGCGGCGCGCCCAAGGGTCAGATGGGCATGCAGTGGTATACGGGCAAATTGTGGGGCAAGCGCGTGCTGGATGCGGCCGTGCAGCTGTTCACGGTCCACGGATTCAGCTTCAACCGCATGGAACTGAACGCCGATGGCAGCCTGCTGCAGAGTATGATCGAGGTCGGGTTCTGGTGCGAGCCGGGCACGTTCAAGCCCGCCGACGACTGGATCAACCCGATCAACAGCCTGCCGTGCAAGCCGGTGCATTACAAGTCGTCGCAGAAGTTCATCTTTGCACCTGACGGGACCGCCATCCGCCCGGCCGACACGCCGCCGGTGCAGATGTTCAGGGGCTATATCACCGACCCGGTGGTCCAGGGCGATACCCTGTGGATCGCCGAGGACCTGATCGTGAAAGCGGCGCTGCCGGAGCCGGCGACGCCGCCCGCCGACCCGCTGACCGTGCGGGTACCGGTGCAAACCTCAACGTCGCTGGTCACGTACACCTTGAAGGTGAAAGACGTCGAAACGCCCGACAGCCAATGGCTGCCCTCGACCATGAACTACCAGACCATGGGCGGCTGGTACCCGTGGATGCGGATGGGACACGAAATGGGCAACATCATGTTTCAGCTGACCGGCAAGAAGCTGCGGCGCCGCGACGAGATGCCGTTACCGCTGCAAGCGCTGATCAACGAACGCCACCCCGGCTGGCTCGACAATCCCGGCATCTGATCATCGGGCTGGTGGTGAAAAACTGCCGATCGGAACACACCGCTCGCCACCACGGCCGCCGAGAGGTTCAGTCCAGCCGTTTCACGAACCACGTGCGCGTGACATTACGCTGCGGGCCGAGACCTTCGATCCGGCCGAATTCGGCGTAACCGAACTGGGGATAGTACAGCGGCGCCTGGAACGAGAAAGTATCGAGGAAAGCCGTGTGGCAACCACGCCGCCGTCCTTCGTCCTCGGCCATAGTCAGCAGTTGCCGGCCAAGGCCGCGCCGCCGCTCGGCCTCGTGGACCCACAACAGGCGGATAAAGATGGCGCATTGCCCGGAATTGCCCGCCGCACCGCCGCGGATGTGGCCATTTTCGTCCCGCGCGAAGACGGCGACTTCCCGCCACTCGGTGGGG
>Ga0073934_10011781_pt1 | contig 10475 bp, 7 predicted proteins | sample LarsenN4metaG_FD_76834 | JGI IMG/M metagenome (GOLD analysis project Ga0073934, IMG submission 76834) | Hot spring sediment bacterial and archeal communities from British Columbia, Canada, to study Microbial Dark Matter (Phase II) - Larsen... ... | reverse complement strand
GAGCCCGCGAGCCAGGCCGCGTCGCCTGACGCCGCGCGTGATTTCAGGTCCGCCAGCGCGCGATCGAACGCCGGCAGGGTCGGCCGGATGCGCACGGATCCGGCGAGCGGCGTCCCGAGCACCTCCAGCGTCTTGAGCCCGCTGCCCGTGATGCAGACGACGATGGGTTCGTCACGCGGGATCGCTCGCTGCTCGACGAGCTTCCGCGTCGCCGCGACCGTGACACCCCCCGCCGTCTCCGCGAAGATGCCTTCGGTGCGGGCGAGGAGAGCCATGGCCTCGAGGATCTCGTCGTCCGTGGCGTGCTCGGCCGCCCCGCCCGATTCCTTGACCGCGCGGTACGCGTAGTAACCGTCGGCCGGGTTCCCGATCGCCAGCGACTTGGCGATCGTCTGGGGTCGCACCGGCACGAGCACGTCCGAGTCCTGCTTGATCATGGTCACGATGGGTCCGCAGCCCGCCGCCTGGGCCGCGTACATTCGCGTCGGCGCCGGGTCGACGAGGCCGAGGGCCTGGAATTCCTTCAGTGCCTTCCAGATCTTCGTGATGAGCGAGCCGCCCGCGCACGGGACCACCACGTGGGCCGGCGCCCGCCAGCCCAGCTGCTCGACGATCTCGTAGCCGTACGTCTTGGAGCCCTCGGCGTAGAAGGGGCGGAGGTTGATGTTCGCGAAGGCCCACCGGTACTTGTCGGCGATCTCCGAGCAGAGGCGGTTGACCTCGTCATAGGTCCCTTCCACCGCGACGAGCACGGGCGCGTACACCAGGGTGCCGAGCACCTTGCCTTGCTCGAGGTCCGCCGGGATGAAGACGTACGACTGCAGCCGACCCTCGGCCGCGTGGGCGGCCACCGAGTTGGCGAGGTTGCCGGTCGATGCGCAGGCCACCGCGTCGAACCCGAACTCCTTCGCCTTGGTGACCGCCACGGACACCACCCGGTCCTTGAACGACCACGTCGGGTGGCAGACCGAGTCGTTCTTCACGTACAGCTCGCGCACCCCGAGCGCTTCGCCGAGGTTCCGCGCCCGCACCAGCGGGGTGAAGCCCACGTGGTGCCCCACCGCCACCTCGCCCTCGATCGGCAGGAGATCCTTGTAGCGCCAGATGCTCGGAGGGCCCGCCTCGATCCGCTCGCGGGTCACGAGGCCCAGGAGGGCGTCGTAGTGATAGTCGACCTCGAGGGGACCGAAGCAGAACTCGCACACGTGGAGGGGAGCTGCCGGGTAGCCGCGGCTGCACTCCCGGCACTTCAAACCTCTGACCTTCTCCATCGGCCGGGTCCTCCTGGGGATTTGAGCCCCGATCACAGGTGAGCGAGTCCCGACAGGACCCACAACATCTATCACGCGCGCCGCGGGGGCGTCAAGGAATGCCCCGACGCGCGAGCCCTCTGCTAACATGAGCCGTCGTGCGGCGCCTGGGGCCGGCCCTGGTCCTCCTCGCGTACGGCGCGGCCTTCTCGGCGGCCGCAGTCGGTCGCGGCCTTCCCGCTTTCGACGACCACCCGGGCCAGTACTTCCGCCTCTGGCACGCGCTCGAGCGGAGCCTGCCCGAGGGGCGCTGGACGGCCGATTGGAACCCCGACTGGTGGGGCGGCTACCCGGAGCTCCAGTTCTACCCGCCAGGCTTTGCGCTCGCCGGCGCCCTGATCCGCCTGGTCGGCTTGTGGCAGCCCTCGGTGGAGCTGGTCTACCAGCTCCTCTGCGCCCTGACGCTCCTCTTGCCCGCGCTGACGACGTTCGCGCTCCTCGCCGTGGTCCTCGGCGACGGCTGGCTCGCCCTGCCGCCGGCCTTCCTCGCCCTCACGCTCTCCGCCGGGCTGCGGGCCGGCGTCGAGGAGAGCCTGCGCTGGGGCATGCTGACCAGCCGCCTCGCGACCGCCTGCTTGCCGCTGCTCGCCCTGTCGCTCCGCCCCTGGATCGCCAGCGGGCGGCCGCCCGTCTGGGCCCCGCCGGTGGCAGCCGCGGCGATCCTGGCTCACCCGGCGTCGGCGCCCACGGTCGTGATGATGCTCGGCGTCGCGGCCCTCTTCGCCGTTGCCCGCGCGTCCGGACGCGCGGCGCTCCGCCAGGCCGCGACCGCCGCCGGGCTGGCCTTCGTCCTGACGGCCTTCTGGTCGCTCCCGCTCCTCCTCCGCCGCGGGTGGCTCGTGCCGCTGGCCTGGGGCCACCCGGACGGCACGCCGTCGCTCGCGGGCGTTCCGACCTCGCCCCTCCTCTACGGCCTCGGCGCCGCGGCCCTCGCCGCGTGGATCCCCGCGCTCCGCCGGCGGCGCCCGTTCGACGTCTTCCTCGCGGTGCTCCCGGTCGCGCTGGCCGGCGGGGCCGCCCTCAATGCCGCGCTCTTCGCGCGTGAGTGGTCGGTCATCGAGCCGGCGCGGCTCGCCGACGGGGTGGTGGCGGCCACGCTGTGGGCGGACGGGCTCGCCTTCGGCGACCTCGCGGGTCACCTCGCCAGGCGACCGCGCCACGCGGGGCGGCCGATCCTCGCGCTCGGCGTCGCGGGACTGCTCGCCATGGCGCCGGGCCGGGTGCACGGCGAGCCTGCCCTGACGCTCTGGCCGCGCGCCGCCCAGTGGCCCACCTCGCGCGACGTCGCGACGGCGCACGATCTCGACCGGTTGTGGACTGCGCTCCGCGGCAAGCCGGACCGCGTCCTGTTCGCGACGTCGTCGCTGCGGCTCGGCCGTGACCCCGCGTGGCACGCGCCGCACAGCCACGTGACGAGCCTCGCGCCGATCCTGGCGGGCCGTGAGATCGTCCACGGCACCTACACCCACCCGTCCCCCCTGGCGGCGCGCTTCTACACCGGCGCGCCCACCCCCCCTCGGCGGCTGCCGCAGCTCGCCGAGCAGCTCGACGGTCAGCGCCTCCTCGGCCAGCCGTGGGAGCGGCTGGCGCCCGAGGCCTTCGACGCCTTCGCCCGCCGGCTCCGGGTCGCGACCGTCGTGGTCCCCGCGACCCTCGCGTCTCGGGCCCTCTTCCTGGGAGAGCACTACGTGCGCTCGACCGAGGCCGCCGGGTTCGCGGTTTACGACCGACGCGATCGGCCGTGGCCGCAGCTCGAGCGGCTGACCCATCGCCGGTATCGGGTCCTGATCTCGCCGGCCGGCGGGGTCTGGATTCCCAGCGGAATCCCGGCGTATCCCCTCTGGCAGGCCAAGAGCCGGCAGGGAATCCTGGAGACCCGCGTCGACGCGTGGGGGCTGCTCGAATTCCGCGTGCCGCTCGACGTCTTCGAGGCCGAGCTCGTCTACGCCGAGGGCCCGCTCGAGTGGCTGAGCCTCGCGCTGAGCGCGCTCGGCGCCGCCGCCTGGGGCGGGTGGGCCTGGCGCTCCCGCGGCGTGGCGCCGCGGCGGCCGACGTCGGCCCTCGAGCGCCGTCGGCGGCCCGCACCCGAGCGATGGCCTGACGGTCCTACGGCTCGGGCGTCAGGGTCGTCTCGAAGCGGACGCCCCCGGCGGCGTCGAGGATACGGACGGTGAGGCCGGCCTCGGCGATGCGGAGCTCGCCGAAGTTGTCGAAGCCGCCTTCGCCGTAGAGCCGGGTCGGGCGGAGCGTCTCGTCAAGCCAGCCCGGCCCGCCGTGGCTCGCGCTCAACGGACCCGCCACCAGCTCGTGGAAGACCAGGCCCGGGCGCGGGGCGTGGCGGATCACCTCGGCCCGGTGGACGTCTGCCACCAGCCACACGACGTTTCGGACCCGCCGCTTCGCCAGCTCCTCGACGATCACGCCCAGCTCGTGCTCGAAGCCGGTCGGCGACCCGCCGGGATCGAAGCGGGTGCTTCCGTTGGCCCAGCTATCGCGGGCATGGCGGCCCGTGGGGATCGAGAGCGAGACGCTGGAGGCGACCAGCTTCCAGACGGCGGCCGAGCCCGCGAGCCCGGCGAGGAGCCACTCGCGCTGGAGGGCGCCGAGCATCGTCTTGTCCGGTCCGTCCGGACGCGAGTTGTCGGTGCGGTACTGGCGTGTGTCCAGGATGAAGAGCTCCGCGAGCCGGCCCCACCGAGCGCGCCGGTAGAGTCGCCCGGGTTCTTCCGCGGGCGGTTGAATGGGCCAGTACTCCAGGAAGGCCCGGCGCCCGACTGGCATGAGCGGCTCGCTCGGCCCCGCGAAGTCGTTCCGCACCTCGTGGTCATCCCAGACCGCATAGACCGACGTGGCCCGGAAGAGCGCCTGGACCGTGGCATCCGCGCGGTTATAGCGGTGCTTGGCCCGGAAGCCGCCGAGGTCCCGAGCCCGGAAGTCCGCGCCCGGCACGTTCGGCGGCGCGGGGCAACGCTGGTCGGCGTACACGGTGTCGCCCAGGAAGAGGAAGAAGTCGGGCTGGCGCCGGACCATCGCGTCGAAGATCGGGTAGCCGGACCCCGGGACGCGACACCGGTCACCGCCGCCGAGGTCGCCGCTCCAGAGGAGCGTGACCGGCCGGGCCGCCTCGGGCTCGGGCGCCGTGGCGAACGCGCCCTCGACCTCGAGGGTTTCCCAGCCGACCCGGTAGCCGTAGCGGGTGGCCGGCGCGAGGTCTCCGATCCCGAGCTTCACGGTGAAGTCGGTCGCCGGCTGCGCCTCGGCGCGGACGCTCTGTCGGGCGACACCGCCCCCCGGCCCCAGCGCCAGCGACACGGGCCCCGGCCCGGGCGGACGCGCCCACACCACCGCGCTCCGCTCCGTGACCTCGCCGACCGTCACGAGCAGCTCGGGCTCCGACGCCGCGCGGCCGAGCGCCCCCGCCAGGACGAGACACGCCCCCGCGGCCAGGACGTGGACCAGCCCCACAGGACGCGTCAGGATACCCGTCAGCGCGCTCGGAGCCCGGCGCCGCAGCCGTGCACCGGTCGGGTCACACCAGAGGATCGTAGTTGAAGTACTGCGCCGACGTCTCGAGCGGTGTGAGATGGTGGCCGAGTGTGCCCGGGAAGACGTCGGCCAGGGTCTCGGGGGTCCAGCCCTCGGCGCGGTGGATCGCCCGCACGGGTCGCGGCTGGGAGAAGACGAAGATCTCCTTCCCCCGGACCCCGAAGATCTGGCCGGAGACGTTCGCCGCGTCCTCGGAAGCCAGGTACACCGCCAGGGGTGCGATGTCCCGGGGCGACATCTTCTCGAGCTTGGCGATGCGGGCTTTCTGCTCCGGGGTCTGGACCGGGATGGTCCCGATCATCCGCGTCCACGCGAACGGCGAGATGCAGTTCGCGGTGACGTCGTAACGAGCCATGTCGAGCGCGGTGACCCGCGTCAGGCCGACGATCCCGAGCTTGGCTGCCGCGTAGTTCGCCTGCCCGATGTTTCCCACGAGGCCCGAGGTAGAGGTCATGTTGATGAAGCGCCCCCAGCGCTGCTCCTTGAAGCGGGGTGCCGCAGCCCGGGTGACCGCGAACGCGCCCTTCAGGTGGACGCCGATCACCGCGTCCCACTCATCCTCGGTCATGTTGAATACCATCCGGTCCCGCAGGATGCCGGCGTTGTTGACAACGATGTCGATGCGGCCGAAGACATCGAGCGCCGTCTGGACGATCCGCTGTCCGCCGGCCATGGAGGCGACCGAGTCGTAGCTCGGGGCGGCCTCGCCTCCCGCGGCCCGGATCTCCCGGACGACCTCGTCCGCCGGTGAGGTGGCCGCCCCGGTCCCGTCCTCCCGGCCCCCGAAGTCGTTGACGACCACGCGAGCCCCCGCACCAGCCATCATTAGGGCGATCTCGCGACCGATCCCTCGCCCGCCGCCCGTCACCACCGCAACGCGATCCTTCAGGAGCATCGAGCCCTCCGGGCCGCGGGAGCCGTCGCTGGCGCCACCCGCGGCAGTCTCGGGTCCGTCAGGCGAGAACCTCGATCGTGCCGGCCGGGTCCTCGGCAACGACCTCGCCGACAAGGCTCGCATCGGGGACGCCAGCCCGCTCGAGCGCTCGGAGCAGCGCTTCGCCGTCGGGCGTCGCGACCAGGAGCCCGCCGGACGTCTGGGCGTCGCCGAGGACGGCGCGCCGGGCGGGTGCGATCGCGTCGTCCCAGCGCACGACTCCCGCGGTCCCCCGGAGGTTCCGCTTGGTCCCTCCGGGGACCATCCCCGCCTCGGCCAGGCGGACGACCTCGGGGAGCAGCGGGACCCGACTCGCCTGGAGCCGGACCCGGACCCCTGAGCCCACCGTCATTTCCCTCAGGTGGCCGAGGAGCCCGAAGCCGGTGACGTCGGTGGCGGCATGGACGCGCACCTGCGCCGCCGCCTCGGCCGCCGCCCGATTCAAGGCGGCCATGGTTCGGAGAGCCGCCTCGACCGCGGCGGGGGGCGCCACAGCCTGCTTGATCGCCGTGGAGATGATCCCGGTCCCGATCGGCTTCGTCAGCACCAGGGCGTCGCCCGGACGAGCGCCCACGTTACGCCAGATCCGCGCCGGGTGGACGAGCCCCGCCACGGCGTAGCCGATCTTGGGCTCCGGATCGTCGATCGAGTGACCCCCCACCACCGCGACGCCCGCTTCCCGAGCCTTCTCGGCCCCGCCCTTCAGGATCTCGCCCAGGATGCCGAGCGGGAGGCGGTCCTTCGGGAACCCGACGATCGAGAGCATCGTGATCGGCCGTCCCCCCATGGCGTAGACGTCGGACAGCGAGTTGGCCGCCGCGATCTGCCCGAAGGCGTACGGGTCATCCACGATCGGCGTGAAGTAGTCCACGGTCAGCACCAGCGCGAGGTCATCCGTCAGCCGGTACACCGCGGCGTCGTCGGACGTCTCCGTGCCCACCAGCACGTTGGGGTCCACGATCGGCGGGAGGGTGCGGAGCACCTGGGCCAGATCCTCCGGCCCGAGCTTGCAGGCTCAGCCTGCCCCGTGCGAGAGCGTCGTGAGTCGCACCGACTGATCCACCGTCGATCACCCCCCTTCCCGCCCTCGAGATGCGGGATCCCCCATCCGCGTCGCATGATACCGGCCGGGCGCCGCCCGGTCAAACGACGGCTCGCCCTCGCCGCTCCTCGAGGGCCCGGACGAGCTCCGCCCCCAGCACGAACACGACCGTCGAGTAGTAGACCCACATGATGAGCGCCACGAGGACACCCAGGGAGCCGTAGACCGCGCTGTAGACCCCGACCCGCTCGATGTAGAGCCGGAAGATCTGCTTGGCGAGCTCCCACAGCACGCCGGCGGCGACGCTCCCCTTCAGGATGCTCGGCCAGGAGAAGCGACGGACGGGGACCACGCGGTACACGAGGAGGAACAGCACCGTGTCGAGACCGACCCCGAGCAGGAGCCCCGCCCACTCGAGCAGCACGCCCGAGCCCCACGCGTGGATGGCCAACATCCGCCGCATCCAGGCGAAGGCCGCGGTGACGCCGATGGTCGCGAAGAAGACGACGGTGAGCAGCGGGACCATCCCGAGGTCGAACAGCGCGCCCCGGACGAATCCGCGCCCCCTGAGCCCGAAGACCCGGTTCAAGACAAGCCGCGTGGCGGCGAAGACCTGCGTCGCGAACAGGAGGAGCATCGCGGTGCCCAGCAGACCGGACACGCCGCGGCCGGCGACGATCCCGCGAAAGATCTGCTCCATCTCCCGCTGGTAGACGGGCAGGACTGTCGCCAGGCGGTCCAGCACCTCGCGCACCGCCATCTCGTCGGACAGGAGGAACCCGCCGCCGGCGATCGCCAGCAGCAGGAAGGGCACGATGCAGATGATGACGTAGAAGGAGAGCCCGCCGGCCAGGAAGAAACCGTCGTGCACCCAGAACGAGCCCGCCACGTCCCGCACGAGCCCGGTCGGGCGCTGCCCCCGGATCGAACCGGTCGCGCGGGGACCCCGCCCGGGCGGGGCCAGGGCCGGCTGGGCGGGCGACACCGCGGGCTACCGGCGGGCCCGGACCTCGCGCGCCAGCCAGCCGAGGGAGGCGTCGGTCGTCCCGGAAGGCCGGTACTCGAGGCCCACGTAGCCGTCGTACCCGGCCGCCTCCAGCGCCCCGAGCACGTGCGGGTAGTTGATCTCGCCGGTCCCCGGCTGGTGGCGCCCGGGCACATCGGCGATCTGGACGTGCCCGATCCATTCGAGGTTGCGGGTCAGGGTCGTGGTCAGCTCACCCTCCATGCGCTGCATGTGGTAGGCATCGTACTGGAAGCGCACGTTCGGCTCGTCGACCTCCCGCACGATCTCCAGCCCGAGCCGCGATCGGTCCAGGAAGTACCGCGGACTCTCCCAGGTGTTGAGCGCCTCGATCATGAGCGTGATGCCGGCGGCCCGGGCCAGGGGTGCCGCCGCCTTCAGGTTCTCGATCACCACCCGCCGCATCGTCTCGTCGCTCACGCCCTCCACGCGGTTCCCGGCGAGGACGTTGAGCCGGCGGCAGCCCAGGCGTCGGGCCGTGGCGACGGCGTCCTCGATGGTCTTCATCAGGTGATCGCGCCGGCGCGGATCGCAGAGGTAGCCCCGGTCACCGCCCGCGAAGTCGCCCCCCTCGGGGTCGAAGAGGACGAGCTCGAGCCCGTGCTGGCGGAGGGCGCGCTGGACCGCCTCCTGGTCCACGTCGTGGGCGAACAGGAACTCGACCGCGCGGAAGCCGGCAGTCGCGGCCCGCTCGAACCGCTCGAGGAACGGCACCTCGTTGAACAGCATGGTGAGGTTCGCCGCGTACCGGATCATGCGGTGGCTCCTGTCTGGGCCGCGCCCCTGGTCGCGAGCTCCCGGCCCTCGCCCTACGGGCCGCCCTTCGCCAGCCGCTCCGCGTTGTCGGACGCGAGCCGCCGCGCCACGTCGGGTGGCAGCTCCCGGAGCCACGCGCGATGCCAGTCGTGGACCCCCGGCAGCTCCGCCCAGCGCGAGGGGATCCAGGTGTCCGTCCCCACCATGAAGCGGTCGGGGTGCCGGAGGAACAGCGCGCGCCAGGCGTGGTCGAGCCGGCCCCCCGGGGCGACATCCGAGCGGAGGGCGAGCTCGACGAGGAGGCGTGGCCAGCGGTCCAGGAGCGCCCCGACGACGTCGGGCCCGGCGGACATCCCCGCATGAGCCCAGAGGACCGGGAGGTCAGGCCGCGAGCCCATGAGGATCTCGGCAGCCTCGGCGTCGCAGTGACAGTGGAGGAACAGACCGTGACGCGCGGCGAGGTCTGCCACCTGACGAACCACCGGCGCGCGCGCGTCCGACCCGCTCAGGTGGAACTCGCCGATCCCCCGGTAGATCCCGCGCCGGAGGCGCGCCTCCAGGTATCCCACCACCGACGGGTCCCGGTGCCAGCTCCCCAGCTCTCCTCCCCGCCGGTACGGCCGGAGGACCGGGACGACACGGTCAGGCGCCGCCTGGTGGAGGCGCACGGTCCCGTCGTCGGGCGTGCTCGAGACGAACCCCCGCGTCACGCCGGCCCGGTCCAGGATGGCGATCACCGCCGACGGCGAGTAGCCATCCCACGCGTTCTCGCTGTAGTGGAGATGGGTGTCGACGATGGGCAGGTCCTGGCCCCCAGCCCAGCCCGGCCCGGTGGCGGCGACCAGACCGAGGGCCAGCGAGACCGCGGCCGACGCAGCGCGGCGGAGAGGCATCGGCCCAACTATACCCTAAAAGGGGCCGCCGCCCCTCCCGGGGGCAGGCTTCGGAGCGGACCGCCGAGGTCTCCTCCGATGACCTACGGGGTGAAGACCTCGTTCACGGCGCTGAACGAGCCGCCGGGCCGGGGTCCCCCCGAGATCACGTAGATGCGGCCACCGTGGGCGACGGCCGCCAAGCCATGGCGCGCGGTCGGCATGGGCGTGAGAACGCTCCAGCGGTCCGTCGCGATGTCGTAGGACTCCACCAGGTTGAACGTGCCGCCAGGGGCCTCGCCGCCGAACACGTACAGTCGCCCGCGCAGGACCGCGGCCGCGATCCCGCTGCGTGGGGTCGGGAGCGGCCGGCCGGCACGCCAGCGGTCGGTGACCGCATCGTAGATCTCGGTCGTGTCCAGGTTCCGCGCGTAGCTCCCTTCCAGCCGGCCGCCGACCACGACCAGCTTGCCCTCGACGAAGCCGGCCGCGTGGTGGTCCCGGGGGGTGGGCATCGGGCCGCGCGGCGTCCAGCGGTTGGTCGCGGGGTCGAAGACCTCGAGCGCCCCGGTGTTCTTGCGGTCCCGATCGACCCCGCCCACGGCGTAGATACGCCCGTCCCAGACGGCCGCCGCAAGGGCACCCCGGGCCGTCGGCAGCGGGGCCCGGCCCTGCCACCGGTCCGCGACAGGGTCGTACTCGTACACGGTATCGAGGACCCCCCACGCGAGGCCGGAGTAGCCGCCGACGACGTAGAGCCGCCCGCCCACCGCGACCGTCGCCGCGTGGTGCACCCCGTGGGGGAGCGACGCGCGCTTGTCCCAGCGGTCCGTCGTCGGGTCGTAGGACTCGACCACGTCCGCCCCGCCGCCGAATCCGCCGACCACGTAGATTCGACCCCCGACCTCCGCGCCGGCGACCTCGGTTCGGCTGGATCCCATGGGCGCCGCCCGGTGCCAGGCGCCGCCGACCTGGCCGAGCGCGGGCAGCG
>Ga0073934_10011780_pt1 | contig 10476 bp, 8 predicted proteins | sample LarsenN4metaG_FD_76834 | JGI IMG/M metagenome (GOLD analysis project Ga0073934, IMG submission 76834) | Hot spring sediment bacterial and archeal communities from British Columbia, Canada, to study Microbial Dark Matter (Phase II) - Larsen... ... | reverse complement strand
TCCCACTGCGCGAAGTGGAGGATGGGTGTCCCGGCGCCGAGATTGTTGCCGCTGTTCTTGCCGGTGAGGGAATCGACCGAATTCGGCCGCAGCTTGCCGCGCTTGGTCGCCTCGGCAACCGCCTCGAGGATTTCGCGGCGCAGCGCGATCTGATTAACGCCCACGGGCGTCTTGATTTCGAATGTCGGCATGCCCGTGTCCTGGCAGATGGGACCTTCGTCGTCGGCGGCCATGTCGATGTTCTGACCGATGATGGTCAGCGCTTGGCCAGCTTGCGTGGCGGGATTCTCCGTTTTGAGCGCCCAGGCCATGGCCTCGCGCACATCGGGTGGGAGATTCGTGGAAGTCTGGATGATCAGTTCGAGCATGGATTCGCGGAAGAATTGCATGCCTGCCTCCGGGCCTGAGAGATGGGCGAGGGGGGTGGGTCACCGTTCGGGGGGCGTCAGACCCGATTCGCATTATAACCCCGTTCGGCTGAGTCAAAAACCGCATCCAGTAAACGCTGGACAGCGCACAGCGATCAGCAAAGAACTGGGGGCCGACGGCTGATGCCAACTCCCTTCCATCACCGCTCGCGGGTTGCCGACTCCCGCGACCCTCTCCGGCCTACACAAACGGACGCTTTGCCACGCCGCGCAAACCGAGTTCGCGGCTGAGGTGCTTCTTCAGAATCCTGAAGGCTTGTGGCGGCGTGTCCGCAAAGCGGATCAATTTCATATCGTCTTCTTCGATAGTTCCCGCTTCGAGCATCGCCTCGAAGTTGATGACCTTCCGCCAGAACTTCGATCCATAGAGCAGGATCGCAGCGCGATGGCCGAGCTTGTGGGTTTGGGTGAGGGTGAGAAATTCCCACATCTCGTCCATCGTGCCGAAGCCGCCGGGGAAGACCACGAGCGCCTTCGAGGGTTGCGCGAACCAGAGCTTGCGCATGAAGAAGTAGCGGAAGAGGAAGCTCAGGTGGGGGGTGATGTAAGGATTGGGCTGCTGTTCCGTGGGGAGCTTGATGTTGAAGCCGATTGAGATGCCGCCCGCCTCTGCGGCACCGCGGTTGGCCGCCTCCATGATGCCGGGCCCGCCGCCGGAGCAAACCACGAGGAAGTGGCTGCCGTTGCGCAGGGAGAGCGACCACTGGGTGAGGAGGCGAGCCAGTTCGCGCGCCTCCTCGTAGTAGCGCGACATCTGGAGGGCCATGCGCGCCGCCTTCCGTTGGGCCGGCGGGATCGCGCTGCGCCTCCGGCTTTCAAGGTCGCGCAGCCGGCGGGCGGCCTCTTCTCGCGGCAGGGTGCGTGCTGAACCGAAGAACACGACGGTGTTCTGCACACCCGCCCGGCGCAGCCTTGCCTGCGGCTCCAGGTACTCGGCCAGGATGCGCAGCGTGCGCGCGTCGCCGCTCTCCAGAAAGCGGTCGCTATGGTAAGCAAGTTGGGGGAGCGGGGCGGGTGGTGACGGTTTCTTGGTGTCGTTTCCCATAGGCGCCTCGGGGCGGTTAATCGAACTGACAGAATAGCAGAAGCCAGCCGCTTTCAGACCAGCAAAACGCGGCCAAGTCGCGGTGGGGACCCCATTTTCAATTGAAAAATGCGCTCCTGGCGCGCTAACTTAGACCCGGCCCTTGCCTCCCGTGGAGACGGGTGCATTTGGAGGGTGGGCAACAATCTCTGGCATGGTTGGCTTGCAAGGAGGAGACTGAAATGAGTCATCAGCGTGATATGACGCGACGTGATTTTATGCTTCGAGGCGCCGCCGGGGCGGCCGGTCTCGGCCTCCTCTTGAATGGCGAGCCTGTACCGCTCGAGGCCTCCGCCTTGCCCCGGCCCGCGACCGCCAACGATCGGGTGGGCTTGGGCTTCATCGGCGTGGGCATCCGCGGGCACATCCTGATGGAGATGGCCAAGCTAACCGGACAGGCCGACCTCGTTGCGGTCTGTGACTGCTATCAGGGCCATCTGGACCGCGCCAAAGAGCGCACGGAGGGCAAGATTGAAACCCTCTACGGGCAATACAAGAAGCTCCTCGATCGCCCGGACGTGCATGCCGTCGTGATCGCCACGCCCGACCACTGGCATCTGCAGATGGTGCTCGACGCGCTCGCCGCGGGCAAGGACGTTTACATTGAAAAGCCCATGACCCACCAGATTGAGGAGGGGCCGCAGATCATCGAGGCGGCGCGGCGCGCCAATCGCGTCGTGCAGGTAGGCAGCCAGTGGGTCGCCTCGGCGCAGCATAAGAAGGCGAAGGAAATCGTCCAGTCGGGTAAGCTCGGCAAGGTCACCAAGATCACCGCCTCGTATAACCGCAACAGCTCGACGGGTGCCTGGAACTATCCCATCCCGCCGGATTTGAAGGTGGGCGAGAATTTGAATTGGGAGGAGTGGCTGGGCCCGGCCCCGAAGCGCCCCTTCAACCCCGAATACGTGTTTCGCTATCGCAAGTACTGGGATTTCTCCGGGGGCATCTCCACGGACCTTTTCGTCCACCTCATCAACTCGATTCACTTCATCATGGGTGTCCAGATGCCGAGAAGCGTGGTGGCCACGGGCGCGATTCTCTTCCGCCATGACGGTCGTGAAGTGCCGGACACGCTCGACGCGCTGTTCGAGTACGACGGCTTCCACGTTAACATGGCCGCGACGTTCAACAGCGCAAGTACCGCGGGACAGGGGATTCAGTTTCTCGGTACCGACGCCTCGCTCAGCCTGCTTCTGGGCACGCCCGCGATGACGCTTGCGGGTGAGAGCCATCGCGAAGGCTACAGCTACGCCATCGACAGTTGGCCGAAGGCGCTCCAGGAACAGTTCATGAACGAAGGCAACCACCGCGAGGAAGCCGCACGCACGGCGCCCAAACCGGAAGATGTTCACGTGCCCGACGCGATGGACGCGACGGCCCTCCACCTGGCGGAATTCCTGGAGTGCGTGCGCTCGCGCCAGGACTGCGCCGAGCCGGCCGAAATCGGCCACTATGCCGCCGCCGCCGGCCACATGGTGAATCTGTCGTACCGCACCGGCAAGAAGGTTTTCTGGGACGCGGCGAAGGGTGTCGCCAAGGCGTAATATCCCGTCCATCGCCTCGCGTGTCGTTCTTTGAAAGGGGCGCACGGCCGTGCGCGCCTGCAACTTTCCCTCGGACTATTTGGCTCTTGCATCCTTCGCCGATCATGACCACAATGCGCTTGACGCAATCCTCCTTATCGAGCGCGTTGCGCCCTCGAACGTCCCTCGCCACGTTGCCTCTGGCTATCGAGGCTGAAACGAGTCCCAGGCCAGCATCTCGTTGACCTGCGCCGAGCCCCATCTCGGCAGAAAGGGGATTGCCATGAATCCTTGGAACAAATCGAAATCATCTTCGCTGGATGTTACGCGCCGTGGATTTCTAGCCGGCTGCGCGGGTTGCGCGGCGGCTTGCGCGCCTTCGCTCGCGGCCTCGCTAAGACAGGTGCCGGCACGAGCCGCGGTCGCCCTGCCTGTTCCCCCTGAAGCCTTAGGGCAAGTTTCGAGCGAAACGCCGTCGCTCCCGGACGTGAAGCCGCGGCTGCGTCTGGTGTTCACGCACATGTCGCCGGAGAAAGAGACCTGGCCGTACAAAGGCTACGACTATGAAGGGCGAAAGAGAGAGTTAACGGCACGCCTTCAGCAAGCGTGTCCGCAGATCGAGTTCCTGCCGGCGACGGCGCAGACTGCCGAGGAAGCCAAGAAAATCCTCGCGGGCGACCGCGACATCGATGGATATGTGAACTACTTAGTCGGCTGCTGGACAGGTGCCACGGGGGAGATCATCGCGGCCGGACGACCCACGATCCTGATTGATGACCTCTATGCGGGGACGGGCGAATTTCTGATCCAGTATGCCGCGGCCCGCCGCAAGGGTTTGAAGGTAGCGGGCGTATCCACGGAACGCTTCGAGGACGTGGTCGAGGCGGTGAGGACATTCGAGGCGCTCAAGAAGATGCAACACTCGGTCATCCTCGACGTGGTCAAAGGCGACCCGGGCGAGGTGGCGCGAGCCATCGAAAGCGTCTTTGGCACCAAGGTGCGCAAGACGAGCGGCGAGGAATTGGAGGAGTCATTTCGCAAGTGCGACCGCACGCAGGCGCGCGAGTACGCCGATCGGTGGATCCGCGAGGCACGTCTGATCGTCGAACCGTCGCGCGAGGAGATCGATCAGTCCGCCGTCATGTACATCGCCATGCGCGACCTGATGAAAAAATATCACGCGCAGGCCGTGACCATCGACTGCCTGACGCTTTTCTACGCGGGCAAGCTCTCTGCCTATCCTTGCCTGGGCTTCTTCCAACTTAATAACGATGGCTTGGTAGGCGGCTGCGAAGCGGATTTGCAGTCCACGGTCAGCATGCTATTGATGGGGTATCTCGTCGGCCGACCGGGGTACATTTCTGATCCGGTGATCGATACGTCGAAGAACCGGATCATCTACGCGCACTGCGTGGCCCCGAGCAAAGTGTTCGGGCCGGCGGGGAAGACGAATCCCTACGACATCCGCAGCCACTCGGAAGACCGCAAGGGCGCCTCCATACGGTCCCTCATGCCGCTGGGCGAGATCGTGACCACGCTCAAGTTCGACCCGGTGCGCAAAGAGGTGATCATCCACCAGGCCAGGACCACCGAGAACATCGACGAGGACAAAGCTTGCCGGACCAAACTCGCCGCGGAGGTGCGCGACATTGACAAGCTCTTCAATGAGTGGGATCAGTGGGGCTGGCACCGCATCACCTTCTACGGCGACCACAAGCGACCGGTGGAGACGGTGGCGGCTCTGGCGGGCTTCAAGGTCGTTTGGGAATCTTAGTGGGGGCTTGATGGTGGCTGCGCATCACATCCCGACGGTTGTGGCCACAGGATTCAACGGTTGAGCCAGCGCAGGAAATCGGCGGGAGAGGTTTCGGCATCGCGCAAGATCTTGGCGAGGATGCCGCGGCCGAGATCCTCCCTGCGGTGGTGGGGACCGTGGCGGTTCTCCCGCCGAGGTGATGAAAGAATTTGTGGCTCCCTTTTTGGCGGACTTGCACGAACCCCCCGGATTCGAGAAATCGGATCAGAATCCCGGCGCGCACCGGGTGCAGGCGGGTCAACCACTGACCTCGACTTGTTGCAGAGCCACGAATTTCATGCGCGGGGGCTTTTGCTCGGCGAGGCAGACTGCGATAACCTCGCGAATGCGGGGGGGCGAGTTCCTCAGGGTGCGCGCTTGCGTGTAGCAACTGTGAAGTGCCGGTACGCTCGCAACATAATAACCGTCTTCGTCTTATTCGATCACGACCGTGAAGTTCAGCCTCTTGGCTCGCTTCGCGGATTTCTTCATGGGAGGGATCATAACATCGAAATGAGGTTGACCCTTCCACGGCACGCCCGCGGGTCGCAAGTCAAAGGGGAGGCCGCATAGCTAATGGGCCGCGACGCCCGCGATCATGCACTCCAGGAGCTGCGGGGCCACACCGACGCCTGGGCGCGGCTGCCTGTGGCGGGCAAGAGGGAACTACGTTACGGCTCCATCGCCGTAGATCAGCGAGGGGGGATGGGCTGCCTCTGGAGCACGACCAGTTGGGGCGCGGTCCCGGGAAGTAGCTCGGGTAACTTCCGGAGCCGCGTCGGAACGGGGTCCAACACCTTCCTTTCCGACCCGCCCGAAAAGAGCGTGGTTTATGGTCCTGCCGCATGTGGCCGAAGCCCCCTGGTTCGTCACCAACCGCCTGATGGCAGCATCTTCTGCGGGAGCAAGAGCTCGAGGCTGATCAGCATACGGAAGGCACTCGGCTTTGGCTTGGCGCTCCTGCGGGGGTGACCTTGCCGGACAGTCGGCTTGATTTCTGAATTCGATTCAGGTAGCTTGACTGCGCTTTTCGGGGAAGTAGGCAATTCAGGCCAAGTCGGGTGAGGGCCCCGTGAACATCAATATTCGCAGGCAGGACGACATTACGATTCTCGATTTGCAAGGAAACCTGGTGCTGGGCGAGGCGGTGAGCACGTTTCGCGATCAGATACACGACCTATTGAGCGCGGGTGTAAAGAAAATCGTCGTCAACCTCACGGGCGTCCCGTTTGTGGACAGCTCCGGCATCGGGGCGATGGTGGGAGCACACACGGCGCTCGAAACCTCCGGCGGGAGGTGCAAATTCTGCTGCGCCCAGCCTCGCGTCGTGCAGGTGCTCAAGCTGACCCGCATGCTGGAAGTGTTCGATATGTACGAAAAGGAATCCACCGCGCTCGCCAGCTTTGGTGCAGGTTCATAGACATTCTGGCGGCCGCAAGCATGTGCCGCGCTCTGCTTGAGTCAAGCGAAAAATCGAAATTCAAAAGTCGTGGGCCTGCGCGGGAGATCGACCCCCCTGTTGTTGCGAAACTGACACCCCAAATTGACCGTTCCGAGTCACGAATCCCGAACTGCGAATCCCCAGTAACTACCTTATTGCAACCGCCGGCGCTTGACGGCAGAAGGCGTCCGTGGCGGCGATTCCAAAAAGCAATCCCACTATGACCGTGAAGGCGATCCAGAGGGTCACCTGGGGAAGCAGCGCGATCTGCACATACTTCCCCGCAAGCCCATCTCCGGGAAGTTCGGGGGCAGGCCATCGTGGTGCGTGCCCCGATTCCCGCGCAGGGCATGGAATCCAACATTGTAGCCCTTTCATTCAGGTGGCCTGGGCCGCGAATGCATATTCTAGATCGGCGGCGGCTGAAAACCACCCAACGCGCTTTCGATCGCCTGCGCTATAGCCAGCGCCACATCTTCACGCCACGGGCGCGCCACAATCTGCACGCCGATGGGCAGGCCGGTCGGCGTAATCCCGACGCGCACTATGGCGGCGGGCCAGCCCGTCAGGTTGTACGTCATCGTGTAACTGAACGCGCTGAGCCGGTCATAAGTCGAACCGTGCACCATGCCGGGGAAAGCGGCCGCCGGGCAGAGAATTGCGTCCCAGTCCTCCATGAAGGCGAGCATCCGGCTGCGGAAAGCGTCCCAACGTCCAACCAGTGCCGCGAATTCCGTCATCGTACAGGAATTGGCGCGCTGAATTTCGAGGACGCGTTCGAGCAGCGGGTGAATTCGTTTTGTGCCAGCCGATTGAATCAGACTCTCGATTCCCGTGCCGCCGTCGGCGGAGAATAGCTTCAGGTAAATGTGGTAGGTATCCTCGATGCCGGGCGGCCGAGCTTCTTCCACCTTTGCGCTGCGGTCTGCAAGCGCCCGAGCCGCGTGCTGGACGGTTTCGACCGTCTCCGGTGTGGGCGGAGTGACCCCGTTGTCCGTGTGGAATGCCACGCGAAGGGTCCTGACGTCAATGCCACGGGGATCGCCCAGCGGCGCGGGCACGATGGCGGGATCGCGGAAATCCGGTCCCGCGATGAGGGGAAGCACCAAGGCCAAATCTTCCACGTAGCGCGCCAGAGGTCCAATCTGCCAAAGCGAATCGAGCAGGCCGCCGGGGCCCGGAAAGTGGCCTGTACGGGGCACTCGTCCGGAGGTGGGCTTGATGGCCGCAATGCCCGTGCAATGGGCAGGGAAGCGGACGCTGCCGCCGGCATCGCTGCCCAGGCCGAACGGCGATCCACCCGCGGCGATAATCGCGGACTCCCCGCCACTCGAGCCGCCGGGCGAGAGATTGACGTCGTAGGGATTGTTGGTACGGCCGTAGAGGAGGTTGTCCGTCTCCCACGCCCAGCCGAATTCCGGACAATTGGTTTTGCCGAGCAAGATGGCGCCGGCTGCGCGCAGACGCTGGACGACGGTGGCGTCCTCATCCGGAACGTAATTCGCGCGGCCTTCGGTGCCGCCCGTCGAGATCACACCCTTGGTTTCAATCGCGTCCTTCAGCGTGAAAGGCAAACCATGCAGCGGCCCGCGTAGCTCGCCGCGCGCCAGCGCCCTATCGGCTTCTCTCGCCTCGGCGAGCGCCTGTTCGGCGGGAAGCTGGACGACGGCGTTGAGGCGGCGATTGACTTCTTCAATGCGTTCGATGCACGCTTTGAGGAGCTCTTCCGACGAAACCCACTTTTCGCGAATAGCCCGTGCCAGCGCCGCAGCCGATTTGAATAGACGCGGATCCATGAGAGTGACGAAATTGGAAACTCGAAGGGCGACCCCGGCAGTCGGGGGTTGTCCGTGGTCCGTTCTCAGTGGCCAAGTATCCGCCGTGTGCGGTTGGACCTCAGCGACCCATCGTAGGTGGTCGGTGGTTGCTCGTTTCCGTTTTGACCGACCACCGACTCCGGATCTCGGACACCGGACCGCCTTTCACTTGCCCCCCTGTGGCTTTCCCAACCGAGCCAGATTGCACGGGGCATTCTAGCGTAATAGAATGAGCCGCGCGTTTGGAATGACATTTCTCGGAGGGGGGAGGTCATGGATCGACGGTCGTTTCTCGGAAGGGCAGGAGCGTCTCTGGCGATCGCGAATCTAGGCGCGCCGCTCGGCGCGAATCTTCCCGGCGAAAAGGGCCTGCGGCTTTCGGTGACCTGGTGGTTGATGCGCCACCTTCCCGTGGGTGAGGCGTTGGCCCTTTTGGTCAAGCACGGCTACGAAGCCTATGAGATGTTCGATTGGCGCAATGCGCAAATCCTCGAGACGTTTGTCGCCGAGCGGAAGAAGTACGCGCAGCTCACCTGCGCCTGCCTGGTGGCCAACAAGGGGGTTGAAGCGCCGGGCTGCGGCTTGGTGAACCCGGCTGAGCGCGAAGGTTTCATCCGCGAGGTGAACGCTTCGATTGAGGCCGCGAAGAAGGTGGATTCTAAGCGTCTCGTCGTGCTCACCGGCAACGAGCTGGGCGGCATGCCGCGCTCTGCTCAGATGGCCAATGCCGTGGCCGCGCTACGCGCCGTGGCGCCGGCGCTCGAGAAGCACGGCATTACCGCCGTCGTCGAGGTTCTCAATACCTACACTGACCACGCCGGCTACTTCCTCTATTACGTGCGCGACGCCGCCGAGCTGATCGACCGCGTGGGCAGCCCCAACGTCAAAATCCTCTTCGACATCTACCATGTGCAGATCATGGAGGGGAATCTGATCAACAACATTCGCACTCACATCGATCGCATCGGCCACTTCCACATTGGTGATGTTCCCGGACGGCACGAACCCGGCACTGGAGAGATTAACTATCGCAAGGTGTTCAGAGCGATCTATGATCTGGGCGACCGCTACCAGGGCTACGCCGCGTTGGAGTACCAACCGACGATTCCGACCGAAGAGAACCTGAAGCTGGTGCGCCAGATGGCCAACTTCGCCTAGCGGTTGGGCGACAACTGCCGACGCTGCATCCGGAGGAGCCAATCCATTTGCGAGTTCAGCGGGTCAGGCTGTATCCTTGAGCGGGAGCTGAGCATGAATTCCCGATTCCGAGCTGGCCGGTTTGCCCCCATTCGGCTGAGCATTCCCACTCCCTGCCAGGTCCAGGTCGGAATAAGTTCGGGCGCAGATTCATTGCGCAGCGCGCTGCGCCCCGGGCAGACCAACATCGGGAACATCTTTAGCCGTATCAACCTCGACACCAAAGAAGAGAGGAAAACACCGGTCGTTCCCACGCCGCCGGGAGCGGAAAAGGAAAAGGAAGCAGGCGTCAATACTGTTTCGAGTAGCTGAGGCCAACGGGCTGCGGAGACACGATGGGCCGCAAGGGACCTACCATACAACGCAGGGCGGTCACGTTTTCATTTGCTCTCCTGAGTGTCGGGATTTTCCCCTCCCGGTCTTCCGCTCAGGGTCTGCCGCCGGCGGCGCGTCCTCCGATCCCCATTTCCGTTTACGAACTCAACTTCGTCAAGAAGTACGTGGTGTGGCCGATCTTCGGGCGCGTCACCTCTTTCCAGGGCGAGCCGGTGGGCGGCGCCAAGGTCCGGCTGGATGTCGGCATCAAGGCGATCCCCGCCCAGGTCGTCGAGACCAACCTCCAGGGTGACTTCGGTGCCGAGTTTAAGATCGACGCCGAGGTGAAGAGAATCGACCTGGAGGTGACAGCATCCCGGGACGGGTTTCTCGAGGCGCGGGAGGCGGCTGCCTTCACGGTGGAGCACGGCGTCACCTCCGTGGACGTCCTGATGAAGGAAGACAGCGTCGAGCCCGATGTGCTGTCGCCCGCGCAACTTCTGGAAATCATGCGCCCGCGGCTCTCTCTCCCCTCCTCCGGGAGGGCGGACGATGCGGCCGCGCTCAATTACCGCCGGGCTCTGGGATTGCTTTACGAGCAGCGCCTGGCCGCCGATGCCGTCCGTGAATTCAGCCGAACGGTAGAGGCGGAACCGACTTGCATCCGCTGCCGGACTGGGCTTGGGCTCGCGCGGATCGTAGCAGGCAGCTACATGAGCGCCCGTCGTGACCTTGAAGAAGCGGCCGCGGCTGCTGGTCCCGCCGCATCGGCTCCGGGCAGGGAGCCGTGGATCGCGTTGGGAGTCCTCGCAACCTGGCGGCACGACACCAAACAGGCGCTCGGCTACTTCCTGAAGGCGCTCGAGATGATGCCCG
>Ga0073934_10011779_pt1 | contig 10476 bp, 9 predicted proteins | sample LarsenN4metaG_FD_76834 | JGI IMG/M metagenome (GOLD analysis project Ga0073934, IMG submission 76834) | Hot spring sediment bacterial and archeal communities from British Columbia, Canada, to study Microbial Dark Matter (Phase II) - Larsen... ... | reverse complement strand
TCGTCCGTCGCGACGACCTTCGACGGGCATCCGATGGCCAAGTCGGGCCGCGCGACGCAGGCGCTGACCTTCGCCTTTCTGTCGTCCGGCTTCGGAGCTTTGTTCGGTGTCGTAGTCGTCACGCTGCTCGCCGGCTACGTCACGAAGTTCGCGCTGCTCTTCTCTCCCGTCGAATACTTCACCGTCTTCGTGCTCGCCTTCACGAGCTTCGTCGCCTTCGGGGGCGGCGATCCCGTCAAGACGCTGGTCTCGATCGCGCTCGGCCTCGCCATGGCCGCCGTCGGCATGGACACGATCTCGGGCTCCATGCGGCTCACCTACGAGATCCCCGATCTCGTCCGTGGCATCAGCTTCCTGGTCGTGGTCATCGGCCTGTTCGGCCTCGGTGAACTCCTCGAGAGCGTGCAGTCGCCCGTGGTCGCGAAGGCAGTGACGACGCGTCTCGATCTCCGCGAAGTCGGCCGCGCCCTGCTCGAATGGCCGCGTTACTGGATCGCGCTTCTGCGCAGCGCCATCGTCGGCTGCTGGATGGGCATCGCGCCCGGCGGACCGACGGCCGCGTCGTTCATGAGCTACGGCCTCGGCAAACGGTTCTCGAGGGCCGGCAAGCGCTTCGGCACGGGCGAGCCCGAAGGACTCGTGTCGGCTGAAGCAGCGGATCAGGCGGCCGGATCGAGCGCCATGCTGCCGATGCTCGCGCTGGGGCTGCCCTCCTCTGCGACCGCCGCCGTTCTGCTCGGCGGACTTCTGATGTGGGGCATCACGCCCGGCCCGACGCTCTTCAAGGAGCGTCCCGATTTCGTCTGGGGGCTGATCGCCTCGATGTACATGGCGAACGTGGCAGCGGTGATCCTGGCGCTCGCCACCGTGCCGCTGTTCGCCCGTCTCATGCAGGTGCCCTTCACTATCAACGGGCCGCTGATCGCCGTCGTCTGCGTGATCGGCGCCTGGACCGTCTCGGGCGCCCCCTTCGACCTCTGGCTGCTCCTGCTGTTCGGCGCCGTCGGCTACACCATGAAGGCGCTCGACTATCCGATCGCGCCCCTCGTGCTCGCCATGGTGCTCGGCGACCGGACGGAAGACGCCTTCCGCCAATCGATGCTGCTCTCGAAGGGGAATCCGCTCGTCTTCGTCTCGACGCCGATCTCCGCGACGCTGTCGGCTCTGGCCTTCCTTTGCCTCGCCGTCGCGATCGTCGGCGCACTGCGCCGCTCTCTCAAGGGGACGGTGGCCTGAGGCGCTAGTCCGCCACGTCCCGCGAACCGTCCGCGCCGCGCACGATATGGCCGAAGCCGTCGTTCACCCGGCTGCGCTGATACCCGTTGAGCCACGTCCTGAACTGAACGGGCAGCATGTCGTAGGGGCGCTCCTCGCCGAGCACCATCGCGGCGCGCCAGCGCTTCCGCCTGCTCGTCGTTCCAGGGCGACACGGCCACCTGCTCGACGACGACGAGACCGGCGCCGCCGGCCGCCTTCGCGCCGAGGTGCATGGTGTGCCACTCGTTCACCACGCCGCGCGGCGAGGAGAACTGCGTCATCGGCGACACCGCGATGCGATTGCGCAGTTCGACGTCGCGGATCTTGAGGGCACTGAACAGTTTGGCCATGGGTCTCCCCGTAATCCGCGCCGCGTAAGCACAGCAAAGCGCCGGACGCATCGTGAGTGATCTCTCACGCTGCGCCCGGCTGCCGGCCCCCGTCCCGTCTCGTAAGTCGCCGGCCCGCCGATGAGCGGGAGGCGACCGTTCTCAGGCGAACATATCGGGCTGTGTCGCCGCGATGTGATTGTAAAGCGTCTGGAAGTGCAGCCAGCCGATATAGTCGCTGCCGACGTGCTCGCGGCTGTATTGCGCCGTGCGATCGGACAGGATCTGCGGCTTGATACCGGTCGCTTCGATGAGAAGTTGCTGCTTGCAGGCGCGCTCGAGGGCGATGAACCAGAACGCGGCGTCGTCGATGCTGTGGCGGCTGCAGGTCAAGAGGCCATGGTTCTGATGGAGGACGCCGCGGTTCCGGCCGATCTCCTTGGCGACCGACCAGCCGCTTTCCTTCTCGACCGCGACCGCGCCGGCGGATGCTCCGATGACGGCATGGCTATTGTAGAACGCGGCGGCGTCCTGGCTGATCATGTCGAGCGGGCGGCCCGTCGCGCACCACGCCGTGCCATAGACCGTATGCGCATGGCACATCGCCATGACGTCCGGGTATTCCTCGTGTACGGCCGCGTGGAGCACGAAGCCGGCGCGGTTGATGGCGTACTTGCCCTCGACGACCTTGCCCTCATGGTCGGCCAGGATCAGGTTCGACATCCGCACTTGCGAGAAGTGCACGCACATCGGGTTCGTCCAGTAGAGCTCGGGGCGCTCGGGATCTCGCACGGTCAGGTGGCCGGCGAAGCCGTAGTCGAACCCGTGGATCGCGAACGCACGGCAAGCGGCGACGAGATGCTGCTTGCGGTAGGTGCGCTCCTCCTCGACCGACGCGAATTCCGGTGTCTCGGGGAAGATCAGCCCGGCCTGCTCCGGCTGGTAGATCGAGATGCGCTTGCGACCCGCGGTATCCGGCTTGAGGTCGAGGCTCACATCGTGATCGTGGTGGTCGTCGAGCATGGCGGTCCTCCTAGACTTGGGCGTCTTTTCAGCAGAAGTGCCTGTCGCCGCGGCTTTTGACAAACGACGTCTATTCACCGATACATGAATCAGATTCACGGGAGTGGACGTTGCAGCGGACCCCGAGCCTCCACGCGCTGCGCGCCTTCGAAGCGGCCGCTCGGCTCGGCAGCTTCGCGCGGGCCAGCAAGGAACTTCACCTGACGCCGTCGGCGATCAGCCATCAGGTGCGGGCGCTCGAGCAGCATTTCGCCCGACCGCTGTTCATGCGCGCCAATCGCCAGGTCATCCTCACCCCTGACGGCGAGCGCCTGCTGGCCGGTCTTTCGCAGGCGTTCGGAACGATCCAGGACGTCTGCGCGGAACTGAGCCCGCGGCCACGCACACAGGACTTGTCCGTTCACTGCACGCCGAGTTTCGCCGCCAAGTGGCTGGGGCCACGGCTTCCCCGCTTCATGGTCGCGCACCCGGGCATCAACCTGCGCCTGTCCACGAGTCCGGAACTCCCCGACCTCATGCGTCATGAAGAAATCGACGTTGCAATCGGCTACGGCACCGCGCCGAAACTGCGCGGCGTAGCGGTACGGTCGCTCGGGCAGGAGGAGATCGCCGCCCTCTGTTCGCCCGAGTACGCGGCGGCCCACCGCGTCGAGGAGCCGAAGGACTTCGAGAAGATCGTGCTGCTTGAGTCCTCGTTCAGCCCGGTCCGATGGTCCGATTGGTTCGTCCACAACGGCGTCAGGCCGTCCCACAAGCGGCCGGGGCCGTCCTTCGACCGCGGCTCGCTGGTGGTCGCCGCCGCGGCGCAGGGGCTCGGCATCGCTCTGGAAACGACCCGCTTCGCGGAAACCGAACTCGACGCCGGCAGCCTCGTGCGCTTCGGCGCCGAGCGGTACCGCAGCATCGCGCGCGACATGCACTTCCTCTGCTACCGCACGCGCGATCAGAACTCGCAGAAGATCCGACGCTTCTGCGAATGGCTGTTCGCCGGCTCCGAGCTCTGACCTTACGCTCGGGGACCGACGGGGCGGCCGGCGTCAGTGCCCCGAGAACACGAGGAGCTTCAGCGGCAGCACGAGCGCCTGCAGCCGCAGGATCGCCGCGTGAACGACGGCAACGGCGTCGACCGCGTGCAAAGCCAGCCAGCTGAAGAAACCGATGTTTGGGTCGGCCAACCGGTCGTGATTGCTCGTGTAGGCATTTGCGATGCACGACGAGCCGGCGACGATGTCGTCGAGGCCGCCTTCGTAGAGCGGCTCCAGGATCGCGGTGACCGTGCCCGGCCGCGTCACGCTCTGCGCGTCGATCAACTGCTCGCCCGAGCGCATCTGTCCGGCCGCGACGAAGTCCTGCACGCGCGTCACGACCATGGGAATGATCGTCCACGGGTTCGAAATGCAGGTGACCTCCGCCACCATGCCAGCGCGGATGACGCGCGCCTCGATCTGCCCGAAACCGGCGACCAGCGCCTTGCGACCCGCGCCCTCTGGGACGAGCACGCCGGCCGGACGCATGATCGGGCTGACGTAGTCGCCGACGCGCAGCACGAACTGCTCCACACGGCCCGCGACGCCGGCGGTGATCACGGTCTTGTCGAGTTCCACTTGCGCCTGCTGACGCTGGGCTTCCGCGCTTGCCTTCTCGGCGGGCAGCAGCACGTTGAGCTTAGTTTCGGCCGCCTGCTGAGACGCGAGCGCCGCCTTCACCGCCCCTTCGCGGCTCTCGACCTCTTTCACGAGCCGATCGATTTCGCGCTGGGCGACGACCCCCGGACTGCGAGACTGCAGCTCACGCTTCGTCGCGAGTTCGTCGGCCGCCTGCTCCAAGGCGCCGCGCGCCTGTTGTACCTGCCCGAGCGTCGCGGCGATCTCCGCCTTGACCATGACGAAGGCGGCATCGATTTCGGCGACCCGCCGGTTGGCGGTCTCGAGCGCAGCCTGTTGCTTGGCGCTGTCGAGTTTGAACAGAGGCTGTCCCTGCTTCACGTCCGCGCTGAGGTCGACGTAGACCTCCGCGACGCGGCCGCCCGCCTCGGGGAGGATCGGAACGGTCCGGTAGAAGTTGGTGACGGTGGTCGTCGACGGATGGAAGTAGAACACCGTCGTGATGAGCGCGACCGCCAGCATCAGACACGACGTGATGCCGTAGCGCAGTTCGTACCACACCGAGAAGATCGTGATCTCGTGACCGAGGCGCTTGCCCTGCTTGTAACGCCGATAGAGGTAGTCCGGCACGATCGTGAAGAGCGAGCAGAGGAGGATTTCCAGCATCGGATCAGCCTCCCTTCACGACGGTGGCCGCGCCGTCGCTTGCGGTGGCCTGAGGTCTCGGCGGGTCGTCCGTTCGGGCCGCGATCTTTTCGAGCGACGTGGCGATGCGCCCGAGCGAGGCGCCGAAGTGGGGCAGCGAAAACTTCGGAATGTCGATCATCGCCAAAAGCAGCGCCGCCACCCAGAAGGCATGGATGTGCGTGAAGAGCGAAAGCAGCACGAGCACCGCGACGATGTCGAACTGGATCTTGTTGTGAACCATCCGCTCGGGCAGCGAGTGGAGCCAGAAGAAGAACACGCCGGCAGCCAATACGGCGCCTACGAGGATCGTCCCCATCATGACCATGAGGACATCGGTCTGCCCGGGACCCGCAACGAAGAAGGGCAGGTCGTGCGGCGCCGCCGCATGAAGTTTGGCCGTGCTCATCTGGTGTCGTGTCCCCGTTCCACCCATGCGCAGATGCCGCGAATAAAATAAAACTTATACGGAATGTTATCCGCTGCGGCTGTATAAAGCTCTTCAGCACACGCACCGCGATTAATCAACACGTTCGTGGGCGGACATCGACCCGATAAGCCGGGACGGTATCCAAACCATCGTAGCGAGCGGGTCACGGCAATCACGGATGCCTGACCAACCTGACCCTCATCAGACTGGAACAATGTTCGGAGACTGCGGTCCGCTTTACTTGGCGGTGAACCCCCCATCGACCGACAAGGTTTGGCCGGTGATGTAGGCCGACGCGTCGGAGGCGAGGAACACCGTCGCGCCGATCAGGTCGTCGAGTTCGCCGTTTCGACCGATCGCCGTTTGCGCCGCGTTTCGCGCGGCGCGCTCCGGATCGTTGAAGACGGGCGCGGTGAGGGGCGTGGGGAAGAAGCCCGGTGCGATGGCATTGCACGTGATGCCCTGCGCCGACCACGCCTCCGCGATGGCGCGGGTGAGCTGGACGATGCCGCCCTTGCCGGCGCCGTACGGCGCGCTGTTCGGAAAGGCGCGCCAACTCTGCAGCGAGGCGATGTTCAAGATGCGGCCCCAGCGGCGCTCGGCCATCGCCGGGGCGAGTGCCTGCGTGAGCAGGAAGGGCGCGCGCAGGTGCAGCGCCATGTGGAGATCGAACGCTTCCGCCGTCACGTCGCCGAACGGCTGGCGGAGATTGACCCCGGCCGCGTTGACGAGAATGTCCGGCGATCGCTGCAGGGCCGAGAGCTGCCGCGTCACGACGCCGGCGCAATCGGCAGATGCGAGGTCGACTATGAGGGGATGCGCGGCGATCTGATCGCGGTGCAGACGATCGACGGCCTGTATGGTCTCCTCCGTGCGCCGCGCCGCGAGCACCACGGTCGCTCCGGCGAGCCCGAGAGCACGCGCCATCGCGAACCCGATGCCGCTGTTGCCGCCGGTGACGAGAGCCGTGCGCCCCGTGAGATCGAACAGCGCAGCCAGCCGAAACGTCACGTCAGGTCTCCACCGGTCGGCCAAGATCGACGTTGGTGCCGGGCGCGTACTTCGCCATCCGGACGTCGGACGTGCGGGCGTGCGCCTCCATGCCTTCGAGCCGCGAGATGCGCGCCGACACGGGCGCCACGAGCTTGCAGCCCTCCCGCGTCATCTGCTGCCACGTCAGCGGCTTCAGGAATTTGTGCACCGACAGGCCGGCCGAATAGCGCGCGGCGAACTTGGTCGGCAGGATGTGATTGGGCCCCGACGCCTTGTCGCCGAACGCGACGTTCGTCTCTTCACCGAGGAACAGCGAGCCGTAGTTGGTCAGCCGTCCGTGCCACCACGCGAGATCGGCGCAATGGACTTCGAGATGTTCCGACGCATAGGTGTCGGAGACCTCGGCCATTTCTTCCCGCGTGTCGCAGAGGACGATCTCGCCGTAGTCGCGCCAGGCCGCACCTGCCGCGTCGCGTGCCGTCGCCGGCAGCTTGTCGATGAGCTCGGGCATCAGTCGCGCGACGTCGTCGGCGACCCGGCGCGAATTGGTGATGAGCCACGCCGGGCTCTCGTGCCCGTGCTCGGCCTGACCGACGAGGTCGGTCGCGACAAGGAAGGGGTCACAGGTTTCGTCGGCGATCACGCAGACTTCGGAGGGGCCGGCGAACACGTCGATGCCGACCTTGCCGAACAGCATCCGCTTGGCTTCCGCCACGAACTTGTTGCCGGGGCCGACGATGATGTCCGCCTTGCGCCCGGTGAAAAGGCCGTAGGTCATCGCCGCGATCGCCTGCACGCCGCCGAGGCACATGATGACGTCGGCCCCGGCAACGGTCATCGCGTAAAGCACGTGCGGGTGGATGCCCTGTCCGCGATAAGGGGCCGAGCAGGCGACGACGGTCTTGACGCCTGCCGCCTTCGCCGTCGCAATCGACATGTAGGCCGACGCGATGTGCGCATACCGCCCGGTCGGCACGTAGCAGCCAGCCGTGTTGATCGGCACGAGCTTCTGGCCGAGGGTCAGGCCCGGCGAAATCTCCAACGAGAAGTCCTGGACCGACCGGCGCTGGGCTTCGGCGAAGCGGCGCACCTGCGCGGTCGCGAAAGTGATGTCGTCTTTGACCGCCTGCGAAATGTCGCGCGTCTGCGCGGCGATCGCGTCGGGCGTCAGCACGATATCGCCCGTCCAGTGGTCGAGTTTTTCGGCATAGGCGCGGACCGCCGCCTCGCCGCCCGCCTCGATCGCAGCGAGCATGTCCGTCACCACCTTGCGGGCGGTGTCGGTCTCGGTCTCCGGCGTCTTGCTGGCCTTCTTGAGATGGGTGATCGCCATGGTCTGCCTGCTTCGCCTTTACGGGAAACGGGCCGCCACATGGCGGCCCGCTGTCGTCGTCCGGTCGTCAGCGCTTGTCGAACTCGGTCGCGAACGCCTTGAGCTGCGGATTAGCGTCGATGCGCTTCAGGAACTCGTCGGTGAGAAAGCTCGCCGGCGCTGGGTTGTTCGGGATCGTGCCGACCTCGGTCGCGAACTTGCCGATCTCTTCGAACCACTTGTCGACCGTCGAGGCGCCGCTCGCGCGTGCCATGTTCTTCAACTGCTCGTCGAGGCTGAACGTCGGCCGGAGCGAGAACTCCTGCTCGAGCGCGCGCTCGGTGACCTCGAGGCCGCCCTGCTTGTAGAAGTCGAGCGCGAGCTTGCGGGCTTCCGCCGGATTGGCCTTTGCCCACGACCAGCCGCGGAGATAGACCGCGAGGAACTTCGCGACGTCGTCGGGGCGCTCCTTCGCGAAGTCCGAGCGCACGACGATGGCGCCGGGCACGATCGCGCCGGCATCCGCACCCGAGCAGAGGTAGCGGGCATTCGCGCGATCTTCGAGCGTGTAGGTGTTCGGCGCCCAGACGCCGGCGACGTCACCGTTGTTGGACGTCACCGCGGTGATGATCTGCGCTTGCGCGAGGTTCACGAACTGCACGTCGTCGGGCTTCACGCCCATTTTCTCGAGGCACCGGCGCGAGGCGAAGTGGACGGTCGAGTTGGTCGTCAGCAGGAGCTTCTGCCCCTTGAGCGTCTGCGGGTTCGCCTTGATCGCGTCGAACTTGTCGCCCCGCACCATGATGGCGTTGGTCTTCGACTCGTCGTTGCTGATCGCGATGGTCAGAAGGTTGAAGCGAACCGCACCGAGCACCGCCGGCACCGACCCGGTCCCACCGACGTCCCACGACTTCGCGGCGGCAGCCGCGACCTGCGGGGCTCCTGCCGGGAACGTCGTGAAGTTCGGCGCGAGGCCGACCTGCGCCCACCAGCCCTTGACGGTCGCGTAGTGGAACGGCAATGCCCAGTAGACGGACGGCTGATAGCTCACGCCGATCGGGGCGGGCGCTTGTGCGGCAGCCGGGCCGGCGAGTGCGAGAGCGACGGCAATCGCCGCTCCGAATAGCTGTTTCCTCATCGTTTCACTCCCTAGGTGGTTCGCGGGACGCAGCGGGAGCCCCGCCGCGCCGTTCGTTGCGCCCCCGGTTGGTCCGGGGATCGCGGCTTTCTTCCACGCCCGCTCGGCCGTCAGGTGCCATTGGGCCCCTTCTCCTCGCGCAGCGACTTCCAGATGTGGGTCCTCAAGTGGACGAAGGACTCGAGATCCATCACGTCTTCGATCTTCGGGAACCGGTCCCACTGCTCCTTTTGCCGGACCGATTTCACGTCGATCACTTCCTTGATGCGTCCCGGCCTCCGCGTCATGATCGCGACGCGGTCGGCGAGATAGACCGCTTCTTCGACCGCATGCGTGATGAAGAGAACGGTCCGCGGATTGACGCGGGCGAGCCGCACCAGTTCCTCCTGCATGACGACGCGTGTCTGCGCATCGAGGGCGCCGAACGGCTCGTCCATCAGCAGCACTTCGGGATCGAGCACATAAGCGCGGGCGATCGCGACGCGCTGCTGCATGCCGCCCGAGAGCTGGTGCGGAAACGCGTCCGCATGGCTTTCGAGGTTCATCAGCTTCAGCGCCGCCGCGATCCGCTCGCTCCGCTCCGCCGCCGGCATGCGCTTGTTGCGCAGCCCGAGATCGATGTTCTCGCGCACGGTTTTCCACGGAAAGAGCGCGAATTGCTGGAAGACGACGGCGCGGTCGGGGCCGGGCTCCGTCACCACCTTGCCGCTGACGCTCACCGTGCCCGACGTCGGAGCCTCGAAGCCCGCGACCATGCGCAGGCACGTCGTCTTTCCGCACCCGGACGGCCCGACGATGGCGACGAATTCCTTCTCGGCGATCGCGAGGTCGATGGCTTCCAGCGCCTTCACCGGCGATTTCGCCGTGCCGAAGATCTTGTCCACCTTGTCGAAGCGGATCGAGCCCATCTCAAGCCTCCAGCCCGCGGCGGCGGCGCATCCAGGCCTCCCATTGCCGGAGCAACACGTCGATGATCATACCGACGACGCCGATCGCGATCATGCCGGCCATCACGGTGGGCGTCGCCACGTTCGCCTGCGCCTGCACCATCATGAAGCCGACGCCCGCCGCCGCGACGATCAATTCCGCGCCGACCAGCGATTGCCATCCGAGACCCGCCGACACGCGCAGCCCCGCGACGATCGACGGCAACGCCGCCGGCAGCAGCACCTCGGTGATCGTCCGGAAACTGCCCGTTCCGAGCATCCGCGCCGCCTCGATGAAGCGCGGCTCGACGAAGCGCGCGCCTCGGTACGCGTTGATGAGGCAGGGCGGAAATGCGCCGGCGAAGATGATCATCACCGGCCCGCCGATACCGGTGCCGAACCACAGCGCCGCGAACGGCACCCACGCGATCGGCGCGATGAAGCGCAGGGCGTCGAAGATCGGCGTGACGATGTCGTCGAGCAGGCGGAACCAGCCCATCAGCAGCCCGAGCGGGATGCCAATGGCCGCCGCCAGAAGCACCCCATAAGTGTAGCGCATGAAGCTCGACGCCAGATGCTGCGGCAGCGTCGCGCCGGCGAACGGCGATCCCATCAGCAGCGAAATGCGCTGGGCGACGTCGAGCGGCGTCGGCAGAAACTGACGCGGCACGAGGCCCGTCACCGTCAGCGCCGTCCACAGCCCGAGGAACAGCCCGAGACCGAGCACGCCCCAGGCAACGGTTTCACGCAGACTGAGCGGCTGGCCGTTCATGCGCCCCC
>Ga0073934_10011778_pt1 | contig 10477 bp, 10 predicted proteins | sample LarsenN4metaG_FD_76834 | JGI IMG/M metagenome (GOLD analysis project Ga0073934, IMG submission 76834) | Hot spring sediment bacterial and archeal communities from British Columbia, Canada, to study Microbial Dark Matter (Phase II) - Larsen... ... | reverse complement strand
TCGCGCGCGAGTCGGTCGAGGAGATCGAGGCGGTCGTTGGCGAGGACGGCGCGGAGGGTTTCGATGCGCGAGATCCGGCGCACGGCGTCGGCATCTCCAGCGTCGATCTTCGGATCGGCGATCCCGGCGTCCGGGGCGAGCCGGCCCGTGGCGATGGCGGCGCGCCGGAGATCTTCGGGCGCCGTGCGCGGGTCCTGGATGTTCATGCTCGCGCTGCGGTCGGCGAGCAGGAGCAGCGTGCGCCGGAGCGGGGATTCGAGGGTGGCGGCCACGATGGGCCGGAGCAGGATCGCGAGGAGGACGAGGAAGGCGGCGGTCCGGAGCGAGGCGAGCAGGACCCGGCTGCGCACGGGAAGATCGGCGTGCCGGTAGGTGCGCCACGCGAGGAGTGCGAGCAGCAGGGCTGCGCCGAGCACCCACGGGAGATGTGCGACGTTGCGCAGTCGGAGCGCGACCGAGACCACGGTTTCACCGGGGCCGGCGGGGATGCCGAGCAGATCGAGGAGGAAGGGGGTCATTTGGATCGGCTGAAGCGCTCGGCCAGGAGCGTTTCGGCGGCGGCGGCGAGCAGCGCGGCGAGCGCGAGGGCGAGCCAGAGCTCGGTCCCGGTGCGTTCGGCGCGCAGCAGTTCGCGCAGGTTGACCCCCGGTTCCCAGGACAGGACGCGGGCGCCGAGTGCCGCGAGGGATTCCGGGGTTTCGGCGGCGAGATCGGATTCGCCCGGGGCGGACTGGGCGGCGAAGCGTTGGGACCAGGAGGGGTCGCCGGAGATGGCGATCTCGTACGGGCCCGCGTTCTCGATGCGGTCGAAGCGCGCGAGCGTTTCGGGATCACCGGTCTCGACGCGGGCGCTGTCGCGGGATCCGTCGGGCAGCGTGACACCCGCCTCGCGGTCGCGGAACTCGGGATCGAGGGGTGCGGCGAAGGTGCCGCCGACGGGGAGGTTGAGCGTGGCGTCGCGACCCGCGGCGACCCAGCCGATCGCGCGGTGGAGGAGCGGGACGAAGGCGGGACGGACCGCGAGATCGCTCCAGGCAGTGTCGGCGGGGGCCGCGAAGAGGAGGACGCGTCCGCGTCCCCAGGGGCGGCCCATCAGTGCGGGGGCACCATCCGCGAAGTTCAGGATGCGCTCGGGCGGGCCGGCCATCGGGTTGCCGGATGCGGACGGGTGGGAGTCGGGGGCGAGGGTGAAGCGGCGGCGGAACCTGGCGGAGGCGAGGGTGCCCGCGGCGGGGTCGTTCCAGCGCTCGACGAGCGGGTGATCGTATCCGGAGGTTTGGAGGGTGGTGGCTTCGCGTTCGTTCGAGGCGTCGCCGCGTGCGGATTCGATGCGGGCCGGGAGAAAACCGGCGCGCTCGAACAGTCGGGTGTTGAAGAACGGGAGGTCGGATTTGTCGCCGGGGAAGAGCATGACACCGCCGCCGCGCGCGAGGTGGTTCTCGAGGCGTTGGATGGCGGTGTCGGACAGGCCCGAGGTGTTGCAGAGGAGCACCGCCGCGAAGGGATCGAGCGGGGTGGTCTCGAGTTGGGAGGCGGGAATGACGGTCGGCTGGATGTGGAACCGGCTTTGCTCCAGCGGGGCGACCGGCACGAGCGCGTGCCGCAGATAGTAGCTCTCCGCGTTGCGCGGTTCGGATCCGGGATCGCCATCCACCACGAGCAACCGGAGCTGATCAACGACGCGCACCGCAAACGTGCGGCGGTCGTCGGCGGGGAGGCGGTCGCCGGCAACGGTGGCGGTCACCCAGTGGATGCCCGGATTCCGGAACCGGACGAACAGAGTGGCGCTGCTGGAGCCTCCCGGTTCGATTTGGGCGAGGGCGGTTTCGTCCGCGACCGGTTCGCTGTCCACATGGAGTGTGAGTGGGATGGGACCGGCGGCGGTGGGAGCGAAGTTGGCGACCCGGATCTGGAAGGGGATCGGCTGATTGGCCGGGATGGGGGCGGTGCCGGGCCGGAGATCGGTGATCGCGACGTTGGTGCCCTGATCGGCGCCGACGAGCAGGATGTGGGCGGCGATGCGCTCCTTCTCCGCGGCGAGCACCGCGGCGACCTGGTCGCGCTGCTGCCAGCCGTTGGAGCGTCCGTCGGTGAGCAGGTAGAGTTCTTTGCGCGAGCCGGACATGCGCCCGAGCATTTCGACGCCTTCCTGGATCGCGCTCCCGAGGTCGGTCCCGCGGTCGGAGAGGCGGGCTTCGCGCAGGGTTTTGCGGAGGAGGGCACCGTCCGTGGTGGGTTCGGGGATCGGTTTACGGACGATGTCGGAGGCGAGGAAGACGGCGGCGGGCGATCCGGGCGGGAGAGCGTCGAGGATCTGCTCGGCGGCGGTGCGGGCGAGGTCGAACCGCGATTGGGCGCCGTCGGTTTCCGACATGCTGTAGGAATTATCGAGAATGAGGAGCAGGGTGGGGCGGGCGATGCCGAGCCAGCCGGCCTCGGCTTTCCGGAGCGCGGGCCGGGCGAGCGCGAGGGCGAGCAGGGCGAGCACGAGACACCGGAGCGCGAGGAGGATGAGATCCTCCACGCGGAGACGCCGCTGGTTGCGGTCCACGCTGGCTTTGAGGAAGCGCATGGCGGCCCAGCGGACGTGGCGCACCTGCCTGCGGTTGAGCAGATGGATGAGGATGGGGACGCCGATACCGGCGAGCGCGAACAGCAGGGCTGGGTTGAGGAAGCCCATTGCGGGAGATCAGGAAACCCTGCGGCGGAAGGCTAGATACCCGCCGAGCACCTCTTCCCATGGGTGGGCGGTATTGACGAGGAGGTGGTGGCAACCGTTGCGCTCGCAGCCCTCGACGATCCGGCGGCGGAACGCGCCGAACTCGGCGAGGTAACTCTTGCGGATCTCGTCGGGGCGGGTGGTGATGCGGCCTTCCTGCTCGAGCCCTTCGAACTCGACGACGCCGCGGAAGGGGAAATCGATCTCGGCGGGATCGAGGGTCTGGAGGACGATGACCTCGCTGCCGCCGAACCGGATATGGCGGATGCCGTCGAGGATGGCCTCCTCGTCGTCGAGAAGATCGCTGATCAGGATCACGATGCCGCGCCGTCGGAGGCGGACGGCGAGGTTGTGGAGCACGGGGGCGATGGAGGAGCCGTCGTTCGGTTCGAAGGCGGAGAGGCGGTGGATGATGTTGTGGATGGAGGCGAGATTGTTGGTGCGAGGCACCTGCTCGCGGACCGAGCGGTCGAAGAGTTCGAGGCTCACAGCATCGCGCTGGTGGAGGACGAGGTACGCGAGGCAGGCAGCCATGACGCGGGCGTAGTCGAACTTGGACAGCTTGCCGGAGGCGTAGCGCATGGAGGAGCTGCCATCGACGAGCAGGTGGGCGACGAAATTGGTCTCCTGTTCGTACTGCTTGATGTAGTAGCGGTCGGTGCGCCCGAGCACTTTCCAATCGAGATGGCGGGTGTCGTCGCCGTGGGAATATTCGCGGTGCTGGGCGAACTCGATGGCGAACCCGTGGTACGGCGAGCGGTGTTCGCCGGACATGTAGCCCTCGACCAGCAGCCGGGCGGCGAACCCGAGCGATTCCGCGCGCGCAATGGCGGCGGGATCGAGCAGGGAGGGGGAGGTGTTCCCGGGACGGGCCATGCGGGGGTCAACCCAGCGGCTCGTCCACCGGGATGGTCTTGAGGATCCGGCGCGTGATCGCGTCGGGGGTGATGCTCTCGCTCTGGGCGGCGAAGTTCGGGATGATGCGGTGCCGCAGCACCGGCGCGGCCACCTCGGCGATGTCCTGGCAGCTCACGTAGTATTGTCCGGCCAGCAGCGCGCGGGCCTTGGCGGCGAGGATGAGGTTGAGGCTCGCGCGCGGGCCGGCGCCCCAGCTCAGCCATTTCTTGCAAAAATCGAGCGCGTCGGGCTCGTTCGGGCGGGTGGACCGGACGATCCGCTCGGCGTACGCGTACACGTGGTCGGCGACCGGCATGCGGCGCGTGGTTTTCTGGAGCCGCAGGATGTCGTTCTCGCTCAGGACCGGTTCCGGCTCGCCCATCGGGCCGGAGGTGGCGCGTTTCATGATCTCGAGCTCCTCGGCTGCGTCGGGGTAATCGACCCGGATCATGAACATGAAGCGATCGAGCTGCGCTTCGGGCAGCGGGTAGGTGCCTTCCTGTTCGACCGGGTTTTGCGTGGCGAGAACGAAGAAGGGGTTGGGGAGCGCGTAGTTCACGCCACCGACCGTCACCTGGCGTTCCTGCATCGCCTCCAGCATCGCCGCCTGCGTCTTCGGCGGGGTCCGGTTGATTTCATCCGCGAGGATGATGTTGGAGAAGATGGGGCCCGGCAGGAACCGGAACTCGCGGCGTCCGCTTGCCGGGTCCTGGTAGATGACCTCGGTCCCGGTGATGTCGCTCGGCATCAGGTCGGGGGTGAACTGGATGCGTTTGAACCCGAGATGCAGGGTCTTGGCGAGGCTGGAGATGAGGAGGGTTTTCGCGAGGCCGGGAACGCCCACCAGCAGGGCGTGGCTGCGGGTGAAGATCGCGATCATCACCTGCTCGATCACCTCGTCCTGGCCGACGATCACTTTGGAGAGCTCGGTGCGGAGCGCGTTATACGCGGCGCGGAAGCCTTCCACGGCTTCAATGTCCTTTTCCTCGATCGGTTCGCTGGCGGTGGCGGGGTCGCTCATGGGAGTGGGGAAACGGGTCGGGCCCACGGCAGGGGCTGCGGGGCAGGCGGGAGCCTCCCTGCTGAGGCGCGCGGCGTCGAACGCAAACTCCTGCCATCGAGCTTCCCCACGTGGCAGGGAGGATGGAAACCGGGGGCCCGGTCAGGCGGTCGGCTCGTTGCGGGCGGGGCGTTCGAGCTTGGCCCGGACGATCTCGAACACCGCGGGCAGGATGGAGATGAAGATGATGGCGAGCACGATGATCTCGAAGTTCTTCTTCACGAACGGGACGTTGCCGAGCGCGTATCCGGCATAGGTGAGCGATACGATCCAGAGGATGGCTCCGGCGACGTTGTACGTGAGGAACTTCTTGTAGCTCATCGCGCCGATGCCGGCGACGAAGGGGGCGAAGGTACGGACGATCGGGACGAACCGGGCGATGACGATCGTTTTCGCACCGTATTTCTCGTAGAAGGCGTGGGTCCGGTCGAGATACTCCTTCTTGATGAATCGGTTCCCACCGGACACCTTATGGCCGAGCGCGGCGCCGATGTGGTAATTGACGCCGTCGCCGAGGATCGCTGCGATGATCAAGAGGGCGACCACGAGATGGGGGTTCAGGGCGCCGGTGGTTGCGGCGACGGCCCCGGCTGCGAACAGCAGGGAGTCGCCCGGCAGGAACGGGGTCACGACCAGTCCCGTCTCGCAGAAGATGATCAGGAACAGGATGCCGTAGATCCAGGGACCATACTGCTCGCACCAGGCGGGGAGCAGGTCGTCGAGATGCAGGAGCGCTTTGAGGAGTTCTTTGATCCAGTCCATGGCGGGAGGTTTCGGGTTGGGGAAGGTGGGGCCGTGCCGGAGGGGAAGCAAGCCAAAGCCGACGTGGGTGCAGACGGTGGTTTGGCTTGATGCCGGACGCGCCTGCGGTCCAGGTTGTCCCCCAATGAAGGAGAAGGCGCTGCGGCGGGTGGTGGGGGTGGCGCGGGCAACGCTCGGCGGGATCTGGCTGTATCAGGGCATTGTCCCCAAGTGGATCGCGCCGCTTCCGTTCGAGCTGGAGATCGTCCGTTGCTCGGGTCTGTATCTGGTTTCGCCCGGCTGGACGGTTGCGGCGGTGGGAGCGCTGGAGGTGGGGTTGGGGATCTGGCTGCTGGCGGGGCGGGCTGCGCGGCTCGCGGTGGCAGTCGCGACCGGGTTCATGTTGTCGATGCAGATGGTTGCGCTCTGGGTGGAACCGTCGCTGCTCCTGGGCCCGTTTGGCGGGATCGTGAAGAATGCCGCGCTGGTGGCGCTGGCGTGGATCGTATGGGAGTTGGAACGCGGGCGCCCGGCGCCGGGCTCAGACGCCCAGTGAACGCCCGTTCGCATCGGCCTCCGGCTCGACGTGCACCAGGACGTCGGCGATCTCGGGGATGGCGGCGCGGATGCTGTCCTTGACCCGGTGGGCGATGCGGTGGCCGTCGCGCACGGGGATCGATCCGTCGACGCGGATGTGGAGATCGACGTAATAATCGAACCCCATCTTGCGCGCCCGGCATTTGTCGAGGCCGATCACGCCGGGGACGGCCAGGGCGTTGGTGCGGACGCGTTGGTCGAGTTCGGGCGAGGGAGCGGCGTCCATGAGGTCGGCGAGGGCGGGGCGGAGCAGGCGGACGCCGTTGAACGCGATCACGCCGCAGGCCAGCAGGGCGGCCCAGTCATCGGCGCTCTCGTAGCCCGGCCCCCCGAGGAGCGCGACGCCGATGCCGACGAACGCGGCGACGGACGTGATGGCGTCGCTGCGGTGATGCCAGGCATCGGCGCGCACGGCGGTGCTGTCGATGTGATCGCCGACCTTGAGCGCGGATCGGAACAGGACTTCCTTGATGAGGATCACGGCGATCAAGACCAGGAGGGTGTAGGGTTCCGGGGCGTGATGCGGGGTGAGGATCTCGCGCACGCTCATGATGCCGAGCCCCGCTGCGGCTCCCAGGAGCGCGAGCGACACGACCGCTCCCGCCAGCGGTTCCGCTTTACCGTGCCCGTACGGGTGGCCCCGGTCGGGCGGGGCGGAGGCGACCCGCAATCCGCCCACCACGACCAGCGAGCCGAAGATATCGAGCGTCGATTCGACGCCGTCGGCGATGAGCGCGTAGGAATGTCCGATCACCCCCGCCAACATCTTCGCGAATGCAAGGACGGTGTTCACCCCGAACCCGACCAGGGCCATCCGCATGCCTTTCGCAGCGCGCTCCGCGGAAGGGCGATCGGAGGGGGGAAGGTCGGCGGGGGCCTTGTTCACGCGGACATGCTGCCACCCGGCAGGAGTGGCGGGCCAGCACGATTCGCGGCCTTTGGACCGGCTACCGCGCGACATTCTGACGTCCGATCGGACACCGGAATGTCGCGAGTGCCGGGTGTGCTGGGGAGGTTGGATGGCGACAGCGAAGCGATTGGAGAGGGGGCAGCGTGCGCGCCGTGGGGTTGGGCGACTGAAGTCGCCCGTCCGGCGCGGGGTGTGGCGCGGAGGGCTTTTGGAGCGGCGACTTGAGTCGCCGGGGGTGGCGCGGCGGAGGCCTCATGCCGGAGTCGCGGGTTTACCCGCGAAGCGCGAGGGCCGTGGGTGGCGAAGGGGATGCGTTGAGTTCGTGGGCGTTTTGGGGTGGCGTCAGCGACGTGGCGCGTCGCGGCTGAAGCCGCTACTCCTGCGGGGAGGCGCGGTGCAGCGATCGCTGGAGCGGCGACTTGAGTCGCCGGGGAGATACGGCGTCCCGGGTGCGCGGCTACTTCCGAGGGGCTGCCGCGCGCTTGCGGGTGCGGCTGACCCGCTCGGCTTCGGCTAGCAGGTAGGGGTCGGTCATGCCCGAGATGTAGTCGCAGAGGGTCCGGTGGAGTCCTTCGGTGGCGATGCGGGCGGTCGCGTCGCGTCCGAGCCATTCCGGGCGCCGTTCGTACGCCCGGAACACCCGCTCGATGCGGGCGCACGCGCGGCGGTTCACGGCGGCGACCCTGGGATGTTCGTACATGTTGCGGTAGAGGAACCGGCGCAACTCGCGGTTGGCGACCCTCAGATCGTCTCCGGGCCCGATGAGGAGCGAGGGATGCTGCCGGACCTCGTCGGCCGAGCGGACGCCGGAGTCGGCGATGCGTTCGGCGCTGGCGCGGATCACCTCTTCGACCTCGCGGTCGATCAGGCAGCGGATGATGTAGGTGTGGAGGAGTTTTCCGGAAAGCTCCGGATGGCGGGCGAGGGCCGTTTCGCGGACTTCGCGCCAGAGTCGGACCTGTTCGAGTTGGGCCGGCTTGAGAAGGCCGGCGTCGAGTCCGTCGTCGAGGTCGTGGCTGTAGTACGTGATCTCGTCGGCGACGTTGGCGATCTGGCCTTCGAGCGAGGGGTGACGGTAGGGGGTGCCGTCGGGGGTGCGGAGGGAGCGGTCGTGTTTGCGAAGTCCTTCGAGCACCTCGAAGCTGAGATTCAGTCCGGGGACGCCCGGGTATTTGGTTTCGAGCAGCTCCACGACGCGCAGGCTCTGGAGGTTGTGTTCAAATCCGCCGTGGTTCCGCATCAGGCGGTCGAGGGTTTCCTCGCCGGTATGCCCGACCGGCGGGTGGCCCAGGTCGTGGGCGAGCGCGACGGCCTCGGCGAGGTCCTCGTTCAGGCGCAGGGCGCGTGCGAGGGTGCGGCTGATGGAGGCCACCTCGATGGTGTGGGTGAGCCGGTTGCGGAGGTGATCGCCGCTCCCGCTGAGGAAGACCTGGGTCTTGAACTCCAGGCGGCGGAAGGCCTTCGAGTGGATGATCCGTGCGCAGTCCCGCTGGAAATCGGTGCGGAACGGGTGGGGAGGTTCCGGGTGGGCGCGTCCGCGGGAATCGCCGGCTTTCTGCGCGTAGGGGGCGAGTGTGCGGCGTTCGGCTTGGAGCAGGCGGGTGCGGATTTCCATGGGGGAACGGCCTAGCGTTCGGGATGATCGCGGTCGCGAGCGGGCGGGGTCCGGCGCAGTTCCTCCTCGATATGGCGGAGGAGTTCCCGGCGGCGGGTGCGCGCGGCGTGGTTGAGGGCGAGCAGGTCGTACAGCGCGAGGAGGATCGCGAGGAGCGTGAGCCACGCGCAGGCGGCCCACCAGATCAGGAAGAGGATCGGGCGGGCCGCCAGCGGGCTGGAGAGAAGTGTGGCGCCGAGGAACAGCATCGCGGCGGCGGCCACCAGCACCACCCCCATCGCGAGCCGACGGACGGAGGTGTCGCGGAGGATGCCGAGGCTGAGCTGTCGGACGGTGCGGAACACCGGTGCTCGGACCGTTACCGGATCCGCAGGGTGGAAGCGGGATCGAACAGGTGGACCTTCGCGGGATCGATCTCGAAGTGGAGCCGGTGGCCGACCTCGCGCTGGTCCACCGCGGCCTGGCTGCGGGCGATCAGCGTGTGGGCGCCGGTCTGGAGGTAGAAGTTGGTCTCCGCGCCCATCGGTTCGACGATATCGACCACCGCTTGGAACGAGTTCTCGCCTGGGGCTTTGCCGGCCACGACGAGCACCACGTCCTCGGGACGGACGCCGAGCACGACCTCTTTGCCCGCATAAGCTTCGTACGCGGTGTTTTTTGGGAACTTGAGATGGACGGTGCCGCCCTGGATCTCGCGGAAGACCAGGCCTCCGCCCCCGGCCTGCTCGACGCGGCCCTGGAGGAAGTTCATCGGCGGGCTGCCGAGGAATCCGGCCACGAAGAGGTTGACCGGCTGATGGTACAGGGTGAGGGGCGCGTCGATCTGTTGCACGAGTCCGTCTTTCATGACGACGATGCGGTTGCCCATCGTCATGGCCTCGATCTGGTCGTGCGTGACGTAGATCATGGTCGCCTGCAGGCGCTGGTGGAGTTTGGTGATCTCCGTGCGCATCTGCACGCGCATCTTTGCGTCGAGGTTCGAGAGCGGTTCGTCGAAGAGGAACACCTTCGGCTGCCGCACGATCGCGCGACCGACGGCGACCCGCTGGCGCTGGCCGCCCGAGAGCGCTTTCGGCTTGCGGTCGAGCATCTCCTCGATGCCGAGGATGGCGGCGGCTTCTTTGACCCGCTTCTGGATTTCCGCTTTCGGGTATTTCCGGAGCTTCAGCCCGAACGCGAGGTTGTCGTAGACCGACATGTGCGGGTAGAGCGCGTAGTTCTGGAACACCATGGCGATGTCCCGGTCCTTCGGTGGCACGTCGTTGACCAGGCGATCGCCGATGTGGATTTCGCCCTGGGAGATTTCTTCGAGTCCGGCGATCATCCGGAGCGTGGTCGATTTCCCGCAGCCCGACGGACCGACCAGGACGACGAACTCGCGGTCTTCGACATCGAAACTGACATCCTTGACGGCGGTGACGTCCTTGCCTTTGTCGCCTTTGTAGATTTTGAAGATGTTGCGGAGTGTGACTTTGGCCATGCGGTCGGGTCTTTCTGGGTCTGGGGTTTGAGGGAATGCCCTGGGATTTAAGCGGCCGGATGGGCGGTCCGGACGCTGTCGATAAGAGGCCAAAGCTAGGGGGCTTTCCGGGCCGGGTCAAGGCACCCGCGGGCTCGGGGGCGGGGCTGTTTGGGGGGACTGAGAAAGCGCAGAGGCCCGGAGAGCGCAGCGGGTTGGAGGGTGGGGTGTTGGAATAGTACCCGACGCGCTGGGTGGGAGCGGGAGCTTTGCTGGTTTGCTGCACTGGTCGAGAGCGCTGCGAGGACGCAGCGCACTCCAGAGCGCTTCGCGCTTCACGCGACCACACCCGCCTGCAAACGGCGCAGCCGTTCTGGAGTGCGGTGCGTCCCCGCACCGCTTTCTACCAGCCCGAGCATGCCAGCACCGTTCCCAAACTCCCACGCACCACCCGCTCCCACTCCCACCCCGGTTGAAAC
>Ga0073934_10011777_pt1 | contig 10479 bp, 6 predicted proteins | sample LarsenN4metaG_FD_76834 | JGI IMG/M metagenome (GOLD analysis project Ga0073934, IMG submission 76834) | Hot spring sediment bacterial and archeal communities from British Columbia, Canada, to study Microbial Dark Matter (Phase II) - Larsen... ... | reverse complement strand
CAATCCATTGAAAGCCTTTCCGCCGGAAGAATCTGCCCGATCCCCAGGGCACAAGCAGCCGGGTATCGTGGCCGATCAGGCGGAGCGAGGGAAGGTCCAAATGATCATAATGAAGATGGGAGATCAGGACGGCATCGATATTTTGATAGGCCGCCGGCTCGATCGGCTGCCCGCGCCGTTGAAGCAGGCTCACCCGATCACGCAGGAGCGGGTCGGTCAACAGCCGGGTCCCATTCATCTCAATCAATGTCGTAGCATGTCCAATGTAGGTTATCGAAGCATTGTTCAATTTATTCACGCACCTTTAATATAATTTTACCAATATTTTGATTTGCGGCCATCCGCTCCTGGGCGGCCATCGCCTGCTCGATCGGGTAAACCGAATCGATCACCGGCGTGATGGTTCCATCTAACAAGAGCGGCCAAAATTGCTCCATAAAGCGCCGCTTGATCTCAACCTTTTCGGCCACGCTGCGCGGGCGCAGCACCGAGCCGATCAGGCGCAGCCGCTGCCGCATCAACAGCCCCAGGTTGAGCTGGGCCTGGCTGCCGCCCAGGGTGGCGATAAAGACCAGGCGGCCATAAGTTTTCAACAGTTGGAGATTGCCTTCTAAATAGGACGCGCCAACCATATCCATTATTACGTCAACCCCCGCGCCGCCGGTGTGGGCCTTGATCCGCTCGACAAAATCGTCGGTTTTATAGTTGATCGCCAGCTCCGCGCCCAACTCGCGGCAGCGGGCTACTTTTTCCTCCGTACCGGCCGTCACAAAAACCCGGCAGCCGGCCTGGCGGGCCAACTGGATGCCGGCGGTACCGACGCCGCTGGCCCCGCCGTGAATGAGGACCGTCTCGCCCTCCTTTAAACCCGCCTCCATAAAGAGATTCAAGTAGGCGGTAAAAAAGACTTCGGGCAGGGCCGCGCCTTGCTCAAAGCTCCAGCCGGCGGGCAGCGGCATCAGCATGGGGTAGGGCACGTTGATCCGCTCGGCGTAGCCGCCGCCGGGCAGCAAGGCGCAGACCCGGTCGCCCACTTTCCAGCCCTCGACCTCGGCGCCCAGCGCCGCGATCCGGCCGGCCATCTCCAGCCCCAGGATATCCGAAGCGCCCGGCGGCGGCGGATAATTGCCGGCCCGCTGGGCCAGGTCGGCCCGGTTGAGGGCGGTGGCGTAGATATCCACCAGAACTTCGCCGGCGGCGTAGGTCGGGTCGGGGACCTCCTGCCAACGCAGCGGCCGCTCTTCCCGGTCGGTTTGGACAACAATTGCTTTCATGGCCTCCTCAAGAACAATTAAGAATGAAGAATTAAAAATGAAAAATGAACAGCTTTTCATTATAACCTTCAGGGAAGCTTAACAACTTCCAGGAAGGTGACAAAAATGAAACGTTAACAGCATTAGTATACACAAATTGACGTGATGTGACCAGCTTCGTATAATCTTTGAGATGAGCAGAGAGAAGAAATCAGCGGGTTATCACGATTTGCGCCAGGCGTTTGGCGAGCCGGGCTGCGCCTTTTGCCGGCTGCTGGCCAAACACGCCGACGGCTATATCGACAAGATGTTGTGGGAACTGGTCAATGATATTGACGGGCGGGCCGAACTGAACCGGGCGCGGGGCTACTGCAACACCCACGCCTGGATGCTGGTCCGTTACGGCGCTTCCCTGGGCGCGGCGATCATTATGGATGGCGTGATTGGCGCGGTGCTGCGGGTGGTCGAGAGCGAAGGCTTTAAACCACCGTCCGGTTTTTCGCTGCGCCAGGTGTGGGGGGCGTTTAACCCCTCCCAGCCCAACCCGGCCAGCGCCCCCCTGGCCGAAGCGCTGGCCCCGCAAATCCCCTGCCCGGTCTGTGTGGCGGTCCAAAAATCGGAAGCTTATCTGATCCAGGCGCTGGTCAAACACCTGACCGGGCCGGATAACCTGGCCGCGGCCTATCAAGCCTCAGATGGGTTGTGCCTGCCCCACTTCCGTGAGGCTGTCGCCGCCGTCCCTAACGAAGAAACCTTTACCGCCCTGGTTGAAGCCCAAAAGAGCGTCTGGCAGCGGCTGCGGGCCGACCTGGCCGAATTTATCCGCAAAAACGACCACCGCTTCCGGGGCGAGGCGTTTGGCGTGGAAGGCGACGCCTGGCTGCGGGCGATCGAGGCCGTTTCCGGGGCGGCGCCGCCGAAACCCAACAAGTAAAATGTAAAGCGTAAAATGTAAAGGGATTCACCGGAAAAACTTGCCCCATCCGTCATTTCGAGCCGCAGGGGAGAAATCCCTGGCGTCGTTAAATAACCCAGAATGTGACGGGGAAAAGGTAATGGGTATTGATAACGATCAAGATTGTAGATAACCGGCCTGAATGGGATCAGGCATTGGCCGGGCTGCCGGCGGCCCACGTGCTGCAGAGCTGGGCCTGGGGTGAGTTTAAGAGCCGCTGGGGCTGGACGGCGGAACGGCTGCTGTGGCTGGCGGATGGCGCGCCGGCGGCGGCGGCGCAAATCCTGGCCCGGCCTATCCCCTATACTCCCTGGCGCTTTCTCTATGTGAGCAAAGGGCCGGCCCTGGCTTATGGCAACAGCGGCCTGGCCGGCCAGGTTCTGGCCGATCTGGAAGATTACAGCCGGCGGGCCGGGGCTTTATTTATTAAGATCGATCCCGATCTGCCCCGGCGGTATGGCGAGCCGGACGAGGGCTGCCCGCCGGAGCCGGCCGGGCAGGCAGCGCTGGCCCTGCTGGCCCAACGCGGCTGGCGCTTTTCGCCGGAGCAAATCCAGTTTCGGAATACGGTCTGGCTCGATCTAAGCCCGGCGCCGGATGAACTGCTGGCCGGGATGAAGGGCAAGTGGCGCTACAATATCCGGCTGGCCGAGCGAAAAGGGGTAGCGATCCGGCCCGGAACGGCGGTGGAACTGCCCCTGTTTTACCGGATGTATGCCGAAACCGGGGCCAGGGATGGCTTTTTGATCCGGCCGGAAGCCTATTATCTGGATGTGTGGCGGCAGTTTATCGAGCTGGGCCAGGCTGAACTGCTGCTGGCCACGGTGGGCGACGAGGTAGTGGCCGGGCTGATCCTGTTCTTTTTTGGCCCGACCGCCTGGTATATGTATGGGGCTTCGACCGGCCAGCAGCGCCAGTTGATGCCCAACTATCTGCTGCAGTGGCAGGCGCTATGCCGGGCCAGGGCGCGGGGCTGCAGGCGGTATGACCTGTGGGGCGCGCCCGACCGGTTTGAGGCCGGCGACCCGATGTGGGGAGTCTATCGCTTTAAGCAGGGTTTTGGCGGGCAGGTGGTCCAGGGGCTGGGCGCGTTCGATTATCCGGCCCGGCCGGCGCTGTATTGGGCTTTTGTCCAGGCGCTGCCCCGGCTGCGGGCGGTGTGGCGGCGACTGAGACGGGGAAGCGGAGAGCTGACTCACGGATAGAAAGGAACACAGATATTTTTTTATTTACTTTTTATCCGTGTTTGCTTGTATCCGTGAGTCAATTGCTTGGCTTGTTTGGGCAGAACTTATTTGATGAAGAGGGAGAAGTAAATGGAACCGGCGCTGTTAAGAAGGATCGAGGAGGCCTCGCTGAATGCCTGGCCGCCGCTGCTGCAGATGTTGTATGATGGCTGGCTGCTGCGCTTTGCCAATGGCTACACCCGGCGGGCCAATTCGGCCAACCCGGTTTACAGCGGGCGGCTGCCATTGGGCGAGAAGATCGGCCAGGTCGAGCAGCTTTACCGGGAGCGAGGGCTAAAGCCAACCTTCCGGCTGGCGCCGCTGGTTCAGCCGGAAGCGCTGGACGGGCTGCTAGAGCAGGCCGGCTACGCCGATAACGCGCTGACCAGCGTCCAGGCGCTGGATTTGGCCGGCTTCTCTACCCAGCCGGCGCCGGCTGCCCATTACTGGGACGCGCTGCCGCCGGCCTGGCTGGAGGCTTATGTGCGGATGAACGGCGTGGCGGCGGCCCATTTGCCGGCCCTGCAGGGGATTTTATCCAATATCGCCGCCCGGCGCTGCTTTATGCTGCTGCTCAAGGAGGATCAACCGGCGGCCTGCGGCCTGGCCGTGCTGGAGACCGGGCTGGCCGGCCTGTTTGATATTGTGACTGCCGCCGAATTTCGGGGGCAGGGGCTGGGCCGCCAACTGGTGATGAGCCTGCTGCATTGGGCGAAAGGCCAGGGCGCCGGCCTGGCTTATCTTCAAGTGATGCTGGACAACGCGCCGGCCCTTCGCCTGTACGGCAGGCTGGGTTTTGAGGAGGTTTACCGGTATTGGTACCGGGTTAAGGAAGTCCCCGAATGAGTTTTAGCTGGCGGCGATGATGCCATCGCCGCCGGTGCTTAACCAACTTCAGCCGCCGGGGCGGGGAGAGATGACTCACGGACGGAAGAGAACACGGATGATATTCTTTATTTTTTTCATCGGTGTTTTCTTCTATCCGTGAGTCGAAATCTTGTTGTCGCCGGTCGCTTATAGCTCGGATTTTCAGAATGAGCGGATTTTTGGCGTAAATGATCCGTTTATTCTGGAGATCCGGGCTCTGTCTTTGTCCCGCCTTAACTGGCCCTCGACACCCCAGTATATTATCGCTGGAGTGAATTCTAAAAAAAGAGGCGGGCAAGCTGCCCGCCTCTTTTTTAGTTTGTGGCTATTTCCGCCATTTCTTCCTGGCTACCGCAATCGCCGTGTAAATGCCCACTAAGATCAGCCAGAACAGCAGGCCGCTGCGGGGCAGGACTGTCTCCCATTGCCCGGTCTCGGGTAGGAAGAGGACCGGCAGCTCCGGTGCGGGCGCCGCGCCTGGCCCGGCCGGCGGGGCCGGCGGTGGCCCTGGGGGTGGTGGGGGTGGCGGCGTGACATCGTCATCGTCGTCGTCATCATCATCCCCACCACCACCTGGGGGGCGCGGGACGTTGATACTGACCGAGTCGGTCCGGGGCGCGCCTTCGGCAAATGACATCGTCGCCTCATTCCGGATTTGCAGCGGGCCTCGCACAAAATCTTTAACCCGGGTGGTGATATCCAGGGTGACCTGATCGTCGAGATCCAGCACCGGTATAGTCAGTACGATCGTATCTTGCAGCGTGGCCACGCCGTTGACGCTGACCACTCGCTGGGTCAGGCTGTCAGCGTCGACCAGGCCGGACGGAGATGAGTCAAAGGTGTAACTCAGGACCTCCAGGTAAGCCGGGATCGGATCGGTTAAATTGACCAGGGTTGCCGGCGCATTGCCGGGAGGCGCCGGATTGGTCATGCTGAGGTGAAACTCGACAATATCGCCGGCCCGGACCTCGCTCCGGTTGACCTCCTTGGTCAAAGAAGGATCAACCACGCGCAGGACCGGCGTTGTGGTGGTGTTTGACCGGGTCGGCGTGAGCTCGTTGCTGGCGAAAACCGCGCTATTGTCGATGGTGATGAACAACTCTTCCAACACCACCACCGGATAATCCGGCGCTTGACGTTCGGCCGGTTGGGCGGCCGGGGTGGCGATGGTGATTTCGGGTGTGGCCGGTTCGCCGGTTGGCGGCGCGTCGGTTTCAACCGGAATTGGCGTCTCTTCGACTTCGACCACCGGCGTTGCCTCGACGACGGTGGTGAGCGTCCCGGTTGCCGTAAGTTCGGCCTGGAACGAAAGCTCAGGCGGGGCCATGAGCGGGTTAAAGAGGCTAATGGCCAGGCCGCCGGCCGAGGCTAGCCAGGTTGGCAGTTCGATCCTGGCTGAGGGCGTCCCTTCCGCCTCCGAGGTGGCTTCGGTGGTTGGTTCCGGTTCGGTCGTGGCCGGTTCGGCGGTGGCCTCTTCGGTTGCTTCCGGCTCGGCTGTAGCCGGCGATTCGGTGGTCGGCTCCGGCTCGGCGGTCGCTTCTCCGGTCGCCGGCGGCTCAGGCTCGGTTGTGGCCGGCGATTCGGCCGTCGGCTCGGGTTCGGGCGTGCCGGTTGGCTCAACCGTGGGCGGGTCAGGTTCGAGGGTGGGCGTCAAGGTTTCGGTGGCGGCCGGTTCCTCGGTGGGTGTGGCCTCTTCGGTGGGGGCCGGCGTCTCTACCGTAGCCGTCGGCGTGCCGGTTGGCGTGGCCTCAACCGTTGGTTCCAGAGTGGCCGTCAGTTCGGGCGTAACGGTCAGAAGCGGCGTTTCCACCGGGCTGACCAGGTTCAGGCCGCTCGCATCGCCGTCCAGCACTATCCAACCTTCCGGGGAGTATTGAACGGTCAACCCGCTGTCCGGATCAACCAAGGTCGTATTCACCCGAACGGTAAACTGCACTTCTCTAAAGTTAATATCGGACGGTACATCGCCGACGTTCCAAACCAGGCCGGCGACGGTCAGCGGTTCGGTTGGCTGTAAGAGGTCGTTCTCGTCGATAAAGAGCAGCGAACCGGTGTCGACGGTCGCGCTGCCGGACTCGTAAGTGGTATTGAAGGGAATAAAGTCGGTAATCACGACACCTGTGGCCGTGGCCACGCCGATATTGCGGTAGGACAAGATATAGGTGATCAGGTCACCCGGTTCGAGCGCTTCGCCGGGCGGCAGGTCGGGGACGGCGCGTTTAACCAGTTGAAGCTCGGGGACTTGTGGCCCTGGAATAATCGTTGTGGTTATTCTTGAGGTATTATTGGGGGTAAAGGGATCGGTAGTATCGAGGCCGCGGGTAATAATCACGGTATTTTGAACCGTACCAGCGGCGAGAGGAAGAACCCGGCCGGATACTGTAAAGCGAGCCGTACCGCCACTGGCCAATTCTAACGTGGTCGAGATACTTCCCGTACCGCTGGCTGGCGGGCCACAGAGGCCGGGGCCACCGGTCACCTGGCAGCTCCAGCTTGCGTCGATAATCTGCGGCGGTAAGCTATCGGCAATGGGCGCGCCGGTGACATTGCTTGGCCCGGCATTGGTCACCAAAATGGTATAGGTGATGAACTGGCCGGCGACAATCTGGGCTGGGCCGATCTTTTGCACCTGCAGGTCGGCCTCGGCGATGACCACGGCATCTTGAAACAGTTCGAATTCGCCGGCGCGATAAGCCCAGGTATCGATCCCTTTATGGTCGCCAAAATTATTGCTAAAAGCATGAGCGCCGCCGGAACTGTTCACGCCTGTATTCAGGTTGGGGGCAGTCCCTCCAACCAGCCGGTCATCAAAAAAGACGGTCGCATCGGGCGCGCCGGCGCCGTTGAGCCGCTCAATGATAAAGCCGTTGACATTATTTTCAACATCGAGGAAGGGGAAATGGACTTCGCCGACCGCCGTTCTAATATAGGTATTATAAGGTACCGGGCCGGCCGGCACCGGATTGCCATTGCCATCCCGGCTGTCCCAAAAGATTTGGTTGAAACCGGGTGAAACCCGGGATTGTAAGACCCGGTCGTTGCCGTCTCCAAGGATGCCATTTCGGTTCAAGTCGATGACAATCTGGGCATTGCCGCGGCCGGTGGTGGTAAAGACAAAGTTGCCGCCCAGATCAAAGGTTCCGGCCCGGCCAGGGGTGCCGTCGACGCCGACAAAGCCAAACCCGGTCACGACCGGCGGCTGTTGGGGCGACGTCAGCAGCCAGGTTGGGCCGATCGTCGTCGGCGCCGAGGCGGGCAGGTTGGGGTCAGGCGGATTGAAGAAGATCTTATGGGTGATAAATTCGGCGGTATCAGGGATGTCAGGCGGGTGGATACCATCAGTACCCATAAAGGCGTCATTATTTGCTTGGTCAAGCTGCACGGAGCGATACAGGCTCTCACCGGTGGCCTGGTCGATAAAGCCGACATTGTTGGCAAAGAAGATAAAGCCAAAGGGCTGCTGCCCATTGAGGTCAACCCGGTACTGGTAACCGTCGTCGGTCAGGATAAAGACTTCCGAGTCAAGGGTGGCGGCAAAATTACCCATATTGAAGGGCAAATAATTGGCAAAGACCCGGCCCGGAACAGGATTCCCGCCACTCATCACGGTAATATCCCAGGCTGCAATCCAGAAGTTGTTAGCCGATTGGACCCAGGGGGCTGTAGCGTTTGTTGGCGGGGGATTACCGACCTGATTTTGAATTGGGGCGGCAAACTTTATTTCCCAGACGCCCGCGGTTGCCGCGGTGACATTGATCACGCAGGGGACATAGCCGCCAGCAGCCGGCAACGGGCCGGCCTGTTCTTCGGCAATATTATCAATCCGGCCCCAATCCGCCGGCGCGCCTCCCGGCATATAATCATTCAAACAACTTTGGGGGGTGGGGTTGTTAGGCGCCGTCACCAGGATGTCGCCGGCGCCCAGCCCCATTGCGCTGGAGCCAAGGTTGATGGTTTCACCGTTCCGGGCGAAGACCTTCAAGGTGTTGGTCCGGTCAATCCCGGCGGTTGTTCCGGTTCGATCTTCCAGCCAGGGGCGGCTGCCGCCGCTGTCGATCAAATCCCGGCTGCCCTCCGCCAGGGCCGGCAGGTAAGGCAGAGCGACAACCAAAGCCAGGATAGCTCCGGCTAAGGCCAGGCCCAGGCTGGCCGGCCAGCGCGGCCAGGTAATGAACGGCCCCAGTTGAGAATAATGAACTGAAGGGGATCGTAAACGGCAGCTTAGGGCGTGGAGTTGTCGCCAGGTTTTGAGTGGGTGGAAGATCAGCTTTAAGCTTAAGCTGATGATGATCGCAAAAGTAGCAATAGCCAGGATAAGTTGCCCCATAAATTTCCTCTCTCGGTTAGTGGTAAGGCAGCGAAAAGTTATCTAAGGCCGATGCAGATCGCCTTACTATATGAATGAATGGATTGTTAATTTGGAGGCGCTTAATGATTGGCGCTGGAAAAAATAGAAACTCAGCCCATTCCGTTACCGGTCAAATAGAGTTGCCGTAACAGCTGGGGATGGGGTCGAGCCTGAGCGAAGCCTCCTTTAGGATTAGGCGGATGACCGGCTAAAGCCTCGACTCCATGCGCCCCTGATGCAACGCTCCTGTGCTTGTGGCTCGGCGGCCGGCAGCTCCTCGACTCCATGCGCCCCTGATGCAACAGTAGATTCCGTAACAGAGTGGTGAAAGCTGAGTCGTGACAATTATAAAGTAATCCCAATAATGGGTTGATGCCTATGTTTAGTTTGCAGAACAAATTAAGGGTAAGCCCATAGCCATCCGTTGCTTTCCGTTTGTTCCTCCCTTCAAACAGAAGCAACCGCTTTAGATTGGGAATTGTTAAGGAATAGACCCGGTATCTATTGCTACAGATTAACCAACATTCCGGTAGCGTCTATTCAAGCACATTTCACCATTACTGTCAAGTAGCAGTTTGAGCCATTTTAAGAGCGCATGAAGTTGTGTTAACGGTTAGGTTAAAATTTTAAGTTTGTTAAGAAGAGGAAAAGGTTATAGATCAAGCTGCATGACCGTGGCCGAAAGCGGGCAGCAGTTGGTTTGAAACTCGGCCGAAGCCAGCAGCGGGGCCGGAACGTCAGCCCGGTTGATGGCCCGGAAGCCAAACCGTGGAAAAAAGTCGCCGGCCGTTTCAGTTAATAGGACAATCTGCCGCAGACCTTCCTGCCGGGCCTGCTCCAGCAGATTGCGCACCAGGGCCTGGCCCAGGCCCCGGCCTCTTTCGGCCTCGGCCACCGCAACCGAACGAAGCAGGGCGGTTGAGCCGTAACGTTCAAGCGCGGCGCAGCCGGCGAGTTGTCCGGCCCGAACGGCCAGGGTAAAACCAGAAAGGTGAGCCTGGGCGCCATCCAGCGGCAGGCCGGCGTTTTGGAGCAGGCCGGCAATGGTGGGCCAGTCATCTGGTTGGGCTGTTCGCCATTGTAGATCGTGATTACCGTTAGCTTGTTTGTTCATTTTGTTAGCTCGATTGTGGATAGGTTTCTTGTAATTTAGCCCTGGCTTTTGGCAGCAAATCGGGCTGGTTTGAGATCAGCCGGTACAGCTCGCTAATATCCCGGCTGGTGATCAGGCCCAGGAAACGTCCTTCCTGGGCTACGGGCAGCGCGTCCAGGTTTTCTTCCATCATCCGCTGCTGGACGGCAAACATCCCCTCGTGGAGTTCGGCCGGTTTAATATCGGTCAGCATCACCTCGCTCACCGGCGCATCAGGCCCATGTTCGTTGAGCGCTTCAATCAGCCGGGTGTGGGTGAGCAGGCCAACCAGGCGGCCCTCTTCAGTTACCGGGAAATCGGCTTGAAAGCTGCTGAGGGTCAGGCTAACGGCATCGCGCAAGGTGGCGTAAGGGCTGAGCGTGCGCGCCTCGTGTGAATAAGCCTGGGCGATGGTCAGGCCGCTCAAAACGTGGCGAACCTCGACAAGCTGCCCTTCCTGCCCGGCGCCCAGGTAGATAAAGATGGCAATCAAGATCATAAAAAAGCCGCCGCCGAGAAAGCCCCACAGGCCAAACAGCATGGCCAGGCTCTGGCCGACAGAGACGGCAATCCGGGTGGCCCGGACGTAACTCATTTGGGATGCCAGCAGCGCTCGCAGCACCCGGCCGCCATCCATGGGAAAGGCCGGGATAAGGTTAAAGATGCCCAAGAATAGATTGGAGATAAAGACATAGTTG
>Ga0073934_10011775_pt1 | contig 10481 bp, 10 predicted proteins | sample LarsenN4metaG_FD_76834 | JGI IMG/M metagenome (GOLD analysis project Ga0073934, IMG submission 76834) | Hot spring sediment bacterial and archeal communities from British Columbia, Canada, to study Microbial Dark Matter (Phase II) - Larsen... ... | reverse complement strand
TTACTGTCGGCCACAACGCCGCTCAACGCCGCAGTGGTGACGCCTTGTGCGAACACCTGGCTCGTAAACAACAAGACAACGCAAAAGACCGCAAACAGCACCGCCGGTACGGCAGTGTGACGTAGAATGGTTTTTTGCATCATGTCCTCTCCTCCTTTTATTGAAAGGGTGAATGATGTGATTGAGTGAATTATACGATAATTTGCGCATAAGAAACCAATTTGTCAAGTAAAGTTTTTCATTTAAAAAATGATTGACTTTCGGGTTGAATTTGTGCTTTTTATAATCATGAAAAAACTCCGCGTCTGTGTGCTTTTTGGCGGCCGTTCCGGCGAGCACGAAGTCTCCATCGTTTCCGCCAGCTCCGTGATGAACGCGCTCGACAAATCCAAATACGAAGTCATTCCCGTCGGCATCACCAAATCCGGCCGCTGGATCGCCGGCGACAAGTCGATTCAGCTTTTAAAAAACGGCATCGAAGACACGCCGTTTTATGCGATGCTTCCGGCCGACCCGAACGAGCAGCGCTTGCTGGCTTCGACGACGGGTTCGGTCGATACGCGCGAATTGGATCAGCTCGGCGAAAAATTAGATGTCATCTTTCCGGTTTTGCACGGGCCGTACGGCGAAGACGGCACCGTGCAGGGACTTTTTGAATTGGCCAATTTGCCCTACGTCGGCGCCGGCGTGCTCGGCTCCGCGGTGTGCATGGATAAAGTCGTGCAAAAGCAACTGTGCGCGCAAGCCGGGGTGCCGGCCGTAAAATTTTTGTGGCTGCATTATGCAGATTGGCAGCGCGATAAAAGAGAGTCTCATGCTATACCGGCGAATCCCCAGCAACTTTGCGGTCTCAAACAAAATGAAATGATCAAAAAAATCGAAACCGATTTGCATTTTCCGATTTTTGTCAAGCCGTCGAACATGGGTTCGAGCGTGGGCATCTCCAAAGCCCATGATCGCGACGAGCTGGGGCGCGGCATCGAAGACGCGGCGCAATACGATCACAAAATTTTGCTCGAAGCCGCCGTGCCGAAGGCGCGCGAGATCGAAGTGAGCGTGCTCGGCAACACGCAGCCGCAGGCCTCGATTCCGGGCGAAGTCATTCCCTCCAACGAGTTTTATGATTACGACGCCAAATACGTCGATGGCGCTTCGACGCTCATCATTCCGGCGGAACTATCGGACGAATTAACGGCAAAATTTCGTGAGACCGCCATTCGCGGTTTTCTCGCTTGCAATTGCGAAGGCATGGCGCGCGTCGATTTTCTCTTGGACCGTGAAACGAATGAACTCTATCTCAACGAGATCAATACCATTCCTGGCTTCACGCAAATCAGCATGTATCCCAAACTCTGGGAAGCCACCGGCGTTTCTTATGCGCAATTGTTGGATGAATTGATTCAACTGGCGATTGAACGGCATCGGCACAAAAATAATTTGAAGACGTCTTATCAGCCGAAACAGGACTGGTATAAATAAAGTGTTAGCCAGTTATACTCGTTTCGGGTTGAAATGTAAGTCATTGCGAGGCGTTTTTTGCCGAAGCAATCTCATAGTTTTCAAAAGATTGCTTCGCTGAAAAACGCTCGCAATGACGGTTACAAAATAACCCGCAACGAGTATAGCTTGTTAGCCGGTTTGCCAATTAAACAAACCGGCTAACTGGCTAACCAGCGAACCGGCAAACCGTACAATCATGAAATCCATTAACTCGATTGATTTGAAAACTGCGGTTAGTCATATCAAACAAGTCTGTGACGACAGCCGCGAAGCGAACGAGCGATTGCCGTTTTTCTTTCTGGTGGGTGCAGGAATTTCACATCCGCCCATTCCGCTGGCGGCAGAAATCGAGAAAAATTGTATGGCGGTGGCGCACAAATACGGCAGAGGAAGCGAGCCGGCTGACAAACGCCCAATCGATACCTAATTCATCCACTGCCGCAAGACGAAGAATTCAAAGATTTAGTTCGTTCGATTCCAGCATCACCTACAAAGGAGTCATAAATGCGCGCCATTCTCTTCGACCGCGGCGAAACCCTCGTGCATTTCGGTGAAACGAATTATGACGCCGGACAAAATGTTATCCTCTCCAGCGTGCGCCCACTCAATGCACTGGATCGTGCCACCTTCGACCGCTTTGAAGATGAGTTTTTTGAAAAGATCGACTTCTACCGCCATCAGGCGAATCTCGAATGCAATTTGTTGCATTACTATGAGCTGTTATCCCGTTACTTCGGCGTGCAGTTTGATAAGTCGCATGAAGAGTTGTGCCGGCAGTATCATCTTGCCGCCGAAGATATTTCGCCGCTTCCCGGCGCACAAAAAGTTTTGGCCGAGTTAAAAAGTGCCGGTTTCCTTTTGGGTTTGGTGACGAACACGTCGCTGCCGCAGTCGGTGGTTAAAGCGGAATTCGACCGGCTTTCATTGTACGATTATTTCGATACCGTTGTCTGCTCGTCCGAAATCGTCTTTCGCAAACCCGACGCCGCGATGTTTGAGGTGGCGCTGCGTTCATTAAAAGTAAGCCCCACTGAAGCCCTGTTCATCGGCGACGATTATCATGCCGATATCGTCGGCGCGAAACAAATTGGCATGAAGGCCGTTTGGCTGAATCCGAAGCGAAACCCAACCCCTGGCGAAGTGCAGCCGGATTATGATATTGCCGGTTTGGAAGAGATTTTAGAATTTGTGGAGATTACGCGTAAGGTGTAAAACGTAATGCATAATTTTACGTTTTCGAGCTTACGTTTTACATCTTACGTTTTACAAATTATGCCCCTAGATTTTCATCACGACGCAATACACTACTGGCAGATGCAATATCGCTGCGCGCAAGAATACGTCATCCCGTTTTTGGAAAATGAATGCCGCCTCGATCTGCGCGGCAAAAACGTGCTGGAAATCGGCTGCGGCGAGGGCGGGGTGATTGCGGCGTTTTATGATCACGGCTGCGCGGCGGTTGGCATGGACATTTCGGAAACACGCTTGCAGAGAGCGCGAGATCGCGCGAAGTCCGACGGCCATCAGCGCGACATTCAATTTGCCTGCGTCAATATTCTGCAGCCGGAACAAACCGCCGCGTGGCGGCAGCAATTCGATTTGATCGTGATGAAAGACGTCATCGAGCATTTGCCGGGACACCGGCAGGCGCTCGGCCACATCGCCACATTGCTCAAACCGGCCGGTCATCTTTTTTTTTCATTTCCGCCGTGGTATATGCCGTTTGGCGCGCATCAACAAATGTTTCATTCAAAACTCAAATTCATCCCGTTCACACATTTGCTCCCGCGCGCCTGGTTTCGGGCGCTGGCGCAACGTTTGGGCGAGCCGCAAATCTTGATTGATGAATTGGCCGGGCTGTACGACTCGCGCTTATCATTCGCAGCTTTAAACAAATTGCTCCGCGAAGCGCCGTTCAACGTCGTCGTCAAAAAGCTTTATTTGACCAATCCGATGTACAAATACAAATTCGGCCTCCGACCGATTTCGCATCCTTCTTTCGTCGCGCGTTTGCCGATCATTCGTGAGTTTATTACAACGGCGGCATATTGTACCTTGCAATTAAAAAATACATAATTTTTAAACATTCGAGGAGAAAGGAAGATGGAAAAAACTCGTTGCAACGTTGGGGAACTCATATTAATTTGCTGTATCTTCGTCTCCGCTCTTTTCGCACAACCGGCTGAAACCATCGCCATCAAATGCGGCAAGCTCATTGATGTCAAAAACGAAAAGGTGTTGGACAATCAAACCATTCTCATTCAAGACAACCGCATCACCGCCGTCGGCGCGAACGTGCAGATTCCGGCCAACGCCAAAGTCATTGATTTGAGTTCGGCGACGGTGCTTCCCGGTTTGATCGACACGCACACGCACATGCTTTTGCACGACGGCGATTACAACGATCAACTGCTGCGAGAGCAAATCGCTTATCGCGCGATTTACGCAACCGTGAATGCGAAGAAAACATTGGAAGCGGGCTTCACCACGATTCGCGATCTCGAAACCGAAGGCGCGATGTATGCCGATGTAGCGCTGCGCGATGCGATCAACAATGGCATTGTGCCCGGACCGCGCATGCAGGCGTCGACGCGCTCGTTGGGCATCACCGGCGGTTACTCGCCGTATGGCTTTTCGCCGGAAGTGCCGATGACGTACGGCGCGCAAATCGCCGACGGCGTCGAAGGCGTGCGCTTGGCGACGCGCGAGCAAATCAAATATGGCGCGGACGTCATTAAAATCTATATCGATCACCGCCGCGGCCGCAGCCTGGTTGGCGACTCGCTCACCGGCTTTCCGACTTTTACGCTCGATGAAACCAAAGCGATTGTCGAAGAAGCGGCCAAAGTCGGCATCAAAGTCGCGGCGCATGCGTACACGAGTGTTGCCGCGCAAACCGCCGTCAACGCCGGCTGCATTTCCATCGAGCACGGTTTGTATCTCGACGAAGCGACGCTGCGGCTGATGGCGCAAAAAGGCTGTTACTGGGTGCCGACCATGATCGCGTATCTACGCGGCCTGGAAAATCCCAATGCTTCTGCAGCAGCGCGCAAAATGAGCGAGGGCACGACGCAGCGCCACAAAGCGACGTTTCAGCGCGCGCTCAAAATTCCCGGGATGAAAATTGCCTTCGGCAGCGATCTCACCGGCGATCACGGCACCAACGCGAGAGAGATCGAAGTGATGGTGCGTTACGGCATGGCGCCGATGGCCGCGATCAAATCGGCCACGACGGTGGCGGCGGAATTGATGGGATGGCAAAATAAAATCGGCAGCCTCGAAGCCGGCAAGCTCGCCGACCTCATCGCCGTCGCGGGAAATCCGTTGGCGGACATCACGGAATTGCAGCGCGTCAAATTCGTCATGAAAGACGGCAAAGTCATCAAGGATACTTTCTAGTCGCTAAAGAGTAAAACGTAAGGCGTAAAATCGTAAAACGCTTCAATTGTGAGCTCTTTCATGATCTCAAAGCTTGCTTCTCAAATTTTATTCGCGAGCCTGTTGCCTTTGGTAGCGTGTCTGGGGCCGGTGGCGCGGGTTGAAACCGGCAAAACGCCGATCGTGCGCATCGGCTTGCTGCAAAATATCAGCGAGCTGCGGCTGCAGACGCCAGAGAAATTTTCGCTGCTTCATCCGCGCGGCCGCTATCTCGCGCGCAACTTGACGGGAGAGCGCTGGGTGGTGTCCCTCAAGCAAATCGAGCCTGCCCGCATTGATTATCGCCTGCTCGCCATCTCGACGCGCGACAAAAGCGAGGCCCGGGCAATGTTGGATAAAGTTGTTGACGCCGGATTGCTGCCGCAGATGATCGAGGAGCGTCCGGACTTCGACCGTCTGTTGGTGGCGCAAAATGCGGCGACGCTCTACAAAGTCGTGCTGCGCGAAAAATTTGCCAGCCGCGAGGCCGCGCTGGCCAGACAAAAAGAAATCAACGAGAAAATTCAAACCGAATTGTGGGAGATAGTCCGCAAACCGGCCAGCGGCATTTTGGAGCTTCGCCATCTCGATGGCAATCAATCGTATCAACTGCCGAGCGGTTTTCAAATCGTCGCCGAGCGCCTCGAAATTCCGAATGTGCCGATCGGCGCGGGTTTTCATTGGGAAGGCACCGAGAGCCGCGCCTATCGCGGCCGCCTCGAAATTTTTGTCGACCGGTTTTCAAGATTAACCGTGGTGAATATTCTGCCGATTGAAGAGTACGTGCAGGGCGTCGTGCCTTCGGAAATGTCTCATGCCTTTCCTTTGGAAGCTTTAAAAGCTCAAGCCGTCGCCGCGCGCAACGAGATTTTCGCGAAAGTCGGCACGCGCCATCTCGAGGACAATTTCGATCTTTGCGCCGACGTGCATTGCCAGGTTTACAGCGGCATCACCAGAGAGCAGGCGACGACGACTCAGGCGGTCGCGGCCACCAAAGGCCTGGTCATGAAAGCGGATGGCCTCATCGTCGAGGCCAACTACGCCGGCGTCTGCGGCGGCCACACCGAAAGCAATGAGAATGTTTGGAACGGTTTGCCCAAGCCGCATCAGCGCGGCATTTTCGACGGCAACGGCCGGCCCGATCTGTTGGGCAATTCACTTCAAAATGAAACCACCCTGCTGCGTTGGTTGACCACCAAACCCGGCGTCTATTGCAACACGACGCAGGGCGAGATTCCCTCGGCCATGGAATACACCAAAAAATATTTTCGTTGGGAGGTTAACTACACGCGGCAGGAGCTGGAGGATTTGATTCGCAAGCGCACCGGCGAAGATTTTGGCGAGCTGCAAGATCTCTTGCCTTTACAGCGCGGCATCTCCGGGCGATTGAGTCGCCTGCGCGTCAGCGGCACAAAAAAAACTTTTGAGATCAGCCGCGAGCTGGCAATCCGGCAGGCGCTCGCCGAAAAAACGTTATGGAGCGCATGCATCGCCATTGAAAAATCCGGCCGTGATCGCAACGGTTTGCCGGAAAAATTTAAAATCCTCGGCGCCGGCTGGGGCCACGGCGTCGGCTTATGCCAGACCGGCGCCGCGATGATGGCCTTGCGCGGGCAAAATTTCTTGCAGATTTTGCAGCATTATTATTCGGGTGTAAGGTTGGATAAAAAGTAGTGATGTAAAGAATTCATCCATGGGAAGTAGATTTTATACAGTCCAAATCCCACCAAGCAAGTAAATCTTACTTCATCCGCACAAACCTGCCTTTCAGCATGGGCACCAAATCACCGGCGCTAACCTCATGAAATTTTTCATCATTTTATCACTTCATTCTTGCCGATTTATTTTTGGCATCGCGCTTGCCATTTCCTGTGCCTGGTAAAACGAGTTGCGTGAATCGGGTCAAGAACTCGAACCTCGGATTTTGCAGCAACACGATTGGCGGTCCGCTATGAAGCGGAAAGCGTTTCCGTAGCGTCATCATCGCGTTCGGCGGGCCGCTTTTTTTAAGCGAATTTAGTTTGCCGGAAGGAGAAATGGCCATGTGGCTGAAGCCTCGCGTTCATGATCAAATGGTGGAGAGAGCGCCGGACAAATATGGCGCCTCGATTTATCTCGAAGCGTATCGTTATTCTTTGGACTTGTGCGACAATCCTGCCATCGCGCGCGAGGTGGCGTCGCGTTTTATAAAATGTTTGGAAACCGAGGAACAACCCGCGACAAAGTTCGAATCGGGAAAGGCGTAAAACAATAAGGAGAATGCTCCATGTTCAGTCGCAAAAAGATTGCTTCGCCGCCGGCGCAGCGGCTCATCGGACTCATCTCATTGCCTTACCGCAACCATTTATTTGCCACGCGCATCTACGAGCTGAGGGAATTCAACAACCGGTCATTTGCCGCTGAAACGGCGATCGGCGAAGAGCCGGACGGACGCATCGTCTCACATGCCGATCAACTCGGTGAATTGATCAGGGTTCACCTCAGCCGGATTCAAGACGCACAACTAACGCGCGCCACGCTTCAATAAAAAATCCACGCTTTGCGTTTTCGTTTCGAATCTAAAACTGAGCAAAACCATGGAAACGATTCGGCTGTTCGTAGAGATTACCCTTGCCTTTATTTTGCCAATATGGCTTTCGCCAAATTGGGAGCCAACCACTAAACCCGCCGGCGACGCGTCCGAAATCGCTGAGGAATAAAAAGGCCAACCTACACCGCCGGGCCGGATGTTTTTAATTTAACCCTCGCCCATTCTCTCCTATCATTCATAGCGCGGAACCCTACGTGCGCTTTTTCTTTAACGTGCTACCACCGCCGCGGCGCATTTTTGATGCAGCGCACCGTATCGCGTGCGATCAGCAGTTCTTCGTTCGTCGGAATCACAAAGATTTTAACACGGCTATCCGAAACGCCAATCTCCCCTTCACTCCCGCCAAAGATTTGCGCGTTGCGCGATTCGTCCGTGGCAATGCCGAGCCACGCCAAACCTGCGAGGAGGCGTTGCCGTATCGTTGGAGAATTTTCACCGATGCCGCCGGTGAAAATGAGCGCGTCGGAGCCGCCCATCTCCGCGAGATAAGCGCCAATATACTTTTTGACGCGGTGGCAAAAAATATCGATCGCCAGCTTGGCGCGGCGATCCTGATGCTCGCGCTCTTCGTCCAGCAAATCGCGCATGTCGTTGGTCAAACCGGAAATGCCGAGCAAGCCGGACTGCTTGTTGAGCAAGGTGTCGATTTCGCCGAACGACATGCCTTCTTTGTGGGAAAGATATTCCAACACCGAGGGATCGAGATCGCCGCAGCGGGTTCCCATCACCAAACCTTCCAGCGGCGTCATGCCCATGGAAGTATCCAGCGAGTCGCCGTTTTTGATCGCGCACGCCGAGCAGCCATTGCCGAGGTGCAGCGTGATGACGTTGGTATCTTCGCGCGATTTGCCGGTGAGCTGCCGGTAGCGATACGCCACGTAACGATGCGAGGTGCCATGAAAACCGTAGCGCCGGATTTTGTGCCGGCGATAAAGTTGATACGGAATGGCGTAAAGATACGAGGTTTCCGGCATCGTCGAGTGAAACGAGGTATCGAACACCGCGACTTGCGGAAAGCCGGGACCAAACAGCTCGCGTGCGGCGTAGATACCTTTAAGATTGGCGGGATTGTGCAAGGGCGCCAGCTCGATGCAATCTTCGATGCCTTCGATCACCTCGTCGGTAATGACCACCGACATGGTGAACTTCTCCGCGCCGTGTACCACGCGATGGCCGACGGCGTGAATATCGTTCAACGATTGGATGCCGTCGATCTTCGAATCAGCGGAAATGATCCAACGCACCACATAATCCAGCGCCGCGCGGTGATCGCGCAGCGGCGTCGCCTGTTTCACCGCCGGTTTGCCGTTGGCTTGCAGCGTGATCAGCGCCTCGCTGCCGATGCGTTCGATCACACCTTTGGCCAATTGTTTATCGGCATTCTGCTCGATCACCTCGAGATCAGTCTCGATGATTTGAAACTTGAGCGACGAGCTGCCGCAGTTGAGGACGAGGATGTTCATGACGCAAACCGCCAAATTTGCTCTTACGTTAAAAAATGCTTATTATGACACAAGGAAGAAAATTTTCCTGATGAATTCAAGGGAAATCGTAACAATTCAATGGGAACAATTCAGGCACATATTTAAAAGCAAACCACTTGGGGCAAGACAATTGATTTCGAAAAAAACTTTTAATGGTTTTGCCCGAAATCGTTTTGCTTTTAGATACCCGAATAAATACGCAAAAGGGAAAAACAACGACGTTACAATTGCAGGAATATATCGAGGAACAGTATTTCAAATGATTCGGCAAAGAACGTCCGGAGGAAGTCAAGTCAACTGAACAACGCGTTAAAGATCAAAATAAAAAAGCCCCTAAAGCTTCATGACACTTTAGGGGCTTTTTAAAAATATAACGTGCCGAAAATTATTAAAGCCATCTACTCAGCAAGTCGAGCCGACGGGCTATCTCGTCCCACTCGTCATCCCCTTCTTGCTCACCACAATCGCCGGCACCTCCTGCTCACGCACCAGTTTGTTGAACGCCGGCAGATCGGTCGTCTTAATCGTCTCGAGCTTCGCTAGTTGGGAATCGAGTTTCGCCGAAAGTTGATTGAACACCGTCATCGACGCATCCGTCGGCGGCGCGTCCATGCTGCTGGCGACGTCGGCCAACACCGCGATCTTGTTGTTGAGCTTGATCGGATAATTCAGCGGATCCTGCCGGCTTTTGGCTTTGACTTGAATGATCTCTTCCTCAATCGCTTTCATCTTGTCATTCAAATCTTTCGCCGCCGCGGTAACGGCTTTCCCATCCGTGCCGGCATCACTCACGCGTTTCGATAAATCCTCCACTTGTTTGCGCACGTCGCGGATGAAGTTCACCGCCTCGTGCGCCGCCGAAACTTTGTCGCGGACTTTGATGAGAAAATCGAATTGCTGCTGATAATCCGCCAGCGGCAGATTGAGCCGCGGATCAGCCTTGATCTCGAACGGCACAGTCATGGTTTCATTGCCGACGATGAGCCGCGCCTGATAATTGCCAGGCACCGCCACCGGCCCACGCAAGCTGCCGCCCCACAACACCGCGCCAGGCGTTCTCACCGCGTCGGGATAGCGCATATCCCACACAAACCGGTTCATGCCGGCTTCTTTGGCAAGCTGATCGGGTCTGGTCGTAATGCCTAAAAACTCCGCCATGAAACCGCCGCCTTCGCCCTCTGGTCTCCTCTCTTTGCTGCTAAAGGTTTTGATCGTGTCGCCTTTCGCATCTAAAATTTCGAGACGAATATCGCCTTCGGGTTTGCTCTTCAAATAATAATGAATCACCACGCCGTTGGGAGGATTTTGCCCGACGCCGGGAATGGGAAAACCGCCACCGCCGCCAAAACGATACGCCGCACGCGGCTTGAACAGATGCGCGGTCGCCGCCGCAACTTTGTCCGACAGTTGGTGCAGCGGCGTGAGATCGTCGAGTATCCAAAACGAGCGGCCTTGTGTGGCCACGATGAGATCATTCTCCTTCACCACCA
>Ga0073934_10011773_pt1 | contig 10483 bp, 6 predicted proteins | sample LarsenN4metaG_FD_76834 | JGI IMG/M metagenome (GOLD analysis project Ga0073934, IMG submission 76834) | Hot spring sediment bacterial and archeal communities from British Columbia, Canada, to study Microbial Dark Matter (Phase II) - Larsen... ... | reverse complement strand
TTACCACCCTTTTCCTCCTTATCCTGGCGCTTATGCCCCTAACCCCCTTCCCTACGAGGGAAGGGGGAACGAGGTCCCTTCTCCCCCTTGCAGAGAAGGGAGTCGGGGGGTCAGGTCCAAAAACCTGCTCCAGAAAGGGGGAGGGGGTTAGGCCGGTAAAAAAAGAGACAAGGGGGGAGGACCCCCCTGGTGGAGGTCGCCCTCCACAAACTTATTTTTGAGAACGTAACCTACCCTATAACATAACCCCTCGCAAGAGCTTTTACCAGTCCATTCCCGATTTAAGGGCCATCCCGTGGGATGGCCCCCGAGGCCTTCCGTTAATACCAATTCTCCAAGATAATCCGGCATTAAACCTGGTCCTATCGGGTAGGGGCGCGGTGACCACGCCCCTACAGGGGCTACGGAGCAAGGCTACATTTCTAAAGAGAAGTGGCATTAGCCGGATGCCATGGCGGATGCCGGAAGGGTGCAAAGCCGCCTCCTGAGGGGAGGGCTTCGTCTCCTCCGCTTCGCTCGGGACGGTAACTCCCCTCGCTCCTCGCCTGGGCGGCAAAGGCTTCGGGCGCTCAGTGGTTTTGGCCCCTAGAGGACTGTCCTGCGGACAGAAGCGGGTTATGAACTTGAGGCCGCTCAGCCGGGGAGAGGGAAAGCACGTAGTTGACCAGATCCCAGCGGTCCTTCTCATCAGGGAGGCTATCCGCGTAGGAGGGCATCGGCGTCCCATCGAGCCCTGTCATAAAGGTGATGTAGATATCCTGAGGGGTCATGCCGCGCTTAAATTGCCACTTGTTCGTCAAGTCCACCGGTCTAATAGGAAACCCTGTATCGTCCTTTAGATCTGCCGCCGAAGGTCCACCCCCCTGACCCGTTTCTCCATGGCACTGCCAGCATTTGAGGTTTTGATATACGATCTTGCCGTGGGCGATACTGTCGGAGGTGGGTGGGAGGGGTTCTGGCACTTTGATCGGCTCTCCCGGCTTCTCCTCGGTAAATCGTGCGGAGAAGGTCTTCACATAGGCCACCAGGTCGCGCCGTTGATCCTCATTGAGAAACTGGCTCCAGGCCGGCATGACGCTCTGATTGATTCCGTGGGAGATGGATCGAAAGAGGTCTTCGTCGGTGGGAAGGGCTCCCGAAGGGGTGGAGCGAAATTTAAAGACACCGGTGGTAAAGTTTCTAGGCCTCGGGTTGAGCATACCGGCCTGGGCCTGCAGTCCATTGCCGTCCCCATGGACGCCGTGGCAGGCAATACACTGCACATCGTAAATTTCCTTACCTCTCAGGGCGGCGGGGTTCGCCTGGGCGCGGGCAAGCTGTGCCTGTACTTCGGCCGGAGATACGGCAGGCAGGGGCTGAGCGGGAAGGGGAGGTTGCCCACCGGTAAAGATTTTTGCAGCCCCCGGGGCGACATAATTGCCTCCCCACCCCGCCGTGGAGGCAAACCCTTTCCCAAAACTATCGTACATCTTGAAAAACTGATAGGCTTTACAATCGGTTAAAACCTCTTTAAGTTCCCCCAAGGCCCGGGGGTAAGAGTATTCAAACCCGGACCCGTGGCCGCCTCCCAGGATAACCCGTTTCCGTTGGGTATCGATCCCGAGCCATTTATGGAAGATGTACCGATAATAGTCCCCATCGGGGTCCCCTAAAAATTGCAAAGCGGCTATCCAGGGCTTGGGACTGGTGGGATCCATTTCCACCAGACGATCCTTGATATTAATGCCGTACGCGCCTCCTAACGGACCAAACACCTCCGGGAAATGCACATCGGTCCAACCATGCTCACCGGCCACATGTCCAATCGTCGCTCCAAAGCTCATAACCGAATGGGTCTCCCATCGGGAACCTGGAGCCCAGTGGAAGATAACCCCATGGGTCGGACCTTTCCAGAGCACTCCCCCCAGGGGCTCTACCTGGTGTTCGGGGATCTCGTTCATAAGGGCCCAAAAAAGGAAATCCTCAAAACGCGCATCCTCCGGGGATAAAGTCAGCTCTTTATTGCTTAAATCATGGTCAGGATTGTAGCTGGTTCGAACCCCCTTGCAACGCTGTTCCCACTCTTGATCGCTCCAGGCATAGGAGCTAATCGGGAAAGCCTCTACCAGACTGATTCTCACCAAAATAAGCAGAAACAGAATACCTACAGGCCATCTTAATTTAAGGTCTTTTCTTCTCAACATCATAATTTCTCCTCGAGGAATTTGGACAAAAGGCAAACGCTACTTCTTGCAAAGTCCTTTCTCTATAACTCCAGCTCAACTTCCTAAGTACTAAGTACTAAACGCCATAAATACACAGCCAGTTAGCTTGAGATCGCTCCCTCACGGTCGCGGATCCTAACCCGCCGCGTAATTAGAAAGTTCAGTACTAAGCGCTCAATTATGCGACTACACTACTTATTTAATTTTGAACTCTGGAAGAGGTCCCTCTCTGTTCCTCCATGGCCTTCAGTTAAGGCCTCCTCCGTATCGTAACACATCTAGCTCGACAAGACTAAATTCGGTCTTAACCTTAAAAGCTCCGTAGGAGCGTCCTATTTGTAGCAAAAGATCTCCCTCCTCTTCACGAGCTCCGTAGGAGCGTCCTGTTTAGAACAGTTTGAAACAGGACGCTCCTAGCCCCCCTTTCGTAAAGGGGGGCTAGGGGGGACCCTCTTTCCTACAAACAAGTCGCCCCGTCGGGGCTTTTCGGAAATTTAACATGGTCGAGTTAGTACCTCCCTTCTTAAACGCGGTTTGAAATAAGGATAAATTACTTTCTTAGCATCCGTTTGAAGGCCCGGGTCAAAGCCGGAATTATCTCGTAGAGGTCCCCGACAATACAATAATCCGCTTCTTGAAAGATGGGGGCATTCGGGTCCTTATTGATGGCTACTACAATGGTGGAACTTCGCATCCCCACGATATGTTCGATCTGCCCGGAGATGCCACAGGCTATGTATAACTTGGGTTGTACAGTGGTGCCCGAAAGACCTACCTGGACATCCACAGGGAGCCATTGCAGGTCTTGCGTCAGAGGACGCGAGGCCCCAACCGCAGCTCCCAAGGTGTTCGCCAGCTCTTGAATGATGGACAGATCCTCTGCACGTCGCAACCCCCGGCCCACCGAGACGATGATCTCGGCTTTCCCTATCTCAATGCCACTTCGTTTTGTAGGTTCGACCTTTATCACCTTTGCTTCGGCATCCTTCAACTGGACCTCCAACGCCTCGATGCGGCCCTTTCGAAGGCTATCCCTGGGCGGCGCTTCAAACTTCCTCGGCTGGATTGTGACCATACGCGGCCTTGCCTGAATCAGACGCTTGGCCAGGAATTTCCCGCCATAGTATCGTTTCTCTACGACCAAATCACCGTTCTCTATTTTCAGACTGACCCCATCGCTTGCGCACCCTACCTTAAGTCTCTGGGCAAGCCTCGCCGCAATCTCCTTTCCACGCTTTGTAGCGCCCATGAGGAGGATATCCAGGTTCACATGTTGAATCGCTTGCCAAAGCGCCTCTGCATAGAGGTCCACCTGAATCCTCTCCAAGCGAGGGTTGTGGACCATAAGAACCTCGTCTGCACCATGAGCTATCTGCTCGTCGGCATCGACCTTCGTGTTTGGACCAATCAGTATCGACCCGAGGTGCGCGCCGGCCTGTTCGGCCAGTTCCCTGCCAACTGATAGCAATTCCAGCCGGACATCCTGCCGCTCGGAGAATACGTACACGCCGGAAGAATTTTTCACATCCATCGTTCCCTCCCCTCTCTTTAAGTTTTCACAACCCCCTCTTCAAAGAGTTTTCTGGCCAGCATTTCAGCGGTTTCCTCCACGGTTTCCCCTTTGATAATAATTCTCTTCCGTTCGGAAGGTGGCGCGTACACCTCTAAATTCCTGGTCAGAGACGTCTCTAAAGCCACTTCCTCAGGGGAGATGCTAAGATCCTGGAGTCGCCATTCGATGATGGGCTTCCTGGAGGCACTCATGATCTGTAACACGGGGGGTAATCTCGGGTGGTTGATTTCCTGCCCGACCGTGAGTAAGACCGGACATGCGGCCTCGACGGTCTCCGTAGAGTCTTCTAAGGCTCTTTCTACAACGACCTGACCTAGGTCGACATTCAATTTGGTTACGTAGGTTAGGGACGGAATCCCCAACTCTATCGCAACTCTGGGACCTACTTGCGAATTGAACTGATCGATAGAACTCTCGCCACAGAGGATAAGGTCGAAGGCTCCCATCTTTCTGATGCCGGCTGAAAGTATGCGCGCCGTCGTCAGCGGCTCCAGATCGGAACAAACCTTATCCTGGACGATATATGCGGCGTCCACCCCCATCGCCAGAGCTTTGAAGAGGATCTCCCTCGGGGGCAGGAAGGGCGCCAGCGTGATCGTAATAACCTTTCCTCCTTGTTTTTCCTTTATTTGTACAGCTTCTTCTATCGCATTTTCATCAAAAGTGCTGATTCTCAGCGGGGCCCCTTCAAGGTTGGGGGCTCGCGTTCCGGGCGCAACCTTAAGTTGGTTGGTATCCACACATACTTTCATACACACGATGATCGTCCTCATGGTTTCATACCTCCTGCCTGAGCCTTTGTCCGTCGTCTTTTAAATCTATCGACCAAAGCCGCGTCCCCGTCGAAATATGACAAAATTAACGGATAACCTCCGCCACGATCTCAGCGAGGTCCTTGACCTTTAGCGTGTCCCCAAGTCCCGCGACCGTGATGGCGTCACCTAGCATCCGCAAACAGTAGGGGCATTCTACGGCTAGAAGCCCGGCGTCCATCTCCTTCGCCTCCTGGGCTCTTACAGTGCTTATTTTCACCTCCCGGGGGACCTCATACCAATAGTTAGCCCCGCCTGCGCCACAACAAAAGCTATTTTCCCTTGTCCTGGGCATTTCAACCAGCTTTATATCTCGAATTGAGCGGAGAAGATCCCTCGGAGCTTTGTACTCGCCGTTAAACCGGCCTATGTAACAAGAATCATGCAAAGTCACCTTGTCCCCGATTCCCCCGGTTATCGTAATTTGGCCCTGCTGGATCAGGTCCCGAATAAAAACCGAGTGGTGAAGGACTTCAAACTGCCCTCCTAAGTCTGGGTACTCGTTCTTCAAGGTATTAAAGCAATGAGGGCAGTGGGTGATGATCTTTTTGACGTTATACCGGTTAAGAGCTTCAAGATTCTGGAACGCAAGCTCTTGAAATCGGCCCTCTTCTCCTACCCGCCTCGCCGGGTCTCCGACACACTTCTCCTCACCGCCCAGGACGCCAAAGCTTACCCCGGCCTTCTTCAGAATTTGAGCCATTGCCTTCACGACTTCCCGGGTTCTTGGATCGTAAACGCCGGCGCACCCCACCCAGTACACATACTCTACCTTGGGGTTCTCCCCGAGAACGGGTACCCCCAACTGCCTGACAAATAATTCCCGGTCCGCGTGCGGGAAACCAAAAGGGTTGAAGCTTCCACTTAAGTTGCTGAGCAGCTCAGTTTTCTTCCTATCCAGTCGACTCTGGGACACTAACTCCCTACGCAATTCGATGATATAATTGGGGGGGTGAATCAAGACCGGGCACGCTTGAATGCATGCGCCGCACAGGGTGCAGGACCAAACCTCGTTTTCGGAGACGACCCCGTCGAAAAGACTCCCCGTTCTCCTGCGATCCATCCCCGCGTCTAATTCCCGCTTGAGGTTCTGAACCAACCTCCTTGGTGAAAGGGCCGTTCCCGTCGCATAGGCCGGGCATACCTCCTGACATCTTCCGCAATTGGTGCAGGCCGAGAGCCCTAACCTTTGTTTCCAATCAAAGTCCTCTATCCGTCCCACGCCGACTTTCACATCAAAGTTTCCCGTTTCGATCAGCTTCATGAGGTTAAAAGGCGTACGGAGTCCTCCTTTGGGGCGCGAAGGGGAGACCAGGGTATTGAGAGGGGACATAACCATGTGGGCCAGGCGCGTGTAGGGGATGGCCGCAAAGAGCCCGAAGGCCACAAGGGCATGACTCCACCAGAGGATCCTATAAATTAGAAAGCCGGATTCGTCGATGAAAGGAATACGTCTGATTAAGGTTGAAAGGGCATAGCCGGCAAAAGCCCAGGGCTCAGAAGGCCTGGATTCCAAAGCCATTCTTAAGCCTTCAAGAAGAAAGCCGGTTACCCCCAGATATAAGAACACGAACAGGATGATCAGAATCTGCGGGCCGGTTTGAAGATGCAGGGGTTTAATCCAAAGCCGCCGATACAGGGCCAGACCAAGCCCCAGGATGAATATAAGGCCGAAGACGTCGAGAATGGCCTGGAAAACCTGATAGACGCTCCCCTGCAGAAACGGGAGGCCCCAAGGCTTCAGGAGATAGCCATCGATCTGCACCAGGACTGAGCCCATAAACAACCCCACAAATCCGGAGAAGAGGGCCATATGCATGAGGCCCGAATACCGGCGCGCCATAACCTTTCGCTGAAGGAAGCCATACCTGAATAGCTGTCCAAACTTCGTGGCCATTTCGCTCATTTTGTATCCTCCCGCCGAAGAAGATCTTCCATCAGATTTTTTATCCCAAAGCGTTTAAACATAAAGACGAGACCCAAGACAAAGGCGAGTCCAAACGGGATAAAACTTCCATATAGCGGCTTAAAGTTACCGCCAGGCCTGGCGTGACAGCCCAGGCAGGTCTGATTAGTATACCCGGCGTGATCGGGAGGGATCTTTGGAGCGCCAAGGGCTCCAACTTGATGACAGGTCAGACATCGACCCACCCGCCCCTCCAAGGGGTGAAAGATCGGAGGCTGGGTTTGTACCCCGCAAGGAGTGGATAGAACAATAATCAGGCATAGGACCGAAACGGCTTCCCATTGCCAAGGACCTAGCTTTTTCACAGCATCCACCTTTCCATCTGGCGAATCTGAGTCACAAGCAGTCGCAACTGGTCCGGACCGCATTTTACTTCGGTGGCTCCCGCTCCTTACAAAGATCCGCTGATAACAGACTCTCCAGATTAAATCTATTTCTTTTCCTCTTCCAGAGGCCGAACCCAACGAAGGGGGATCCCCACTTGAAACCCCTCAGGGATCCCCAGGGCTCTCCGGGTCAGCCCCTTACCTTGTGTGGCAAGCTCCTTGAGGTTTAATCACTACCTCGCCACCTCGGCGGGTTCGCCGAGCGAGGGCACCGTACCCAACCCTTCCATCGACTTCTTGAAGGTAATAGGTTTGCAGTCCATAAAGGCCTTTGGATCAAAATCAGGATCGGCCATCACTCCCCAGATCTTCCGGCGCTGCATCCCCATGTTGCCGGCATCATAGAGCGGAAAGGTAACCACGTCCCGGAGATATTTTTCCAGGGGATGTACTTTATCAATAGCATTAACGCCCATGACCTGCATGCATCGGAAAACCACCTCAAATCCGATCTCCCCGCTGAGGATTTTCGACATCGCCCCAAGGGCATGTCCTTCGGAGTTATGTAAGTCCAGATAATGGGCGGCCTTCCAACAGAGATAGCGACATGCCTCGATCTTCATCGCCACGTCCGCCAACATATACCCCACGTTCTGGTGATAGATGATCGGCATACTCCCTCCGGCGGTGTAAGTCTTGGCCCAGTTCAAGGTGTATTCATAAGCGGCCCGCGCTGTGGCCACAGCTGCGATGCCGGCAACGGGGCCAGACCAGGTAAAGGCCTTGCTGATGATAAGGTCTCCATCGCCGACAGCAAAGACATTTTCCTCCGGTATTCGGACGTTTTCGAAGTAGATCTGATTATTCTGGTTGAGCCGCTGGCCTATCTTGTCGATTGGGCGCTCATATCTGATCCCAGGCGTGCCCCGGGGAATGATAGCGGCACCAAGACCTTGCTTACCGCCTTTCGTCCGATCGGTTCGTACGATGCAGACGTTAACGTTGGCTCCCTGCAGATCCCAACCCCCGGCGCTCGACGGCCAGAACTTCCGCCCATTAAGAATGTATTCCCCTCCCTTTCGCTCGCAAGTAAGGCCTATTCCGACAGGATGAGGGGCGGGGTGATCGAAATTAGCAGTTCCCCCAGGAGTTCCGGCTGGCTCGCTGACCACCCATCCGGCCAGGTACGTCCCTGTGGGATCGCTCGTGGCCTCCCTCAGCCACTTCTCCTTCTGCTGCTTCGTTCCAAACCAGACGATAGGCAGCAGCGCTAAACCGTTGACCAGGAGAATACAGGCAAAGCCCGGATCTACAGCGCAGATCTCTTCCGCTGCGATCTGCAGGTCGACGTTGCTGACCCCCCCACCTCCATATTCCTTAGGAAGAAAACATGTGGCAAAGCCCAGCTTGTAAGCCTCGATATAAGCCGGTTTAACCATCTGAAAGGCCTTTTGGGTATCGGGTTCCGCGTCCGCCGCCTTCACTAGGGGCTTCAGGATATCCTGTGCGAATTCCCGGGCTGTCTTCTGCAAAGCCTTTTGTTCTGAAGTAAGCGTAAAATCGATAGCCATCTCTCTTCCCTCCTCAGTACATCGCGTCATAATTATGCCACCAGCCCATTTGTAGGAACAGCTTACCGGGGCTTTACCCCCTCTAAAGACAGTCCCAGGCGGTCGCTCTTACAAATTTAACTCGTGGGATATTTATGGCACTCTGTACTTACTTAGTACTTGTTTTTCACAAATACGGCGATGCCCTTTCCTTAACCGATCTCAAGAAATCTCGGCATAATCACCACGAATAAGATCCGTCCACGATGTTCGCAAACTGGAGCGCTGAGATCTACCAGGCGCGTAGGCTGAGATGAAACCTGGAGTAGCCGACCAGCTTAGCCGAGGTCTGTCCAAATTTATTTTGAGTTTAAATGATTTTCAATATAAAAAAGGTAAAAACCGTTAAAATTATTTATATTGATTTTTATAAAGAATTTCTATAAGATATGAATGGCTGGTTTTAGGAAATATTTTTCTAATCTTCGGTGGGGGATATTAATTCTGGATAGGAGGTACTTCTTTTAAAAGAAAGCATAACATGGATTTAAATTCGACACGAGGTAAAATTCTCCTGCATTGTAAGAAAACCGGCGGTGTAACGGTGGACGAGCTGAGCCAGCTCCTTGCTTTAGCCCCTTCCACCCTCCGTCAGCATCTAACCATTCTGGCTAAAGAAGGACTGGTCCTCGAAGAATCCGTTCGGGAAGGGGTAGGTCGACCCCATAAAGTTTATCGCCTCGCCCCTGAGGCGGAGCGGTTATTTCCCAAACGCTATGCAGAACTCTTGCAACGCATCCTCCGTATCCTAACGGCGGAAGATTACAAAGCGGTGGACCGACTTTCAAAAAAGATCTTGGAAGAGGTCATCGCAGAGAACCGTCATTTAACTGCAATCCTAGATCCCAAGAAGCGACTGGAAGCAGTCGTTCAAGTCCTTATTGACCTGGGGAGTGTTTGGGAACTCAACGAAGAAGGTCAGGTTTCTCTCTTAAAGATTTATGATTGCCCCTTCTCTAAGATCGTCACTGAATTTCCCCAGCTTTGCCAAATGGCTCGAACCCTCTTAGTTCAACTCACGGGGGCAGAAGTTCAGTTGATCGATTGGATGGTAGAAGGGAGTCCTCACTGTACCTTTCAAATCTCCCATCTCTAAGAGCTCAAATCTCCCATCTCTAAGGGCGCGGATTTACAAAACTTCCTGTAAGCCCGCGCCCTTAGCTAGTTTATCCCTTCGGGACCATCGGCATGACTTCTCCGGCAAAGCGTTCCATGCCTTCTAGAATGGCTTCTACGCTGCCCAACATAAAATCCATAATGAAGTGACTGACTCCGAGGTGGCGATACCGTACCAGATCTTCGACGATATCCTCCGGTCTGCCGACGAAAGGCTTTCCCGGAGAAGGACGAGCGTCCGTAAACTGAAGGGGCGCCCGGAAAGAGATGGTCAACATATCCGGGTTGCGACCGGCTTGAAGGGCGCAGTCTTTAAAATATTTGACCTTATCGGCAAAGTCGGTGGGAGATAAATCAGCCGGAGGTCTCAACCCAATGGGATGCCAGCCATCTCCCAAGGTGGCTGCCCGCCGGATGGCCGGTTTGGTATGTCCCCCGATCCAGATGGGGGGGCAGGGTTTTTGAACGGGCTTGGGGGAAAATCCGATATTGGAGACCTGATAATATTTTCCGCTGAAGTTGGGATTCTCCTTAGTCCATAGCTCCCGAAAGAGCTGAATGTACTCGTCGGTGACGGCCCCCCGCTCCTCATAGGTGTTGAGGCCCAGGGCTTTAAACTCCTCCTCCATCCAGCCTATTCCGGCTCCGATGATAACCCTTCCGTTGGAGAGGTAATCCAGTGTGGAAATAATCTTGGCTGCAAAAACCGGATTTCGATAAGGAATAATTAACACCGAGCTTCCCAGGCTTACACGCCGTGTGCAACCCGCGAGATAAGCCATCAAGGTGAGAGGCTCGACATAAGGTTCCGTAGCCTTGGCGGGAAACTCTCCGCCGGGGCTATAAGGATACTTGGAGTAGATCTCCGTAGGAACC
>Ga0073934_10011772_pt1 | contig 10484 bp, 7 predicted proteins | sample LarsenN4metaG_FD_76834 | JGI IMG/M metagenome (GOLD analysis project Ga0073934, IMG submission 76834) | Hot spring sediment bacterial and archeal communities from British Columbia, Canada, to study Microbial Dark Matter (Phase II) - Larsen... ... | reverse complement strand
GCCTCCCCCCACCCCCGGCCCAGGAAACGCAGGCGCGGTGGCCACGGTGAACTTCCCGGTGGAAGTCCAGAACACCACGCTCCTGAACCACTTCGAACTGCACTACGAGCCTGCCGGACATCCTCCAGCGGGCGTTTACGACAAGCCCCACTTCGACCTCCATGCCTACGCCATCGCGCCCGCCGCGGTGGCGGCCATCGCCGGCAACGACACGGCCGCACCCGTGGCCGCCCGGGTGCCCGCCGGCTACACCTATCCGGGGGTGAACCAGGCGGTCCCCCAGATGGGAGTCCACGCATCGCCCAACAGCGACTTCCTGCCTGGATTCGTGTTCCGGGAGACGATGATCCTGGGGTACTGGGGCGGGTCGCTCATATTCGTGGAGCCCATGATCACCCGCGATCGGCTCATGACAAAGTCCACCCTCACGCTGACGATCGCGGAGCCGACAGAGCTTGGGCGCACCACGCGGTATCCCACCCGGTTCCTGGCCACCTACGACGCCGGCAACGACACGTACTCCTTTGCCTTCAGCAACTTTGTAAACAAGCCGGGGTAGCCCGCCGCCGCGTGCCCCCCTGCCCCGGGGCAAGCGGGGTGGCAACTGGGCAGGCCGCCGCAAGGGTCCAGCCATCCGAGATGCCCGTGGCCGATCAAGCCGGAGGAGTTCCTCCGGCTTGATTCGCTCACCTGAGCAATGCCATGCGGCGGCCCAGGCGACACCGTCCAGACCCAATCTGCCGGCCGGCAGGAGACACCGCGCGGCCGTCGAATCAGGGCTGACCAGGCAGAGCAGGCGCTCGCCACGGAAGGGAGGTGAACCCCATGAGAGGGCGCGAAGTGCACCCGGCCGTCGTCTGGGTGGTCATCGTGGTCGTCGTGCTGGCAGCCGGGGCGCTGATCTGGCGGGGCAGCAGCCCAACGGCCGCCGAGGGAGGAAAGCCCACGGAGCGGGACAAGCAGCTCTTGGCGGAAATGGCGGCCGCCCGGGAGCGGGCAGGCATCGGCCGGCCCGCCCCCGCCACAGGCAAGTGAGCAGGAAGGGCTGGGGAGTGATCTGCGGCTCCCACTGCCGGACCCCGCGTCCGGACTCATGCACAGAGAGGGAGGGTGGATGCGATGCGCGCGCACAGCAAGGGACTTCGGGGATTTACGCTGATCGAGCTGCTCGTAGTGATCGCCATAATCGCCATTCTCGCGGCTATACTGTTCCCCGTCTTCGCTCAGGCCCGGGAGAAGGCCCGGGCCATCTCGTGCCTATCCAACATGAAGCAGCTCGCCCTGGGGGTGATCATGTACACCCAGGACCACGACGAGACGCTGCCCTTCGACGGCACGGTCTACGGGTGGATGATCCTTCCCTACATCAAGGGCGGCAGCAAGGGCGCGGACCCGTACACGGACCCGTTCGGCACCGCGAGCCCGCCGGGCAACGACGGCCTCTTCACCTGTCCCAGCCGGCCTTCGGCCACCCTGGGCTCCCGGATCCCGTGGGGGCATCCCTACGAGAACGTGGTCTATTCGTTCAACAACACGCTGGCCAGCTACGGGCCCATCTTCGGCTACGGCGGGCCGGCCCGCGGCCAGGGCCTCGCCGTGGCGGAGCGCCCGGCGGAACTGGGCATGCTCATCGAGACCACCTGGCAGGGGAAGGGCGGATTCTCCGATTCCTTCATCGGCCAGGGCAGCTGGTCGCCCATCAGCCCCGACGGGTTCTATGAATCCACCTACCCCTACGGCAGGCACACGGGCGGCCTCAATGCTGCCTATCTGGACGGCCACGCCAAGTACAGCAGGGTCACGGCCATCACCGGGGGAAACGACACGGAGGGCCCGTGCGGCACCACTCCGGGCTTTGACGTGACCTGCGACTGCGCCAGGGGATGGTTCGACTCGCCGTTCTGGAACCCGAGCCCCGGGACGCGCCTGTCGTTGCCCATCATTTCCGCCGGGTTCTCCTTCACAGACGGCGCGGACGTGCCGCGCCAGTGCCCGTAAGCCGCACCAGCGGCTGAGCGGCATGGGCCACCGCGGCCGCGCCGCCGGAAGGTGGGACGGGCGGCGCCAGGAGCGGGGGCGAACATGCGGGGCGTCCGGAAGCCATCTGCCTTCCGGACGCCCCGTTCTCGCCGCCTGGGACTGTCCACCGGCGGTGCCGCTCTTGCATGCGCGAGGCGTCAGGGCTGTTCCTGAGCCGCATCCAGCAGATCCAGTCCGGATGCGCCGCGCTCTGGTCCGCCATCGGCGAGAGCCTGGAGCAGGTCGTAGAGCAGCCGCTCGGCCGCCCGAACGTCGGGTGCTGAGTCATAGGCATGGAGCAGGCCGCGGTGTCCCAGCAGCACGGGGCACGCCCCGGGCAAGCGGAACACCTGCAGGCGGCGCTCCACGAAGGCGGCGAACTGCTGGAAGCCAGGCCGCTCCAGACGGACGGTGCGCAGCGCCAGTCCCTCCCGCCGATACAAGGGGCCGAGGTCCTCGTGGGTGCCCAGCAGTGTGCGCGCCCTGCCCGCCAGGCGGACCAGGGCGCGGCGGCCGCCCCGGGAAAGCCGCTGGGCCTCATCCAGGAGCACGGCGCCTGTCCGGCCCACTTTGGGGAGCTCAGCCCGGTCCGGGGTCAGGTAGTGCAGTTCAGTCGAGACCCCGCGCTCCTTCAGCCAGCGCCGGGCAGCCCGCAGGGCGCTGCTCTTGCCGAAGGCGCGCTCGCCAAGCACCTGCACGTGGCCGCCGGCCTCCAGGGCCTCCTCCAGCGCGGCGGGAAGCAGGGCGGCCTCCTCCCACTCCTCTTCCGTAAGCACACGGAAGGGATTGCCGCTGAGGCCCAGCGCCTGAAATGGGAACCACCGGCTCATTGGCCAACAGCTCCGCAGCCCAGGAGGGAGTGGATGAGCAAGAGAGTAATGGAGGGCTGAGGCGCTGTCGGTCGATCCAGTGCTCCTGCGCGCCCATGCTCCATCTGGACGATACCATTGCGGCCATCGCCACGCCGCCCGGGGAGGGCGGGATCGGAATCGTGCGCGTCTCGGGACCCCGCGCGCTGGCGATCGCGGACCGCCTGTTCGCCTCGGGTAGCCGTGCGCCCTCCCACCTCGCCAGTCACACCATCCGGTACGGAAAGATTCGCGACACCGCGACAGGGGAGCGGGTGGACGATGCCCTGCTCCTCCTCTTCCGCGCTCCTCGCAGCTACACGGGGGAGGACGTGGTGGAGTTCTCCTGCCACGGCGGTCCGGCCATTCTGCGCCGGGTGCTGGGCCTGGCTCTCCGGGAGGGGGCCCGGCTGGCGGAGCCTGGGGAGTTCACCCTGCGGGCGTATCTCAACGGGCGCATGGACCTGGCCCAGGCGGAGGCCGTCTGCGACCAGGTGCGCGCCCGCACCGACGCGGCGCGGCGCCTGGCGCTGAGCCAGCGCGAAGGGGTGCTCTCGCGGGAGGTGGGCCGCCTGCGCCAGGAGGTCGTGGGCGCCATGGCCGCCGTGGAGGCCTCCATCGACTTCAGCGACGAGGTGGGCGACTTGGACTATCCCGCCCTGGAGGCCCGGCTCCGGCGAATCCGGGGCGAGGTGGAAGCCCTGGAGGCTACGTCCCAGGCCGGCAGGGTCTTCCGGGAAGGTGTCCGCGTGGCCATTGTGGGCCGCCCCAACGTGGGCAAGTCCAGCCTGCTCAACGCCCTCCTCCGTGAGGAGCGGGCCATCGTGACGCCGGTTCCCGGCACCACCCGCGATCTGATCGAAGAGGCCGCCAGCATCCGCGGAATCCCCGTGAGGGCCATCGACACGGCGGGGATCCGCCAGACCTGCGACCCGGTGGAGCAGATCGGAGTCGCGCGGGCTCGGGCAGCGCTGGAGCGCGCCGACGTGGCGCTGGTGGTGCTGGATGCTGTGGAGGGGTGGACGGCCGGGGACGCCGAGGCCGCAGCAGCAGCAGCCGGCCGCCAGGCCGTCTGGGCGCTGAACAAGCGCGACTTGGCCGAAGAATCTGCCCTGGCGGCCCGGATCGCGGAGGCCCGGGACCGGGCGGGCGGCGCGCCGGTGGTGGCCGTCTCGGCGCTCACTGGCGAGGGGTTGGACTCCCTGGAAGAGGCGCTGGCGGCCGCGGCGCTTCACGGCGCGCTGCCCGAGGCCGCGGCGGTCGTCACCAATGTCCGCCACGCCGAGGCGCTCCGCCGGGCGGCCGCAAGCCTCCAGGAGGCCGAGGCCACCACCCTGCAGGCCCTGCCGCCCGATCTGATCACGGTGGACCTGCGCGGCGCGCTGGATGCCCTGGGCGAGATCACCGGCGAGACCGCATCCGACGAAGTGATTCACCGCATTTTCCGGGATTTCTGCATCGGCAAATAGGAATCCTGGGGACGTGCGCCGTAGGGGAGGAGTGGACGCTGCGCCGACAATGTCTGCGTGTCCGCCCGCGCGGGGCACGATTCCGATGGTCCACCCTGGTCCCCGAGCCATGCAGACCGAAGTGTGCACCGAACCCGTCCAAGCCGGCGGCGATCCGCTGGCGCTCTTCTGCGCCCTGAATCGCGCCTGCGCCCAGGCCGAATCTCCTGGCGCCGCAGCCGAGGAGGCCCTCGCCGTTCTGCGCGATGCCGGGTTCATTCAGGCCGGGGCCGTGGTGCCGGAGGACCTGGAGTCCGGCGGCGCCATGGGGGACCCGGCACTCCTGGAGACCCTTCAGGGGCGTGCCTCCCCGGCCGGCCATCTCGTGCGGCAGCGCCTGCCCACCCGCGCCGCTCCGGCGGCGGTGCTCTGCCTGGCGGGCCCGGACCCCCTGCCGGCCGGGCTCGCGGCAGCCGCCGCGGATGCCCTGGCCCTGGCCTTGGACCGCCTGCACCTGCAGAACCAGGCGCGCGAACTCCACAGGCAGGCCGAGCGGCGAATCGCCGAGGTCTCCACCATCTACGAGATCGGCCGGGCCATTGACAGTGTGGAGATCGACCGGCTCCTGCAGATCATCACCGAGAAGGCCGCCCGGGTGATGCAGGCCCAGGCCTGCTCCCTCATGAGGCTGAACCCCGAGACCAACGCCCTCACCATCGCCGCCAGCTTCGGCCTCTCGGAGGACGTGGTCTTCGTCACCAACCGCGCTCTGGGCGAGGGAATCGCCGGCCGCGTGGCCCAGACGGGGGAGCCCATGCTCATCGTGGACTCCCACCAGGACCCGCGGCTCCAGGGCGTCCCCCTGCGCCCGGAAATCGGATCCTCCATGGTGGTACCCATGAAGGACGAGCTGGGCCGGGTGCTGGGGGTGCTCTCCATCCGCCGGCGCAGGCCCGCCCCGGACTTCGACCAGGATTCCCTGCGCCTGTTCTCCGTCTTTGCCAGCCAGGCAGCCCTGGCCATCAGCAACTTCGAGCTCTACAGCAGCCTGAAGGGCCGCGTCACCGAACTCTCCACCCTGGCGGACCTCACCCAGGCCCTCATCACCACGCTGGACCTGAACAGCCTGCTGAACAAGGTCGCCGACTGCATTGTGAACGTGGTGCGGTTCGACCGGTGCTGCCTCTTCCTGCGCGACCGGGAGACACGCCGCTACGTGGCGCGGATCGTTCGCGGATACCGGGTGGACACCGTGGGCCGCAACCCGGTGAAGCCCGGCGAGGGGGTGGTGGGCATCGTAGCCCGCAAGAAGATGCCCATTCTGGAGACGGACGCCCGCAACGCACTTCAGCCCATGCGGGGGTTCGCCCGGGCCCTTGGCACCAACGCGTTCGTGGCGCTGCCCGTCATGGCCAAGGGACAGGTGATCGGCGTGGTGGTGGCCGACAACAAGCTCACGGGCCGCAGGATTCACCCGGAGAGCGTGGAGCTGCTCACCACCTTCGTGAACGAGGCGGGGCTGGCTCTTGAAAACGCCCAGCTCTATGAGGACCGGGAGCTGCGCTACCAGGAGATGAACCGCCTGGCAACCCAGACCGACAACATCCTGCGCAGCATCGCCTCCTCTGTGGTGGTGACCGACGACTCTGGCCGCGTGACCCGCTGGAACAAGGCCTCCGAGGAGATGTGGGGACTGCCGGAGGAGGAGGCCCTGGGTCTGCGCTACTCCGAGGTGATCCAGCGCTTCGGACTGCCCCCCGACGCCTGCGCGGACCTGCTCCTCCGGATGGAGCAGGTGCGCCAGACCGGCCGACCGTCCCACGCCTACAAGCTGGCGCTCCATTCCGCCAGCCAGCCGAGTCGGATTGTCAACGCCCTCTTCTCCCCCCTTGTGGACCGCCAGGGGGAGCGGCAGGGGGTCATCCAGATCATGGAGGACGTGACCCGGGAGATCCGGATGGAGGCGGAAGTCGTCCGCATGCGCCGCCTGGCCGACCTGGGCCAGCTCGCCGCCACCATTGCCCACGAGGTGCGCAACCCGCTGAGCTCCATCAAGGGCGCGGCCCAGCTCATGCGCAACGAGTACGAGGACCTGGCGCCTCTTCAGGAGTTCGTCGGCATCATCGTGGACGAGGTGAACACCCTCAGCCGCATCACCACCGACCTGCTGGACTTCGCCCGCCCCATGCAGATGGACCTGCAGTGGACCCGCATCAACGATGTGGTGGAGCGGACTCTGGGGTTCCTCGCGCCGTACCTGGAGGAGAGCCGCGTGGCGGTACACTTTGAGGGGAACAGGGAGGTGCCCCAAGTCCTTGCGGACCCCCAGCAGATAGAGCAGGTCCTGCGGAACCTGCTCATCAACGCCGCTCAGGCCATGCCCCAGGGAGGCACGGCCCTGCTGGAGACCGGCTGGAACCCGGAGGACGGATCCGTGTGGCTTCGGATAACCGACCACGGCGCGGGCATCCCGGAGCACAAGCTGGAGACCATCTTTCAACCGTTCGTCACCAGCAAGACGAAGGGGACCGGGCTGGGCCTGCCCATCGTGCAGAAGATCGTGGAGAACCACGGCGGGACCATCTGCGTCTCCAGCCGCCTGGGGCAGGGCACCACGTTCACCGTAACGCTGCCCCGCCGCCCCGCCGTGAGCGACTTCCCCGAGGAAATCCGGCTGGAATCCAGCCCGGCCCCCCAGGCGCCGCTTCCCGATATGGAATAGAAGGCAATCATGGCAGGATCGACCGACTCCCCGCCGCGCACAATCCTCGTGGCGGACGACGAGCCCAACATCCGGCGGGTCCTGGAGGCCCTCTTCACAAAGGAGGGGCACACGGTTCTCACCGCCGAGAACGGCAAGCGCGCCGTGGACCTGGCCTCCACCACCTCCATCGACCTGCTCATCTCCGACCTCATCATGCCCGATATGACCGGCGTGGAGGTCCTGCGGTCCGTCAAGCAGCTCCAGCCCCACTGCGCCGCGATCATCCTCACCGCCTACGGCACGATCAAGACCGCCGTGGAGGCCATGCGCCTGGGCGCCTTCAACTACATCGCCAAGCCCTTCGATATGGACGAGGTGCGGGTGATGGCGCGCCAGGCTCTGGAGAACCGCACGCTTCGCGAGGAGAACACCTTCCTGAAGCAGGAGCTTCGCTCCGCCTACAAGTTCGACAACATCGTGGGCACCAGCAGCCGCATGCAGGAGGTGTACAAGATCGTGGAACGGGCGGCCGAGAGCCGGGCGACCGTGCTCATCCGGGGGGAGAGCGGCACTGGAAAGGAGCTCATAGCCCGGGCCCTGCACTACAACTCCCCGCGCGCGGGCAAGCCCTTCGTGGCCGTCTCCTGCGCCGCTCTCCCCGAGAGCCTGCTGGAGAGCGAGCTGTTCGGCCACGAGAAGAACGCCTTCACCGGCGCCGCAGCCGCCAAGCCCGGCCGCTTCGAGCTGGCCAATCAGGGCACCCTCTTCCTGGACGAGGTGGCCGAAATACCTGCCCCGCTTCAGGTGAAGCTGCTGCGCGTTCTCCAGGAGCGGGAGTTCGAGCGGATCGGCGGCACCAAGACCATCAAGGTGGACGTCAGGCTCGTGGCTGCCACCAACAAGAATCTGGAAAAAGCCGTGCAGGACCGGGAGTTTCGGGACGACCTGTACTACCGCCTGCAGGTGATCCAGATCTTCGTGCCGCCGCTGCGCGACCACACGGAGGACATCCCCTCCCTGGTGGACCATTTCGTGGAGAAGTTCAGCCGCGAGAACGGCCGGAAGATAAAGAAGGCCTCGGAGGAGACGATGGCGCTCCTCATGCGGTACCGGTTCCCGGGCAACGTGCGGGAGCTGGAGAACCTCATCGAGCGCTGTGTGGTGCTCGCGGACAAGACGGCCACCGTCATCACGCCCGATCTGTTGCCGGCGTACGTGCGCGAGGCTGGCGAAGAAAACCCGGTAAAATAGCGGGGAATGGCGGCAGTCCGAGCGCCGATGGCACGCCAGTTGCATTGAGGTCATTGGCAGACGGCCCCCTCGACGGGCAGCCCAGCCTGCCCCATCGGACCCGGCCGATCCGCGGCACCCTCCGAAGCAGCCTACCCTTTCGGTCCGAAGCCGGCGCTCGCCCCTTATGCCCCGGGCAGCGGGCTGGCCCGCATGCGGCAACGATGGGCCGTGAAAGGCAGTTTCAGACCTCTCTGATCGGAGAACTGCGATGCGGGTCCAACCCGTCGTGCTCGTGGTGGACGATGAGCGCAACTTCTGCCGGATCCTGGAGGCCAAGCTCCGCCGCTCGGGCTGGGAAGTGGAGACCGCCGGCACCGCCGCCGAGGCGTCAGCCGCCCTCCTGCGCCGCACCTTCCAGGCGATCGTGCTGGACGTGCGCCTTCCGGATGCCGACGGGCTGAAGCTCCTGGCCGACATCCGCGGACTGGCCGGTGGCGCTCCCGTGGTGCTCATGACCGCCTACGAGGAGGAGGGCCTGCGCGCCCGGGGCATCGAGGCCGGGGCCGCGGAGGTGCTCTACAAGCCCTTCGACCTGGACTACCTGGTGGGCCTGCTGGACCGCCTGGTCCGCCGGAGCGCCACCCCCCCTGCAGGCTCCCCGCTGGCAAGCGTCATCGAACGCGGCCAGGCGGTCGTACTCGCCATCGACTCCAACGCAGGGCCCGTGGAGTACCCCGGCCGCGTCTCCGACCGCGCGGAGGACACCTTCGCTGTGGCGGCCCGCATTGATCCCCTTCCCGGCGTGGGCTCGACCGTGGAGGTGCGCGCCCCCGGCGAGGACGGGCTCTACACCTTCCGGGCGCGCGTGCTGGGCGCCGGCCCCCTGGGAGGCACGCTCTCCCTGGCAAAGCCAGACGTGATCAGCCGGGTGCAACGGAGGGCGGCGCCCCGGCGGCCCCTGCCCGTTCCGGTCTCCGTGGAGGTCCTGGCAGCCGACGGATCGGCGGCCCCCCTGCGCGTCGTCAGCGCCCAGGGGCGGGACCTGAGCCTCGCCGGCATGGGGCTGGATTCGCCCGAGGCCCTGGCGCCCGGCCAGCCGGTGCGCCTCCACTGGCAGAGCGCAGCCGGTGAGATCGTGGTTGCTCCCGGCAGCGTGGTGCGCTGCCAGCAGGCCGGCGACGAGCAGTTCCACCTGGGGGTCCGCTTTGGAGCGCTCACCGAGGGCCTGCGGGGGCGGATCGCCTCCGCGCTGCAGCGCCAGCCCTGACTGGCAGGCACCAGGCAGGGATCAGGGCGGACGAGGCGAACACTCCGTCGGCGGCCGCACCTCCCGGCCGCGGAACCGGAGGACATCGCCGTGACCGACTACGAGCCCCTCAACCTCTTCACGTGGTGCAACGCCGGTCCGCTGGCCCTGGGCCCGGGCCGGGCTCCCCGTACCGGCCGACAGCTTCTGCGGGGCTTCCCCTTCCAGATCGGCCGCGAGGGCGGCGGACCCGCCTTCGTGCTCCTGAACGGACCCGACTCGCCCGCGGCCATCAGCGTGCGCGTGGGCCAGGCGGTCCACTCGGTCCTCTTCGCCCACGCCCTTCTGGACAGCCGCCTCCACGACGGAGACCCGCCCGGGCGCATCGTGGCGCGCTATGTGTTCGTGCCGCGGACCGGGGACCCCGTCGAGGTGCCCATCCGGGAGCGCTTCGAGATCGGCGTGGTGCCCGTGGCCTGGGGCGAGTTGCCGTTCCTGGCGCTGCCCGACCAGGACGACTCCCTGGCGGAGCGCTACGCCGGCGAGTGGTCCTCCCACGGCTATCGGCAGACGGAGGCCCGGCAGGCCTGGCCCGCCGACTACTATGTGTGGGCCTGGCGGAACCCGCGCCCCGAAGTGACGCTGGAGCGGATTGAGCTCCGGGGCCTCGCGGCCGGCGCGGCAAGCGGCGGCCCGGAGTTCATGCCCCGCCTCATCGTCGCCGGAATCACCCTGGGGCACGTGGATGAGGACCCCCTGGAACGGGCCGCCGCGGTGCCGGTGGTCTTCACGCTGCCCCGGGAGGAAGACGCAAAGGCGGCCTTCGACCTGGCCCTGGAGGTGGACCGAGGCGTGGCCACCTACCCCTACCCCCTGCCCCTGCAGCCGCCCGAGCAGTTCACCGCCGATCCTCTCGCCGGATTCGGTCAGGAGCGCAGCAACGCCAGCAGCCCCGCCTACGCCCATGTGGCGGCGATCCCCTCGGC
>Ga0073934_10011771_pt1 | contig 10484 bp, 5 predicted proteins | sample LarsenN4metaG_FD_76834 | JGI IMG/M metagenome (GOLD analysis project Ga0073934, IMG submission 76834) | Hot spring sediment bacterial and archeal communities from British Columbia, Canada, to study Microbial Dark Matter (Phase II) - Larsen... ... | reverse complement strand
GTTTGGCCGTTTATGGGGCTCTGCCGGCGGCGATGCTGCTCGGGCTGCTTTATTTTAACGCCATTCGTTTTGGCAGCGCCGGCGAGACCGGCTATAACCGGGAGATTCTGTTTCACAAGCCGTGGGAGGGCAGCTTTGGGCTGCTCTTTAGCCCCAGCACCGGGCTATTTATCTATGCCCCGCTGGCGCTGCTCCTTTTTTGGGGTATCCGGCCGGCCTGGCGCCGCCTGCCCCGGCTTTACTTTGGGCTAATCGCGACCTTGGTCGTCTTCTATTGGATCTTTTACGGCTCCTGGTTTTCCTGGGGCAGCACCTGGGTCTGGGGACCCCGCTTTATGCTGCACGGGCTGCCGCTGCTGATGCTTTTTGTGGCCGAAGCGCTGGCCTGGGGTTCAGATCAAGGCCGCCGCCCCTGGACTCGCCTCTTCATTTGGGCCGGCGCGGCCGTTCTGACGCTGGCCGGTTTTATCATTAATTTTCTAGGTGTCGTGGTCGATCTCAACGAACATTTTCTGCGGCTGGGCCGCAACGACAACTTTGTTTTCAACTGGGAAGCCTTCCCGCCGCTGGGCCACTGGCGCATCTTACAGGAAGGGCTGGTCGATATCATCTGGCTCCAGCCCGCCCCCACCGGCCTGACCCTCATCTGGCCCATCCTAACCCCCGCCCTAACCCTCTTCAGTCTGGCCTTACTCGGTCTTCTAGCCAGCTACCTCAAATCAAACTCAAGCAAAGAAACCGACCCACCCACCCCTATCTCACTACGCACTACGCACTACGCATTACGTTTTACGTTTTACGCTTTACTCCCCCTCAGCCTGGTCTACTGGCAAATGCTGGGCACGGCCAGAATCGCCCTGGCCAACCCGCAGGCCCAGGCCGACCAACCCCTGCTCGATCTCCTGGTCGCCTCGGCGCAGCCCCATGACAGCCTGCTGGTGGCCATGCCGCCATTTGGGGATGTCCAGGAGATATCGACCCACCTGATGGCTTACCTGGACCGGCCGCTGCCGACCTATGCCTGGATCGAGAGCGAACCCAAGGCGATCCAGCCGGATGAGCGGGAGCGGCTGTGGCAGGCGGTCCAGGCCGAAGGGGGCCGGGTCTGGCTGTTGGAGCGGTGGTTGACGCCCAAAGATCCGCTGAGCCTGACGGCGGAGCGGTTTAACCGGCAGGCTTTTCCGGTCCAGGAGTGGTGGTTTGAACGAAGCGGCAAGCTGACGCTGTATGCCCTGGCCGATGGACCGGCGACCGTTTCAAGTCCGGCCAATGTTCCTTTTCAGGGAGGAGTGCAGTTGGTTGAGTTTGCCGTTTTTGGCGAGGCGGAGCCGGGCCAAATCTTAAAGGTGCGGCTGACCTGGCAAGCCGGGCAGCCCGAGCAGTTGGCTGCGGCCGGCTTGCCGGAAGGGGGGCTGGCCAGTTTTGTCCACCTGGTGGATGAAGGATCGGCCGGCAACGCGGCCCAACAGGACCGGCTGCTGCTCGATCTGCGGGAGGTCAAGCGCTCACCGCTCCGGCCTGGCCAGACCCTCAGCCTGGGCTACGGCTTGCGCCTGCCTGATGATCTAGCTTCAGGCTCGTACCCGCTGATCGCCGGCCTGTACGGCATCTCGACGGGGCAGCGCCTGCAGCGGGCAGACGGCAGCCCCGATGATTTTTTGTACTTGACCAACATCACCGTAAAATGGGGCGACTAAAGATTATTTTGAAATTTTTCTAAACCTATGCCGTCCCGGTTCAACTACGACGAAGGCTCCTTTTAGTTGAGATTCTGAATAAGTATTTAATACCCTCTCAAGTTCTTGATGAACCGCATTTTGAGTGGTTGGTAACAGGCGAAGATATACCACACCTGCGCCTAAACTGCTGATAAAGACCAAGCTACCAAAATCTCTGTCACGGGTAATGAATATCCGATCTTGTTCTTGCGCTTCCCGAAGTAAATCTGAGTCACTTGCACGTGATAAACCTATTTCGGCAACCGGAATTACATCATGCCCTAGATCTTTCAAGAATTTCGCCGTCGCAGCGTAAACATCTTGGTCTAGAAGAAATTTCATGCTGCTACAGCCGCTACATGAATATCTTCCGCTGCAACAACATCTATAGCATACTGAATACAAGCCTGAATATCTTCAATCTCAAGGTCAGGATAGTAATCTTGAATTATTTCTTTAAAGGATAAACCTTCTCTAATTAGCTCAAGAACATTTTGTACGGTGATTCTAGTGCCAGCCACACAAGGTTTTCCGAAATGAATATTCGGATCCACAGCAATTCTTTCTTTCATCTCCATCTCGCTTTCTTGAGCACCTAAAGCCCTTGCTTTACATTCTGAATGCTTTATTTTAATGATACTGGCTAGGTGGTTGTGAGGCAAAATATTCATCAGCCATCAAGCACGCCCTCTTTTCGGAATGCCTCAGCCAAGCAGGCGATGCCTTCACGAATTTCGTCGGGCTGGTTGTAGCCAAAGCAGAGCCGGAGACAGTTTTTGCCGGAGACGCCATCCGGCGCGAAGAGCGGCCCGGCCAGGTAGCCAACATCGGCGGTTTCCAGCACTCTATCCCTGATTTTGACGACATCGCTGCCTTCGGGCAGTTGCAGCCAGATAAAGAGGCCGCCCTGGGGCCGGCTCCAGGTGGCCCCGGAACCGCCAAAGTTCTCTTCCAGGGCCGCCAGCATGGCGTCCCGTTTCAGGCGCTGGATATCGTTGATCTCTTCGATATGGGAGTGGAGATGGCCGGTCGAGTAGCGGTGGATGGCAAAGGCGGCAAAGGTGTTGACCGAGCCGCCGCTCTTGACGGCTAGGGCCCGTTCGAGCAGTTCGGGCGGCGCGGTCAGATAACCCAGCCGCATCCCGGGGGCGATGACCTTGGAGAAGGAGGAGACGTACATCACCCGCCCGGTATCGTCCAGCGCATAGATCGAGGTCACATCGCGGCCTTCGTAGCGCAGATCGACATAGCAGTCATCTTCCAGAATAGGCACATCATACTGCTGGGAGAGAGCGACCATCGCCTTGCGCCGGTCCAGGCTCATCGTCCAGCCCAGGGGGTTCTGGAAACTGGGGATGGTGTAGATAAATTTCGGCCTCTTCCCTTCGCTGAGGGCCTGCTTGATGGCGCTTTCCAGCGCGCCGGGCAGCATCCCGTCGTCGTCGCAGGCTACCCCGCGAATATCGGCCCGGAAGCGCCGCATCTGGTTTAGAGTCCCGGCATAGACAAACTCCTCGGCCAGCAGGACATCGCCCGGATCGACCAGGAGTTCGATGACCATATAGATGGGCTGGCTGGAGCCATCGCCCAGAATGATATCATCGGCTGAGACGTGAATATCGCGGTCGCGGGCCAGCTTGCGGGCGACATAGTCGCGCAGGGGCGGGTAGCCCTGGGGGTGGGCGTAGATGGCCAGGTCGCCGCCTTCTTCGGCCAGGGCCTGTTTGACCGAGTCGACCAGTTCAGCGAGGGGCAGCGAAGCCGGGTCGGGGTAGGCGACGGCAAAGTCGTATTTGCCGCGCCGGCCAACGCCGCGCGGGCGGCGGGGCGGGGCAGATTTGGAAAAAAGCGATTCATAGCTAAAGGGGACAGAATTCGTCATCGAAAGATTCTCCTTGGAATTTTGAGCGAATTGTAGTCCGTTTCGGAGGGGGAGACAAATAACCTGGTTCAATAGGATCTCATAGGGCTGACCTAGTAAAACGTAAAACGTAAAAGTGGTTCACCGGAAAAACTTATACAACCTGTCATTTCGAACCTGAAAGGTGAGAAATCCCTGGAGTCGTTAAATAACTCAGAAGGTGATAGGGGAGAGGGCAACTGGTATTGGGTAAAGACCGAGGATCTATCGGAAACAGAGTTTCCATATTTCTTTCGTTCCCAATCAGGAGATTGGGAACGGAATTGCTCGGCAAACTCTGTTTGCCTTATGATGCGGCCAAGTGACCTACTGGAAACAGAGTTTCCCTTGCATTGGCATTCCCAAACAGAGTTTGGGAACGAGTTACAACAAAATTCACTATAGGACCAAATTACGGATGCGCCGCCAGATTAGTCTCATCTTGCCCCGGCGAGCCACCGACCTGGGTGCTGGCCCGCCAGTTTTTGGGGTCGGCGGGGTCGGCGGAGGGGTCGATGATGACCAGGGAGTCGCCCTGGCCGTCGGGGCTGACGGGCCAGCCGTTTTCGTCATCATAGTCAAGGGAGATGAGGGGCTGGCCCCAGCTATCTTTGATGGTGAGCCGCTCGCCTTGATTTGACAGCCGGCCCTGGTAGACGCCGGCAATAGGCACGCCGGGGTAGCGCCCGGCAAAGGCGATTGGGTCGCGGGCCAGCACGATCACCTGGCCCGGTTCCAGGGACGGGCTGCCGGGCGGAAAGGTGAAGTTGATCCCCTCAAAGGATATGCCGGCCATAACCAGGCTGGCGTTGCCGGTATTCTTGAGTTCGATAAATTCATAGGCAGCGCCATCGGGTGGGTTGTACATCATTTCGACCAGTTGGAGCCGGCCTTGGGCTGCATCGATCTGGAAGAGCGCTTCGTTGAGGGCGCTCCAGTCGCCGCCGGCCAGGGTCCGGGCTTTGAGATGGGTGGTGGCCGTCAGGATCAAGGGCGGCCGGTAAGGTTGGGCCGTGGGAGCAACCTCACCCGTGACTGGGGCCCTGGGATCGGAGCCATCGGTGGTATAGTATATGGTTCCCTGCGCATCCGGGGCAGCCATTGTTAGTTCAAAGCTGGCGATAACTTTGCCGCCGTGTTGGTTGAAATGCGGCGGGTCGACCGGCGGGTAGTAGCCGGCCTGGCGGGCCAGCTCGATCAGTTTAGCGCCGTTGCCTTCCATTTGGGCCAGCACGTTATCCCTGGCCCGCCGCCAATCCTCCTGGTCAATCGGATTATCGGTATACCTGGCGTCGCCCCAGCGGGCCGACTCGGCCACCATAGCTTGCTCAATTTGATCGGCCAGTTGCAGCCAGCGGGCCTGGGCGTTGGCATCGGCCAGCGGCCCATCGTGGAAGAGGTGGCGGTAGAGCCGGTCGGCAAACTCCATTCGAAAGTCGGGGTTTTCCAGCAGGGCCAGGAAGAGCGGTCTCATTTTGTGGTGGGCGGTTGTCTTCCCTAAATACAGCCTGGCGCCTTCATCCCAAACCAGTTCGGCGTCCCAAACAAAGTAGCGGAGCGGGCCGGGCGGGCTGTTGCGCATGCCGATGTACCAGTTGTTATCGCCCCAGTCCCGGTTGCCGGCGTACAGGTTGAGGATAATGTAATCGCTAAAATGGGCGGTATCAACATATTCTTTGATCACGGCGTACCGTTCCGGGTCGGCCAGGCCGCCTTCTTCGGCCAACCGCAATAGGGCTAGATAGCGCTCATTTGAGCCGCTGATCTCTTCGCGGTAGATGATTTCGGGTTCCTGCCCCTGGGCCACGGCCTCGGGGTTGAGAATCGTGCCGCCGTGCTTGGCGGCGAACCAATCTTCTTTCTGGCCGCCCAGATAGGCCGAGGTAAAGGAGGCATCGGGCCTTTCCACGAGATTGTAAAGGCCCCAGTAGAGGCCGTTGAGATAAAGGTGAACAAAGATGCCGTGCGAGCCAACGCCCGACATAGCAAGCTGCGAGGCGCGCATCCATTCATCCCGAATGTAGGTGGTCTGAGTGTGATCTACGCTGGCGTCGGGATAGCCGGCATAGCTGCGGTTGGCCCCGCCTCGCAGCACCAGGGTATCAAATTCCGTCACCGGCGAGCCGGGAAAGAGAGGGTAGTTTAACTTGGTCTGGCCGTATTTGCCTTTAAAGAAGAGGCGGAACGATTTTTTGGGCATAAACTCCCAACGGTTGGAGACGCCCTGCATTCTGATGCCGGCGTTGAGCTGAAAGTTTCGGGCCGGGTCATGGGGGTCGATCAGTTCAATCGAAACGGGCCGTTCCCAGGCTTGGCCCCGCTCGACGGCATTAGCATAGATGTCGAAATTTTGGGGCGCAGTAACCAGGGAGAGGGAAGGAATCGACTGAAGATCTTGCTTGAGCGTTGCCTGGTATTGCGGGTTTCGGGTAATGCGTGGGTCCATCGCATAATCGGCTATAACAGGCGAGCCTTTTAGGGGCAGGCCGGGGTAATATTCCTTATAGACGCCCCAGGCGGCCGGCCAACCGGGGGGATCGGCCGGCTGGTTGATCACTTGCTCCAGGAAGATATAGCTGTGGGTATTGACCGGCGAGGTTAAAAAGCCGGGTTTGAAGGCGGCCGCCCGCAGGAGCGTGGTCTGATCCAGGTTGATCGGCCCGGTGTAGGTTTGGCCGTTGGTTTCGGTGGGTTCGGTCCCATCCAGGGTGTAGCGGATGAGCGCTTCGGGCGTGGTCGTTGTCAGCCCAACCGTAAGCGGCAGATCATAAAAGCCGCGCGGGGGGCTAAATTCGACGGGCGAGACAAGGCCCTGCCAGCTCTGGCCGTTGTGATTTGGCGCGCCGGGGGTAGGGCCGGCCAGATAACTGTAGACGGCTTGATCGCCATACCGGCCGTAAGCCACATCTGGAAGCTGGGGTGGGAACAGCGGCGCGACCTGATCGGTAAATCGAGCGTCAAGCAGGTCGTAGAGGCCCACAAATTCGCCGGCTTTGCTGAGCTTAAAGTTGGTGTGGAGTTCGCCGCTTTTACGATCTTTAGCCGAAGCAAAAACGATCCGGTATTCGCCGGGCCGGAGGGTCAGATCGGGAAAGGTCCATTTTTGGGGGTTGTTGGGGTCATCGGTCAAGGCCCAACCGGCCAAGTTGATCGAACGGTTGGTTGGGTTGTAGATTTCGATCCAGTCCGAAAAGTCGCCATCTTGATCGGCCAGGCTGGTTCCGTTGGAAGCCATAAATTCGTTGATGACCGGCGCGGCCTTGCGGACAGGCGCGGCCGGCAGCAGAGAGAGCGACCCCAACAATAGAGCGGCAACGGTAATGGCCCAGAATAGATTCTTAAAGGGTTTTTTGACGGCCATAGTTAGGGTAGTGTAATAACCATTTATCGTTTTAGCAAAACGAGTGTAAGTCATACGAGAGGGCTTGGATTTGGCAATCCAAGCTGAGCGGTTATTGAGTGGTTATAAGGTAAGGGGCTTGGATTTGGCAATCCAAGCCGAACGATCGCAAAGAGTAGAAGCAGTTTAGGGGGAAATAAAAGGCTTGGATTTGGCAATCCAAGGCGAGCGATGAACAAAGTTTAATGGTGCAAAATTTGGCTCAAGAAGAGTTTGGTTCGTTCGTGTTCAGGATTGGCAAAGAAGTCGCGGGGGGGTTTTTCCTCAACGATAACCCCCTGATCCATGAAGACGACCCGGTTGGCCACGTTCCGGGCAAAGCCCATCTCGTGGGTGACGGCGACAATAGTCATCCCTGATTCGGCCAGTTCCTGCATAACATCTAAAACCTCTTTGATCATCTCCGGGTCGAGGGCCGAGGTCGGCTCGTCAAAGAGCATAATTTTGGGCTGCATGGCCAGGGCCCGGGCAATCGCCACCCGCTGCTGCTGCCCGCCGGAGAGCTGGCCCGGATATTTATGGGCCTGCTCAGGGATTTGAACCCGCTCGAGCTGCTGCATGGCAATCTCTTCGGCCCGTTCGCGGGACCACTTACGAACGTGGATAGGAGCCAGGGTAATGTTTTGCAGTACGGTTAGATGGGGGAAGAGATTAAACTGCTGAAAGACCATCCCGACTTCTCGCCGGATTTCCTGAATATTACGGACATCATTGTTTAGCTCGGTGCCGTCGACAATAATCTGGCCTTTTTGATGTTCTTCCAGCCGGTTGATCGTCCGAATCCAGGTCGACTTACCGGAACCGGATGGGCCAATAATGACGACGACCTCGCCTTCTGTCACCGTAATGGTTATTCCGCGCAGGGCGTGATATTCGCCGTACCATTTATGAACATCGTTGCAAATGATCATCTCTTTCGCCATGAAGATATCCTCCAGTGATTGATTAGCGTTGGCCCACGCCAAGGGTTCGTTCTATGCGCAAGCTGGCCCTGGACATGAGGAAGCAGAAGAACCAGTAGATGAGGGAGATAAACAGATAGACTTCGGCGGCTAACCCTAACCAGCCGGGTTGGGCCAGGGCGGCCTGGCCCATTCTCAAGAAATCGGTTAAGCCGACAATGGCTACCAGCGAAGTGTCTTTAAACAGGCCGATAAAGCCGCCGACCAGGGCGGGGATTACCGCTCGCAGCGCCTGGGGCAAGATGATAAACCACATGGCGTGAAAGCTGCTCAGGCCAATAGCTTCGGCGGCTTCATACTGCCCCTTGGGAATGGCCTGCAGCCCGCCCCGCACATCTTCGGCCAGGTAAGCGGCGGTAAACATGATGACCCCAATCATGACCCGTAACAGGTTATCGATCTCGATATTCCTGGGTAAGAAGATGGGGATCATGACATTGGCCATAAAGAGGACGGTAATGAACGGTACGCCACGGATCAGTTCAATAAAGAGAACTGAGAAGGTTTTGATCAGGTTCCCGCCCAAGAAATAGCTGACCAGCCAGCATGCACCGATGACAATCAAGGCGATCAAGGCGGCGTAGGTGAGGGGCGAGACGGTGATGGTCCACAGCGGCGGTGTTTGAAAGAGCAATGGAATATTGAGAGTAACATCCTCATCAGGAAAGCCAAAGAAGACCCAGTAAAGCAACAGAACCAGCGCTCCCCAAAGCCACAAGACCGGCACGCCCCGGGTTTGGCTGCGGCGGCCTAAGGCTAGCAGGACACCTATAGGAAAGGAGATGACAATGCCAAAGACGGTGATAATGGCCGTCAGCAGAAAGCCGCCCCAACGAGCCGTTGGAACAAATTGGAGCGGGCCGGTGGCCGTGCCGCGAATTCCTCCCAAGAACCAGTAAATAAAGAACATAGAGAGCAGCCAGGCCCAGATCAGCCATTTCCGCCAGGCTTTTAAGGGTGAACCCCAACCCCAGGCTAAAATGCTGAGAATACCAAGGACCAGGATCAAGCCGAGGGAAGCCCAGACGCGCCATATTGCTGCTGAGGGATATATCCCCACAGCCAGAAGGCCGATGTTGGCGATAACCACGCCCCAGATTGCACCAGGCGTAGAATCCCGCAGAATAGCGACGCTGTCAGGATCGGAGCGAAATTCAGCGCCGAAGACGGCCCAACTGAGCAGGGCGCGGATGGCAAAGACAATAACAATCGTCAAGAAGAGGGTGGTTAGAGCGCCAAAGAAGCTGTTGTAGAGGCTATCTTTGAGCCATTGGGTAATACCAGGCCAATGATGGCGGCCGGCGCTGTAAACCACAGCCCCAGCCCCGGCGCCCCATAAGACCAGAATAACTGTAGTTAAGAGGGCGCCATTGGTCAGGAACAGAATAATGTTACCTACCGGCGTTACCTGGTCATTGGGAGCAAGATTAAAGGATAGGCCGACCGGTTCGGCATTATAAGCAGCCTGGATGGCGAACAGATTGATGCCGATCAAGAAAGCCGCAAAGAGTATCCGCCAGATACTGCTAAAGACCTGCTCTTTGAACCATTTGCCCATATCCAGATCAAAGCTTGGGCCGGCCATTGCCGCGGCTGTATCTTGGGTTGACTGGGTAATCGTTGCCATCGTTATCGCTCCACCAGGGCTACTTTTGTTATACTGGTTCAGGGAAAGAGGGGACTTGCGCTTATTGGCACATTGTTTGGCCGGATTTTACATCACACTGGCGATATGTACAAATAGGCGTTTGGCTACGGGTCTGCCCCAGCTTTTGGGCGAGACAGGGCCTGGATCTGTCGATCCAGGCCGAGCCGCCTAAAAATTGAGCCAGACACTATAACCTAATCCCGCCAAAATGGGTTATCATCGTCAGGCTCAAGAGATATCTCTTCTATCCTGTCGTCGAGATGAACAATCCGGATTATGGGATTGTCAACATCTCCATCATTCCTGTTGTCATTGTCGTTGTCGTTGTCATTATCATTACCATTGTTATTATCACTGTCATCGCAGTCGCGGTGCTGGCCATTGCCGGGCACGCCCCGACCATCAAAGTAAATCTCTTTGACGTTCTGAATATTCCAGCCATAGACGATACAATCATCATCTTCAGTCACATAAACCTCAATCGATGGCTGGCTTGGCGGTGGGGGTGGAGGAGGGGGAGTCGGCTCGGCAGGCGGCGGAGTAGGTTGGGAGGCAACCTGGCCGGCGCTGCAATATTCACCGTTGCTGTTGAGACAAAATTGGAGAACCTGGCCGTTAACGTCTAACCGGACGCTATTGACGTAATCATCGGCCGGAACCAGGGCAAAAAAGGTAACTGAGCCGGTTGCCCCCGGCGCGACATCCGTACCGCGGCCATCAGGATAAGGGTGGTAGCAAAAACGGCCGCTTTGACCGCCCTGAGTGGTATAGGTGGGCGTCCAACCATCGGGGACAGGCGTGTTTGCCTGGTTGGTCAGCAATAGCTCCAGGTTAAAGCCTCGGAAGTTAGGGTTGC
>Ga0073934_10011770_pt1 | contig 10484 bp, 10 predicted proteins | sample LarsenN4metaG_FD_76834 | JGI IMG/M metagenome (GOLD analysis project Ga0073934, IMG submission 76834) | Hot spring sediment bacterial and archeal communities from British Columbia, Canada, to study Microbial Dark Matter (Phase II) - Larsen... ... | reverse complement strand
GCTGGCCTACTCGCTGTTGGCGTATTGATTTGGCAGTATATGGATGCCCGGGCTGAACTCAAGCGTTACAATGACCCAGTGAAAGCCGTCCAAGAAGAATCAAAAGATATTGTCAGTGAAGTGAGTAAGGTGATGGTGTTGCCAGAAGGCGAGCAGCCAATACCGGCTGAAGTCAGCGACGAGTCACGCTTTGCGGGTAATCCGGCCTTTGAAGGTGTTAAAAATGGCGATAAATTGCTCATCTACCAAGAGAAGCGCAAAGTCATTATTTACCGGCCATCAACCAAGCAAATTGTGAACGTTATTACTGTGGCCGCCAACCAAGAAGTTCCTACCCAGTAACCATTGCTTTTTACCCCCGTTCTTGGTATTATCTGACCTGTTATTCGTTTCTTTTTGAACGTCTAATAAGGCCAAGGGCTCGTGGTGTAGTGGCCTAACATGCCTCCCTGTCACGGAGGAGATCGCCGGTTCAAATCCGGTCGGGCCCGCCAAGTAAAATGCCTCAGCGCAAGCTGGGGCTTTTTACTTGGTCCGGATCTGGGTGGAATTGAACACGGCGATGCGGATTTGCCTGTAGGCAAAGACGCGAATCGCCGGTGCATTCACGACGAGCACGCGCAGAAATCATATTTCGAGCATGCGAGGAAGTGGTTCTGCAAGAACCACCCGGTCGGGCCCGCCAAGTGAATTATCTCAGTCATTGGGGGTCAACGCAGATGCTAGAACTAGGACACCGTTATGACGGCTTTTGCTATAGTTATACTAATGACTGAACTTACTTTTTTTGCCGCTTTTCTTGGCACTGCTATATCGGTTATTTTTCTAACCTCTTTAGCATGGAAGGAACATCATCCCGACAATCCTCGGTCGTTCAGCACGCTTGTGGCTCAGAGAAGAGAACTCGTCAATCAGTTTCGTATGGCGTCTGCGGTTGTTTCGACACTTTTTACAATCAGCATATTCTTCTTTATTGTGCCGAAAGTGCAATATGGGACTGTACTATTTGTCGTATGGCTTGTTTGCTACATCGCAGAACTGCTAGTGTCCATTTTTCCTGAACGGGGTACTATCGAGAAGCAACTACACAGCATCTTCGCTTATATTATGGCCCTGTGCATGCTTCTTACCACTGTGGTGTTCCTATTAAGTTTTGATGGTGGTGTTCGCATGATTCAAGCCGGAATACTGATTTGCGCACTAATTTTAGCCGTGCTTGCACACATCGATAAAAAGCGATTTATTGTTTACGAACTTTTGTTCATCTACATGTCCCACGCTTCCATACTTGTTGCGATGTTTGCTTTGAAATAATTTCTCACTGCTGCGGCCCACCGTTTCTTATTCCGCGAGCGTTAATCCGGTGCGGACGGATACGCGGCGATTGCCGCCAGCTACTGCCTTGCTGGTGCCGTTGCCGGCGGCGATGTCGTAGCCGCCAACCCACCAGACTTCCATGAAATACTCGGCTTTAATGGTGGCGCCGAGGTTGTTGACTAGCTTGACCAGCGGGCCGCCTTTTGAGGCTGGCACGGTGATAATCTCATCGGTTTCACTCGATGTGTCGACGTCTCCGACACTCACGCGTACGCCGCCGTAAAAGGTTCCATACACGCGGAAGTGACTGAGCGACGTAGCGGTATTACTAAAGACTCTGACCATGCCGCTGCCGCTTGGTCCGGTTGCGGTGATGATCTCGTCGTGTGGCGAGCTGTCATTGACGTTGCCAGCCGCCACATCCACGCCACCGCGGAAGGTTGATTCATAGGCGAGAAATTCGCGGAGCAGGGCGGGTGAGCCGTCGGCGATATCAAACACTTTGACGCGTGGCTCGCCGCCGGCATTGAGACTGGTGATTATCTCGTCACTGCCGTCTCCATTGGTGTCGCCAGCCGCGACTTTAATGCCAGTTCTTGAGGCTTCATCAAAGGCAAAGAAGCCGCCGCGGGCAGTGCCGTTTGGCTCAAAAGTTCGGATATGTGGCCCACCAATCAGGGGGCCGGTGATAATTTCATCAGTGCCATCACCGTCAATATCGCCCGTGGCCACATCAACACCACCTTTAAACGTAGACTTGTAGGCGAGAAAGCCAGCGGTCAGGGTGCCATTTGCGTCATATACCTTAATGCTGGGGCTGCCGTTGGTGCCGGCGCCGACCACGAACTCAGATTCGGGGTCTGCATCAAAATTGCCCATGGCGATGGTGGCATTACTGCTGTGCGTCGTCCCATATGGCAGGATTTCACCGGCGATTGGGCCAGGGATGTGCGGCCGTGAAATACGCGTGGCCCGCGATAGTGACTCATACGGGTTGGCCACGCTACCGTTTGGTTGATACATCTCAAAATGAAGGTGGGGGATGCCATTGGAGTACCCCGAATCACCCACCCAGCCAAGCAGCTGGCCGCGGCGTACGCGGTTGCCTTCACGCATGTCCGGCGCGTAGGCGTTCATGGCGCCACCTTTGCCATCATTCGTCCCAGGATTGTCGTTGTTCATGTGTACGTATGAATACTGCCAGCCTTCATCATCTTCAATCGTTACGCTATATCCCCAGCGCGGCTGCGGATACTGCACGTCTACAATGGTACCCGAGACAGCGGCCACCAGCGGCTGGCCTTTATCAGCAATAATATCCGTGGCGAGGTGTCGGCGATCGCCGCGTGGCGCGTAGAAATCATTGGTGAAATAATTCGGCCCCATAACAGGAAAGATAATCTCCCGCCAGGCATACGCTGGCTGGTACAACGCCCACTGGCTTACCAGGAGGCTACTGATAAATAAGAGAGCAAGGCTTGCAAATCGGTTGTTTGTCTTTTTCATGTTGGTTTTGATTATTACCTTGTCAGTATACCATCATTATTCGGTGAGACATATGTTATGTGCTTGCGATTTATACCATTAATGCTTATCGTTAGAGCATAAGAATTAACAAGGAAGAAAAGATGGCCAAACAACGAGCTGCACGAACAACAAAAACGGTGAAAAGAAAACGCAGGGTTAAGGTAGGCGGCAGTCGCAAGTGGGACAACTTTGCACTTTGGCAGAAGGTGGCGTTGCTTGTGTTGTTTGCCGGGCTGGTCTCTGTCATATCAATCTTTGCCTACACCAAATTCATGGAGCGGGATTTGCTGGCCAAGGCGGCAACCTACCAGAAGATTGATATTAAGAGTAAGCCCACCAGTAACGCCGGTGTGACGTTCCATGCCTGTAAGGCGGTGTCAGGAGATGTGATTAAGGTCACGGTTCTCGCGACCAAGCCAAAGAATGTCATTTATGCGCGTGCTGACACGCTGGTTTACCGTAAAGCCGGCACAACGCAGGTGTATAATCGCACCGCAACAGCAAAGACCTGGTGGGGCGGTGAAGTATCTGCAGTTCAAGTCAGACTATCTCGGGCGGCTGGTGAAGAACTGCTCTTTACGGCGCAGAGCCGCTCCGGCCGGTCGGCACCACGCTACACCACGCAGCCGGTACGTAAGGATTTCAAGTCCGATACAAGTTACCAGGCGGCACTGCGTGAATTCCAGGCTGCCACGATAGATCCGATGAGCTTTGTGGATTGTGGCTCGGCCGCTAGCGCGATAAACTCATCACTCTGTTTGAGGCGCAGCGGCGAAAAGCTGGCGGTAAGCAACCTTCAAAAAGCCCGATACACAAATTACGCCATTAAACCTAACACGGTCATTGATGGCCGCCGAGCGTACTGGGACGGCACTGACGCTGCTGGTCTGCCGATCTCTTGGGCAATTACCGTAGATGGCATCGGGCCAGCCTGCTGGTATGGCGGTAAATACACCGGTGCGTGGGATGATCAATCCCGTTCAGTGACCTGGTCAAAGGACTATCATCATGCTGGTGCTTTCACGATTCGCATGAATGATTTCTTAGTGGAAGGACTCCGCGCACACAACCAAGGCGATGGTATCCGTATGGAAGCAGGTGGCAGCAATTTCCACATTAAAGAAGTGTATCTGTCAGACATCCACGACGACTGCGTAGAAAATGACTATTTGCATAGTGGTATTGTTGAGAACTCCCTGTTTGATGGATGTTATGCCGGTATCAGCGCTGCGACGCATGACGGCATCAATCCAAGTGGTCCAAAAAACGTCTGGACATTCAGGAATAACCTGTTGCGTATGAAGGCGTTTCCAACTATGTTCCGCCCAGAAAAGTATGGCTCGTTTGGTCACGCCATGCTCTTCAAGGGCTGGTATGCGCCCAATAAAGGACCGCAGTTAGTGCTGGAAAATAACATCTTCCTGGCCGATAGAAAATCGAGTATTGGCGATCTGCAAATTCCACCGAACGCTGTTTTGAAAGGCTGCAGCAACAACACGTTTGTCTGGCTCGGCGAGGGGCCATTCCCATACAAACTGCCAAGCTGTTTTCGGGTGACCACCGATAAGTCGGTGTGGGACAATGCTGTCGCTCAGTGGCGTGCTACCTATACTTCAACGCGGTAGCCAAATATATAAAATCAACTATGAGAAATCTCATAGTTGATTTTGGTTTTCTTGCTTACCATAGAGCGTGCCATTAAATGAAAGGAGGGAGCATGGCAAATAATACAGGCAAACGTGGATTTGCAGCGATGGATAAGGCAAAACAGAAGGAAATTGCGAGTAAGGGAGGTAAAGCTAGCCACGGCGGCGGTCGCCCCTCGCAAAACTCCTAAGACTTCCGACAGCGCGACAGACTGACAAATAGAAAAGAACCCCTCAACCGAGGGGTTCTTTCTTGTACAGATACAATTTAGTAACTGTTGTTGCGTGGAGGGCGCTGTTCTTGTGGACGAGCTTCGTTCACGAGAATTCGACGACCGCCAAGCTCTGAATCGTGCAAGGCTTTCATTGCAGCCTGGGCCTCATCATCAGTTTCGAATTCTACGAATCCGAAGCCTTTTGAGCGACCTGTTTCACGATCCGTGATAACTTTTGCAGAAACGACTTTACCGTGTGCGGCAAAAACGTCTTGCAGTTCGTCATCGGTAGTAGAGTAGGGCAAACCGCCTACGAATAACTTACTAGCCATTGGATGGAACTCTTTTCTTGTTAACTAACACAGGACGACCTTTTTATCTTATAAGCACATTGGAACGGCTAGTAAGAAACCTGTAGCTTTATCATACACTGAATAACAGATAACGCAATGGTACTCTATAGTTTGCTATAATGTCCCGCTGAAGGTATGCCGAAGTAGCTCAGCTGGTAGAGCAGCTCATTCGTAACGAGCAGGTCGTGGGTTCGAGTCCCATCTTCGGCTCCAGCTCGAGAATTGTATTGCAGCTTCCGTTTCAAGAAGTATCTTGGAACTTTCAGCTTCCAACAATTCTTACGCTCTGCCCCAGCCAAAGGGTTTTGGCCGGGGACCCCAATAACTGCGGGTATCGTATAGTGGCTATTATGTAGCCTTCCCAAGGCTGAGAGGAGAGTTCGATTCTCTCTACCCGCACCAAAGAAGTGAACCAAAGGACATCTGGTGAAACTGACCCAAATCCAGAAGCTACTGCTAAGCAATTTCCTGACTGGACTGATCTTTTGGTACGGTATCGAAAAGTTATTCATGGCCTCTATTGGCATTGATGAAGTTGGCGTGGGATTGGTGGCGGCCGTCGCGCTCATCAGCGGCTTGCTGCTTGATGTTCCGACCGGTATTCTGGCTGATAAATGGAGCCGCAAAGGCACCCTGATTCTTGGTTCTGTGTCACTAGCGCTCTGTTCATTATTGGCGGGCTCAAGCCCTGGTCTCGCCGTGTACGCAATCAGTATGCTGCTGTACGGGCTCTATGATGTGCTGGTGGAGGGAAGTTATCAGGCGGTGGTGTACGATACGCTCCGGGAAGAGAAGCGCACCGAAGAATATAGTCGGATGATTGGCTGGGCTTATGGCTTGTTCCTAGTTGGGGCGGGCGTGGCGAATGTGGCTAGCGGGTTTATCGCGGAAGCGTGGTCGTTCGAGGCGACGTATTATTTGTCACTCATCCCGTGCGCGCTTAATATTATGCTTCTCCTCACCATGCGCGAGCCGCAGTATCATCAGCTGGAACGCAAAGAACGGATTATCCGCGAGCTTGGTAAAGCCACTAAGAACATTTTGCATATCCGGCTGCTGCGCATCCTGACGATCATTATGATTTCATTGTCGCTGATGGAGCTGTTTAAGGCGGATTTTGGCCAGCTGTACATCTTGCGCTACACCAATGACGCGGCGCTTGTGGGTATTCTATGGGCGGTCTACGCTTTCATGTGGGCGCTCGGTAGTATCATTGCGCACCGCTTGCGGACGCGGCTGACACCACTGATTATTGCCAGCACGTTGCCGCTGATTCTGATCGGTCTGGTTGATCATTGGTTTGGCCTGGTAATCTTTGCCGTGCAAATCGTGGCCTCGTCCGCGCTCGATAATCAGATAGAGACACGTATTCAAGAAAACACGCCGTCAAGCGTGCGCGCCTCGCTGCTTTCTACGGTCACCGCAGCCGGTACGGCGGCGAGTATCCCGATGAGCTTTTTGCTGGGCTGGGCTTTCCGCGATCTGGGCGGGTTTCGAGCAGTACAGATTATGGCGGTGCTGGGAGCGGCAGTGCTCCTGTACTGGTTGCTAGTTGGTCGCAAGGCGCTCCATGCCGATGACAAACTCCTGGCTGAACCTGGCATTCTCCCCGTGCTGACTAAAGACTAGGAACATCAAGAAAAACGTTCTAAAATAGAACAAATGGAAATACCAAAAAAATACTTTCACGATAAACCAGTGTTGGCACTGCTCAGCACCAATGTCTTTCTGGTCGTGTTGGTTGCCGTGGTGGTCCTGCTGCGCTTGAGTAGCAACTCTGGCGAGGATTTCATCGTTCAGTACCGAGAAAACCTTGGCCTCAATGGCTTCACAGCCGGCACGGCACTCGATATTCTCTCGTTCATTGCGTTTGCCGCCATGGTGGCTGCCGTCAATATTGCTATCAGCATCCGGGTCTATAGTCTCAAACATCAATTGAGCTTAGTCGTCCTTGGCTTTAGCGTTCTTTTACTTATCTTGACGCTGATTGTTAGTAACGCATTGCTTGTATTGCAGTAGGCCGTAGGAAATGAAAAACATCGAGATTCCGTACAAAGAAGAGCGCGGTTTTCGGTACCGGCTTTTTGAGATTTTACCAGGCGCATTGAGCTGGACTATTCTGGCCATGCCGTTTATTTTGAGCTTTGTGAACAGTGGTGTGGCGGCCTTCGTGATTATTGCGTATCTGCTGATGTGGTTCGTGAAAGCGGTTGGATTAAACGTGCGGAGCTTGCAGGGTTTTCGTATGTTACAGCAGCAGCAAAAGTTGGACTGGGCAGCAATGCTGCAAGAGCTTGAGGCAGGTGAAGTAGCGGATCCGCAAGCCAAGCGGCCAAAGTGGCACTATGAAAACTTACTGCGGTTGCAGGTGAAGGCTGCTCGTGTCAAGCCGAGCGAGATTACTCACGCGCTGATAATCGCAGCATACAATGAAGGCCGAGACGTCCTAGAACCAACCGTGCAGTCTATTTTGAAAAGTCATTTTGACATGAAGAAGGTCATTCTTGTCTTTGCCTATGAAGGCCGAGATGGTGCGCAATCCGAGGAAGCGGTCCTGGCCCTCGCCAAAGAATACGGCGTTAAATTCAAGCATGTTATTACCAGCAAACATCCTCTCACCCCAAGAGAGGTTAGAGGCAAGGGGCCGAATATTACGTACGCCGGCCGCCAGCTGAAACGATATTTGGAAGAAAAAACAAAGCTGGATCCGCTCAATGTTGTCGTGACCACGCTTGATTCAGACAACCGACCGCATCCGCATTATCTCAATGCATTAACCTATCTCTATGCTATGACGCCAGAGCCGCAGTATGTGTCGTATCAACCAATACCGGTATTCACGAATAACATCTGGGATGCGCCAGCGCCAAGCCGCGTGATTGCGACGGGCAATACGTTCTGGAATGTAGTGCTGGCTATTCGGCCACACATGATTCGTAATTTTGCCTCGCACGCCCAGAGCATGCAAACTATTATTGATACGGATTTTTGGAGTGTGCGCACGGTGGTGGAAGATGGCCATCAGTTCTGGCGGACGTACTTCCGCTATGACGGACGGCATGAAGTCTACCCGCTATACCTGCCGATTTATCAAGATGCAGTAATCTCCTCGACGTACTGGAAGACGCTGCGGGCGCAATTTGTGCAGCTGCGGCGCTGGGCATATGGCGCGTCAGACATCGCTTATGTAGCAGAGAAGGGTTTCTTTTCGCCTAATAAAGTCGACCGCTGGGATTTGCTGGCCAAGTTTGGCCGTTTGCTCGAAGGGCATGTTTCCTGGGCAACGTCACCGATGATTCTGGCCTTTGCAGGCTTCATTCCGATTCTTATAAACCCTGATGACATTGCCGCTAACCAGTTGCCGTTTATCGTGAGCCGCATTCAAACGCTGGCTATGCTCGGACTCTTCGTAACGGTGTACTTGAGCTTGCGTTTGCTGCCGCCACGGCCAAAACGCTACAAGCCGCACCGCACGTTATTTATGCTTTTGCAGTACATTTTGTTCCCAATCACTACAATCATATACAACGGTCTGTCTGGTCTGAACTCGCAGACACGGTTGATGTTTGGCCGGTACATGGATGTCTTTGACGTCACCGACAAAGTCGTCAAGAAATAGCTTGTTACTTTTGCACCGCCAAAACACCTGTTGCTACTTTTGAATGGCAAAAGTAGCGCAAAACCCTCGGGCCGAATCAGCCCCTTGATGTATCTGTTGTGCATATGAGGCTTGCTGCGGAACTCACCAAGAACCTGCCATCTGGCAACTTCTTGGCTCAAACAGTCCTCGCACCCAAGGGCGCCTCATCTGCACGACATCTACTCAGGCGCCTGCTTCATGCCCGGACCCGCCCGGACGTTTAAATGCGTAAAGTACCGTCCGGGCGTGGGGTCCGGCATTGAGAATGAGCCCTGATTGGGATGTTGTATTGTTCAGCAATAAAACGGCCAGGTCGTGTTTGAGCCGCAGTTTACTGTGGTGAGTTGACCTGGCCATTGTGAACAATACCAACAGAACAGTCACGGGATTATTCTGCCGGGAGCTTTTGCTCCTTTTGGTGGTCCAAAAGGAGAGAAGTGTCAGCTTAGCCGGCATGAATTTATGCTCTATAAAGGTGATATTTTGTGGAAGGCGAGGTAGTGGGTGTGGGCAGCGCGGTCAAAGTTCTTGAGCGCATCGGTGGTAGTGGTGACAATTTTTTCTCGCGAGAGCGTTGCTCGTTCTGCCTGAAGCGCTAAACGCGCCAGTATGGTGTCGGTAAGAGCTTTTGCATCAGAGGCGGCTGAGGGGCGGTGTCTGAGGCTCTCATAGATACTTATAAACAGCGTTTCACGGTCAAAGGCAGTTACTTTTTTGCCACTCGAAACAGATAAAGACGAGGCAGGTTCAAATGCTTCAATGGTAGTGAAGATCGCCGAGCAATCAGTGCAAAGATGACGCCGCCATTTCTGGTTCAAGCGCTTCTGATGACGAGAGTTCACAATCTTTGTCTTCCCGGAACAATATATACAAACCATGTCAACATATTGTCATGACGCAAGAAAATATGCAAGTGGAAAACTATGTCAAAGCTGTGGGGAAACCTGGGTTCAGGGTAACAAAAAACCAGCTCCCACCAGCTGGCCATACATCGTGACAGTCTATTTAACTGTGCTTGATTGTCGATTGCGACGTATACGATTTTGCGTGGTTCGAACTGTTAACTCTTCGTAAAACAGTTTGAACGACTCGAGCGAGCTCGAATTGGTACTCACACACATTCCTCGATTAACGCGCTTAACCTTAACATAACAGTAGGAGAATGTCAATGATTGTGCTAGAATAAGCGGAATGATGACCTCTGTTTTTGATGTGAAAAGTACAAACCGTGGTGCCCGGGCTGGTGTCCTGCATACGCGGGCTGGTGACGTACTAACACCCACCTTTATGCCAGATGGTACGCGCGGCGCGGTGAAGAGTTTGACCCCAGAAATGGTGGAGTCAACCGGCGTCGGCGTCGTGCTGGCCAATACCTATCATTTGCACTTGGCGCCAGGTGAAGAGGTGATTGCCAAGCTTGGTGGGCTGCATGCTTTTGTTAATCGTAAAGGGCCAATGCTGACAGACTCGGGTGGATTCCAGGTGTTCTCGCTAGCCAAGATTAACAAAATCACTGAAGACGGCGTGACCTTTAAAGACCCGAAAACAGGCGACACGGTCTTCTTGAGCCCGGAGATTTCAATTCAGATCCAGATGAAGCTGGGTGCGGACATGATTGTGGCGTTTGATGACGTGACGGCGCTGGATGCCAAAGGGCGCGACCGGACGCTGGAGGCTTTTGAGCGGACGCATCGGTGGCTCGAGCGCTCCCTGGCCGAATTTCAACGGCTCACAAAAGACATGGCATTACACGAACGACCACTGTTATTTGGCGTGGTCCAAGGCG